>P_1C_Sed_2_UnCtyDRAFT_1000688_pt1 | contig 10019 bp, 8 predicted proteins | sample Pon1CUnioCityCA_4_FD_10229 | JGI IMG/M metagenome (IMG submission 10229) | reverse complement strand
AAGGGCGTTTGTATGTGATCAACAAAAAAAATCCTAAGTTTAAGCAGCGACAAGGATAATATTGTTAATTTTGCACCCTAATTTTTAAAAACATATGGCTAGAATAGTTGGAGTTGATTTACCGAAGAATAAAAGGGGCGTGATTGCCCTGACCTACATCTATGGTATTGGTAAGAGCACTGCTTCCAAGATCATGGAAGAGGCAGGTATCGACAAGAATATTAAGGTTCAGGACTGGAGCGATGACCAGATCGCAACCCTGCGTACGCTCCTGAATGAGCAATATAAAGTGGAAGGTTCCCTGCGTTCGGAAGTGCAGATGAACATCAAGCGGTTGATGGACATTGGTTGCTATCGCGGGATACGTCATCGCTCCGGCATGCCGGTAAGGGGCCAGTCCACCCGAAACAATGCCAGAACACGCAAAGGCAAGAAGAAAACTGTTGCAAACAAGAAGAAAGCTGTTAAATAATTAGATTATGGCGAAAAGAAGTAAAACCACAAAAAAGAGGAAAGTCTCGGTAGAGCCTGCTGGAGAAGCCCATATACAGGCAACTTTCAACAACATCATCATCACCCTGACCAACAGTTCGGGACAGGTTATATCCTGGGCTTCATCTGGTAAGATGGGATTTAAGGGTTCGAAGAAGAATACGCCCTACGCCGCCCAGGTAGCTGCCCAGGATTGTGCCAAGATTGCTTATGATTTGGGGATGAGAAAGGCCAAAGTATACGTGAAGGGGCCAGGCGCCGGAAGAGAATCGGCTATCCGTACCATTAATAATGCCGGCATCGAAGTGAACGAGATCGTCGACGTTACCCCGTTGCCACATAACGGTTGCCGTCCGCCCAAAAGAAGAAGAGTTTAATAAACATATAAGCGAAAAATCCTAACTAGATATGGCAAGATATAGAGGACCAAAATCAAAGGTAGCCAGGAAAGTGGGTTCACCTATTTTCGGACCGGACAAATTTTTTGACAAAAAGAATTACCCGCCGGGACAGCACGGAGGAAGCAAGAAAAGAAGAAAACTATCGGAATATGGGATGCAGCTGCTGGAGAAGCAGAAAGCCAAATATACTTACGGATTGCTTGAGCGGCAATTTTACAATACCTTTTTGAAGGCTTCCCAGAAGAAGGGTATTACAGGCGAGAACCTGCTTATTTTGCTTGAATCACGTCTCGATAACGTAGTTTTCCGTCTGGGCATAGCCCCCACCCGTAGGGGTGCCCGCCAACTGGTAACACACCGTCATATTGTAGTCAATGGTACCGTTGTCAACGTACCCAGCTACAACGTCAAACCCGGTGACATCATCAGTGTAAGAGAACGATCCAAGTCGATAGAACCGATCACCGAATCGCTGGCTTCCAGCGATGTGACCAAATACTCGTGGTTGGAATGGGATCAAGGACAAATGGCAGGTAAGTTCGTCAATAACCCTGCCCGTGAAGACATCCCTGAGCGGATCAAAGAGCAGTTGATTGTAGAATTGTATTCAAAATAATAATAACGTACTATCTATGGCTTTACTGGAATTTCAAAAGCCCGAAAAGGTAATCATGATCGAATCGGATGATACCCAAGGTTCATTCGAATTTCGTCCACTGGAACCGGGATATGGCATTACCGTGGGAAATGCATTGAGGAGGGTATTGCTGTCCTCGCTGGAAGGATATGCCATTACCAAGATTAAGATCGAGGGGGTTGAGCATGAGTTTTCAACTATTACCGGAGTAATCGAGGATGTTAATGAGCTCATCCTGAACCTGAAACAGGTCCGGTTCAAAAAGGTTGTGGAGGATTCCACATCAGAGAAGGTGAACGTGACCGTTTCGGGCAAGGAAGAATTCAGGGCCGGTGATCTGAATCAGTTTTTAAATAATTTCGAGGTACTGAACCCCGATCAGCTGATCTGCACCATGGAGCCCGACGTGAAGCTCCAGATGGAAGTGTACATCAACAAGGGCAGGGGTTACGTTCAGGGCGAAGAGAATAAATCGGAGGATGATGAGATTGGTGTGATCGCAATCGATTCCATTTTTACACCCATTAAAAATGTGAAGTACTCGATTGATAATTATCGTGTGGAGCAAAAAACCGACTATGAAAAGCTGGTTTTCGATATTACCACCGATGGATCGATCCATCCCAAAGATGCTCTTAAAGAAGCAGCCAAAATCCTGATCTATCATCTGATGCTTTTCTCCGATGAGAAGATAACCCTGGATAACGAAGGCAAATACGAATCGGAAGAGTTCGACGAGGAAGCCCTTCATATGAGGCAGCTGCTGAAGACCAAGCTGACCGACATGGATCTGTCTGTCAGGGCCTTGAATTGTCTGAAAGCTGCCGAGGTGGAAACATTAGGCGACCTGGTGCAGTACAATCGAAACGATCTGCTGAAATTCAGGAACTTTGGCAAGAAATCACTGGCTGAACTGGAAGAGTTGCTGGATAAGATGAATCTGAGTTTCGGAATGGATGTTTCTAAATATAAATTAGACAAAGAGTAAAAGAATGAGACACGGAAAGAAAATTAACCATTTAAGCAGGACCAGTTCACACAGGAAGGCTATGCTGGCCAATATGGCCTCATCTTTAATCCTGCACAAGCGGATTAATACTACCACGGCCAAGGCCAAAGCCTTGAGAACCTATATTGAGCCCTTGATTACCAAAGCTAAGACCGATAACACCCATTCCAGAAGAACGGTATTCAGCTACCTGAAGGACAAGGAAGCCGTGAGTGAACTTTTCCGTGATGTGGCCGAAAAGGTGGGCGACCGGCCCGGTGGATATACCCGGATTTTGAAAACCGGTACCCGCCTGGGTGATAACGCCGACATGTGCTTTATCGAACTGGTCGATTACAATGAGACCTATACCGGTTCTGAAGGCAAGCAAAGCGGATCCTCCAAGCGAAGAAGAAGAAGAGGTGGAAAGAAGAAGTCGCAGCAGACTGAGGAAACCACCCAGAAAACTTCTCAGGAAGGATCTTCTCAGCAGGATGAGCAGCAAACCGGCACAAAAGCCGAATCCTCCGCTAAGCAAGCTCAGACCGAGCCAGGTGAACAGCAGCAACCCGAAAACAAAAGTCAGGATAAGCAAGAAAATCCTGAACAGAACGAGGAGAAAGATCAGTCCTCCGATGAAAAGAAAAAAGAGTAACATCTTGTTGCTTTTGCCACATATTCAAGAGAGAAGGGATGATTTTTCATCCCTTTTTTCATGTTTATCCGGTCCAATATTATTGAAATATCATTGGAAATAAATAACTTTGATTCTGTTTAATATAAACTAAGTTGTTAAAAATTAAATTCTTGTAGAATTATGAGTAAAATAGTGGATATTATTGCCAGGGAAATTTTGGATTCCAGAGGAAATCCGACCGTTGAAGTGGATGTAATCACTGAAAGTGGCAGCGTAGGGTCAGCGGCTGTACCTTCAGGGGCATCTACGGGAGTATATGAAGCCGTTGAACTGCGGGATGATGATAAGTCCCGTTATATGGGCAAAGGCGTGACCAATGCCGTTAACAACATCCGGAACAAGATCCGCGAGGAACTGATCGGGGACTATGTAGAAGAGCAAAACCTGATCGATCAGAAACTGATTGATCTGGATGGCACCGAAAACAAAGCTAACCTGGGGGCCAATGCCATTCTGGGTGTGAGCCTGGCCGTAGCTAAGGCAGCGGCCATCGAATTTGAGATGCCCCTGTTCCGGTATATTGGAGGCGTAAATGCCAACATCCTGCCCATTCCCATGATGAATATTCTTAATGGCGGGGAACATGCCGACAACAATATTGATATCCAGGAATTCATGATTATGCCGGTCAATGCCGATACCTTTAGCGAATCGCTCAGGATGGGTGTCGAGGTGTTCCATAACCTGAAAAAAGTGCTTAAGGAAAATGGTCATTCCACCAATGTGGGTGACGAGGGCGGCTTTGCCCCCGATCTGAATTCCAATGAGGAGGCGATTGAGACCGTGCTGAAAGCCATTGAAAGAGCCGGGTACAAACCGGGGAAAGATATCTATATAGCCCTGGATCCTGCCGCATCCGAATTCTATAACCAGGAAAAAGGTGTATATCACCTGAAATCAACCGACCAGGAGCTTAGCTCCAAAGATATGGTGAATTACTGGAAAGTATGGTCTGAAAAATATCCCATTCTTTCCATAGAAGACGGTCTGGATCAGGACGACTGGACCGGCTGGCAACAACTCAACGAAGCCATTGGCGATAAGGTACAATTGGTAGGAGACGACCTTTTTGTCACCAACACCAAACGACTCTCCAGGGGCATCAAAGAAAATGCCGCCAACTCGATCCTTATCAAGGTCAACCAGATTGGCACCCTCACCGAAACTATCAATGCCGTGCAAATGGCCAATCAGAGCTCGTACACGTCAGTCATTAGCCACCGTTCCGGCGAAACGGAAGATACATCCATTGCCGACCTGGCTGTGGCTCTGAATACCGGTCTTATCAAGACAGGATCCGCTTCCCGCTCCGATCGCATTGCCAAATACAATCAGCTGATGCGTATCGAGGAGATGCTGGGAGACACCGCTAAATTCAACGGACGCGAGTTCCGTTTCATCAAATAATTTTTGAGCAGGGCATCTCATGGAATGTCGCTGTGCGTCAGCCACGACTCTCCGTGAGATCCCTTTTTCTTATGGCATCCTTTCCGGACTTTTCCCGGGTAGCGGCTCCGGGTAAACGATCCTTTAACGGGATAATTTAGAAGAGCTTAGCCCATTTTGTGTTGCTCTGTGTCTGTACCTGTTTTAAAAATAAGCCATCCTCTTATCGACTTGCTGAAAATTTCATTAAATTTAAAGGATTATTAAACTCCAGAATAGGAGCATAAATAAGGATTATCAAGAGGTCGTCTAATGTATTCCCCGTTATGAAGGTGGTCTGTCAAGCCATAATTTTATTTTTCTTTCTTTTGCTCCTGCCGGGGGATGGTTTTGCTCAGTTGATCCATTCCAAATTTTATACGGTAAACGAGGGGCTTTCACAGTCCAATGTGACCTGCCTGGAAAAGGATAAAAGGGGCTTCATATGGGTCGGTACCCAGGATGGGTTGAACCGCTTTGACGGCTACCAGTTCAAGACCTTTAAATACAGTCCTTCCGACACCAATTCCCTGTCCAACAATTTTATCAACGATATCCTGGAGACAGGCGATGGTGCTCTCTGGATAGCTACCAACTATGGGTTGAACCGCTATGATCCGTCGAAAGACGGCTTCCGCATCTTTATTTCTCACCCCGATAAAAACAGCCTGCCCGAAAATCAGATACTGAAACTGGAAGAGGCCCCCGGGGGGCAGATATGGATCAAAACAGTTCACTACCTGGTTCGGTACAATCCCAAGCGGAACGAGTTTACCAGTTATAAGCATTTCAATGATTATTTCAACTATTACGACGGCACCAACAATTTCGACCTGATGGTTGACCGGGACAATAAGCTCTGGGTGGGCACCAAGGACGGGTTAAACTTTTTCAACAGGAAACTGGAGATCTTTAAACGGTATAAACACAACCCGTCAGATCCTTCCAGCATAAGCAACAACATGGTTCAGGCCATTTATGAAGATCCCCGGGGCAGGCTTTGGATAGGCACAGATGACGGGCTGAATTTATTCGACCGGGAGAAGCAGCGTTTCACCCGTTTTTATGTTACCCAACGCAGCCAGGCCATGGACCAAAACTCCATCAACGACATCCTGATGGATGAGGACGGGGTTTTTTGGGTGGCTACCAATGCCGGCATCTTTCGGTTTTACCCGGAGAAGGGAACCTTTGAGAGGCCGGCCCCCCTTATTCATGAACCGGCTGATTTAAGCAATGCCAATATCACCGAGCTCCGGCAATTTCGCTCGAAGGTGCTTTGGGCCGGAACGCTTCAGGGAATGGTTAAGTTGCAGAAAAACCTGAAGGATTTTAACCTTTACAGGACGGATCAGAATAACCAGCCCCTGTTTGTAGACAATCTGATCGCCTCCGTTTACAAGGACGGCCTGGGTTTGATATGGGTAGGTACCTGGGATGAGGGCCTTTTCCTGTTTGAAAGAAACACCGGGCAGGTGACCCGTTATACCAGCGAACATCCTTATATTCCCAGCGATGATATTCACTGCCTCTTCCCCGATAGCCAGGGGCGGCTGTGGATCGGTACCGACCAGGGGGTGAGCTGGTTTGACCTGCAGGATAGATCCTTTCATCATTTTTCCAAAAATACCGGCAGGCAAATATTTGAAAATAACCGGGTTTATTCCATGGATGAGGATCAGCAGGGGAGAATATGGTTTGCGACCCGCAACGGGCTCCATGTATATGACAGCAGCGGACTGAACAGCTTTTACAGCCAGCCCGGCGATACCAATTCCCTTACTTCCAGTTTTATATATGATGTGATGGTCGACTCCAAAGACCGAATATGGGTGGCTACCAACCAGGGCATGAATCTATACCGGGGTGCAGGACAGGGCTTTCATCACTTTGTCCGCGACGAGCTCGCTTGCTCCAATTGCCTAACAAGCAATGAGATACTCTGTCTTCACGAAGACCGCCATGGGAATATATGGGTGGGTACCGTAGGAGGGCTTAACCGGTATGACCCCCGGAGTGAAAGTTTCGTTACTTTCACCGAACAGGACGGGTTGCCCAATAACCTCATTTATGCTATCCTGGAGGATGATCGTGGCAACCTGTGGATCAGCTCCAACCGGGGACTGACCCAGATGAATTCACAAACCGGCGATATGGTCAATTATAGCATTTACGACGGGTTGCAGGATTATGAGTTCAATCACCTGGCTGCCAGCAAGGGGTGGGATGGAGAGATGTTCTTCGGCGGCATATCCGGGTTGAACGCTTTTTATCCCGACAGCATCCGGCGAAGTTCTTTCGTGCCCAACATCGAGATTACCTCGGCCGAGGTGATCACCAACCGCAGGAAGCAAACCTACAATCTGTTGGGCAACGATACCCTGCATTTGCCTTACAACCACAACCTGTTGACCGTGGAGTTTGTGTCGCTTGATATGATTGCCCCATCCAAGACACAGTATTACTATCAGCTGAAAGGAGCGGAGAATGAATGGGTGGATCTTGGAAACCGGCGTTATGCCACCTTCTCCAACCTGCCGCCTGGCAAGTATGTGCTTAATGTGAGGGGATCCAACAATGAGCATGTACTCAACCGGGAACCGGAGCTGCTCTATATTTTTGTGGAGACACCCTTGTGGCGGACACGTTTTGCCTATATTTTATACGGATCCTTCGCTATTTTGATGATACTTCTGTTGCTTCGATGGAGAACCACCAGCCTGCGCAGAGCCAATCAGCACCTGAAAGAACGCGAAGTGATCGCCCGGCAGGTGGCCAAGCAAAAAGAGGAGCTGAGCATCAAGAATAAAAGCATCACCGACAGCCTGATCTATGCCAAACGGATTCAGGAGTCGCTTTTGCCCTCCGATCAAACCGTGCGGAGCCTTTTCCGGGAATCGTTCATTCTTTATAAGCCGAAGGACATTGTAAGCGGCGATTTTTACTGGGTGAATGAAGTCAACGACAAGCTGTTTATTGCGGTAGTCGACTGCACCGGACACGGTGTTCCCGGAGCCTTCATGTCTATTATCGGGGTGGAGCTCCTGGACAACATCACCAATGAACAGGGCATCACCGAGGCCGATAAGATCCTTTATGACCTGAACCGGGGTATCTCACTGACCCTGACCAAAGACAATGGCCGCAGCAAGTCGATCCGCGACGGTATGGATGTGGCACTGTGCGTGATTGATAAGAAACAGAAGGAAATGGAGTTTGCCGGCGCTTTCCGCCCCATATACCTGCTTAGGGACAACAAGATCGAGGAGATCAAAGGCGACCGCTTTTCGGTGGGTATGCTCGAGCATTCGATGGGAGACAGGGCTATTCGAAAGCACCGCTTTCAGCTGAAGGAAGATGACATGATTTACCTGTTCACCGACGGGTATGCCGATCAGTTTGGTGGACCGGAAGGCAAAAAATACAAATACCGGCGGTTCCGTCACCTGCTGCTGACCATTCATAACCTCGACCCCGAACAGCAGCTTATGTACCTTAATAAAAGCATTGAAGACTGGAGAGGCGATCAGGAGCAGATCGATGACATTTTGGTCGTGGGCTTCAGTCCGCAGTCCATCGTCAATGGCCGGTAGTATAGGTCAGGCCAGCAAATTGCCCATCTTTTCCAACAAGGTCTCGATCTGAAAAGGCTTGCTGATATAATCATCGGTACCTGCCTCCAGACATTCTTCCTTGTCTCCCAGCAGGGCATTGGCAGTAATAGCGATGATCGGGGTATGGGTGTTTGAGCTCTTTTCCAGGTTGCGGATCTTCTGGGTGGTGACAATCCCGTTCATTACAGGCATCTGGATATCCATCAGGATGATATCGTATTTTACTGACCCGAACTTATCGAGGGCTTCTTTCCCGTTATTGGCCACATCCACATTTCTGACGGTTTTTTTCAGACTGAGCAGAACGATCTTTTGATTGATCAGGTTGTCTTCTACCAGCAGCACGTTGGCATCCTTCAGATCCACCTTTTGCTTGTTTTGGGTAAGGGTCTGTTCGCTGTTATCGGGCTTTTCCTCGGTTTCTACGGCCTGTTTCATCTCCAGGTCGAACCGGAAAAGGAGGCCTTCGTCAGCGGGGAATACTTGTAGATCGCCCCCCAGCGATTTAATGGTCCGTTTGGCAATGTGGATCTCCAGTTTTTCAATGATCTTCCTGGCGCGGGCAACCTGCGATTTTTCCCTTATATCCTGCAGCAAAGAATGCAGCCCTGCGGCGGAAAGCTCAAAACGGATTTTCCTGCCCTGGCCACCCCAGATCTCTTCCATGGAGGTGATCCTGATATTCATCCTTTGGGTATCGGAGTGTTTCAGGATTTGTTCGATCAGATTCAGGAAGATCTGCTTGACTTTGACCGGATCACCGATCAGCGGCTGGTCAATCTCCGAGTGAATAGCTATCGGTTGCTCCCTGCCGTTGGTATCTTTATCAAGGAAAAGGTTCCTGGTGTTCCTGAGGGTGCTGTTCAGGTCGAAACGGATCTCATATTTGCGTCGTTCCTGAATATCCACGTTGGTGATGTCGGAGAAGCTGTTGACTACATCCACCAGGTTGTTGGTCGAAGCCAGTATGGTATCAAAATAATCCTTTTCTTTTTCTCCCAGTTCGGTAGGGTTGAGCATGTTGGATACCACCACGATGTTGTTCAGCGGGGTACGGATCTGATGGGATACCTTGGAGATGAATTCTTCCTTCTCTTTAAGTTCATCCTGAAGATGAAAGATCTGGTTATTTCGGATGGATATGATGCCTCGGATCATTTGTTTGAGATAATCAATCATGATGATTGCCCCAAGAAAGGCCACCACAAAGCTGACCTTCTGGGCCGTGCTTAGCTGATTTTGATAAACCTCTGAGATGGGTAGGAAAAGGGCAATCGTTACCACCAAAAGGAAGAGCAGGGAGTAGAGATTTCCTCTTTTGCTGGTGGAAAGCAAAGCCAAAATGGGATAGGAGGCCAGCCAGAACAAACTGTATCCTTTTATTTCACCTGAAAAAACCAGGGTCAGGAAATATACCGTGACCAGAAGCAAAAGAACAGAGCCCGCTTTTTGTGCCGTATACCGGTTTGCCAGGTGAAGCACCAGCAGGTTCACCAGCAGCAAACCGGCTATTACCAGCCGAAAAATGCTTGCATTAGGCCCCGCCTGCTCTGAAGCATACATCAGGCCAAACAAAGCTATAACAACAATAGCCACAGTACTGAAAAGACTGATTATGAAAGAGAGATTGAAATCTTCGGATTCTATAAGTGGGCTGTCCTTATTAATGAAATGGAATATCTTCTTGGATAACTTCATGTTAACGCCTTGCCTTTTATTTACAATGTAAAATTAATGGATTTTCTTTATAAATTTCAAGGTTATT
>P_1C_Sed_2_UnCtyDRAFT_1000687_pt1 | contig 10042 bp, 7 predicted proteins | sample Pon1CUnioCityCA_4_FD_10229 | JGI IMG/M metagenome (IMG submission 10229) | reverse complement strand
TTCGGGCTCTGTTTTCTTTCCGTCATCAATCCAGTTCATCATTGACCTGAGCTCTTTGCCAACTTTTTCAATCTGGTGATTACCGAGGCTCTCACGCATTTTGTTCATATTTGGCATACCATCAGCACTTTCCTTCATCCATTCTTTTGCAAATTCACCTTTTTGAATTTCTCCGAGGATGTCTTTCATCCGTTTCTTGGTTTGGGCATCCACAACACGGTCGCCCCGGCTGAGGCCCCCATATTCGGCAGTTTCACTTACAGAGTAGTACATCCCTTCAATACCGCCCTCGTACATCAGGTCCACGATAAGTTTCAATTCATGCAGGCACTCGAAATAAGCGATTTCAGGCTGATATCCCGCCTCAACGAGGGTTTCAAAACCTGCTTTAACAAGTTCAGATGCTCCGCCGCATAGAACGGCTTGTTCACCAAAAAGGTCGGTCTCAGTCTCTTCTTTAAATGTTGTTTCAAGAACGCCGGCGCGTGTACCTCCAATTGCCTTCGCATAAGCGAGAGCGGTCTCTTTCGCGGTATTGCTTGGATCCTGATAGATTGCAATCAGGCAGGGCACGCCAGATTCCTGAGTAAATACACGGCGTACCAAATGACCCGGGCCCTTAGGAGCAACCATAAATACATCTACATCTTTGGGTGGCACAATACCGTCGAAGTGAATATTAAACCCATGAGCAAAGGCAAGCGTGTTTCCTGCTGAAAGATTTGGCTCAATATCAGTTTTAAACACCTCCGCCTGATGCTGGTCGGGAATCAAAATCATGATAATATCGCCCTTCTTGGCAGCTTCTGCCGTTTCAAATACATCGAGTCCGGATTTTTCTGCATCACTCCAGGAAGAGCTGCTTTTTCTAAGGCCAACGACCACATCCACTCCGCTCTCTTTAAGGTTTAGTGCATGAGCATGTCCCTGGCTTCCATAACCGATCACAGCGACGGTTTTTCCTTTGAGATGATCCAGGTTTGCGTCGGTATTATAGTAGGTCTTAGCTTTCATTGAGTTAATTTGTGTTGATTATTTGAATTTGGTATTTGAAAATCCCCTCTTGAGAGGGGAAATGTGAGTGTTAAGGGCGAAGCCAACTAACACGATCGAGGGGTGTGTTCCTGTTTTCGGATTCAAAGCCTTGTCGAACATACCCCTGATCAATCGCTGAACGCTCATGATCTGTCCCCTCTCGAGAGGGGAGGTTTTGGCCGAAATCGTATTACCCATCACGCCTTCCCCTTAAATTCGCGTTTAGTGGCCACGGCACCTGTTCTTGCTACCGATGAAATACCGTGAGGGCGAAGAACTTCGATCAAAGCATCAATTTTATCCCGAATGCCGGTTACTTCTAAAGAGATTTTGTCCGGGCTCAGATCGATCACCTTGGCCTTGAAAGCCTGGGCTATTAGCATTATTTCAGTACGGTTTTCCGAAGAGCTGGATACTTTAATGAGCGCGAGCTCTCGTTCGATAAATTTCTTGTTGGTCAGGTTGGTCACTTTTTTGACATCCACCACATTATGAAGAAGCTTCGTGATCTGTTCTACGATTTCCTCACTTCCTGTTGTGGTAAGAGTGATGCGTGCCATCCCCGGCTCAGCCTCGGATGCAAACGTGATACTGTCGATCTCGAACCCTTTGCCACTGAAAATTCCAATGATTCTGGAAAACGTGTTCAAGTTGTGCTTAACAAGCACTGAGAGCGTGTTTTTTGTAGAGTCGGAAACGGAAGAGATTGAATTAGTGCTCATGCTCGATGCTTTTTTATAGTGCCATGGTCAGACATAGCATTTCTGTTGCCTGCAGCAAAATGGTGGTTAGAAATTGAATTCATTTTTGTTTGAGCAGGTTGAGCTGAATCGAGAAATGCCATGTCTTTCGTTATACTCATTTCTGCGCTTCCTCATCAGATTCCACCATTTCATTAAGTGCAGCACCTGAGGGCACCATGGGATAGCAGTTTTCTGTCTCTACCACACTGAAGTCCATCAATACAGGACCGTCATTAATGGCCATTGCTTTTTCAAGCACATCGCGCATCTCTTTTGGTGTGGTTGCCCGCATGGCCGTTGCACCATAGCTTTCAGCCAGTTTCACAAAATCAGGATTGTTTTTGCCGAACACTGAGTAGCTGGTTCGGTTTTTATAGAAGAGCTGCTGCCATTGCCTTACCATGCCAAGGCAGCCGTTATTCATGAGGGCAATCTTAACCGGAATATTATATTCAACAGCTGTCATCAATTCGTAAGAAGACATCTGGAAACCGCCGTCTCCTGTAATACAAACAACATCCCGATCCGGACATGCAATTGTAGCGCCAATAGCCGCGGGAAATCCATAACCCATAGTACCAAGTCCTCCGGAGGATATCCAGGACCGTGGATGATTGTATTGGTAGTGCTGAGCCGCCCACATTTGATGCTGCCCCACGTCTGTCACAACAATGGCGTTCCCCTGGGTGACTTCAGATATCATTTTCATCATGTGCTGAGGGTAGATTTTATCCTCAGCCTGAGGCACTTTCAAAGGATGTTCTTTCTGCCAGGTATGAATCTGATCCCACCACTCATCTATAGAAGGTGATTCAATCAGCTTGTCCATGACTGGAAGCACCTGCTTAACGTCACCCACAATAGGAACTTCAGTCGGTACATTTTTTCCAATACTTGAGGGGTCGATATCTATATGAATTTTTCGGGAGTTTTGGGAAAAGCCATTCAGCCGTCCCGTCACCCGGTCATCGAAGCGTGCTCCCACACATAAAAGAACATCACAATCTGAAGTAGCCATGTTGGCATACCATGTGCCGTGCATACCNAGCATTCCGAGTGATTGTGGTTTTGTCTCGGGAAANCCNCCGAGNCCCATCAATGTAGTAGTAACNGGGATNTTATGNCGCTCTGCCATGGCCGTAAGTTCTTCCCANGCNTCGCCNAGAATAACGCCGCCACCCGCGTAAATAAGAGGTTTTTTGGCTTCGCTAAGCATTTTCGCTGCTTTGGCAATTTGAGAATAGTGTCCCTGAGTGGTTGGTTTATAGCTTGGAATCTGAACATTCTTTTTACCCGTATAACGGCCTTCTGTATTAAGCATGTCTTTAGGAAGGTCTACCAGCACAGGACCGGGGCGACCGCTTGTTGCTATATGGAACGCCTCACGCAGGCAATGCTCAAGATCGTTGACATCACGTACCAGATAGCTATGCTTTGTGATGGGCCTTGTTATACCCACGATATCCGCTTCCTGGAATGCATCATTGCCAATCACACCCGTAGGCACCTGTCCGGTGAGAACAACCAGCGGAATAGAGTCCATAGCAGCCGTAGCAATTCCCGTGACAGTATTCGTGCCACCGGGCCCCGACGTTGCCAGTACAACTCCTGCCTTTCCTGTAGCCCTTGCATAACCGTCAGCTGCATGAGTCCCTGCCTGCTCATGGCGGATCAGGTAGTGATTGATGTCATGGCAGTCGAATAGCTGGTCGTAAATCGGCAATACTGCGCCACCCGGATAACCGAAAACCGTGTCTACGCCGATATCGGTCAACGTTTTGATCAAAATTTCGGCACCTCTGAAATATGAAACATCTTCTTCGGGAACAGAAGATTTAAGTGATTCAAGAAATGGAGCTCTTTTCTCGGAGGCGGACTGTTGCTTTGCAGGTTTCATTGACATATGGGTATACGTTTCCTGCCGGAGGTCAAAATTTAAGATGTGTTTAGGAATCTAAATTCTAATCTCCGGCTGATTAATTAGCTCAGAATTAGGATTAGAATAAGAATTAGTAGATTAGACAGAATAAACTGACGTAAAAAATCACGATCAGTATGTAGAGGTATTATAGGAAACAGACGTACAAAAGAAATGCTTGATTGTCCAACCACATGAGACTCAACGCGGTTAATGCGTCTGGTTAAATTATTGTTAAAAGCTTTTGTGGTAGACAAAATGTACGATTATTTATATTTCTACAACATTATATATATCTGAGTTTTAGCTGTCAAGAAAAATAATTACTATTTATTTCGTTAGTATAAGATAAGATATAAGGCAAATTTAAAAGCGCTTTCAAAATTTTTTATTTAAGCCTCTAAGTTCAATAGAATCATAGTTTAAACACACCGATACTAAATGTTAGAAAAATTAAATAAATTTAGCTCAAGACTTACCGAATCGCAATCTCAGGTAGGCTCAAAAGCGATGTTGTACGCTACCGGTTTGAGCGAGGATGATATGAAAAAGCCTCAAATCGGTATTGCATCCACCGGATGGGATGGTAATCCGTGCAACATGCATTTGAATGATCTTGCTGCCGTAGCTAAGAAGAGTGTTTGGAAGAATGAGATGGTTGGATTTATGTTTCATTCGATTGGGGTGAGTGATGGTATATCTATGGGAACCCAGGGCATGAAATTTTCTTTGCCGTCACGTGATATCATAGCCGACTCTATCGAAACTGTGATGAACGCTCAATGGTACGACGCCAATATTTCTGTTGTAGGGTGCGACAAAAATATGCCCGGTGCAGTGATGGCTATGGGGCGCGTAAATCGGCCGTCGATCATGATATATGGCGGCACGATTCGACCGGGTAATCTGAATGGCGAAAAGCTTGATATCGTCTCAGCATTCGAATCCTATGGCAAGTTTCTGTCAAATGAGTACACTGAAGAGCAGATGGACAGGGTAGTGAAGCATGCATGCCCCGGGGCGGGTGCATGTGGCGGGATGTACACTGCCAATACAATGGCATCTGCGATTGAAACGCTAGGGATGAGCTTGCCATATAGTTCATCCATCCCGGCAACACATCAGGAGAAAATAAAAGAGTGTGAGCGTGCCGGAGAAGCGATCCGATTGCTGATGGAGAAAGACATCAAGCCAAGGGACATTATCAACAGACAATCACTTGAAAACGCTATTACAATGATCATTGCATTAGGTGGCTCAACCAATGCTGTCATGCATATGCTGGCAATAGCTCACGCTGCGGGTGTCTCATTTTCGATTGATGATTTTCAAATGGTGAGTGATCGTGTACCGTTCATCGCCGATTTAAAGCCAAGCGGTAAGTACGTAATGGAAGACCTATATAATGCAGGGGGCGTACCTGCAGTACAAAAGCTTTTGTTAAAAGAGGATCTGCTTGATGGCAGCTGTCTCACCGTGACCGGGAAAACACTAGAAGAAAATGTTGCAGACCTGCCGGGTCTTNTAGAGGAGCAAAAAGTGATATATCCNGTATCGGAACCGATCAAGAAAACCGGACACCTTCAGATTTTGTATGGTAACCTTGCCGAAGAGGGTTCTGTGGCCAAAATTACCGGGAAAGAGGGGACGAAATTTTCAGGCACGGCAAAAGTTTACAATTCTGAAGAAGAGAGCCTTGTAGGAATTCAAAATGGTGAAGTGGAAAAAGGTGATGTAGTGATTATTCGATATGAAGGACCAAAAGGAGGACCGGGCATGCGGGAGATGCTTTCCATCACGGCAGCAATTATGGGAGCAGGACTTGGCAACGAGGTGGCACTCATTACCGACGGACGGTTTTCAGGTGGCACACACGGATTTGTGATTGGCCATGTTACACCGGAAGCGCAAGTCGGTGGCCTGATTGGCTTAATTGAGAATGGAGATACCATCACTATTAATGCTGATGATCAGACAATTAATGTTGATCTGACCGAAAATGAAATCGAAAAACGCCGAAAGAATTGGTCGGCTCCGACGCCCGCATTTACGACGGGAGTTTTACGAAAGTACGCGAAAACGGTGTCGACGGCGAGTTTGGGGTGTGTAACGGATCTCTGACTCACCCTCTGTCTCCCTCTCTACGCGTAGAGAGGGAGGACTCTACAATTAAATTGATATTTGGTAGATATTTTCATTTTAAAAATGATTTCAGGAGTTTCCCCCTCATTGCGAGCGGAGCGAGTAAAGAGCGGGTCAAGTGGTGAGTCAGCAGAAATGGGAGCATATTTTTGCCTTTAATTTTTCCATATCCCAAACCTCCTCATTTTTGTATCGAACGACTTTCAGCCCCATTTTTGAAATAATTAAATCTCGCACATGATCGTAATATTGCTGATGGTCATGAATTTTACCGTCTAATTCGATGACGAGATTTTGTTCTGCGCTGTAAAAGTCTGCTATAAAGAAATGAAGTATGCCCCTGTCCTCTTCGTATATCAACGGATGCTGACGAAAGAATTTTACACCTTTAAGCTTTCGGCTTCTAAGCTCGTGCCATAGAATTTTTTCGGAGGGAGTTTGTCTTTTTCTTAGCTCTCTAGCCAGCTTTATTATAGAGCGGTGAGATGCCATTCGGTTCTTTGACTGATTTTTAGGTGTGTAGATTTATGATCAGGATTTTGAGCTTTCCTTACACTTTTTTGATTCATCCTCTGTCTCCCTCTCTACGGGTAGAGAGGGAGGACTTCAGAACAGAATTACCGTTCACTAAACATCTTGAAGCCCAAAATGAGGTCTATGAGTCTCTACTCTATGTGATCCGTCGGCTGGCGCAGAGAGTTGATAAGAAGGCCATAGGCACCAGTTTGTAACTGTGGGCGAATTTGATTGTCTCTAAAAGATTTCAGGAGTCTCCCCTCTATGCGAACGGAGAGAGTAGAGAGGGGAACAAGGGGTGAGTCCGAAAAGTCCATTTATTTTATTTTCGGTTTGCAAAATGATATTTATAAAACTATAATCATAGTATTATAAAACGCGGTATTCATCAAAGGATGGTTATATTCAGAGCTGACTCTCCTGCAAAATTATCAGAACCACTAAGTTAGATTTTGACGTTTGTTATTAAATCGCCCTATAACAGCTGTTATTCTTATTCTTGCGGCCTTTATTTTTGGGAGCCTTGCCCTCAGTGAGCTTTCTGTCGATCTGCTGCCAGATGTGGATTCACCCAATCTTGTGGTCCGTACTGACTGGCAGGGTGCCTCACCACGTGAGGTAGAAACGCGCATTAACGAAAGGCTGGAGGCCGTACTGAGTACCATCCCCGGAATAGACCAGGTACAGGGATTTGCCCGTCAGGGTCAGAGTGTGATCTATCTCAATTTTCAGTGGGGCCACAACATGGACCTCGCGTTTCTGAATGTGCGGGAGAAACTAGACCAGGCACAGTATTCCATGCCTGAAGAGGCCTCCCGCCCGCAGCTGATATTCAATACTACCGCCGATGAGCCAATCGCCGTGCTTGCCGTCACTTCTAAAGATCGTCCAAATAGTGAATTCGATACCCGGCTATCTCTTAAGCGCTGGGCCGAGCAGGTTCTTTCACGACGGTTGGAGCAGGCCGAAGGGATCGCCCAGGTGGTTCCGGTGGGAGCAGTGGAGCCGGAAGTTCAGATTCGATATCTCCCTCGAGAAGTCGATCGGTTTGATCTGACTCTTGGTGAAGTACAGAGTCTCATTCAACAAGCCAACCTTTTTGCCACAAGCGGAGAGCTTCGCGATGGCTGGTACCGTTACTCCATGAAAATCCAGAGCCGGATCGATGAGCTCGAGGATCTTAACACCGTTCCACTCAAAAAACTTGGCGATGGTAAAGTACTGCTGCTCAGTGATATCGCCGAGGTTCAGCTGGGTGAAACGGATCCATCATCTTTTGCGATGCTTGATGGCGAACGGGTTCTTAATTTACTGGTCAAAAAAGAGTTTGGAAGCAATACGGTGGAAGTATTTGATACGCTGACTCCACTGCTTGAGGAGATGCGCGAATTACATCCCAATATTGCGATTGAGGTAATCCGCGAAGATGCCACCTTTATTCGAAAAGCAATCAGTAATCTGCTTCAGACACTGCTGATTGGTGGCATACTGGCCTTTATTGTGCTCTTCATGTTTTTGAATGATATCCGAACACCGTTTACGATAGGGGTGGCCATTCCGGTCTCTATCTTCCTCACCTTTTTTGTGATGTATGGGTCAGGCATACAACTAAATATAGTATCACTGAGCGGACTCACGCTAGGTATAGGGCTCCTGCTTGATAACGCAATCGTGGTGCTCGAAAATATCAACCGGCACATGCCGGCCGCGCCATCGGTGAAACGGGCTGCTGCGGTTGGGACGAAAGAGATCGCCCTGGCTGTGACTGCATCAACATTCACGACCATCTCTGTATTTCTGCCGCTCATTTTCCTGGGCGGATTTGAGGGAGCTTTTTTCCAGGATCAGGCCTATACGCTTTCCATCAGTCTGCTGGCTTCTCTGTTTGTTGCGCTGATTATTCTGCCGGTGCTGGTAGTTCAGATTCTCGAGCGCCGAAAGAAAAAAGCCAAAGACACACCGGGCGAAACCGGTCAGCTCAACACAAGGAAATTTTTCGACAACTTGCTGGAGCGATATGAGACAAGTCTGCAATCAGTACTGAAACGGCCGGTTTGGATACTTCTTCTGGCTACGTTCCTTGTAGCCGGCTCGATAATTTCATTTTTGATGGTGTCCAAAACCATGCTTCCGGAGGATGAGCCAACATCGGTAAGCTATCGCATACAGCTTCCGGGCAATACAGCACTGCCATCTACGCAGGAAGCGGCTAATGCCCTTCGCCAGCGACTGGAGCGGGCCAGTCTTGGGCAGGGGAATATTCAGATGTCAGGTGGTTTTACTGATCAAACCAACCTAGCCAATCTTGCCAGAGAAGGCCTGAATAAATTTACAGTTGTTATACCGGTTGCAGGGTATGCCGAAGCCGAACGTGCAACGGATGTCATGGATAAATTCAACTCAGACTTTCCCGGGTGGAGTGTCGATCCGGTTTCAGATACTCAAAGCTGGAGTGCACTCATTGGAGCTGACCAACCTCCCGTCCTTTTCCGTCTTGTGGGTATGGACCGCGATCTGAATGAGCAATATTCCAGAGAACTCCAGAACTCACTGACTCAAACAGGACTTCAGGTATCACTACAAAAACAGTACGATCAGGAAGTGGATACCTGGAATATTCGATTTAGGTCAGACCGCATGCTGCAGCTTGGTATTAGTGAACAGGAGATCGTTCGCTATCTTGAATCAGTAACGCGCGGTAGCTTTGTGACGGATTGGAACCGGCAGGACGAAAGGATCGGGATACGTCTGCTGGGTGATCAGCAGCGGATTTATAACCCTGAAGAGATCTCGTTACGTCTGGCTAATCGCGAGGTACCATTGAGTTATCTGGCTGACATTCAGCGTGCGAAAGAACCTGAGCAACTTGAACGGGTGGATCAAACTCCGGTTCTGAGTTATGTAGCCAATTGGGAGCTGAGCGACTGGTGGTGGAATCGTGCACAAACCGAAGAAACGGTTAATGATTTTATGAGGCAGACCGGAGTTGAGGTACAGATTGCCGGTAACGCGCTGATGGTTCAAAACCTGATGACTGACATGGGGCTGCTGCTTGCACTCAGCATCTTGTTGATCTACATCATCCTGGCCATCCAGTTTGAAAACCTGAAGTACCCGATGATAATCATCGCGGCCGTTCCGTTTGCGTGGGTCGGGTCGATGCTGGCCATTTACTTAACCGGAAGTACACTGAACGCGATGTCGTTTATGGGAATATTGATTTTGACCGGTATAGCTGTGAATGACTCCATCCTAAAAGTAGACTTTATGCGACGCTACCTCGCAGATACAGGAAATCTTCAGAAAGCGATTGAGATGGCGGGTAAACACCGATTTCGTCCGGTCGTGATGACAAGTGTAACCACTATATTGGGACTCGTACCGATGCTCATTCCGTTTGGCGAAGGCTACGCGTTTCGTCAGTCCTTGGCCGTTGCATTAATGGGAGGGATGATTACCAGCACAATTTTAACACTCTACATTATTCCGGTGATTTTTGGTCGTGTCGAACGAAATCATTCATTTAAGGCGGAGGATACTCTCCCCTAAAAAGGGGAGACTGAGAGGGGTGTTCACCAAATCGAGTGTCGATTTAAAATTATTTATTCGAATAACAAATCATCACTGAAGAAATCGGTAAAACTTTACATACTGACACTTAACGACGGATAAATATCCCTCCGCCCCC
>P_1C_Sed_2_UnCtyDRAFT_1000686_pt1 | contig 10051 bp, 9 predicted proteins | sample Pon1CUnioCityCA_4_FD_10229 | JGI IMG/M metagenome (IMG submission 10229) | reverse complement strand
CCCGCCGGTCTGAGCGGCCGGCGGAGCGGCGACGTCGCCAACGGCGTGGATCGCCGACATCGACGTTCGCATTCTGTCGTCGACCGCGACCGCACCGCTGTCGTGTAACTCGACGCCTGCCGACTCCGCCAGCTCCGTTCGTGGCGTGACGCCGGTTGCGACGACGACGAGATCGAACGTCTCTTTTGAGCCGTCCGCCGTGGCGACGACCGTCTCGTCACCGGGTTCCGTCAGCGAGTCGACGCCGGTTCCCAGTCGGAGATCGACGCCCCGGTCGCGGAGCCGTGACTCGACTCTCGCTGCCATTTCCGGACCGAGTGTGTTCGGCATCACTTGTTCGAGTAACTCGGCGACGACGACGTCGTTCCCGGCTTCAGAGAGGTTTTCGGCGACTTCGAGGCCGATGTAGCCGCCGCCGATAACGAGCGCTCGCTCGTCACCGGTCATCCTCTCGCGAATAGTCGTCGCGTCCGAAACGGTTCGGAGCGTGTGACAGCGTTCCAGTTCGGACAGGTCGAACATGGGCGGGACGAGCGGCTTCGCTCCCGTGGCGATAACGAGGTCGTCGTAGGCGATCGCCGCTGGTTCCCCGTCGGCCGCAGTGACCGAGACCCTCTGCGTATCCGGATCGACGTTCGTCGCAGCGACGCCCGTTCGGATATCGAGGTCGAAGGCGGCCGCGAGCTGCTCGCTCCCCATCACCGTGAGATCGTCTTCAGAGACAGTGCCGCTGAGGTGATACGGCAGTCCGCAACTCGCGTACGAGATGTTCTCTCCCCGCTCGAGGACGACGATCTCGGCGGTCTCGTCGAGTCGTCGGAGTCGCGTCGCGGTGCTCATCCCGGCAGCGTTTCCACCGATAACGACGTACTGCTGTGACACGCGTGGACGTTGCGTTCGTGGCGAATATATGTTGAGCTGTATTCCCAATAGTGGGAAATATTGTGGGTTATGGCCGAGTGCGCTAACGGGTCGTCTCGAGGCCCCCTTCGCACCGTCAGGCCGCTGTATTCCACCGGTCAGATCACGCTGACGGTCTGAGATGAGCGCACCCGACTGGCGGGTTTGCGACTAGCAAACTGTTTATACTACACGAGTGGATGATGCCAGCCTACCTATTTGGGAACAAAATCACCCCCTGATGGCCCCGATCCACGCAAAAAATGTGCGACACTTGCGCCCTATATCGGTCACTTCAAGAAGTGGGTTGATATTTATATCCGGTCTATCAGGACATTCAACTAAAATAGATGCCCGACATCACGGTTCGGCCCAAAGGGTACGTCGAAGACGACCCCGTCATTCGGCCGATTGGCGAGCGAAACCTGTACATTGGGAACAAGCACGCAGCTGATCCCGATCAGCACGATCAGTCGTTCCGATATGTTGTCTCACTCTCAACGGACGAGTATCCATTAACCACCCATCACCATTCGCTGGACGATGGGCTAGGCAACGACTGGACGACGTTTGAACGGGCTGTCGATACGGCACGGACGCTATATCAACGGGACGGATCAGTTCTGATTTATTGTACAGCGGGCATCTCACGGAGCAGTACGATCATAGCGACGATGCTTGCGGCTGAGGAATCCCCGGGGCTCCACGATACATTCATGATCATCCAACAAGTACGGCCAAGCGCAACATCCCATCCTGCCCTCCACGAATTGGCAGTCGTGTATCTGGCAGGTCGAACGTGAGTCCCATCTGTTGATCAGATTCCCTGCACTGAGCGATTAAAGTATAGAAGGTCAACTTCTGAGAATTTCAACAAAGCCGCTGATCCGATTTCGAGTAGCTGATATAAGAGACCGTGTAGTAGATGGACGGGTTCCGGCCCGGATCTGGTACAAGGGACCACGGTCGAGGGAGAACGCCCGCCAGAGATCCCTCGGTCTCCACCCCCGCTCAAAACACGCCGAGATACTCCTCTACGACGGCGCGTTCTTCCGCGGATAGGTCGAACAAGTCGTAGACAGCGTCATCGATCTCGGGTTCAAGTTCGGCTATGTCCGTTTCTTCGATCTCGGTACGATCTGCCCCCAGACGCTCCAGTATCTCTACCACGTCATCGTCGCTTCGAGGAATAAGAATGATCTTACTTTTACCTTTTTCACACATTACACAAATTACTATAGATAAATTGCTTAAATATCCCGAAATTTGATATTATTAGCCTAGAAAATTTTTGTGTGAGAAAATCGAATCAGTTTACCCGTCGACAGGCACTCAGCGCGATAGCCGCGGGCGCGAGCGTTTCAATCGCCGGTTGTAACGGTTCGTCTTCCAACCGCACCGACGGACTTGCGTTCGAACACCCGGACACCGTGCTGGCCGATGAGGCGTTTGACATCACCGTTGAAGGGTTACCATCGAACGAGACCGTCGACGTGGTCCTCACAAGCGAAGACGGCGACGGCGAATCGTTTGAGGGGCGAGCGACGATCGAGACCGGTGACGGAACAGTCTCGTTGGCGGACGCGACCGTCATCAGCGAAAGCGACGACCCTCTCGACGGCGTCGTTGACGCTGGTATCGACGTTCCGCTCCCGCTCGCGTTGTTCCAGTTCGCGTCTCCGCTCGGGGTGCGGACGTTCTCGGTGCCCGATGAACACGAGTTCACATACCACATCGAGCGAGACGGCGAGCCCGTCGGGACGACGACACTCGCGCGGACGTACCCGAACCGCGACGGGCACGTCGAGCCCGACCACCCCGAACTGGAAGGGGCGCTGTTCGAACCGAGCGACGCCGAGACTGGTCCCGGCGTCCTCGTGTTACACGGCGGCGGCGGCGACCCGTCGCTACGGACGGCGTCGCTCCTCGCCGAACGAGGCTACACCGCCTTCGCGTTACACTACTTCGGTGACGATGGACTGCCGAATAATTCCAGCGAGCTTCCGCTAGAGTACGTCCGCGACGCCGTGACGTGGCTCCGCGACCACGAGTCAACGGCCGGCGACTGTGTTGGGCTGATCGGTGCCTCTCTCGGCGGCGAACTCGCATTGCTCGCCGGAAGCGAGTTTGATGTGTCAGGCCCGGTTGTCTCCATCAACGGTAGTGGTCTCGTTACTGAGGGACTCAGGGACGGCTATTATTTCACCGGAACGTCCACGTGGAGCCTCGACGGAGAGCCGGTTCCGTACATCGACGGCGAGCACTGGTACGACGGCCCGGACGGGGCCGGCGAGGAGGAGGTCGAAGCGGCGTCTATCCCGGTCGAGGAGATCGACGGGCAAGTGTTACTCGTGTCCGGCGGTGACGACAGGACTTGGCCGTCGGTCGAGCTCCACGGAGTTGCGGCGGACCGACTCGACGAACACGGCCACCCGGACTACGAACACCTCGTCTACGAGGACGCCGGCCACTACATCGTTCCGCCGTACACACCGGCGATCGGTCTAATCGAGAACGGGGGCACGTATGCGGGGGCGGTCGAGGCGAGTCACGACCATTGGCTGGCGATACTCGACGCGTTCTCGTCGCTCCGTGATCGTTAATTATCGAAACTCTGTCAGCAACGACGCGGTCGGTATTCCCTCTGTACTGAACGATTCCTAATTCCGTCTCTCAGCGGATAGACCGCTGACCGATTCGCGCTCTGTATTCAGCACGGCTCCAATAACATATCACCACTTAAGGATTTCAACAGAGCCAATGATTATTAAATCGAAATACGAACACAGGATCTGCGTCACCCTGTGTTGAATCCATGACAGTCGATAGTCGGGACGTTGGCCCTGTTGAAATCCTATTCTTCGGATATTTTCTGGCCTGAAACAGTCGATCACTGAGGAGTGCGGTTTAACCATAGGATATTCATGATATCATCAGTCTAGTAAGCACTATGGTCCTCTCTCTGTCAGCGATCATCGCCTACAGCTTTTTAACGTCTGCTATCGTCGGCCTTTCTCTTAGCCTCTTTACCGATCGAATCTCTGTGAAGATGGCGCTGCTCATAGCAGTTTGTACTACGGCTGGTACAGTAGTTGGGAGAATGCTGTGAGAAACGTGTACTGAACGGCCTGTGCTTCACCTATACTGAAACACCAGATGTGTCATTTTCTGAGGATTTCAACAGAGCCGGGGCGTTCTATTAGTTGATTCAGAATTCGGATACAGAATATAACGGGGTCGCGGTGCTGGCTACATGCTCGATGTCGGTCACGGATATTCTGATAGAAAGTGAATAAGTCAGACACGATCTTGCGAGATACAGGGTGCGTATCAGTCATTGGGCCAGTATCGCACCCGTAGCTACCGTGGGTGGTGTCATACCTCGGGACCGATATACCACCGTCAGGTCCGAAACACACCACGTGTCGGTGGTGGGAGAAATCATACACGCGATAGCGAGAGACACAGTAGCAGCCGCACCTTCCGCCCCTACTTCAGTTCGATCCGCGTCAGTTCTCCTGATATCCACGGATCGTCTTCCACGGTGGACCGGCGTGTTCGCGGATCGCCTACCCGAACACCGACGCTCGGGGAAGCGACCGGCTGTCTCGTGGAGGGGAGAGAGTTATATACACTCTCATTGATAGTCCTACATGTACGCATCGATGACCAGTGGTGGAGACGAGGAGCTGCAGTTCCGATGACCGAACACCCGGTGTTACCGGCCGAGGAGTCCGTACTGGCCACCGTGGATGAGGACGACCTGTACAAGGGCAGCGGCAAAATCAAGAAGAAACACTACAAGCGAGAACTTGAGCGCCTACAAGAGGAGCTGGTCAAGCTCCAGATGTGGGTGAAAGAACAGGGACTGCGGGTCGTCGTCCTCTTCGACGGTCGGGATGCGGCTGGCAAAGGCGGAACGATCCACCGAATCACCCGGCGAACAAGTTCCCGGGTAGTGAAAGTCGTCGCGCTCGGCAAACCCACCGAACGCGAGCAGAGTCAGTGGTACTTCCAGCGGTACGTCGAACACCTCCCGGCGGCCGGTGAAATAGTGCTGTTCGACCGGAGCTGGTACAACCGTGCGACCGTCGAGCGCGTGATGGACTTCTGTACCGACGAGGAGTACCAAGAGTTCCTCCGGTCGGCCCCGGAGTTCGAGCGGATGCTTATGCGCTCGGGGGTCATCCTCATCAAGTACTGGTTCTCGATCAGCGACGAGGAACAGGAACGACGTTTCCAGAAGCGCAGCAACGACCCAAAACGGCGTTGGAAGCTCAGCCCGATCGACCTCGAAGCCCGAGAGCGATGGGTGGAGTACTCGCGGGCGAAAGACGCGATGTTCACCTATACGGATACGAGTAACTCGCCGTGGTACGTGATCAACGCCGATATAAAGAAACACGCCCGGCTTAATTGTATCAGTCACCTCCTCTCACAGATCGAGTACGAGGACACCATGCCCGGACCGACCGAGTTGCCGGACCGACAACAAGACCCCAACTACGAGCGCCCGGCGATCGATGGCCAAAACTGGGTGCCCGCGCTGTATGGGTCGAACCCACCGACGGCCGACGTCGAACAATCCTGACCGTCCTGGTCTTGTGCCGTGCGGTTGTCGAATGATTACTTAGGGTCAGTTGGCTCTGTTAAAATCCTATTTTTCAGACAAATTTTCGCCTGAAGCAGCCGGTCAACGAGGGGTGCGTATTGACAGAGCCACTCCGAAAATGCGGGTTCCAAGGGAGTGTGCGGTCGAGGCCGACGGTGTCGCAGTCCTGCTCGGTCGAGAGAACGCGCTCCTCGCCGGTTGTGACGAGTCCAGCATGAAGCGCGTCGAATGGTGTGAGTTCGTACTCATCGAGGAACGCTGCGGCAGCCAGAACCGCGTCCTCGTGTTCTTTTGGTACGATCGGAACTAGTTCGAACAGGTTAGTGATTGCCCGCGGCACGTCGATCTCATACTCGGCAGTCTCACGGTCGTAGAACAACACCAGCACCTCAGCAGATGCGAGTATCGATGTGAGAATGTCATCGCGCTCGTCGAGGGCGCGGATTGCGGCCTCTTGGAGCCAGTCATCATCCTTTACCAGCGCTGTGAGAAAGTCAGTTTCGGCGGCTCTGTTGAAATCTTCAGGGAATGATACATTCTGACCGGGGTGTACTCAGTACAGGGAACTGACGTACCGCTTAGTCGGGTGAACTATTCAGTGTCTATCAAGAACGCTTTGCGAGATACAGAGAATCTCTCTGGCAGCCAATATTGAGCAGTTCTGACACGGCTCAACAGAGCCTCCGCGGATTTGAGCTGTCATGAAGCACTCAAGACTACTACTTCAATCACCGCAACGTCCGACAAAGCTGGATTTTCTCGCTCAAAAAAGCGTACAAAAAGCCTATGACCCCGTCGAGTTTGAGTGGCAGTATGCCCTCCACATCGCGCACTTCTCGCAACGGGAGGAGCCATACTTACCACGGCACTCGCCGGATGCTCCCTCGCACCGAGTAGCCTCTCAACGGACTCCTATCCAACCAGTGCTCCGAATGTCTTCGCCTCTTTCGACTAGGATCCTGACCGGTCTACACTCATCGTAAAACGCAGAACTACCAATTTCTCAAACTGTTTCAGCAACACCAGAGCAGAAACTGCTAATGAGTGGCTGAGATCGTTCGCTTTCGCATGGAATCAGCTTATTTGAACACTACCAGCGAGAGCGCCCGAACTCTTTTGATGAGGTGCGGTTTAGTTACGTTCATGAGTACAGATACGGGTGAAAACGGTGAGGAACTGGCACCCGCGACTCACATCACGCTGGAGCTCTCGGAGGACGGTGAGATGTGGGTCGTAACGGACGAGGAAACAGGCGTGACGACACAAGGTGAGACGCGTGAGCACGCTTTAGAGATGATCGACGAGGCGGTCGCGCTCCACAAGGGTGAAGCGGGTCGACCCGTCACCGACGACGATCTCCGCGAGTGGGGAATCGATCCCGAATCAGTTCCCGACGAGCCCGGAGTCCCGGACGCGCCGTGGTTCGACGCGGACGAGGAATGACGCGACGACAGTTCACCGGCGAGGAAATCGCTTCTGTTCTCATTGACAACGGGTACTATCCTGTTGATCGGACGGGAAGTCACCTCAAGCTCAGGTACAAGCATCCCCAGAAGTTCGAAACGTCAGCGTTCCGATTCACGGAGAAATCAGGACTGGAACGCTTCGGAAGATCGCTGACCAGTGCGGAGCACTCGATTTCGATTCGTTCTGCGAGTGGATCGACCGGAACTGCTGACTGGTACGAGTCACCGAACTGCCGACTTCTTCCACAAGTCGCTTAGCAGGATTTCTTGCTCGGATACTCAACAGAGAAGTTGAGGCTTCAAATTCAGCCTAAATCTGAGTAACGACAGCAATTGACATCCTCTCGCACCTGAAGACGCGGGAATCCCACGGCACCGCACCGCTGGACTGGGATATTAGGGTTCACACTCTACCACCTCTGCCCGGGGTTGGAATCCTCGAGAGAGGTCGTGAAGGTAGACTCCGGGCTGTGCCAACCAGCCGGTACTCCTATCTCCACCCAAATCGGGTGTAGACTCGGAGTTACTTTCGGTGTTGTCGAGACGGATGTTCTCCGCCCCGTTCACGTCGGCGTTGAACGCTGCGTCGCACTCATCACAGACGTACAAACCGCGGTGGACGCGCTGTGAGTCGTCTGTTTTCCCGCATGTACAACATGTCTTGCTCGTATCCCGCTCAGACACTTCCACGACCTCGATACTCTCGACTCTCGCCTTGTATTCGAGAATCGAGATGAAGTGGTCGAACGCCCACCCGTGTAACAGCACCATCTGAGTTTTGAGGCCAGACAACCGGCTCTCGCTCCGTATTCAAGTACAGACAAAAATTTTCGGAGCGCAATATGCGATTGCGTTTCTTCGAATGATACACTGGTGTGGATCGACCGGGTGGTCGCCACTACTGGGCAAGCAATCCACCGTCGACAATGATCGGCTGTCCCATCACGTAGGATGCCTCCTCAGAGCAAAGCCAGACAACTGTATTAGCTATCTCTTGGGGATCACCGAGTCGGTCCGCTGGGATGCCCGCAGTGATTCGGTCCATCTCCTCAGAGTTGTCTTCGCCCGCCTGCTGGACCATCGGCGTATCGATGACGCCTGGACACACAGCGTTGAAACGGATTCCCTCTTCCGCGTAATCGATCGTTGCCCGTCGAGTTAATCCGATAACTCCGTGCTTGCTGGCAACGTAGTGTGCGCTCCCATTCGCGCTCACACCGGCGACCGACGACGTGTTGACGATCGCTCCGCCACCACGTTCGATCATCTCGGGGATCTCCGCTTTGAGACACCGCCAGACACCCTTCAGGTTGATGTCAATCATCCGGTCCCACTCTTCTTCCTCGTACTCAGCGAGCCGAGTACCCTCATCGGCGATGCCAGCGTTGTTGTGTGCGAAGTCAAGCCCGCCATATTCGTCAATGGCTGTCTGTACCATTGAGTCGACATCGCCCGAATCGGTGACATCTGCGTCGACGAATATCGCCTCGCCTCCCGCCTCCTCAATCAGTTCGACAGTCTCGTATCCGCCGTCTTCGTCAACGTCAGCGACCACAACCTTTGCTCCTGCTTCGGCGAACCGGAGTGAGGATTGTCGGCCGATTCCTGACCCACCGCCGGTAACAACTGCGACTCCGTCTTGGATTCCTTTCATGAGTTCACCTGCCACGCTGTATCGCGTGGGAAGTTCACAATTGTTTCTTATTTATGATATACTTACCGAATGTGTGGATCAGTTCAGATGAATATCCCAACATGTTCTCTGGGGCCGCAGCGTCGTCGAGAGACGCGGTGAACCCATGTCGACACCGCCTCCCTCCGCTCGGCGGTGTGAGTAGGCATGAGCGCGGGTCAAGATACGACGATCTACCAGTCGCCAGGCGCGGGAGGATGTCAATCACCTCACGAGACAGCCCCGACCCCCACTCGGCGCTGGTTGGAAATGACTCCGAGTTCTCGTGGAGAGGATAGGAGTGACAGCTGCGTGGCACAACCAGTGGGAACGTCACTCGGCAGCCTCGGCACGGGCGACGCCCCAAGCGAGGGCCGTCAGGCAGACAAACGGCTGCGAGCCGGTAAGTGAGCGATCAGCGCTCAGGAATCGAGGATGTCGACCGTGCCTTCGGTTCCGTCAACACGAATTCGCTGGCCCTCGTGGAGTCTGGTGGTAGCATTACGGACAGACACCACCGCAGGCAGGCCGTATTCGCGTGCGACCAGCGACCCGTGTGTCAGCCGACCACCAACCTCGGTGACCAGCCCGCTAGCGACCGAAAACAGTGGCGTCCACGCCGGGTCCGAAAACGGACAAACGAGGATGTCACCAGGGTCAAGGCTGACACCGCTCGGGTCGTGTACGATGCGGACTCGGCCTTCGATGACGCCTGGTGACACGCCGGTGCCGACCAGTGTGGTTGGGCTTTCGTCGCCCTGTCGGACGAGCGGGATCTCGCCTTCACTCGTGATGACTGCCGGCGCGTCAATACGCGCGTACCGCTCGTGTGCCCGCTTTCGGCCCTCGATATCGGGAAGCACACTGTTTGGCGTGTCGAGGAGTCGCTCGAGTTCCGCACGGTGGAGGAACCAGACGTCGTCGGCATCCGACAACACTTCCTCCGCAACGAGATGGCGACCAGTCTGTTGGATTGCCTCGTGCCAAGCAGCGAACAGATGGGCCGAGCCGTGCTTCGGCTCGTCTCGCAGAGGGACATGGGCCCGGTATGTCCGGACGAGACGGGCGACAAGCGGTCGGCGGACGGGCCCGAGGAGGCCTTGTCCGGCACTCGCGAGCAGCGTCTCGGTGGCAGCCCAAGCCTGTTGTTGGCGGTCCCGGAGCCGCTCGCGGTGTGCGCCCGGTTCCTCGGTGTCGAGCCGAGCGCGCACGAGGCCGAGCGGCACGGATGGGTCGTCGCGCCATCGCGGACGGCTCGGATCGAACTCGCCGACAGCTCGGTGGCCGAACTCATCGAGGAACGCTTCGAACTCTGCGAGAAACGGCTCGCTCCCCTCGACGCTTCGAAAATCATCGAGCGACTGACCGTCGCGAACAGCCGCGGCGACCTCCGGTTCAGCT
>P_1C_Sed_2_UnCtyDRAFT_1000685_pt1 | contig 10054 bp, 16 predicted proteins | sample Pon1CUnioCityCA_4_FD_10229 | JGI IMG/M metagenome (IMG submission 10229) | reverse complement strand
GACTGGATGTAATACGAAAAATAAGAGAGGCGGGTCATCATATTCCCATCATTGCCCAAACGGCCCATGCCATGGATAATGACCGCAGAAAGTGCCTTCAGGCCGGAGCCGACGACTATATTACCAAGCCTGTAGGCATCAGCAACCTGTTGTCCACGGTAGCTAGATTGATCGATGGCGATTCGCGGTGATCGATGTTCCCTTTTGGGATGATTCACCATTCATATCGGCTGCTTAGTTTGTCGGTCACGGATTCAATCTCATTAAGCCTGGCGAGGCTTTCCTTCCAGAGCGTTGGGATTGCTTTTGCTGAATAGATCAATCCTGCCAGGCCTCCGGTGACTGCCGCCGTGGTGTCGGTGTCTTCTCCCAGGTTTACAGCTTTTAAGACAGCCTTCGGGTAATCGTTGGTAGTTAGGATGCACCATATAGAAGCTTCCAGGGTATGTACCACATAGGTGTTCGTTTCTATTTTTTCTTCCTCCAGCTTTTGAATCTCTCCGCCGGTTAAGCGATCGAAATGCGCGACTTCTTCGGGTTCAATGTACAGGGCAGGGGTTAGCTCAAGGAAGCTTTCGTTGGTTTTGCGATAAGCTTCCCGGGGTGATTCTCCCTGAAGAAGAAAGCCCGCGAATTCAAGATAATAGTAGCACGAGAGGGTAGAACGGACGTGAGCGTGTGTGATGGCCGACACCTTCCGGATGGTCTCATAACGCTTCAGCTGTTGGTGGATATCCTTCACATAGAAGAGTAGTGGCATGATGCGCATGAGCGAGCCATTGCCGTTGGCATTCTTCCCGGTGCTTCCTGATTCCTCCGGGGGAGCACCGTTTTTGAGTCGCCTCAGGGCTGCTTCTGTGTTGTTACCCACGTCAAACACTTTGCCGTGGGGCGTCCAGTAGTTGTGATAGAGCCATTGAACGAAACTGGCGGCTATCTGGTGAAGGTCAAAGCCATGGGTTAGTTCATCGGCCAGGCAAAGAGCCAGCGCACTGTCGTCCGACCAGGTGCCCGGTGGCTGGCTGTATGTCCCGTATCCGGTCATATCTGTGACCGGGTTCTCTTTCAGTGAATCCCTGGGTTGAAATTCAACGGGTACGCCCAGGGCATCGCCCACTACCAGCCCGAGGATGGCGTCTCTCGCTTTGCTCATAGGTCTTCTTTTTAATGATTGAATGAGAGAATGGAATGTTCCGAACATCTGAGGCTTAAGAGCCAATCAATTTACACTGGAACAATTTTGTATAGACAAAAGTTCGCCAACCAAACTCCTTCAACCCTTCACGTATTCACTCATTCAATCATTTCTTCTTTAGTACTTGTAGCCTTCTCCCTCATCTTCTTCCAGCTCTACTCCCAGGCCGGCAGCAATGCGATTGACGAAATTGAAGTACGCCGTGATCAGGTTCACATCCAGGATCTCACGGTCGCTTAATCCCCCTTCTTTCAGTTTGGTGATCCAGTCTTCCTGAAACTCATCCTTGGGATTGCGGGTCAGATGCAGGGCATATTGACAGATGTATACATCTTTATAAGAAAGGCCTATGTTGGTGTAATCCTTCTTGAATTCTTCAATAATTTGCTGATCCTCCCAATACTTTCGCAACGAAGCCGAATGGTGCGCTACACAATACTGGCATCCATTTTCAGAGGAGACGATGACGCCGATCATTTCTCTTTGTGCCCGGCTCAATGGTGATCTTCCAAACATCAGGGTCATGTAAAGATCCATATGGCTGACGATGCTTTTGGGATGCAGGCTCTGAACCTTATGAACCTCCGCTATCTTCCCCCTGCTCTCAATAATGGTTCCATAGAGTTGTTTCAGAAAACCTTCTGCTTCGTTTGTGTCGATTGTCTTTATATAAGCCATAGAATCTGTTTTTTAGCAGCTTGCCATTTTTATGTGGTTTTGCAGCAGAATGACAAAGATACACAGATTGCCTAAATTGATAGCCTTGAACGGGGAAAATATTTTTTCTGGATCTTTTGCTCTTGTTGGAGGGATGTGCCTCCCGCTGCGCCTCCTTGCTGATTTGTGCCGGGAATGTGATGGATCATTCCCCGGCTACCTTAATGAAGAACAAGATCCGCCATTCTATTCTTTCGAGAGTTTCTTTGAAGCTGAACAGGGGTCGTTCTATGGCTGGTTTTTGCTATTATGAAGGAAAAGCAGGCCGAAACCTGGAATGATGATCTGCTGGGTGATAATGCCGATTTACTCTTTTTCTTTGGTATTTCCTTTGATCTTCCATTTGATGTCGGCCCGCTTGATCAGGAAATAGGTGATGCCCAGGGACAGGATCATCACCGCCAGGCTGATCAGCTCTTCCGTGTTGTACTTGTTAAAGTCCCAGACAATGGCTTTCCGCGCAATGGCTATGATTGCCACCAGGATGATAAATTCCACATGAACCACATCATCCTTGAGATAAGCCTTGACCGTTTCCAGCAGCTCCAGGCCGATCAGCAGCACGAGAAACAGGCTGAAAAGACCCATCAGCCCGTTGGCATCAATGATCAGAATGGGCGGTTGCAGAACCTTCTCATGAATCACGTACAGGATATCCAGGAAGGCCAGGATCAGGATAAGGGACATCAACAGGATTACTCCCCAAATCAGGGTTCTTTCAATCATTTCGATTAGCTTAACCATCTGTTTTTTTCTTTATCAGACCTGCCCGCGGGGGACAGAATGAGGTATAACGTCTGTTTTTGCTAATGGTTCAATGTTCTGGGTGCTATAGTCATAAATATACAAAAAAAACCATTAATTTGGGACTTCAAAAAACAGCCAGATGCATACTTTTGCCGATCATGTCATTGAGTTCAACCGGGAGCTTGCATTTAACGGATCTTTGCCTGAGGGCATCCGGGTAATGAATCCCTTTCGCGAAAATCCCGATATTCTTACCATCACCGAGCAATTCTACCGGAAATTCTATGACGATAGCTCTCCCCGAAAGTTGATACTTGGAATCAATCCTGGCCGGTTTGGAGCGGGAACAACCGGTATACCCTTTACCGACACCAAGCGGTTGGAGGAAGCTTGCGGGATTGATATCAATACGCCTGCAACCCACGAGCCTTCCTCGGTTTTTATCTATGAAATGATCGAACGTTATGGAGGGGTTTCTTTATTCTATGGTGATTTTTATATCAATTCGATCAGCCCGCTGGGCTTTCTAAGGAAAAGCGATAAGGGCAACTGGATTAACTGCAATTATTACGATTACGAGAAACTTTTTCAGTCGCTGAAGCCTTTTCTTGTGGCCGCCTTAAAAAGGCAAATCGGGTTTGGGGTGGAAACCGAGGTATGTTATGTGTTGGGCAAGAAGAATGCCCGTTACATTGATCGCATCAACCAGCAGGAGAATCTCTTCGGCAGGCTGGTGGTGTTGGATCATCCCAGGTATATCGTGCAATATAAGGCAAAACAAAAAGAGTCATACATTCGCGACTACCTGGAGAAAATGAGCAGATGAACAGGATTCTTTCCCGTTCTTAAATAGTTTTTCTGAGTGAAAAAATCTATCTTTATTCATCAAATTCATTTCTTATGAGCATCACACTTAAGATTAGCGGTATCATCATTCTTTTTATCGGGATGATTTTTTCGGGCGTTTGGCTGGCCAAGGCAGGCAAACCCTATGATTCAACCTGGTTTAATATTCATAAGATTGTATCGTTGATTGCCGTTGTTCTGGCTGGCATCCAGGCCTATAGTCTTTGCAAGGCCTCGGCTCATCCTCAGGTGGTATGGGTACTGATGATTATAACGGCATTGCTTTTCCTGATCCTGTTGGTTTCGGGAGGGCTGATGAATACCGATACGTCGGTTCAACAGCTGCTTCAGCTGGTGCACAGGATATCTTCGGGGGCTGCCATTATCCTTTCTGTCCTTGTGTTTTACCTGCTGTTAAAAGCTTGAGGCTTTGCAAAGAAAACACGACCCACAGCCGGGTCGAAACTGTGGGTCGCGTTTTATAAGGCACCAGTCTTGAGTACGGGATCAATAGTTTCGGTTTCCGCCTCTGTTCCCTCTGCCGCCTGATCCGCGGTTCCCGTTTCCGCGTCCTGCTCGGTTGTTTTGGTACTTCTGATAATTGGTATCGAACCACGATTTTTGTTCCTCATTAAGCAAGGCGCGCACCTGGTTTTTGTGTGATTCCTGTTTTTGCAGCATCTTTTCCCGGATAGCAGATTTTTGATCCCGGTCGGTTGTGGAACGCCGTTCCTGCCTGAGTTCTGCCATCGTGTTCAGATGGGTTGAACGTAATTCCTGAATTTCCTGGCTTTGTTGCTCGCTGAGGTCGGGAATGTTCTGATAACAGGTATTGGCCCTGTTCATTCTGTTTCCACGGTTGCCTCGTTGTGCATAGCTTTGGGTAGCCATCAGCATAAGTCCTGTTATTGCAATGATGGTGATGCTTTTAAGTGTTTTCATGGTTTCTTCCTTTTTTGATTTATTTAATTATCTTGATTCGTTCATATGACACCAGCATATTCGATTTATTACAGATCCTGTTAGGAGAAAATCAAAGTATTGAAATTCAGTTTTCCAGGGAGGAGCCTTATGTGAGATTTGATGGAATTTTTATTATCTTGGAGGAAGAATCAAATCCATCGCAAAAGATGAAAAAAGTTATTATTCTATGCGCAATGGTATTTCTTTTTTCGGAAGCTATTGCACAAGTTGGGGAGATTGAGTTCAGGGAGTTCGTCAAGGATTATCATTTTGCAAAAAGCGTCAATGATGAAATGATTGTAAAGGATGTAGAGGGCTCTCCTTATCTTACTCGAGCATATAAGCATAGCAGGGTGTATTTTAAAAGTATAGACAAAACCCTGAAAAGTGAATTAAGATACAATGCCTATTCGGGTGAGTTTGAATTTTCACAGGGGGAATATCGGTTTGAGATCACAAACAAGGAGGAAATTGGCAGCATTGTGTATGATGGCAATTCTTTTATATATAACCTTTACCGGGACAATGGAGGTCGTCTGGAACAGGGATTTCTTGTACGTATGGTCCATGGCTCCTGCTCTCTGTACAAGCGTTATCGGGCTGAATTCCATCAGGCTGAGCCTCCTGCCACCGGTTATCATGATGCCAAGCCCGCTCGTTTTGAAATGGAGGACCCTGATTATTTTCTGCAGTGTGGAGAATCTTCTGTTCCGGAACAAGTGACAACCTTTCGAAGGGGGAGGTTTCTAGAACGCTTTGGCTCGTTGGAAAAGAAGCTTAAAGGTTATATCAGGTCACAGAAGATTCGCTTAAACAAGGAAGAGGATCTGGTCGATTTCCTTAGGTATTATAACGAAAATTATTAGACTCATCCGGCCTTTTTCTTTGGATTGTTTTCTTCTGTCAGTTGCCGGACTTTTTTCGGCCCATGCATGGCCTGAAACTTTTGGGTGGGGCAACCTACTAAAAGAAGTTCTACCCCTCTAAGATCTTCCGGTGTGGCGTTATCTGCTCTTATTACAGAGGTGCTGTCTCTTTTTTCGAGGGCCTTCCCGGTAGCCTGTGCTATTTTTTCCGTATTGTCGAAGGCGGATTTATAAACGACAAGTGTTTTCATGATTGATTCATCCTATTCGGTTGATAGTTCCTGCTATAAGATAAAAAAAAACAAGCCACAAGGCCACCATAAATATTATATGGAAACCTGGGACTAAAATATTTTGGGATTCAGCGGGAGCTATAGATGAATGACTCTACCAGCGCCTCCCATAACGTATTTTTCGGGATAGAGGCTTTTTATTTTATCGATGTGCTGAGTACAGTGTGTGGGACATACCTGGTCCACATCTTCCAGTACCTCAAACTGGCTGAAACCATGAAGTCCTCCAATCACCGCGTGAATATGGGTGTTTCCAATGGTTTTTCCGACTTCACGTGCCTTTTCCAGGATCCTCTCCAGTCCGGGATGCGAACACCCTACGATCACTACCAACCCATTAGCAGTCGGAATAATCAGGCTTTGTTCGATTTTATTCAGCATCCCGGTGGTATAGAAAGAATCGTGAATAAGGCCGGGCCCTCTCAGGATCGTTGCATTGTGGGTATACCTGTTTTTAAAATCGTGAGGCAGATACATCTTCAGCCGGGGATTGAACGGGAACAAACCGGGCAATCCGTCCCTGTGGTCCCAGTGATCATGAGAGATGAAGACCTCCGGAATAGAAGCAGGATCGATACCCATGGTTTTCATATTAGCCAGCATTATGTCGGAATGGGCCCCGGTATCAAACAGGATGGTTTGCTCTCCTTCAATCAGGCAGGAGAATCCCCAGTCGGCCTTATAGCCTTCCAGGGCGGTGTTGTCGTATACAATGCTAAGCTTCATAGGGTATGTTTTTTTGTGTTGCTAAAAGCGGCCTTTCAACCGGGTGCTTTGAGGAGCGTCTAATGGCGGGTCGTTAGCTTAGCAGCCAGGGCATGAGGTATGCCTACGATCACTTCTTCGTCTTTGACACCACCAAATTCTCTGGATTCAGGACAACCAAAGGATATCATTACCTGCTGCTCCTGGTATGCTTTGGAAAATACAATGCCGCAAATGGAATTGAAGCTGTAAGGCGGCAGTACAGGTTTTAAGCGGTCTTTGGCCATCAGGTGCATCAGGCGCATGATGTTTTTTGGTGATGTATAACTGATATAGAGATCGGGAATGATATCCTCTTCCAGATCACCGGGAATGCCCAGTATCAGGTGATCAATCTGCTGGTCGATCACAGGGATGTCTTCAAAGGTATTGCGGATATAGGAGGCCGGTATTTGGGTGTTCTTTGCTATTTTTTGGATCAGTTCGTCGCTATGTTTATCGAATCCCAGGCTTCTCCTTGCACCGGGGCATCCCAGGGTGTCATTGTCAATCTGGAGCGGCAACTGAAAGGAATAATTCACCGCTTCACAAAATTTCATTTCCCTTTCCGGCTTGTTCAGAAACGGGTAGGAATTTCCGTTGATCTTGACACCAATACTCCGTGGGCCTAGCAGATCTTTTAAATCTTCAATCATCTTCTATCATGCTTTTAGGGGTTCATGGATTCCAGATCGCTTGATTCACAACTGGGGCAATAGTCCTTTTGCTTTTTCCGGGTTAATTGGAAACGGTTGTGGCAATCCCGGCACAAATACCAGGGCTCGTCAAAATAACCGCTGCCCCTGGCTGTAGTGATCTCCCGGCATTCCACCAGGGCTTTGGCCATCTTTCTCCTGGCGTTTTCATAGATCCGGGCGAAAGTAGGCCGTGATATGCCCATATGGCGGCAAGCCTCGTGATGAGCCATCAACTGGTAATCGGCCAGCTTGAGAGCCTCATATTCCTCGAACAAGAGCTCGACAGGCGGCCTCTTCTTACCGGCTGTGCCATAAGGCCTGTAGCCTTTGAAAAGAGGCGGCTCCGTTAACTTTTTCTTGTGTCTGTGGCGTGGCATTTTGGGTATAAATATAATGAGAATATTCTCANTATAAAAATATAAAAAAGAAAAATGCCTACCTTCTGTGGTTGTTGTTCTCCAGGTCGTCTCGGACGTATCGGCCCCATTTTTTTGTGCCAAGCAGGTGGCCTGCTTTGGATATCATATGGGCTCCCAGCGGGTTGGTAAGAAAGATGAAGGCAATGATTAAAATTCCTTTAAGAACAACGCCCCAGGTGGGAAAAGCAATGATCACCCCGATCAGGATCAGTGTGATCCCCAGGGAAGTGGTTTTGGTGGTGGCATGCATACGCATGAACAAATCGGGCAACCGGAGCAGACCAATGGCTGAGACTAGCACGAACAGGGCTCCTGTGATTAATGCAATAAATGCGATCCAGTCAGTCATAATCTTTTCCTTTCGTCAGATATTTTGCAATGGCCACGGTAGCGATGAAGATCACCAGGGAGATGACAATGACAATGTCCAGGTATTCCAGTTCCCCCGTTATGATCATATTCAACAGAACGATGCCCAGGGCTACAAAAGCCAGCAAGTCGAGGGATATGACCCGGTCGGGGAGGGTGGGGCCCTTCAGCAAACGCACCATGATCAGAAATCAGCAAACGCACCATGATCAGAAAAAAGGATGCGATTAGTATGAACAATGCTATTTTGGCGCCTAATATAATCATAGTAGCGATGATGAATTAAGAGAATAGATTTGCGATCCGCTTCTCAATGTTTTTTATTTCCCTTACTTTCTTTTCTTCATCCACCAGGAACAGAAAATGGACAAAGATGAACTGTTTATCTTCCGACACGTCCATGGTTAGGGTGCCTGGAGTCATGGTGATCATGTTAACAAGCAGCAGGATGGCCTGTGGATGAGTAAGGTTTACGGGGATCTTCATAATCCCTGGTTTCATCTTCAGTCGGGGTGAGAGGATATGAAAAGCCAGTTCGAAATTGGCCTGAAACACCTTAAAGAGGTAGAATAGAAGAAATCCCAGGGCATTGTATGTTTTTTTCATGAGATAAACCATAACAAGCAAGATCTTTAATTTTTACGGAGCACCGCATCGATGTATGTCTGCGGGTTCTTCAACAGTTCACTGGCCTCCAGGAGAAGATCGATGAACCAGTCGGCAAACAGTCCGAGAGCCAGTGTAGAAAGGGCCATTATGGCCACAGGATAAACCATGGTAGCTTTAAGCTTGACGGAGCTTATTTCCTGTTCACCCTTGGGATGGGGTTTCCAATATGCTTCGTTCCATATCTTCATCATGGAAAATAAGGTGACGATGCTCACCCAGATGGCGATGCCGGTTACCACGAAATGGCCGGATTCAAAGCCGCTTGTTATCAGGAAGAGTTTGCCAAAGAAGCCCGACAGGGGCGGCACTCCGGCAAGGGCCATGGCAGGCAAAAAGAAGAGCAATCCCAGCCAGGGATGGTTCTTGAATAACCCCCCGATGGTTTTTAGCTGGTAGCTGCCCGTTTTTTCAAAGACCAGTCCTCCCGCCAGGAAAGTGGCTGTTTTAGCCAGGATGTTATGGATCATGAAATAGATGGCTGCGGCCAGGGCAAAACGGGTGAAGATACCCAGGCCCATGATCATATATCCGATCTGACTGATGATGTGAAAGGAAAGGATGCGTCGAATGTCATATTGAGAGGCAGCAGCCAGTACCCCGATGACCATGGTAAGAGCAGCAATGACCAGCAGCAGGGTTTGCCAGAAGGGGGTCATCTGAGATATATACAGGGTAAAAAAGCGGATCATGGCGTATACCCCTACTTTGGTGAGCAGCCCTGCAAACAGGGCCGTGATTGCTATTGGGGGTGTATGGTAGGAGGATGGCAGCCAGAAGAAGAAGGGAAAGATGGCAGCCTTGATCCCAAAAGCCATAAAGAACAAGATGAAAGAGGAGTTCATTAAGAACGTCTGATCGCTCTGACCTACGGTTAACGAGAGGTCGGCCATGTTAAGGGTACCGGTCTTTCCGTAAACCAGCCCTATGCCGGCCAGAAAGAGGAAGGATCCCAGCAGGTTCATCGTTACATACTTGATAGCCCCCTCCAGTTGTTGTTTTTCGCTACCCAGGGTGATCAGCACAAACGAGGAAATGACCATCACCTCAAACCACACGTACATGTTGAAGATGTCCCCCGCTATAAAAGCTCCGTTTACCCCCATCATCAGGGTATGGAAAAACAGGAAAAAATAGTTGCGGTGGCGTTCATCATTGATGCCCTTCAAGGCGTAGAATCCCACCAAAAGAGCAATAAAGGATGTGACTCCGAGCATCACAGCGCTGAACAGGTCAATGACCAGGGTAACCCCAAAAGGAGCCTGCCAGCCACCTGCCTGGGTGACCAGAATGCCCTGGGTGCTGACTTGTTGGAATATCAGCATATTAACCAGAAGCAACAGCAGGATGCCGCTGATGCCTATGTATTTGATCCACCTCACATTCCTCCCCGCCAACAGCAGGAGCACAACGATAAACAGAGGAGTGAGAAGGGGTAAAGCAGTTATCATGATTGATCGGTTTGTTTGACCTGGTCAAGGTCGTATGTTCCCGTTTGTTTATGGTGTTTGTATTTTAAGGTTAAGGTGAA
>P_1C_Sed_2_UnCtyDRAFT_1000684_pt1 | contig 10070 bp, 7 predicted proteins | sample Pon1CUnioCityCA_4_FD_10229 | JGI IMG/M metagenome (IMG submission 10229) | reverse complement strand
CGATTGATCAGGATGCTGGGGGTAGATAACATCGTTATTGTCCTGATCATGCTGATGTTTAGTCTGTTTGGTGCTGTTTTTGGAATGAGCGAGGAAACCATTGCCTTTGTGATCATTTTTGTGCCCCTTTCCATCTCGATGGGGTACGATTCCATCGTGGGTGTCTCGATGTGTTTTGTGGCCGCGGGCCTGGGCTTTGCCGGGGCGATGCTGAATCCCTTTACCGTAGGGATTGCCCAGGGCCTGGCCGATATCCCCCTTTTCTCCGGCATTGAATACCGGTTCTTTTGCTGGATGGTGCTCAACATAGCGGGCATAACCTATGTCCTCTGGTATGTCAGGAAGCTGAAAAAGGATCCGACCCGCTCGCCGGTATATGAGGACGACGCTCAATGGCGCAACAGTGGTCGTCAGGATGTCGAAGACATCGCCTACGCACGTCCCCTTGCGGCCTGGATCACCTACTTCGTGATCCTGGTATCGCTGGTGCTTTTCTCGGTGAACTATTCCATGACCACCCTGGAGATTGGCAAGGCATCCTTTCGGTTTCCGGCGGTTCCCATACTCACCGGCCTGTATGCCATCACAGCCTTTTCCGGCTTGCGGCGATCGGTGCATTTTTATATCCTGAATCTGTTGCTCTATACCATTCTTTTTCTGATTGTCGGGGTGATGGGTTACGACTGGTACATCATGAAGATTGCTGCGGTTTTCCTGGCCATGGGCATTCTATCGGGCATTGCCTACAATGAATCGGGCAATAACATTGCCCAGCAGTTTCTTAAAGGAGTGAAAGATATGATGACAGCTGCCATTGTGGTGGCACTGGCCGGAGCCATCGTCTTTCTGCTGGAAGAAGGCAACATCATCGACACCCTGCTGCATTATATGGCCGAAGGGATGCAGGATGTGGGCAAAGTAGGGTCGGTGGGGGTGATGTATGTTTTCCAGACCCTGCTGAACATTCTCATGCCCTCGGGTTCGGGGCAGGCGGCCCTGACCATGCCTATTATGGCTCCTTTCTCTGACCTGATTGGTATTTCCCGGCAAACGGCCGTTCTGGTGTTCCAGTTTGGCGACGGCTTTACCAACATGATAACTCCCACCTCCGGCGTGCTGATGGGCGTGCTGGGAATGGCCAAGATCCCCTATGATAAATGGTTCCGCTGGTTCCTTCCCTTCCTGGGAATCCTTGTGGCCCTGGGCATCTTGTTGCTGATACCCACCGTTACCATGAACATTGCAGGATTTTAACACAAATACGTTTCAGCCTGCCCGACTGGGACAGGCGGGGTTTCAAGTCTCATGTTTCATGTTGTTACTAAGGTTAAATACGTAAATAAGGTTCTATATAACTTGTAATAATTTGAAACGAGAAACTTTTTAAACGACATGAAACATTAGCCCCCGCCTGTCCCTGTCGGGCAGGCTGAAACATGAAACTTTCTTAGACCTGAAACCTCTTGAAACAACTTGAAACTTGAGACTTGAAACATGAAACAATTTAAAATGTGTTGATGCGTTCAAAAATCACGGACAACCTAAAGTCTTTTCGGGTTGTTTTTATTTTTATTAATTTTGTGCAACAGTGAAAATCTAATCGAAAGATCATAAGATATGTTTGAGAGTTTATCAGATCGCCTGGAACAGTCGTTTAAGATGTTAAAGGGCCAGGGGCGCATCTCGGAGGTGAATATAGCCGAGACCCTGAAAGATGTCAGAAGGGCCCTTTTGGATGCGGACGTCAACTATAAGATTGCCAAGAACTTCACCGATACAGTCAAAGAACAGGCAGTGGGCCAGAAAGTGGTTGAGTCGGTCAAGCCCGGCCAGCTGATGGTTAAGATCGTGCATGATGAGCTGGCCCGTTTGATGGGCGGCTCGGCTGCCGAGCTGAACCTGACAGGCAAGCCAACGGTCATTCTTCTGGCCGGTTTGCAGGGCTCGGGTAAAACCACTTTTGCCGGTAAGCTGGCCCGTTTTCTGAAGAACAAACATGGCAAGAAGCCGCTGATGGTAGCCGGCGACGTCTACCGTCCGGCAGCCATCGACCAGCTGAAGGTAGTGGGTGAGCAGATTGAGGTGCCTGTATACAGCGAAGAGGGTAACAAAGATCCGGTGAAACTGGCCAAAGACGGCATCAAACGAGCCAAAAAGGATGGCAACGACCTGGTGATCATCGATACCGCGGGTCGCCTGGCCATCGACGAGACGATGATGAACGAGGTGGCCGGCATCAAGAAAGCGGTCGAACCCCACGAGACCCTTTTCATCGTCGATTCCATGACGGGTCAGGATGCCGTTAACACAGCTAAGGAGTTTAACGAGCGCCTCGATTACGAAGGAGTCATCCTCACCAAGCTTGACGGTGACACCCGCGGTGGTGCTGCCCTCTCTATCCGTGCCGTCGTGGATAAACCCATCAAATTCATTGGTACCGGTGAGAAGATGGAAAACATCGATGTCTTCCACCCCGACCGCATGGCCGACCGTATCCTGGGTATGGGCGATATTGTATCGCTGGTTGAAAAAGCCCAGGAGCAATACGACGATAAGGAAGCGCGCAAACTTAGTAAGAAGATTGCCACCGACGAATTTGATTTCGACGATTTCCTCTCCCAGATCCAACAGATCAAGAAGATGGGCAACTTCAAGGATCTGGCCTCTATGATCCCCGGCATGGGCAAAGCCCTGCGCAATATGGATATGGATGATGACGCCTTCAAGGGCATCGAAGCCATTATATATTCCATGACCCCCGAAGAAAGGAAAAATCCCAAACTGATGAACGGCAGCCGCCGCAAGCGTATCGCTAACGGAAGCGGAACCAATGTGCAGGAGGTCAACAAGCTGATCAAGCAGTTCTCCGAGACCCGTAAGATGATGAAGAAGATGAAGACCGGCAAGGGAGGCATGAAGAACATGATGCAGAACATGCAGCAGATGAACGGCAAGATGTAAACTAAAGCCTTTATATATGCAACTTATTGACGGAAAAACGGTTTCCTCGCAAATGAAAGAGGAGATCGCTCAGGAAATAGAGCAGATAAAGAAACAGGGGGGCAAAACCCCGCACCTGGTTGCCGTGTTGGTGGGCCATGATCCGGCCAGTGAAACCTATGTCTCACACAAGGAGAAAGCCTGCAACAAGGTGGGTATGGAGTCGGAAGTGCTGCGGCTCGATGCCGATATCACCGAAAACGAGCTGCTGGCCAAAGTGGATGAACTGAATCAGGATGATCAAGTTGACGGCTTCATCGTGCAGTTACCGTTGCCAGATCACATTGACGAACAGAAGGTGATCGAAGCGATTGATCCCAAAAAGGACGTAGACGGCTTTCATCCCATCAACATGGGGCGGATGGTCATTGGACTGCCAGCTTATCTTTCTGCTACTCCTGCCGGAATCCTGGAATTGCTAAAACGGTATGATATAGAAACAGAAGGGAAAAATTGTGTGGTGCTGGGCCGAAGCAACATCGTGGGAAAGCCCGTTGCCAACCTGATGCTCCAAAAGGCGAATCCCGGAAATACCACCGTCACGGTTTGCCATAGCCGCACAAAAAACCTGCAAGCCTACACGCAACAAGCCGACATCCTGATTGTGGCCATGGGCAAGATGGAATTCGTTACCGCCGATATGGTCAAAGACGGAGCGGTGGTTGTTGACGTGGGCATTCACCGTGTCAAATCCGACAAAACCAAGTCGGGATGGAAGCTGAAAGGTGACGTGAAGTTTGATGAAGTGAAGGAGAAAGCAAGTTATATTACCCCTGTCCCGGGTGGTGTTGGCCCGATGACCATCGTCTCACTATTACGGAACACCATAGCCGCCTCCCAAAAGAAAATTTACGGTTAACCTCCATACCATACTTCAGGTATTCAAAAAAGCCATCAGCACTCGTTTGTGTTGATGGTTTTTATTTTGTTTCAGCCTGCCCGGCCACCTAAGGGGTTTCAGGTTTCAGGTCTCAGCCTGCCCGACTGGGACAGGCGGGGTTTCAAGTTGTTCGAAGAATTTCAGGTTTCAGGTTGTCATATAGGACCTTATCTCCGTATTCAACCTTAGTAACATGAAACTTCTTATTTTACAGCAATGGTCTCTATCTCAATCTTAGCTCCCTTGGGCAGGTTGGCTACCTCGTAGGCAGAGCGGGCCGGGGGATTCTCCTGGTAATATTGTCCGTAAATGCCGTTCATCTTCTGAAAATCTTTGATGTCGTCCAGGAATATGGTGGACTTGACCACGTCTTTATAGTCGTATCCAGCTTCTTTTAAGATGGCACCGATATTTTCCATTACCTGCTCTGCCTGTTCGCCTATGGTGGCGGGCATCTCCATGGTTTCGGGATCCATGGGCAGCTGTCCGGAAATGTAAAGGGTATTGTTCACTTCCACGGCCTGGCTGTATGGACCAATGGCCTTGGGTGCTTTGTCGGTTTGAATGATCTTTTTCATAAGGTTATTTTTTTATTTGATACTTTGGTCGTATGGAACCTGCATGGAATAATCATATCTTTGTTGTGAAGGTTCCTGGTAGCAGGTTTCAGGTGATTGGTTTTTAGAATTTACCCCTAAATGTAATAAAAACAACCCGAAGGATCGGCCTCCGGGTTGTTTTATTTTTTAGACCTGTTGGTTTTGTTACCAGATTTTGGCTCTTTCCTCTTCGGGGAGGTAGAGGGCATCGTCGGAGCTCACCTTGAAGGCCTGGTAGAATTCATCCATGTTGACCACGGGCCCGTTGACTCTGTGAACGCCGAGGCTGTGCACATCTTCCTGGGTTCTTCTGAGGATCTCCTCATCGCGGATGTTCTGTGCCCAAACCCTGGCCCAGGCCAGGAAGAATCGTTGGTTGGGTGTATAGCCGTCGATTTTTTCAGGCATATCCTTATCCCGGATGGCATTTTGGAATGCGGTGTAGGCGATGCTCATACCGCCCAGGTCGGCGATGTTTTCTCCGAGGGTTAATTCGCCATCGGCCTGCACGGTATCCAAAACAGTTTTGTTGTCGTACTGTTCCACCAGGATTTTGGTGCGCTGGCTGAACTTCTCCTCGTCTTCTTTGGTCCACCAGTTGTTCAGGTTACCGTCCTTATCGTACTGGCGTCCCTGGTCGTCGAACCCGTGTGTCATCTCGTGGCCAATCACACCACCGATGGCCCCGTAGTTGACGGCATCATCGCCTTCGAGGTAGAAGAAGGGAGGCTGCAGGATACCGGCCGGGAAACAGATCTCGTTCATGGAAGGCGCATAGTAGGCATTGACCGTTTGCGGAGGGAAAAACCATTCGTCGGGATCCACCGGCTTGCCAATCTTGTTGAGCTGGTAATCCTTGTTGAAACGACGACTCTCCATGACGTTTTCAATGTAGGAGTCGGCCTGAATGCTGAGATCGGAGAAGTCCTTCCATTCGTCGGGGTATCCGATCTTCACGTTCATCACCTCCAGCTTTTCCAGGGCTTTTTCTTTGGTCTCGTCACCCATCCATTCCAGGTTGTTGATTCTTTGTGCGAAAGCCTTCTTGAGGTTAGCCACCAGTGTTACCATTCGCTCCTTGGCTTGCGGGGGGAAATGCTTTTCAACGAACTTTTTGCCAATGGCATCGCCCAGGGCATAATTGGTGACATCCAAAACTCTTCGCCAGCGGGGTTTCATTTCCTGTTGGCCCTGCATGGTTTTTCCATAAAATTCGAAACTGGCATTGACAAAATCATCGCTCAGATAAGAAGCCGAGCTGTTCAGAAGGTTCCATTCCAGGTATGTTTTCCACTGACCCAGGGGCATTTCGGCAAGCATCTGGTTGACTTGCTTAAAGAATTCGGGTTGACGCACGTTGATATCCTCTGGCACGTCGATGCCCAGGCTGGTGAAATAGGTGTTCCAGTCCATGGACGGGCATATTTGCTGCAGACCATCCACATCCATCTTATGGTATGTTTTGTGGGGGTCTCTTCTTTCCAGGCGTGTCATGGAAGCTTCAGCCAGGCGTGTTTCAACATCCATGATTGTTTGGGCTTTTTCGGCAGCCTTTTCGGGTGTGTGCCCGGCCAGGGTAAAGAGTGTTTTGACGTAGTCCTGGTAGGCATTACGTATCTCTTTGGTGCGGGAGTCCTGATTCACGTAGTAGTCGCGGTCGGACATTCCCAAGCCTCCCTGGGATAGCTGGGCAATGACCATATCGCTGTTTTTAGCATCGGCACCCCCACCCATCCGGAAGGTAGAACCAATGCTGTAGCGATGGAAACGGTTAATTTGCTGCTGAAGGGCTGATCGGTTTTCGATGTTTCGGAGGCGCTCCAGCTTTTCCCGGATGGGTTCCAGTCCCTGGGCCTGAATCTTTTCGGTGTCCATGCCTGTGCTGTAAAAATCGCCGATTTTTTGCTCGATGCTTCCTTTCTCGGCTTCTGCTTTGGCGGATTCTTCAACGAGAACCCGAACTTTCTCTTTGGTTTGCTTGGCCAGCAGGTCGAACGACCCGAAGCGACTTTCGTCATCGGGCAGGGGATGGGCTTCCATCCAGCCAGCGTTGGCAAAACGATAGAAGTTGTTGCCGGGATCGATATCCGTGTTAATGTAGGAAACCTTTAGGTCCTGCACTTCCTTTTCTTCTGTGCTTTGATTGCATGATGCAAAAAACAGGGGTGTTGCCATAATCAATAATAACGTAATGGATTTGAGATTCATGTTGATTGGGTTTAGTGGTACGAAAAAAGCTGTCCAAATGGAATTAGACAGCTTTTGGGAGAGATCGTTTAATGCGATAAGTATCAACTACTCAAATTCATTGAAGGTCTCCTTGATCTTATCCATGGCATCGCGCAGCTGCTCTTCAGAGATGACCAGGGGAGGAGCGAAGCGGATGATGTCGCCGTGGGTGGGTTTGGCCAGCACGCCATTTTCTTTCATGGCCACGCAAACATCCCAGGCGGTTTTTCCATTCTTGGGCCTGATAACAACGGCATTGAGCAATCCTTTACCCCTCACTTCCGAGATCATTTCCGAGTCGATGCTTTTGAACTCCTCGCGGAAGATCTTACCCAGCTTCTCGGCGTTCTCGGCCAGGTTTTCCTCTTTTATAACGTCCAGGGCAGCGGTGGCCACTTTGGCGGCAATGGGATTACCTCCGAAGGTGGATCCGTGTTCGCCCGGCTGGATGGTGAGCATGACGGGGTCGTCGGCCAGTACGGCTGACACCGGGTACATCCCGCCGGAGATGGCTTTGCCCAGGATCAGCACGTCGGGGCGCACGCCTTCGTGGTCGCAGGCCAACAGCTTGCCCGTACGGGCGATGCCGGTTTGTACCTCATCGGCCATGAAAAGCACATTATGTTTCTTACACAGGTCATAAGCCTTCTTCAGGTATCCCTCGTCCGGAACATTGACTCCCGCTTCCCCCTGGATGGGTTCCATCAGGAAGCCGGCTATGTTGGGATCCTGCAGCTCCTTCTCAAGGGCTTCTACATCGTTATAGGGGATGGTTACAAAACCCGGGGTATACGGGCCATAATCGGCACGTGCATCGGGATCGGACGACATCGACACAATGGTGATGGTACGGCCGTGGAAGTTGTTCTCGCATACGATGATTTTGGCCTGATTTTCGGCGATGCCTTTTTGCTTATACGCCCATTTGCGGCAAAGTTTGATGGCGGTCTCATCGGCTTCGGCCCCTGTGTTCATGGGCAACACCTTGTCGTAACCAAAATATTTGGTGACATACTCCTCGTATTCCCCCAGTACACTGTTGAAGAAGGCCCTGGAAGTGAGGGCGAGTTGGTTCGCCTGCTTTGTCAGTGCCTCCACGATTTTGGGATGACAGTGTCCTTGGTTGACAGCTGAATAGGAGGACAGGAAGTCATAATATTTTTTGCCTTCTACATCCCATACGTGAACACCTTCTCCTTTGTCCAAAACTACCGGTAGGGGGTGGTAGTTGTGAGCACCATATTGCTCCTCTCTATGCATGTAATCTTGTGTGGTCATCTTGGTGGTTGTTGCCATAGCCCTTTTTATTTATATTGTTTACACTGGTTTGTTTCGAGGCACAATCTTAAGCAAAAGTTTTTTGATTGTCAAATGCTCCCATATGAATTTTAAGGGTTTCAACGCTTTTTTATAACATATATAGCGTATAAATATTATCTTTGTGCGAAAAAAGCAACATGATACAACGAATACAGACGCTTTATCTGTTCATATCCTTCATTCTGATGCTGGTATTGTTTTTCTTTCCCCTGGCCGGGATTTTATCATCGGAAGGGCAGCTTTACACGTTCCAGTTTGACGGGCTGCATTACATCGATCATGAAACGGTTTATATACAGACCATCCCACCGATCATACTGCTGGCGGTAATTGTAGCCATCAGTTTCATCACCATTTTTCTCTACAAGCGGCGAATCCTTCAGATGCGCATCAGTTTTATCAACATGTTGCTGATGCTGGGTTACGCCGGACTGAGCTATTTCTATATATCGGATTTTGCCAAGCATCTGCAGGCAGAGGCGGTGACTTACAAGATCGTAGATGCTTTTCCTTTTGTTTCGGCCATTTTTACTTATCTGGCCATACGGGCTATTGGCAAGGATGAGGCGCTGATCCGCTCGATTGACCGGATACGCTAACAAAGAAGTTTCAAGTTTCAAGTTTCAGGTTTCACGTTGTTTAAGAAGTTTCAAGTCTCACGTCTCAGGTCTCATGTTGTTACAGGTTATATAGAACCTTATTTACGTATTCAACCTTAGTAACCTGAAACTTCTTTAACAACATGAAACCTGAAACATGAAACCTGAAACACTCTTAAAACACTTCCATATCCTCCGGATCGGTAATTTTTTCGCAGTAATGGCACTTTAACGCCACTTTCTCTTTATCCTTGGGCTGGACGTAAAAGACCGTGTTGACATTGTCGTTGTTGGTGATGCAATTGGGATTGCCGCATTTGGCAATGCCTGTGATCTGCTCGGGCACCTGAACATCCCGTTTTTCCGTTACCTGAAAGTTTTTGATGATGTTTAGCTTGGCATGGGGGGCGATCAGGGCAATCTTGTTGATGTCTTTGTCCTGGAAGAACACCTCCGAGAGCTTGATGATGGCCTTGTGGCCCAGTTTTTTGCTTTCCAGGTTGGTGCCAAAGGTGATCTGGGTAGTGATCTTTTCCAGTCCCAGGATAGAGATGACTTTGAACAGATGTTTGGCCGGGATGTGGTCGATCACCGTGCCGTTTTTGATTGCACTTACCTGAAGTTTGGGTTTATTGCTGTCTGCCATGGTTCTGATTTTTTTTGTTTATTGAAGACCGAGGATGGAGGCCATGATGGCCATTCTGGTGTAGACACCGTTGAGTGCCTGCGGGAAATAATACGCTTTGCTGCTTTCGTCCACATCTTCGTGTATCTCATTCACCCGTGGCAGGGGATGAAGGATGCGCAGGTTTTCCTTGGTACCTTCCAGCATGCTGTTTCGAAGCACATAAGAGTTTTTAGTTTTTTCGTACTCCATAGGATCGGAAAAGCGTTCGCGCTGGATGCGGGTCATATAAACGATATCTGCTTCGGTGATTACGTCGGTGAAGTCGGTATGTTCTTTATAATCCAGGTTCTTCTCCCTGAGAAACATCTTGTATTCTTCGGGCATCTTCAGTTCCGGGGGCGAGATAAAGTGGTAGGCGGGATTGAAATTGGACATGGCCATCAGCAGGGAGTGCACGGTGCGGCCATATTTGAGGTCGCCCACCAGGGAAAGGTTGAGGTTTTCCAGGGTTTGCTGTGTTTTGCGGATGGAGTAGAGATCCAACATCGTTTGGGTAGGATGCTGGTTTGCCCCGTCGCCCGCATTGATCACGGGTACATCGGCCACCTCGCTGGCATAGCGTGCGCTGCCTTCCAGGGGATGGCGCATGATGATCAGGTCGCAGTAGTTGTTGACGGTTTTGATGGTGTCCTTTAAGGACTCGCCCTTTTGGACACTGGAGCTGTCTTTGCTGGCGAAGCCGATCACCTTGCCTCCCAGCCGGCTGATGGCGCTCTCGAAACTGAGGCGGGTACGGGTAGAGGGCTCAAAAAAAA
>P_1C_Sed_2_UnCtyDRAFT_1000683_pt1 | contig 10076 bp, 7 predicted proteins | sample Pon1CUnioCityCA_4_FD_10229 | JGI IMG/M metagenome (IMG submission 10229) | reverse complement strand
ATCTCGCACTTGTTGGCGCACTGCTCGCAACGCTCGGTGCGAAGCTCGATACTCCGGCGGGAAAGGTCCAGACCGCGGAACCCGGAAGCTTCGCCTTTCTCCTCCATCATGTCGCGGGCCAGAAGAGCGGCGCCCCAGGCGCCCATAACGTGGGCGTAGGGAGATACCACCATCTCCACTCCCAAAAGGTTCTCGAAAGCGGCCACCAAGCCCGGGTTCCGCGCCGTAGCGCCCTGGAAAAATATCTTCCGGTCAGAGTAGTACTTGTTGCCGACCACCTTGTTGAAGTAATTCTGCACTATGGAGTACATGACCGCGGCCATGGCCTCCTCCCTGGAATGGCCGGCCCGCAACAGGCGGTTCACGTCCTGTTCCATGAACACGGTACACCGGTCCGAGGTGTGGGGAGGAGTGATGCCCCTTACCTTGTCGCCGACCTCACCGATCTTGAAACCGAGCTTACGGGCCTGCTCCTCCACAAAAGAGCCCGTGCCCGCGGCGCAAACATAGTTCATGGCAGCGTCCCGGATACTGCCGTTGCGGGTGCGCATGTACTTCGAGTCCTGGCCGCCGATCTCGAAAATGGTGTCAATTTCCGGGTCCACATGCATGGCGCCTTTCACGTGGCAGGATATCTCGTTTACGATGTCGTCCGCGCCGATGACCAGACCGACCATCTTGCGGCCCGAGCCCGTGGTCACGCATCCCCTGATGTCATACTCGATACTACGCCGGGAAGCCAGCTCGAGAAGCGCGTCAAACAGCTTGCGGGTGGCCCCGATGGGGTCGCCCCCCGTCTTGCGGTACACGTCGCAAAGCACTTGTCCGGACAGGTCTGTCAACAGGAGCTTGGTGCTGGTGCTGCCAATGTCGATCCCCATGTAACAGGGGGCCTTGCCTTTGGGAAGGAAGGTCACGCGGACCTCGTTGTCCTCCTCGTCGGTGTAGCTCTCCTCTACTTCCCACGAAGGGTACTCTGTAAGGTTGAGCTCCAACGCCGGGCGGGTGGACAAGGCAGTGCCCTCGCCCCGGACCCTGCTTTCCGAAAGATTTTGGAAAAACTCGGGAGGGACCTCCTCGGAAGCCAGGGAGGAAGCGCCAATTGCGCCCGCCAGATGGGACCCGGGTATGCTTCTTATCTGGTCGCCGTAAATCTGCTGGAGACGGCGCATGATCTCCGGGTTCCGGGCCACGCCCCCGATCACCGCAGTGGGGCCTATCAGGGGCCTGCCCTTCAAAAGGGTAGACAAAAGTGTCCGCACCATGCCCTGGCAAAGGCCGGTCCAGCACTCCTGCCGGGTCCGGCCATCCTGCTGGTGGTGGATCAGGTCGGACTTGGCGAAGACCGCGCAACGGGTGGCTATATGAGGAGGGTCCTCCATGGTGGGATAAGACTCCAAGTCCGCGTAATCAACGCCCAGGCGGGTCGCCTGCTCGTCCAGAAAAGAGCCGGTGCCCGCGGCGCAAAGCGAGTTCCGGGTCATGCCCTCGAACTCGCCCGAGCTGTTCAAGCGGATCAGGGTCACGCTGGCGCCGCCGACGTCAATGATGTTTCTGACCTCGGGAAACGCCCGGCGGACAGCGTCCACCTGGGCCCGCACCAGGTCCACCGGCTCGACGCCAAGCTGTTCGCCGACTTGCTCCGCAAGAGACCCGGTAAGCCCGACCCGCACCGGAGAGCCGTCCATCATCTCGGAGACGGTCTCCCGCAAGGCCCGCACCGGATGCCCGTGATGGGGAACGTAGCGGGTCTCGGCGTCGCCGTTTCCATTTTCCATGCAAATCTTCAAGTAAAGACTTCCCGCGTCTATGCCCAGTGCGGGTACTGTTTCTTTCGTCATTCCAATCACCTCTGATAAAGCTGTACCGGCCCGTCTTTGCCTCCCGGGCCGGTTATATTGGCGGCTTTTCGGCCTTTATTGTGACGGCGCCGGCCGTCTAGACTGACGTGTCAGTTCAGTTGTGAGTTTATGACCATAAAGACCTGCTGTCAAGAGACAAAATCAATTTCCCAAAAGGCTCCCCCGGCCAAATGAACGGCAAAATACAAAATCTCCCTGCTCCCCCAAATGAGGGCCATTTCCTTCAAAACGCCCCCCTTGACAATCCGGGGGACCCATCATCAGGTTTTAGATATGGATGGGAATGACAAGTGTTGTCGGAAAACGCGGTCTCCAAAAATATTTTAACGATTAAGACATCAGCGCAGCCGGGAAAAGGAGGAGAACAATGAGACCATGGGTCCTTATCATTTCTGTTGTTGCTTTATTGGGCATGCCGCTTGCCTCCTGCGGAGGAGGTGGCGGTGACGATGATTATTACAAGCCGGAGTCTTATGACATCGGGGAAAAATCGCAGGTCTGCTCAGAAGACGGTTGGTGCCGGCAGAACCCGGTTCCCACCGGCGAGACGTTGCGGGACGTTTGGATTTCAGACCGGAACGAGGTGTTTGCGGTGGGAGATAACCGCACCGTGCTCCACTGGGACGGAGAGAAGTGGACGGGTATGTCTCTTGCCGGCATCCGGGTGGACAACATTTACGGCATATGGGGGAAATCGCCGGACGATCTTTTCGCCGCGGGCGATTACGGTCATCTCCTTCATTACGACGGCAGCTCCTGGTCGAGGACCAAGACCGGTTTTACCGAGCATCTTTATGATTTGTGGGGCACTTCTTCTTCCGACCTGTTCGCAGTAGGAGAGAAAGGTACGTTTGCTTATTATGACGGACAGAGTGTAAGCAAGTTACCGACTGGCGTCTCCGGCGACCTGCGCGGTATCTGGGGCGCTTCCGGAAAGGACGTGTACGCAGTGGGCAACGGAGGCACCGTCCTTCATTATGACGGACAGTCCTTTACTGCCATGCAAAGCGGCACGACCGCAAAGCTCTACGACGTGTGGGGACTCTCCGGCTCAAGTGTATACGCGGTAGGCGACAACGGCACCATCCTTAACTATGATGGCAGTGCCTGGTCGAAGATGTCAACGCCCACCAAGGAACAGCTCCATAACGTGTTCGGGTACTCGCCCGTCGAAATTTACGCCGCAGGCCAGAAAGGCAAGCTCCTGCGCTATGACGGCAACTCCTGGCAAAACCTGCACTTGAACCGGGAGATGAACGCAATGTGGGGTTCCTCCGAAATGGGGTTGTTCGCGGTCGGGAACAACGGAAGTTTAATGCACTATGAGGATGGTTCATGGTCCTTTGCTCTGCGCGGGGACAAAAATTTATACGATGTACACGGATGCTCGGACAAGGCTTTTGCTGTAGGTGACTTATACAGCGGCAGCCCGGCGTATGAGTATGAAAACGGGACGTGGCAGGAAATTCCCTATGATGCATATCCCTATAACCTCCAGGCGGTGTGGGCCAACTCCTGCACTGATGTATTCATGGGGGGCGAGGGAATGGTCCATTATGACGGTTCGACCATAGAAAGCGATATGTCTACCCCGGGATGGGATGAAATCACCGGCATCTGGGGAACATCTCACTCTAATGTTTACGCGGTAGGTCCGAACGGATACATCATTCATTATGATGGAAGCAGTTGGACGGAGGAAACCAGTAATTCCACCGCCTTCTTAAACGACATCTGGGGCAGCTCGGCAAACGACATCTACGCGGTGGGCTATGACGGGACCGTCTTACATTTCAACGGCAGCTCGTGGTCTAAAAAGAACCTTGGTTATAAATGGGCGTTTGACGAGGTCTGGGGCACGGCGAACGATGACGTATACGTGGCAGGCGAGGACGGACTGGTTGTCCATTATGACGGCAGTACATGGAGCACGTTGCAGTTTCCGGGCGCACGTAACCTGATGGCACTTACCGCTATAGGCTCGACCGTTTATACAGGCGGCAACTACTCGAACATCTGGTCTTATAGCAACGGCAATTGGAAGGAACTTCGCTCCGGTACCTTGAAGGGCCTTTACGGGATGGACGGCTCGCCTACGGACCTGCTGGCGGTGGGCTTTAAGGGCTCTATCCTTCACCGGGACGGCCAAGCCTGGCATAAGCTCTCGCGAACGGTGGAGGATAACACCCTGCTGGACGTGTGGGGTTCTTNCTCTGACAACGTTTACGCCATAGGGTCGGGCGGCTCGATGCTNCATTACGGCGGCAGCTACTGGAGCCCGGTCATGAAGGGGAGATTCATAAGCCCCTGGCACGAGATTGACGGGGCATCCGCGTCCGACATCATAGCCGTTGGAGGAAGCACCATCATCCGGTATGACGGCAGCACGAGATTGACGGGGCATCCGCNTCCGACATCATAGCNGTNGGAGGAAGCACCATCATCCGGTATGACGGCANCTCGTGGNCACCGATGAAGGAAGACACCAACGCCTGGCTCACGGACGTCTGGAACTCCGCGACCTATGGCAAATGGGTAGTTGGAGATAATGGCACTGTCCTGGAATATGACGGCACATTGTGGGACGGCAAAGGCACTTTCCCTTCCAGCGTTGATTTGAACGGTGTGTGGGCCGGGTCTATCCCGGACACCTCTTCCACTTCTGTGAACACAAGCGGCCCGCTGGGCCCGGCACAGTCGGCAGACCCCACAGCCAATGTATACATGGTAGGCAACGGCGGCACCATATATCATTACGACGGCCACGATTTCTCGCTGCAGCAAAGCGGGACCGGCGAGGACCTCCAGGACGTATGGGGTGCGTCCCCCACCGACATCTTTGCAGTGGGAAGCGGCGGCGTCATTCTCCATTATGAGGGAAGCTCGTGGTCGGCAATGAACAGCGGCTTCTCGAGAGAGTTAAAAGACGTGTTCGGCACTTCGACAAGCAATGTTTACGCGGTGGGCCAGTTTGGGACCGTCCTTCATTACGACGGCAGTTCGTGGTCCGAGATGATGACAGATACGGTAGATACTCTTCACGGTGTGTGGTGCCTGCCGGACGAAGAGGCGTTTGCGGTGGGAAGCGACGGCATGATTCTGCATCATGATGGAGGCGGCTGATCGCGACTTAAGCCGCTCGCACGAGGATTAGAAAGGGTATTTCTCGGCGGATGGTCGCGACTGAAGTCGCACGCGCATCATACTGCCTGAGAAGAGGTAACAGCCTTCTGACAAACAAGGCCCCGGCGGAGCGGGGCCTTGTTTAGATGGACTTTGTTTTACTCAGACTTCTTCAACTGTGATGGCTTCCTGGGGACAGGACTCGACGCAGCTCATGCACCCTTCGCACTCGTCCATGTTCACGGGCTCGGAGGTGTTGTCATCCTGCATCTCGAACACCTCGAAGGGGCAGATGTCCACGCAACTTTCACAGCCGTCACACTTTTCCTTGTCTACTGTTACTTTCCACATATCTTCTCTCCTTTGGTTATTTTTGCTTGGACGCTTTGTCCTTGTTAAGTTAATCGGTTCAGGCGACCTTACGCCAACAACTGACCTCGATATTTAAAAGGAACAGAAAAAAGGCCCGGGACCGCTTATGCCGGAAGTCCTCTATCGCCCCGCAAGATAAAACCGCTCTCAAAAGGCGCCGGCCCGTCCCCTTTGGTCCTTTTTTCTCTCCTTTAAGCCTCCGCTTCCTCCCGGACGCCGGCCACCATCTTGTAAAGCACGGTAATAACCAATGCGCCCAGAGCAAAAATAGCGGCCGATATTCCCAGCTCCACCAGGGTGGGGGTATACTCTCTCACATAGTTCAAGGGGTTGGGAATAAAGCCGCCCACGATAAGTCCAAGACCTTTGTCGATCCAGCAGGCCACGAAAATACCGATGCAGCCCAGGACCAGGGTCTTGTTGTTGTTCCTGACCTGGGGAAAAAGCATGAAAACAATGGAACCCAAGCCGATGATCACCGAGGCCCACATAAAGGGGACCAGCCAGTTCATTTCTCCGTGGATACCGAACATATAGCTCAACGAGTGCGTGTGTCCGGGTATTTTGCTGTAGAAAGCGGTGAAGAACTCGAGGCCCAGAAAGAACATGTTGGCGATCATGGCATAGACGACTATCTGGGCGATCTTGCGAAGCGGCTTGTCGCCTGCTGTCCAGTTGGTGACCCGCGTCAGGATGAGATAAAGAATTATAAGCAAAGCGGGGCCCGCTGCGAATGCGGACGCCAGAAACCGGGCGGCCATAATGGCAGTGAGCCACAGATGCCTTCCGGGCAGGCCCGCGTACAAAAACGCCGTCACCGTGTGAATAAGAGGGGCCCATGCAATGGAGAGATATATGATGGGCTTCAAGTACCAGTATGGCGGGGGAAGTCCCTTTTTCTCCGCGGCCACCATGGGAAAAGCTATCACCAGGTTAAGCAGAAGATACACGGACAAGACCGTCATGTCCCAGAACATGATCGAGTTGGGCGTAGGATGCAGTATCACGTTCATGACGCGCTCCGGCTTTCCCATGTCCACGAAGATGAAGGTCATGCACATGAGAACGGAGCCTACCGCCAGGAACTCTCCCAGAATGGTTATCTTGCCAAAGGCCTTGTAGTCGTGCAGGTAGTAAGGAAGCACAACCATAAGCCCGGATGCCGCCACACCGACCAGGAAAGTAAACTGGGCGATATAAAATCCCCAGGACACGTCCCGCGACATGCCGGTAACACCCAGTCCTTCCTGGAGCTGATACAGGTAGAGAACAAACCCCACACCCATAACCAGAAGTAGGAATATCACCCAGGCATAATACTTACGACTTCCGTAAATAATTTTGTCAAACATGTCAACCTCACACTATGTAATAGACCATGGGCATGGTCCCCAGCTCCGGCTTTCTACGTATGGTATGGTTTTTCCTGATGAGTTCGTTGACCTTGGAGTTGGGATCGTTCAAATCTCCGAAAACCAGAGCGCCTTCCCCGTCTTTCCGGCATGCTTCAACGCACGCGGGTATCTGGCCGTTGGCCAGTCGTTCCGCGCAGAAGTTGCATTTTTCCACCACTCCCTTGGTCCGGGTGGGAAAATGGTTCTGAAGACTGTCCAGGTCCAGGTGTTTTTGGGGGTCCACGTAATTGAAGCTCCGGGAACCGTAGGGGCAGGCGGCCATGCAGAACCGGCAGCCGATGCAGCGGTGATAGTCCATCATGACGATCCCGTCGGCCTCCCGCTTAAAGGTGGCCTTGGTGGGGCAGACCCGCACACAGGGCGGCTCGTCACAATGATTGCAAAGCGTCATGGTGGGTTTGCCCTTCAGATAGTCGGCGATAAGCCGGTATTCTTTGTGCTCGATGGCGAAAACGTGTTCATAAGGCGCTTTCCAAATCCACATGATCTCGTGCTTAGTGCCTTCGATCTCCGGCACATTGTGGACGGTGTGGCAAGCGTCGATACAGGCAGTGCAGTCTTCCTTGCACTTGCGGGTATCGACCACCATGGCCCATCTTACGCCTGATGTGTCGGCAGCGTGGCCTTGCTCATTGCCGGATGAATGGTTTCCCGCCTTGACCTCTGACCCGAGCCCCAGAAAGGCCAGGCCCGATACCTTCATGAAATTTCTTTTATCCATACCCATCACTTGCTCTCCCAACTTTCCACATGGCAGTCCCAGCAAAACGGGTCCACCGCGGCGTAGTCGTGACACTTGTCGCAGAACTCGGCACGATTGTCGTGACATTTGAGACAAGTCTCGGAAAGGCTCTTGTCATACTCCTTGCCGTCAAGACCCTTGACTTTTTCGCGGTCTGCCTCCCGTACCACCTGGTCCCGCCACTCGTCCAGAAGGTCCATGTGATTGGGCCTCATCCACTCCGTTTCCTTGATGCAATAGTCGCCCTTGGGCTCCGCAAGGTCGGGGACCTCTGTGCCCGACCCGATGGTAGTGTTATACCAGAAGGGACTCNCCATTAACACCAGGAAAACCAAAAGGCCTAATAATATCTTACCGGTGTCATGCATCTTTATTCTCCCGCCTTTTCTTCTCCGGATTCAGCGCTTTCGGAAGGCAGCCCGCAGGGATTACCGCGAAGGTCTATTGCCCTGTCTTCCTTTTCTCCGCGCATAACCAGGGCGTTGCCGACCATTTCGTGGACACCGCCCACCGCTACTCCCGGCACCCAGTAGTCCATAACTGCCGGCAGGGTGGCCTTGTCAATGGCGCACATGCAAAGCAGGATGTTGGCCCCGTGTTTTTCGTGGACGTGCTTGACGGCGTGACCACGGGGAAGACCGCCCCGAAGACGCATCTCCATGTTTTCGTCCGTTCCCAGGCCGGCACCCGAGCCGCAGCAGAACGTCTTCTCCCGGATGGTGTCCGGCGGCATTTCGAAGAAGTTGTTGGACACGTGATTGAGAATGTATCGCGGCTCTTCCAGAAGGCCCATGCCGCGGGCCGGGTTGCAGGAATCATGAAAGGTCATCCGCCAGTGGTCATTGCGGGAGGGGTCCAGCTTGATCTTGTTGTTACGGATAAGGTCCGAGGTAAACTCCGCGATGTGGACCATTTTGGTCTGCTTGGCGTTCTCGAACTTGGTGCCGGTGATGGGAGAGACGGGCTCTTCCAAAAAGTCGGCGGGGCCGTTCATGGTCTCCATGTACTGATGGACGACACGCCACATGTGTCCGCATTCCAGCCCCAGAATCCATTTGACGCCCAGGCGTTTGGCCTCCTCGTACATCTTGGCGTTGAGCCGTTTCATGGACTCGAAGGAATGGAAGAGGCCGAAGTTTCCGCCTTCCGAGGCGAATGAACTCCAGGTATAATCCAGCCCGATCTCGTGAAACAGCGCCAGGTAACCGAGGAAGGTGTAAATATGGGGGTCCGCAAAATAATCGGCGGAAGGAGTTATTACCAGTATCTCCGCCCCCTTCTTGTTGATGGGGGCCTCGACCTGTACGCCCGTGTTGTCGTAGAGGTCTTCCACTGCGAACTCCACCGAGTCCTTGAAACCGTGAGGAAGGATGCCCAAGTGGTTGCCCGTCCGGAAGCAGTTCATAATGGGAGTGGTGATCCAGTCGATGGACACGCCGATAAGCGCCAGCAACTCCCGGCCCATAATGGTGATCTCCGCGGTGTCGATGCCGTAGGGGCAGAAGACCGAGCAACGGCGGCACTCCGTGCACTGGTAAAAGTAATAGAACCACTCCTTGATGACGTCATAGGTCAGCTCGCGGGCGCCGGCAATCTTTCCGAAGATTTTTCCGGCCATGGTGTAGTCTTTTTTATAGATGGAGCGGAGCAGCTCGGCGCGGAGCACCGGCATATTCCTGGGGTCTCCCGAACCCAGGAAAAAGTGGCATTTGTCGGCGCAGGCCCCGCAACGCACGCAACAGTCCATGAAAATCTTAAAGGACCTGTACTTGATGAGCCGCTCGCGCATTCCGTCGAGCACCGTTTTTTTCCAGTTGTCGGGAAGCTGCCAGTCGTCGTCGGTGGGGTTCCACTTGCGGGGATTGGGCAGTCCCAAATACTCCAGACTTTTTTCAGTGGAAGCGTAGTTGTAGCTTCCCCGCTTGAACTCCACGGGACTGTCCATCCACCCCGTCCGGGGAGGACGGTAGTCGATCTGCAACATCTCTTCCGGCGTCTTCTTAACTTCTTCAGACATTGCTTTATTCCTTCTCCAGAGGCATGTCCGCCTCTTTCATGAATTCCCTGAACTCGTCCTCGTAATCCGAGTAATGACGGGTGGTCACCGGATAGTTCCAGGGGTTTACGTGCCGCTTTTGCCGGCTGTTATTGGCCAGGTTTCTGGTGGGGCTCATAAATACTCCCGCCATGTGCATCAACTTGCTGAAGGGAAAGTAAAAAAGCAAAGCGGAGACCAGAAACAGGTGGATGTAAAACGCCGACCCGATGTCGGAGGGGACCGTGGGATGAAATGTAAACAGCCCTGCGGTCAGTTCCTTGACGTCTTTAATGTTTACCTTGAAAAACTGCTGCATCAAAACGCCGGAGACGGCTATTCCCAGGATGAGGAAAAGCGGAAAGTAGTCCGATGCCAGCGACAGGTATCTCATCTGGGGTATGGCCACCCTCCGCAGGAACAGATATGTGGCCGCCGCCAGGAGCACCAGGTCGGAAATGAATATGGCGGGAACGCCGAGCTCTAAAAAGGCGTCGAAGTCCTGGAGTATTACCGCGAAAAACGGT
>P_1C_Sed_2_UnCtyDRAFT_1000682_pt1 | contig 10079 bp, 6 predicted proteins | sample Pon1CUnioCityCA_4_FD_10229 | JGI IMG/M metagenome (IMG submission 10229) | reverse complement strand
CCGCCTTCTTTACCAGCCATCCCGGCACCATCCTCTTTTCCATCTACCTCTTCGGCATTCTGATGGCCGGAGCCGTAGCCATGCTCTTCAAAAGAACTCTCTTTAAAACCGATGAAGTGCCTTTTGTCATGGAGCTTCCCCCCTACCGCATGCCCACACTCAACAATACCGCCCGTCATATGTGGACCAAGGGTTCTCAATACCTAAAGAAAATGGGAGGCGTCATCCTGGTGGCATCGATCATCATCTGGGCCCTGGGGTATTACCCCCGACCCGATGTCAACAAACAAGGCCCGTCAGCCGGAAAAAATGAGCCAACCCAACAGCTGGCCGCGATGGCTCAAGAAAACCCTCAGCAGCTTGCAGACAGCACCCTGGATGCTTCCCAGGAAGAACCATCCATCACACCAGGCCAGAGCGATCCCTACATCGTACGCATCGGCCGCATCATCCAACCCGTGATGGAACCCCTTGGATTCGACTGGAGGATGAGCGTGAGCCTGGTCAGTGGCATCGCCGCGAAAGAGATTGTGGTAAGTACCATGGGCGTGCTCTACCAGGGTGACAGGAGCCTGGAATCCAACAGTGAAAAGCTGATCCATAGCCTGCGCCAGGCCAAATATGAGACAGGTCCCCGGCAAGGCGAAAAAGTCTTCGATCTGGCTACAGCCCTTTCCTTTCTGGTTTTTGTGCTGCTCTATTTCCCCTGTGTGGCTGCCCTGGCTGCCATCAAAAAAGAAACAGGCACCTGGAAATGGCCCGCTTTTGCCATGATATATACTACAGCCCTGGCCTGGATCGTTGCCTTTATAGTTCAAAATGTCACACCTCTACTCATCTGATATGGTCCAGCAAATCCTTACAATCATTATCGTTGCCACCGCCGTGACCTGGGCGGTATTCCACATAATCCGGTTTTTCAGGGAAACCGGGAAGGGCAAAGTATGCTCCTGTGCCTCCTGCCCCATGAAAAAATCAAAAAAAATCCGCTGAAACCACCCTCTACCCTCCTGCCCTCCTTTCAATCTGACGCATAAGATAAGCCTTGTGGTTGCATTTGTTTGCAAACGTGAAAAATAAGAAACACTTGTTAACCGTTGCTACCAATGCAAAACAGAAAGAATTGAAAACAAAATAAAAAATGCCTTTCGCTCAGCCTGCATGTAGTAAAACTTTATCAAACGGATCGTTTCAAATTCTCAGAGGTAGAAGTCGAAGATTTTGAGTCAGTGCCTCAAATATATTGACTAAAATCAACGTGAAACCTGAAAGGTGAAACTTATTTTTTATATTTATTGCAAAAAGCAATTATGGAACATATCATTCTGAATATTGGACTTGGCGATTATACCCTGGCAGTATTGGGCCTGATTCTGATGGTCGTGGGGGTGCTGGGATGCATATTGCCGGTTATACCCGGCCCACCATTGAGTTATGGAGGGCTGATCCTGATCCATCTAACCGATTTTGCTGAGTTTTCATCGGGCTTTTTGATCCTGTTTGCCATCGTAGCCATCGCGGTGACAATCCTCGACTATTTTGTACCCATCTGGGGAACGCGTCGATACGGGGGCACCAAATATGGCAGCTGGGGGGCCACCATCGGGGTAGTAGTGGGAATCTTCATGTTTCCCCCGCTGGGGATCATCCTCTTTCCGTTCATAGGAGCAGTAGTAGGAGAAAGCATCAAGGGTTCCGACTTCAACGCTTCCTTAAGGTCCGGTTTTGGCTCGTTTATAGGCTTTCTTATGGGCACCGGCATCAAGCTCATCGCCGCCCTGATCATGGCCTGGTATTTTTTCACCCGGATCGATTACGCGCTGATGTTCTAACTCACAAATAACAAATCCCAAAAGAGTTCCAACAACCAAACGAGTTAAATTCCAAACAGCTGAAGCATTAGTTGATAGGCTCTTTCGACTCAGTCGATTTAGCAGTAGAAGTCATTATATACCCGCCCCCTGCAGGAGGTCGGGTTGACCAGTCAACTTCCTGAATGCAACTTCAAGGGTTTGAAATTTAGGTTGTTGTAATTTGGGATGTACAGCCCTGTCTTTTCAAATGAAACCCGCATGCACGAACTTACACAACAAGGACATGATTATTTCATGCAGGTTCCATATGTCCAATTAATTAGATAAAAAAATAACCATATGAAAAAAGGACCGATCCTCCCATCGGTCCTTCTCAAATATGTTATCCTTCAAGAGTTTATCCAAGGGTAGCCACCATCACCGCTTTGATGGTATGCATCCGGTTTTCGGCCTCATCAAAGACGATGGATGCCTCTGATTCAAACACTTCTTCGGTCACTTCCATTGATTCGATGCCAAACTTCTGATAGATATCCTCTCCTACCTTGGTTTCCCGGTTGTGAAAAGCCGGCAGGCAGTGCAGGAACTTCACATCGGGGTTGCCTGTCTTTTCCAGCAGCGCTTTGTTCACCTGGTAAGGTTTAAGCAGCTCAATCCTTTGCTTCCATACTTCCTCGGCTTCTCCCATGGAAACCCAGACATCGGTATAGAGGAAATCACATCCCTTCACACCTTCTTCCACGTTGTCGGTCACCATGATCCGGGCACCTGTTTCCTTTGCAATCTCTTTAGCCTGCTGAACCAGCTCATCGGAGGGCTGCACTTCTTTGGGAGCCACCGAGCGGAAATCCATGCCCATCTTAGCGGCACCAATCAACAGGGAGTTGCCCATGTTGTTGCGTGCATCGCCCAGGTAGGCAAATTTTACATCTTTCATGGGCTTGTCGGTGTGCTCCATCATGGTCAAAAAGTCAGCCAGGATCTGGGTGGGGTGGAACTCGTTGGTCAGGCCGTTCCATACAGGAACACCGGCATATTTACCAAGCTCTTCCACAACTTCCTGTCCGAATCCCCGGTATTCGATGCCGTCATACATCCGTCCCAAAACCCTTGCAGTATCTTTCATCGACTCCTTCTGGCCTATCTGCGAACCCGTGGGCCCCAGGTAGGTGACATGGGCTCCCTGGTCCTTTGCTGCAACCTCAAAGGCACAGCGGGTACGAGTAGAGGACTTCTCGAAGATCAGGGCTATGTTCTTCCCTTTCATCATTTGCTGTTCTGTACCAGCATACTTGGCCGATTTCAAATCGGTGGACAGTTGCAGCAGAAACTCGATCTCCCTGGGTGTAAAATCAAGGAGTTTGAGAAAATTACGGTTCTTGATATTAAATGCCATAGTCGGTTTATTTTGGGTTAATATTTTGCAATGATTCTTGTTCCGTATTTCTTATCTTTCAGAAGCTTGGACTCGGTGATCACACTCTTCTGGCCGCCCTTCTCAACGAATTGTACGGCAGCCCGAACCTTAGGGCCCATGCTTCCCTGTGAAAACATGCCGTCTTCAAGATATTTGCGGGCATCGGCTACGTCCAGGGGATCAAGCGCTTGCTCGTTCGGCTGCTTGTAATGGATATAAACATAGGGGACGTCGGTGAGCACATAAAACTCATCCGCCTTGATCCTGGCAGCCAACAGCGAAGAAGCCATATCCTTATCGATAACCGCCTCGGAGGGCCTCACGGTGTTGTTCTCATCAAAATATACAGGAATTCCGCCACCACCCGAGGCAATAACGATGTTGCCCTGACGGGCCAGGTTCTCTATTACATTCTCATTCATGATGCTCTTGGGCAAAGGCGAAGGCACAACCCGGCGCCAGCCGCCCTCAGTTTTTACTTCTTCCTTAAAATCCCATCCCTTTTCTTTGGCCAGCTTATCAGCCTGCTCCTTATTGTAGATGCGTCCAACCCGCTTCTGAGGATCCTGGAAGGCCGGATCATCTTTGTCCACCTCAACCTGGGTGACCAACGTGACAACATCCTTTTTGATGTTGTGCTTTTGAAGCAAATTCAACAACATCCGCTCGATCATATATCCGATCTCCCCCTGGGTATCGGCTACACACACATCCAAAGGCATCTGGGGTAGATCATACATGTGCTCCCCGGCATCATTTTTCATCAGTAGGTTGCCTACCTGGGGGCCGTTGCCATGGCTAATGACAATGTGATAGTCCTCTTCCAATAAAAAGAGTAAATTTTCAAGCGTATCTGTGACGTTTTGCTCCTGCTCTTCAATGGTACCAGCCTGATTACCCCTGAGAAGGGCGTTGCCACCCAATGCAATTACCGCTAATTTTCTCATAACCAATTTTTTACATTTAATATTTTGAGAGATACAAAACTAATAAAAATTATAAATTTCCATGCAATGCGGAATATCTTTTCATCCAATCCGATACCCTCCCTGAAAGGCCAGAACATGGAATTTGGCCCTAAATGGTCAGGATTATCCGATATATTTTGCTAATTTTGCAGGATTGTTATACAACATCTAATTCGTCAGGCCAACATGCATATCAAAAATCCCTTCGTTTTTACGTCCCTCTTCCTGACTCTTACCCTGCTTGTTTCCTGCCAACAACCATCCGAAAAGGATTCTGGCATCAGTGAGGGGTATGTAGAGTACCGAATGGAATATCTGTCAGATAGTACAAACGAACAATTTTATAAGTTTTTGCCCAACAAGATGAAGCTTTTCTTCAAAAACCACAACACCAAGAACAGCATNGGCGATATGGCCGGCATTGTTGAATTTACGCACATTAAAAATTTCCAGGAAGGGACCTATACTACCCTGGTCGACCTTTTCGACAAGCAATACAAGTACGTGGAGAAAAGCGGCAACCATTCCATCTTCTTCCGCTCACGCCCTGAAATGCGCATAGAACCTACAGAAGAGACCCAGAAGATTGCCGGATATACATGCCGCAAGTTCAACGTATACGATTCCGGTCAGCAGCAAAAACAACCCACCCATGCGATCTATTCCACGGACAAAATTAACATCCGGGGATTTACCGACCTTACGCCCTACCAGGGGATTGGGGGTGTTTTGCTGAACTTCGAACTGCAAATTTATCAAATACCGGTAAAGATGATAGCCACACGGGTAGTAAAGAAAGATATCGAAGAGGAGGAATTCAATATTCCATCCGAATACAAGAAGGTGAATAAACAAACCATGCTAAGAATCATTGAGGTGCTTAAATAGGGATAGAATTCTTTCCCGCCCGGGTAATTTCAAGATTTCTAATTTCTTTGTAACTTGCACTTCAGCCCTAAAAAAACAAGGCATAACCCATGGGTAAAAAGGCCAAAAAAAAGAAAAAACAACAAATACAGGATGAACGCTATAAGTTTCTGACGGGTATGGCGATTCTGCTGATTGCCTTATACCTCACACTGGCTTTTTCATCCTTCTTTTTTACCTGGAAAACCGACCAAAGCTTTGAATGGGGTCAGGTGATCTCCAATGCCAACATAACGGTAGAAAACTGGGCAGGCAAGCTGGGAGCACGAACCGCAAATCTGTTTATAGCCAAATGGTTTGGCATTGCTTCGTTCTTCATCCCTTTCTTCTTAATTGTACTGGCATTCAAATTATTCAGAATAAAGATCCTGCCGGTAAAAAAAACGCTCCAGTACAGCATCATTGGTACGATTGTCGTCTCATTGCTGCTGGGTTACCTGTTTCAGGATGCAGAGGGTTTTCTGATCAACGGACCCGGCGGGGGACATGGACTTATCATGGCGCAATGGCTCAATGCGCTGATCGGCAAAACAGGGACCGCTTTCCTGCTTTTTATCATACTCACCGCCGTTGTCTTTACCATGATTCCCAAGCCCCTTGGTGAGGTTAAGGATGCCATCCTTCAGGGTCTGAAAAATTTGATAAAAACGGGCAAAAAGGAACCCGCCATGGCCGTTCAGGGGCAACCGAAAAAAAACGATCCCCCTGCTGCCCCGCCAGCTAGCGCGGAATCCCCTAAAGCAGCCCATACCCCTGGTGAATGGTCGACTCCGGATGAGGTGACCACCTCCCATCAAACCATCCGGCAGGAAAAAGAACCTGAGAGGCCTGCTTCAACACGGGAGAAGACAGAGAAAGACAAACCGCAACCCGAACCGGCAAAAAATGAGCCCGTAGCAAGTGAAGACGGCGAGGATGTGAAACTCACCATTGAACGGGCTCCTGAAGAACAAAACGATGGGGACCTCTCGGCCACCCCCCTCCAGGACTATGACCCCACGCTGGAGCTCAGCCAGTTCCAGATGCCCCCCATCGAACTGTTGGAAGATTACGGCGATCTAGACGGCGAGACCGAGATCAACAAGGAAGAGATCATTCGCAACAAGAATAAGATCGTCGAGACCCTGGGCAATTACAAGATACAGATAGATAAGATCAAAGCTACCGTGGGGCCCACCGTCACCCTCTATGAGATCGTGCCGGCCCCGGGCATTCGCATCTCAAAGATCAAAAACCTGGAAGATGACATTGCCCTGAGCCTGGCCGCCTTGGGCATACGGATCATTGCCCCCATCCCGGGCAAAGGAACCATCGGCATTGAAGTTCCCAACGAGAAGAAGGAGATTGTAAGCATGCGCTCGATCCTGGCCTCCAAAAATTTCAGGGAAGCCCAGTATGAATTGCCCATTGGTCTGGGTAAGACCATCTCCAACGAGACTTATGTTATGGATCTCTCCCGGATGCCTCACTTGCTGGTAGCCGGTGCCACCGGACAGGGTAAATCGGTAGGCCTGAACGCCATCATCACATCCCTGCTGTATAAAAAACACCCGGCGCAGTTGAAATTTGTCATGGTGGACCCCAAGAAAGTAGAACTAACCCTCTACTCCAAAGTGAAGAATCATTACATGGCCAAGATACCCGACATTGAAGAGCCTATCGTCACCGAAAACCAGGACATCATCAAGACCCTGAACTCCCTGTGTGTAGAGATGGACGATCGCTACAACCTGCTTAAAGCGGCACATGTGAGAAACATCAAGGAATACAACAAAAAATTTATCAAGAAACGGCTCAACCCTGAGAAAGGCCACCGTTATCTGCCTTATATCGTGGTGATCATCGACGAATTTGCCGATCTGATCATGACAGCCGGAAAGGAAGTGGAAAGCCCCATTGCCCGTCTGGCACAACTGGCCAGGGCTATCGGCATCCACCTGGTTATCGCTACCCAACGCCCCACCACCAACATCATCACCGGTGTGATTAAAGCCAACTTCCCGGCCAGGATGGCCTTTCGGGTGACATCCATGATCGACTCCCGCACCATCCTCGACAGCCCCGGTGCCAACCAGCTGATAGGCCGCGGTGACATGCTCATCTCCACCGGCAACGATTTAACCCGGCTGCAATGTGCCTTCCTCGATACAGACGACCTGGAGAAAGTAACCGACTTTATCTCCAATCAGCAGGGCTTCTCCCAGCCCTTCGAACTGCCTGAATACGAAGGCGAAGAAGGCTTGAACGGGGAATCAAAGAAAATTGATAAATGGGACGAGCTCTTCGAAGAAGCAGCCCGAATGGTGGTGCGCCACCAACAAGGCTCTACCTCCCTGATACAACGCAAGTTCTCCATCGGCTACAACAGGGCCGGCCGCATCATGGACCAACTGGAAGCCGCCAACATCGTTGGCTCCCACGAGGGCAGCAAAGCCCGCCAGGTGCTCTTCCCCGACGAATATGCCCTGGAGCAATACCTGAACGAGACCTTCAATAAAAACGCCTGAGGCCAATCATTTCCTCCCCTTAGTATGGAATGGTTCTTGTTATACATTCTCTACAAGAAAATACCACTATACCCGTTTATGGAGAAAAGGATTGCATTGATATGATAACACGAAAAAACGAAGGATTATGAAAATACTTATCACCCTCATACTGTCTGTTCTGACAGTGCACGCCACAGCCCAGCAGGATGCTCAGGCCGCTGAACTGCTCGAAAAGCTTGCCAAAAACAACCAGGCCTACGAAACCATCCAGGCCGATTTCACCTTTCATTACGAAAGCCTGCAATCGGAGCAGCAGAACTCCTGGAAGGGAAAAATTATTATGAAAGGAAAAAAATACCGGTTAAATCTGCGCCGCTCCACCATCTATTATAACGGCAAAACCCTGTGGAATTACCTGCACGATGCAAAAGAAGTGAACGTCTCCGAGCCGGTGGAACAAGAAAATACCGATCTATTGAATCACCCCCATCAGATCTTTGAGATTCATCAAATGGACCTGAAGCACCGGTATCTGGGCAATGACATACAGGAAGGCCAGCAATTGCATAAGCTCGACCTACACCCCAAAGACCTGGACCAGGATTACAGCCGGATCAGGCTGACATTATCCGACAATCCGGTACAGATAAACAAAGCCCGTATCTTCGCCAAAGACGGTAGCCGGTATACCATTGAAGTCGAAAACCTGGTCACCAACCAACCCGTAGCCGACTCCACTTTCGTCTTCGACAAAAGAGAGCATCCTGGCGTACAAGTCATCGACATGCGCTTCTAAGCCGGGTACTTGATGCGGGCATGGTAGAAATTCTGAAGCTTCTTCTTGAAGATCCCCCGGATGATGGTAATATCCCTGAAGGTGATATCCACATTCTCAAACTGACCGCTGTTCAGCTGCGAATCAATGATGGTATCCACCAGGTTATTGATGGTCTTCTCATCGAGGGATGAATAGCTCCTGGAAGCTGCCTCGACGGCATCGGCCATCATCAACACAGCCATCTCCTTGGAAAAAGGTTTGGGTCCGGGATAGGTGAACTGCGACTCGTCTACCTCATCTTCATTATACGACTGCAAGTACTTTTTGTAGAAATAATGCACCTTGGTGGTCCCATGGTGGGTACGGATGAAATCGACGATGGGGCCCGGCAGCTTGTACTTGGAGGCAAACTCCACGCCCTTCTTCACATGCCCGATGATGATGCGGGCACTCTCCAGAAACTCCAGCTGGGTATGGGGATTGAAATCGGTGTCCTGGTTCTCGATGAAATAGATGGGATTCTCCATCTTCCCAATATCGTGGTAGAGAGCTCCGGTCCTTACCAGCAGAGAGTTACCACCAATCTGGTAGGCTGCCGTCTCGGCCAGGCTGGCCACTTGCAGCGAATGCTGAAAGGTACCAGGGGCTTGCTCAGACAGCCTGCGCAATAGCGGTTGATTGGTATCCGAGAGCTCCATCAGCGTCACATCAGAGAGAAATCCAAAACTCTTTTCAAAGATGTAGATCAACGGATAGGAAGCCAGTACCAGGGCCCCGTTGATGCCGAAATAAGCCACGTTCATCCAGTTGACCCCCTGAATGCTGCCTTCCTGGGTGATGGAAAGTCCGAAATAGATAAAAATATAGCTGATCACCACCATAGCAGCAGATAAAAACAGCTTACCCCTCCGGTTCAGGCTGGTAAGACTGAAGATGGCTACAATGCCTGCTATAAAATTGAGGAATACAAACTCAAAGCCGTTGGGAACAAAGAAACCCACAATCATAATCATGACAATATGAATGAAAAGAGCCAGCCGTGCATCATAAAAAGAGCGAATGATAATGGGTAGTATGGCAAAAGGTATGATGTACAAGGTATCCGAACGCACCCGGATGGTAATGCTGGCAATGGCCACCATCAACACAACCAGGAAAAGAATAAAAACTGTCTTGAGGCTGTTCTGCAGTATCTCAAAGCGGAAATGGAACAGGAAAAGATACAGCACAAAGATCGCCCCAAACACAAATATTATCTGTCCCAGGTATATCAGGTTGTATTGGAAATCACTACCCAGACTCTTTTCATATTCCCGGCGCAACGATTCAAGTATCTGATAGGTTTTGGCATCCACTACCTCCCCTTTTGAGACGATGCGCTCACCTGCCTGAACCATCCCTTTGCTCAGAGAAATATTGTCCAGCAAGGACTGCTTCACATTCTGGGAGGTCTGCCGATCATAAAACACATTAGGCTTGATGTAATCATAAAAGTTCAGGGAGGAGAAAAAATTCCGCTGGGCTTCCTTCTCTATCTCCATCTCCTCCATATATTGGTCCATCTGATTGATCAGATGGGTATAGGCCCCTTTCTGATCGTACACTTGAGAAAATTCATGCTCTTCAGCCACGTTGTTCCGGACAATCACGATCTTCGAATTCTTACCAAAGCTGCCATTAATTTCG
>P_1C_Sed_2_UnCtyDRAFT_1000681_pt1 | contig 10094 bp, 5 predicted proteins | sample Pon1CUnioCityCA_4_FD_10229 | JGI IMG/M metagenome (IMG submission 10229) | reverse complement strand
CCATCCACGAGGCCCAGTAGAAATCGCCGCTTACATGCTCACGGGGCTGGAAGATGACAAAATGTTCCTTTACATGGGGCGCCACCACCTCCTCATGATTGATCAGGGCTTCCTGAATCTTCTGTGCGTACATCAGGCTGTCCATCAAATCTTTGTGCGCGTCCTCCAGGGAGCTGACCTGGTTTTCAATTTGATCGCTCTTGCGGGTGATCTCATCGTTCTTATCCTGTATCTGGTGGTGGGCCTTTTTGAGGTCGCCGTAGGCCTCGCTGAGCTTCTGGTTGGTGAAGAAATACTCCATGATGAAATTGGTGACCCAGCCGTTAAAAAAGCTTAAGATGAAGATGAAAAGGGAGGTGTAGATGCCTATCATCACAAACTGGCCCTGCACCAGGTATAAGATGCCATTATACACCAGGGATATCACAGCGCTGTATGCAATCACCGCCCTGCTGATCCTCAGGATGCTCAGGGTGTTGATCAGAATGATCAGAAACGTGATGATCAGGGTGAACTCCAGCCGGGTCAAAACCAATACGGTGTCTGGCTCAAGAACAACCGGCAGGGCAATGAGAAAAATGACCGAAAGGTCGAGACCAACGGTAAAATATTTGATCCAGTTGTGGTATCTCCCGTCGCTGCTGCGGTGATGAACCAGGATCAGGGCAGGCAGCAACACCGCGAAGCCGATCAGCGCCTTGTAACCGGTAAGTGAATCGATCAGCCGGAGCCCGGGGAGGAAGTGGGAAAGCAAGCCGAGTAGAGCCAGCAGCAACAAAACCATGAACCGAAACCGATTGATGACGTTTTCAACGTACATCTCCTTCTCAAGGAACTCTTCCCTGTTGTTGTGGATGCTGGCTATGTATTTCCGGAACAGATGCATAAAAGATTCAGACTCAAAGCTAATATATGAAAAAACACCGAAAGGTAATCTTTTTGATGCATATTTTTTGGATAGGTTTACGAGAAGCCGCTGAATTTTGATGACTGCATCTTAAAACCACATAAGAAGACTGAAGAAAAGAATGCCACGAATGCACGAATGAATTTTAACGAAGAAGAAGACTGAAGAAAAGAATGCCACGAATGCACGGATGAATTTTAACGAAGAAGAAGACTGAAGAAAAGAATGCCACCCTGCCCGAATTCCGATTTAGTTGGAGGCGGGGAATGCGCGAATGAATATTTGCTACTTATGAGCCCCTCGGGGCCTCGTATGTTTGCAGGCACAAATAAACAGCATAATATTATGTGGTTCAATCTCTTCTTACGTGTTCTATGTGGTTCTGATAATGAAATAGTTTTTTTTGCCTTTCTGCACCAGCAGGTATTTGTTGTTCAGGAGCCATCCCGAATCAATGGTGTCTTCCATCGACTGCACCTTTTGTTTGTTGATGCTCAGGCCTCCGCCTTTGATGAGCCGTTTGACTTCTCCCTTGGAGCTGAGCACCCGTGTTTGCTCTGCCAGCAGGTCCATCACATTGATACCCTGCTCCAGGGTGGTATGGGCGATATCAAAAACCGGTACACCCTCGAAGACAGAAAGGAACGTTTTTTCATCCAGGTTCTTGAGTTCTTCGGTGGTCGATTTGCCAAAGAGAATCTTGCTGGCTGATACCGCCTTGTCGAACTCTTCGCGAGAGTGGACCATTACCGTGACTTCCTCAGCGAGCCTGTGCTGCAGTGTCCTGCGATGGGGCTCTTCCCGGTGAGCGGCAATGAGGTCCTCTATTTCCTCCCGGGAGAGGATGGTGAATATCCGGATGTATTTTTCAGCATCTTCATCGCTGACATTCAGCCAGAACTGGTAAAATTTGTAGGGTGAGGTATATTCAGGGTCCAGCCAGATGTTGCCTTCTTCGGTCTTGCCAAATTTGCCGCCATCGGCCTTGGTGATCAGCGGGCAGGTGAGGGCGTAGGCTTCGCCACCCAGTTTTCTGCGGATCAGTTCGGTGCCGGTGGTGATGTTGCCCCACTGGTCGGATCCCCCCATCTGGAGCTTGCAGTTCTTTTCCTTGTAGAGATGGTAAAAATCGGTTCCCTGCACCAGCTGATAGGTGAATTCGGTGAAGGACATCCCGTGCACCGCATCCTCTCCCAGCCTTTTTTTAACCGAGTCTTTGGATATCATGTAGTTGACCGTGATGTGTTTGCCAATCTCGCGGATGAACTCTAGAAAACTGTATTCCTTCATCCAGTCATAATTGTTGACCAGCTCGGCGGCGTTTTCCTTATCCGAATGAAAATCCAGGAAATTGGAGAGCTGATTTTTCAGGGCTGCTTCGTTGTGCCGCAGTTCTTGTTCATCGAGCAAGTTGCGTTCCTTTGACTTGCCCGAGGGATCGCCAATCATGCCGGTTGCTCCTCCCAGCAATACGATGGGTTTGTGTCCTGCCAGCTGGAAATGCTTGAGCAGCATCACCGAGGTGAGATGGCCTATATGGAGGGAGGGAGCCGTGGGGTCAATGCCCACATAGGCCGAGGTGGTCTCTTTTTTCAGTTGTTCTTCGGTGCCGGGCATGATGTTGTGCATCATGCCACGCCATTTCAGCTCTTCAATAAAGTTCATAAGGTTATTTTTTGTGTAATACTTTGGTCTTATGTAACCTGCATGGATTAACCATGCCCTTGTTGTGTAAGTCCTTGGATGCAGGGTTCATAAGGTTATCTTTTATTTAATATTTTGGTCTTATGTAACCCTCATGCTTAATCATCTCCTTGTTGTGTAGTTTACTGAATGAGGGTTTCATACGGTTATCTTTTATTTAATTATTTGGCCGTATGGAACCTGCATGAAATAATCATGTCCTTGTTGTGCAGTTCCTGGATGCAGGTTTCATAGGTTTTCTTGTTTGGTGGCAAAGATAATAATTGCCGTTTATTTTTTACAGCCGGGCCTGCAAAAATATGTTTGCCGGGAGTCAGACGCTTTGGCCCGGATCGGAGGCATCGGGTTCAAGATCTTTTTTCAGATCATCAAACCGCAGGTAGGGGAAGATCATGGGGGCAAAATCGGAAAGGGGCTGGTATAGGAGGGAGTTTTGGGTTTTTTCACGGGGAATGAAATGATACTTGTCGTTGGCCTTATTGACCAGCACCAGGATAACGCTGAGAATGAAAGCGGTTTTGGCTATTCCGAAAACAATGCCCAGTATCCGGTTGACAAAGCCCAGGGCAATGGCCTGGATGAGTTTTTCAACCAGCCGTGCCAGCAGATGGACTGCGATGACTATGATAATGAAGGTGAGGGCAAAGGCTATGATGCTGAGGTAATTGGTTGAGATGTCGAAACGCGTGTTCAGCCAATCCGCGGTGAGGTCGGAAAAATGGATGGCTCCGAATATGCCCAGCAAAAGAGCAGCCAGGGTGGAAAGCTGAAGGATGAAGCCTTTGGTGAAGCCCCGGTAGGCACTCCAAAGAAGCAGCAGGATGAAAACAAGGTCGAAGAGGTTCATGACGGTTTCTTTTTGGGCTCTAAAATATAAAAAATCATGACGCGTTGATCTTTCTGCATGGGCAGGCTTGTTTAAAAGCTTGCTGCCTGAAATGCAGGGTAGAATTTTGTTAATTTATCGAATTGTAATATTTTTGCGTCCAATCAACGGCCCCATAGTTCAAGGGATAGAATAGGAGTTTCCTAAACTCTAGATTCAGGTTCGAGTCCTGATGGGGCCACCCGGGAAAGACCAACCGATAGCCGGTTGGTCTTTTTTTAACGGGACGCTTTTGTTTAAAGTATTGTGTTTATTAAACAAATGTAAATTTTTATATAGTAAGTAAAAATCTTATATTATCTAAAGCAAAATATGAACTTATACGAAAAATGAGATATAATTGATGATTATACAATAAACAAATACAGTGTTTAACAATTTGTTATATTATCCTTTGATTTAAATATTAAAACCAGTCTTTCCTTTTCATATACACGATCATGGTGCCGGCAATGAGCAGTATGGCGCCCCATGCAGCCGGATAACCATACTTCCATTCCAGTTCAGGCATGGATTGAAAATTCATGCCATAGATACCCACCAGGAAGGTCAGGGGGATGAAGATGGTTGCCACGATGGTCAGGGTCTTCATGACCCGGTTCATACTGTTGCTGATGTTGGCCATGTTCATCTCCAGCAGGGTGGTCTGCAATTCTTTTGACGTAGTAAGGGCTTCGTTAATGTGGACAATGTGATCGTAGATGTCGCGCATGTAGATCTTGATGTTTTCATCGTTGAAGCGGATCTCCTGTCCCTGCAGAGTGGCCACCGCTTTATTCAGGGAGCTGATGAACTTGCGGAGGTAGACGATGCGTTTTTTGATCAGGTGTATCCGCTGGATGTGGTTGGTTTCGGGTTCGTCAATCATCAGATCTTCCGTCTCTTCAATGCGATCGCGGATCATGTCCATGACAATGAAGTATTGATCTACAATGTAGTCTGTGAGGGCATAGAAGAGGTATTCGATGTTTTGGCTGTGTATTTTCCCTTGTGCATGCTGGATGCGTTTTTTGATGGGCTCCAGCAGATCCTGCGAGCCTTCCTGAATGGTTAGCAGGTAATGGTCCGAAAGGATCAGGCTGATGTGTTTGAGGCTGAGCTCATCGTTGTGCTCGGAGTACTGAGGATATTTCAGGGTAAAAAACAGTTGTTCTTCGGTTGTATCGCATTTGGGGAGATGGTCGGCATTGATGATATCTTCCAGGGTCAGGGCATGGAGGGAGAATTTTTTGCCCAGTTGCCGGATGGTTTCAACGTCCTGAAGGCCTACGATGTCGATCCAGTTGTGGAGGGATGCATCCAGCGGTGTGGCGATGGCTGAGGGCTCTTTTACCGGCTCCCGGCTAAAATGGTCTTTGCTGTAGCGGAGCATCTCCACCGAGGCAGGCTCGAAGGTGGCATATTCCTGTTCCAGGTGGCCGGGTATTTTACCGGCCTTCCTTAGATAATACCGCATCTCAAAAATGCTTCGAATCTTTTTCTTCATCTCCTTCCATTTGTATGCAATATACAAAGATTGTCGAGGACGGGGGAAATAAGGTGGGGCAAATAACCAACAAAAAATTAACAAAAAAACCACCGAAGGACACTTAAGAATACAACCACATAAGACACCGAAGGCCACATAAGAAGAATTAACAGAACACATAAGCTCCGCCGGCGGCGGAACAAAAATTTATTTGTGTATTCCCCGCCTCCCACCAAAAAACGAGATCGGGCAAGGTGTCATTCTTCTTCTTTAAAAGTTTATTCGCGCATTCGCGGCATTTTAATCTTCAAAAATTCATTTGTGCATTCCCCGCTCCCTCCCAAAATCGGGATCGGGCAGGGTGGCATTCCTCTCTTTAGAAGTTTATTCGTGCATTCCCCGCTCCCGCCAAAAGGCGAGATCGGGCAGGGTGGCAACCACGAACCACCGAGGGACACGCACGAAAAAAGCTTGTAGAATGCTATCAATTGAGGTGTTATAACGCCCTGTAAATAAAGCCAATGTGAATTGCATATGCCTACATGTAATGTGCATGAAGCAGGAATTGATTCACAAATCGCTATATTTGAACCGTGAAATTAGCTTATATGACAGCCCATCTTCTTTTGTATTTTGTTTCTGCCGGGCTTTTTGTTTTTTTCGTATACGCAGCCCTGGCCTCTTACCGCGAAAAGGAATATCTTGCATTTCGCCGGTTTTTGTTTTCCGGTTTGGTGGTGCCGCTGCCTTTCCTGGCTCTGGCTCTGTTCGGAGGGCCTGCCTTCTTTTCCTGGGGGCTTGTCGGCCTTTTGTTCTTGACGGCGGGACTGTTTTTTCTGCCCGGGCGAAAACGGGTTCGTGAAGAGGGCATACGGCCCCGCGGAAAAATTGATGAGCGCGATACCATGTTTTCCCGGGAGAAACTGGAGCAGGGGACGGAGCGGTACCGGGATTATTACAACCGGCACCCGGAGCATCAGGCCGGTGACGATGCCCTGCGGCAGAATCCGGGTCTTCTTTCCGAACAGGCCGCCTACTATCAGCGCGATGTTTTTACCGCGGCCCGGGCAAACTTCGACCTGATCGAAAAAAACCGGCCTTTTGTCAACGGGGAAGCAGCGCCGGATAAACAGCCTGTGGATCCGCAGCTTTTTTCCCGTTACCTGAAAGAGCTGGTGGTCAAATACGGGGCCGTATCGGCCGGTATAACGCCCCTGCACGATTATCACCTTTATTCGCACCGCGGGCGCCAACACAATTATGGTGAGGCGGTCCACAATGAGCATGACTACGCCCTGGCCTTCACCGTGGAGATGGATCACGACTATTTGCGCAATGCCCCCTATGGGAAGGCTGTGCTGGAATCTTCCAGGCAGTATCTGCGCAGTGGTATGTTGGCTCTCTGGATCGCTGAGATCATAAGGAGTCTGGGTTATCCGGCCCGGGCCCATATCGACGGGGAGTATGAGGTTGTTTGTCCGCTGGTTGCACGAGATGCCGGATTGGGAGAAATAGGACGCATGGGGCTGTTGATGACCCCCGAGCTGGGACCCCGCGTTCGTATTGCCGTGGTGACTACCTCCATGCCCCTGATGCCCGATGAGCGAGAGGAGGACCCGACCATGATCGATTTTTGCATCCGGTGTAAAAAATGTGCCGTGGTTTGCCCTTCCCGTGCCATCCCCTTTGACGACCGCACAAGGGTTGACGGGGTGTTGCGGTGGCAGATCGATCAGCAGGCCTGTTTTACTACCTGGACCCGCTTTGGCACCGACTGCGCCCGTTGCATGAGTGTTTGCCCCTATTCCCATCCCGATACCCCTTTGCACAACCTGGTGCGTTACGGGATCAAAAACTCGGATGCCTTCCGCAAAATGGCCGTGAAGATGGATGACTTCGTCTATGGCCGCAAGCCCAAACCCCTGCAGTTGCCGAAGGTATGAATTAGTGTGCTTCCAGCCAGTTGTTGCCGGTGCCTGTCTCCACCGTCAGGGGCACATCCAGGGGGTGGGCATTTTCCATCCGTTCGCGGACCATCTCTGTGAGCTCTTCCAGCTCCGGGGTGTAGACATCGAAGATCAACTCATCATGGACTTGCAGGATCAGCTTGCTTTGGTAATTTTTTTCCTGAAGACTTTGGTGTATACGGATCATGGCAATCTTGATGATGTCGGCAGCCGAGCCCTGGATGGGTGCATTGATGGCATTGCGTTCGGCCATACCCCGCAGAGTGGCATTGCGGGAGTTGATGTTTTCCAGGAAGCGCTTGCGGCCCCATATGGTTTCTACATAACCTTTCTCCCGGGCATCGGCTATCTTCTTGTCCATGTACTCTTTGACTTTCGGGAAATTTTTGAAGTATTCGTCGATCAGCTCCCGGGCTTCCCCGCGGGGTATGTTCAGGCGCTGGGAGAGCCCAAAGGCGGAGATGCCATATATGATGCCGAAGTTGGCGGTTTTGGCTTTTCTTCGCTGTTCGGGGGTGACATCATCCAGGCGCTCGAGGTGAAAGATCCGGGCTGCCGTGGATTGATGGATGTCCAGGTTGTTGCGGAAGGCCTCGATAAGGGGTTTATCTCCGCTCATGTGGGCCATGATACGCAGCTCGATCTGGGAGTAGTCGGCAGCCAGCAGAAGGTGGTTGTTGTCTGAAGGGACGAAGGCTTTGCGGATCCGCCGTCCCCTTTCCTCCCGGATGGGGATGTTCTGCAGGTTGGGGTTGTAAGAGCTCANCCGGCCCGTTGCAGCTATCGCCTGGTTGAAAGAGGTGTGTATCTTGCCGGTGTCGGGGTGGATCAGGTTGGGCAGCACCTCCACATAGGTCGACAACAACTTGCGAACAGAGCGGTAATCAAGTACTTTGCGGATGATCGGATGTCTGTCGCTAAGCTGGCGGAGGGTCTCTTCACTGGTGGAGTATTGTTTCGTGCGTGTTTTTTTGGGTTTGTCCACGATCTTCATCCGGTCGAACAATACCTCGCCCAACTGTTTGGGCGAATCAATGTTGAACTCCACGCCTGCCATCTGATGAACTTCCTGCTCGATGCCACCGAGTTCCTGGCGAAGCTCCCCGGCGTATTGCTTCAGCTCCTGTTCATTGATCCGCACACCGTTTCTTTCCATGCTGAGCAATACTTCGATAAGGGGCATCTCCATCTTGCTGGCCAGCTCCCACAAACCATGTTCTTTCAGCTCTTTTTCCAGGATCTCCTTCAGCTGCCAGGTGAGGTCGGCATCTTCACAGGCATACGGGGTGATCTTTTCTACCGGCACCGACCGCATGGTGCCCTGGTTTTTGCCTTTCTTGCCAATCAGCTCCTCGATGTTGATGGGCGTGTAGTTTAAGTATTTCTCTGCGAGAAAGTCGAGGTTGTGGCGTTGTTCCGGTTGCAGAAGGTAATGGGCAATCATGGTGTCGAAAAGTTCTCCTTTCACGGAGATGTCGTAGTTGGCCAGCACCAGGATGTCGTACTTGATGTTTTGGCCGACCTTTCGAACCGACTCGTCTTCAAAAAGGGGGCTCAAATCGTTCAAAATGTCGCGGGTTCGGGCGCGGTCATCGGGACAGGGGATGAAAAAGGCCTGGTTGTTCTGGCAGGCAAAGGACAAACCAACCAACTCGGCATCGTGGGGATTGACCGAGGTCGTCTCGGTGTCGAAGCAGACGGCTTCCTGCCGGCAAAGGTTTTCCACCAGTTCCCTCCTTTTCGCCCTGGTGTCTGTCAGCCGATAGTCTTTTTCTGTCGACTGGATGGTGGCCCGTGTTGTCTCGCGGATATCAGTCCCGGCTGCCGGTTCTTCGGGGAACATGGACTGTTGTACCGGATCCTTGCTTGCGGGCTTGGAGACCTCCTTGTTGAACAAACGCCGGATCAGGGTCTTGAATTCCAGCTGCTGGAACAGGGCAACCAGTTTCTCTTCATTGGGCTGTTTGACTTGAATGTCTGAAGTATTTATTTCGGCAGGTACATCTAAGGCTATTTTAACCAGCTTTTTACTCAAGTATACCTGATCTTTATAATTAATTAAATTTTCCTTTTGTTTTCCCTTTAAGTCGTTTATGTTTTCATATAAATTTTCGATGGAGCCGTACCGGCCAATGAGTTTTTGGGCGGTTTTTTCACCGATTCCGGGTGCACCCGGAATGTTGTCAGACTTGTCGCCCCATAGGGCCATGATGTCAATGATCTGGGTGGGCTCATCGATGCCAAATTTTTGGCATATTTTGTCCTTGTCGATGACCTCTGCCTCGTTGCCGGAGCGTTTGGGTTTGTAGATGTAGATGCTGTTGGTGAGCAGCTGGCCGTAATCTTTATCGGGGGTCATCATATAGGTTTCAAAGCCCTGATCTTTGGCCTGGTGGGCAAGGGTACCGATGACATCATCGGCTTCATAGCCTTCAACCTGAATCATGGGTATGTTAAAGGCTTCAAGAATTTCTTTAATATAAGGGATGGACTGCTGGATGTCTTCCGGCATTTTTTCGCGGTGTGCCTTGTATTCTTCATATATCTCGTTGCGGAAGGTAGGCCCGGAGGGATCGAAAGCCACGGCGATGTGGGTAGGGTTTTCCTTTTCGAGGACTTCCACCAGGGTATTGGTAAATCCCAGAATGGCCGAGGTGTTGAGGCCTTTTGAGTTGCGCACCGGGTTTTTGATGAAGGCATAATAAGCCCGGTAAATCAGCGCGTAGGCATCCAGCAAAAAAAGTTTCTTCGACATGACAAGATAAATTGAGGTTTTGACCACCAAAAGGTAAGAAAATTTCCCGGTAAAATAAAACGAAAACAGGCCGATCCCTTCGTTTATGAAGGATTATCGGAGGCGTACCATTCGGCGAAGGAGGAAGCTGTTTCATGGAGCTTCAGGCTGTGCAGGGTAACCCCGGATGGAAGCCGGTTGCCGATGCGCCGGGCGAAATCAACGATCAGGTTTTCGCAGGTAGGTTGATAGTCGACGATGTATTGTTTTTCAAACATCTGCGGGATGTTTGCCATGTGCCCGTTGACAGCTGCCTCATTCAGGATCACAGCATGATCAAGGGGGTCGACGATTTCGTCGTGGACAAGCTCTTTGAGGTCGCCGAAGTCGATGACCATGCCGTTTTTGGGATGATGAACATCCCCGGT
>P_1C_Sed_2_UnCtyDRAFT_1000679_pt1 | contig 10099 bp, 8 predicted proteins | sample Pon1CUnioCityCA_4_FD_10229 | JGI IMG/M metagenome (IMG submission 10229) | reverse complement strand
CGCGACTGGGTAAAGAGCGAGCGGTATCATTTTTCGGAGAAGAGGGGCGAGAGCTATTTTGACCGTCTTGCCTTGCAGGACGAGTCGGGTGAGGTTGATGAGAACCTGGTTGACCGTCTGAAAGGCAGGGGCACGATTCGGGCGGCCGCGGGCATGATCAAGATCAACACGCCCGAGTCCGATGTAAAGGGAAGCTTGAAGGCCTGGATTGACGGGCCGGTGCGGGTCATCCATCTCATGGAAGGATACATCAAGTTTTCGGTGGTCAAACTGAACATCGGCGGAGTCTCCCAGAACCTGTTCTATCCCAATTATTTCGTGACTCCCATTGCAGTTAACACGCCGGTGCCTCCCGCCTCGGTCCTCACCAGCTTTAAGATGCGCTACGCCATTGACTGGAACGAGGAGTTTGAAGGCACCATGTATTATGATCCGGTGAACGACAAGGGCGTCGAGCTTGACGGTGAGATGTCTGAAGCTGAAAAGAACATGGACTATGAGACGGGACACGAATGGTATGCCTTGGCAGGCGAAAAGGGCAACATGGTGGTGCGGCTGGTCCTGCCCGACAAGTGGCGCGGCGTGGTCCCCCAAAAACTCTATTATGTCGACGACGAAGACGCGGCAGACCCGCCCGAGTCGGAGCCGGGGCAAAGGTGCGCCGGATTTGTGATGGACGACTTGGTAGATATTCCCGCGGGCAAACACACTTATCATCTGTATTACATGGTGCCCGCGGAAAGTCCGCCGGCAAGCGTTCCGGACATGCTGAACATCCTGGACAAGCCGGTCAAGGTGGACTCGGCAAAGCTGGACTGACGGCAGGTTTCTTTGCCGATAAGCGGCTTGATTCCGGCGGAAAACAAAGGTCATGGAAAAATCCGATGTGCTGATCAGGAGGGCCGAGCAAGCGGACGTTGACGCGATCGTTGACATCTGGCACCAACTCATGGACGACCATGCCAGACGGGACCCGTCCTATTGGGGCCTGATCCCCGAGATGGAGGCCCGCCGAATTTATGCCGAGTACAAGAGCAATATCCTGGAGTCTCCCGATTACGTCCACTTGGTTGCTGTCGTAGACAATAAAGTTGTGGGCTATATAAACGGCTCGAGGATCACACGCCCTCCCATCTTCTTGAAGACGGAGGCAGGCCGCATTAATGAGATCGTTGTAGACAGGGGCCATCGCCGGCTAGGGGTGGCCCGGCTTTTGCTCTCGGCCATTTTCAAGGAGTTTGCCGAGAGGGGATTCCAGTACACCGACCTTATGGTGGACAAGGACAATCCAGGCGCTATCGAACTCTACAAATCCATGGGGTTTGACTCCCGCGAGTTTCATCTTATTAAGAGACTTGACGCCCAAAGAGGCGACATGGAATAAGGGCCTTGCTGTGGTGGAGTGCGTTCCCTCCAACTAAGCTGCCGCAATCCAAGCAGACGCCGAAAATTCGGCCAAACAGAGTGATACATTCCACTCTTTTTACAGCAGGAGTTTTTCTCAGCTGGAAGGAGTCGGCATGACTCGTTGGAACGACTTCAGCCGCGACCAATGCTCATTGCGGCTTATACTTAGTTTCAAGGCCTGCAATTCACTGCTGCTTCTTAAGGGCTTTTCCAGTGCCGGCAAGGTCCAGGAAGCGGTTGTAGTATTCATCCGGCTTTTTGTTCATGCTCTTGTCTTTCATTCCTTTTTTGCCGAGAGCTTGTCTTTTTACGACACCCGAGAGTGGCGGGGCCTCGGGGTCCGCCCGGAAAAGCAGAACGCCTTCCCTGATGTCCGCCCTCTCCGTCAAGTAGACATTGACGAGAGTTTCTATCGAGGAGGGGTCTTTTGCATAAAGTCCGGCAAGCTCGTGCGCCGGTTTTTCGGAATCTTGATAGACCGAAGCGACCATGGTTTCGAGAAGTAAGGGAAGCGGGTTGTTCGGGTCCGCTTCATAAGAGAGGCGGAGGATGTCCCGCAGCTCGCGGCATTGATTTGGAAATCGTTTCTTGATCCCGTTAAATATCCCGATGTTGAGATATGCTCGGTGGAGGAAATTCCCGTCGAGCTTGTGTTCTTGTCGATACTTCTGTTCGTTCCACTTTCCCGGCCTTTTCCATTTCCCGGCGAGTGCAGGGGGGCTGTTTTTCCGCAATGCTTTTGCCATGGCTGCGGCCATGATTTGTTGCGAGTTCAGATCGGGATGGCAATGGTCAACAAAAAGGTCGAAGCCGGGCACCTGTTCTGTCGAGTTCAACATTGCCTCTTCTACGTCCGCGATGAACACCCCTTTTCGGGAGGCCAGCTTCCGTATATATAAGTTGAACTCCGGCGGCGCACGGTGAGAGACAACGGTCTTTGCTTCATTGCTGACGGCTTTTTTAAAGCATCCGTAGGCCTGTTGTCTTTGATTTTCATTGATGTCTTTTGCTTGTAGAAGGGCAATCCCCTCTAGGTAATTGAGAGGAGCATAAGCTGGGAACTCGTGTAGCCTTTTTTCAAGGAGTTCCGCTGCCTTCTCCGGCTGGTTGTCCTCCAGCATGCCGGCAGCACGATCAAGAAGCTCGCGGGAGTCCTTTTTCATCTTTTCGGTAAAGTCTGCTGGAAAGGTCTCTTCAGGCGGCCAGTCGGAGAGGTTTGCGCCCAGCGTACATAGCATAAGCGGCGTGTCGTTTTCTTGAGCAGCTTTGGCGATCTTGTCCAGGTTGCGCCGATATTCGCCGGTGGCACGCTGATATTGTTTTTTAGAGAGGGGAGGGGGCTTCCGCAGAGTAAGCCCCTCCTCTTTCGCCCTTTCGTAAGGATTGCGGGCGAGCGCGAAGTACATGCCGGACGCGGCGCGTGCGATTCTAATTCTGTCCAGCAATTTTCCTGATCTTTCCATTCCCGGCGGCAGACGTCTTTTTAAAGATATAAACTCGTTGTGACCGGTATAGACGACGATAAGGTCGGGCCCGTATTTAAGGGACGCTTGAACTGACTTTTGAACTTCGCTGCTGTACATGCTCATCCTGCCTATAGGGATGACCTCGACTTCCATGTCGCGGAGCATGCTTTCAAGCAGCTCTTCGAGACGGTCGCCGGGAGCAGAGCGCGGCTGAAAGGGAAAGCCGATAGTGGAGCTTCCCCCCGCGAACATGATCCGGAAGACACCTTCCGGCTTCTTCTTCAGGAATTCCCCGCCCAGGGAGTTTTGATTGAAGCTCGCCAGTATCTTTCCGTCAGGCCCTTGTTTTTCAATAAAGTAAGGCACCGGCTCGAAAAGGCCGGCAACGCGGAGAACTGTTTCAATAAGAAGTAGAAAGAGAAGTAGTGTTATGGCGGTGTAGAAAAGTTTTGTAAAAAGCGGAGTTTTTGGGGACCCTGCGGTGGCCTCGTTCATGGAAGTTTATGCCGTTTTTTTGTTTTTGAGGTTTTGCGCCAGTTTATCGACTTCCTGTTTTACTGATTCGGGTCCATGGGGTTCGATAAGTGTCACGGGCTGACAAAACTTGAGCACTTTATCAAAGCTCGATGACGCGGGCGGCTGGAACAGAAAGACGAGGGGAAGATGGTCGCTTTTATTGAAGCCGAGCTCATAAGCGCGGGTGGCGATTGCCACGTTGATTCCGTTGATTATGGGCAGTTTAAGGTCGAGGACAAGGACGTCGGGCATTTGTTTTTCCGACAATGCCCGGCTCATTGAGATCAGGACTTCTTCTCCGGTGCGGAAGCTCTGGGTCTCGCCCCCGTGTTGCCGCACCATTTCCATGTTGAACCATTCCCGGAAGGACGAAGTAAAGCCCGCGGCCCAGATTTGGGGAGAGGCATCAGCGGATTCGGCATGATCATCTTTAACTTGACCGGCCTTGCCGGCAATGCCGGAGGGTACGCTTAACTGGACGAGGAGCTTGGTGTCGCCCACTTCCATGATGTCGCCGTTCTGGAGGCGGCTCCTTTTGACTTCCCGGTCGTTTATCAAGGTCGGTCCTTGGCCCAGATTTTCCACGTAAAGCGAATTGTCGATCCAGCTAAGGCGAGCATGGTTCTCGGCCACACCCTCGCCCCTGACAAGAACATCGGCATAGGTACCCGACCCGATATAAGCGGGGACTTCGCTGATCGGATATCTGATCGTATCACCGCTCTCTTCAAGCGGAGTTAAAGACACGTCCACTCCAGACGGGAGGCTTTTTCTGTCCACCGGCATAATAGCAGTAATGCTAATACCAATGGAAACAATTGTCAATTTACACTTGGGAGTTGCCCCATTTTTAAATTTCAGTACTACTTTAAAAAACGTCTTTGGGAGCACAGAATCAACCGCCTTTTTGTTGCATACAGTTGAATTGCTCTGAGGCTTTTCATTGTGCGGTTTATAGGATTTTTATGTCCTTGGATTGGCCGGAAGTGGAAGACGTAAAAATGGCGGAGAGCGAGGGATTCGAACCCTCGGAGCAGTTTTACCCGCTCACACGATTAGCAATCGTGCGCCTTCAGCCACTCGGCCAGCTCTCCGCGTCCTTAGGCGGCCTCCTTTGTAAGGCCGCTTAATATGTAAAAACTGTGGCGGAGGAGGTAGGATTCGAACCCACGGAGCGGGGTTACCGCTCAGCGGTTTTCAAGACCGCCGCCTTAAGCCACTCGGCCACTCCTCCGCATCTCCAACCTCCTCATCCTCAACACAGTTATTGTAATCTTTCAAAAAGCCGTGTCAAGTAAAAGGGCGATTGAAAATTTTCCGCGCCGGTTTAAAAGGCGATGAAGCACAAATCCGCACCAGCACGGTATTGTTCCGGGCAGCGTGTTGACAGTTTTAAAGCAGACCCTTCCTTTGCCAGGCCATACTATTTTTAACACTCTTGTTATTGTGGTATCTTAACAGTCCTGTAAACCGGTCGAAAAAAGTCCGAACTAGAAAAGAAACGAACAGGGGATTTGCAAAATGAGAGTAAAAATTATTCTTTGCCTGTTTCTTGTAACGCTGGTTTCCCGGCCGCTGGCCGGCGATTCGGAGCGATTTGACCGCTACGACTTCAAGGTCAAAGGCGTGGTCACCGACCTTATAACCGAAGACATAGACGGTGATTCTCTGATAGATATCATTGCGGTCCATTCCGATTCATCCCACGAGCCGCCGAAGCGTTATCTGAGCCTGTTCCGTCAGAGCAAGGCGGGCAAGTTCAAAAAATCCAGCGATATCTTTTGGGAGTTTCCTCCCGCGGTGGCCGCTGTAGACCTGGGCGACGTAAGCTCCGACCCCGGCAAGGAGCTGGTTTTCATTACGGAGGAGGGCATATTTTACGCGCTCATCCGAACTTCATCCATCGGTGGGCTGAACAAGATGTTCGAAATCCAATCGGTGGTGGCCATAGCTTACAACAAAGAGGTCCCCTATTATAACTTCGTGCAGGATTATACCGGCGACGGAAAGGACGACATGGTGGTATGCGGCTTTTACGACGCAACGGTTTTTCGCCAGAAAGGCGGATATGAGTGGGACTCCCAGAAGATCAACCTCCGTCCGGACATGAGGATCGGTTCCTTTGACATGAGCGAGATAATGGCCAAAAAGAAGAACCCCTTTCTGCGGGTCTCCTATCGGGCCCCTCAGCTTTTCGAGCGGGACTATAATGGGGACGGGCTGATTGATCTTGTCGCCGGCTTCAACACGGACTTCCATATATACGAGAACAAGGGCGACGCCTACACCGAAGACCCTGTCAAGAAGTACAACATGGAGCTTATCTCGGCGAACGAAAGCGCCAGGGACCACCGGCGGGACAACGTAAACCTGACTTTTACCGACCTCGACGAGGACGGAAAGATGGATGTTCTGGCAAACCACATCAGCGGCGATATAACCAACATCAAGACGAAGACGGCGCTTTTCTGGGGCAAGAGCGGAAAGCTGGACAAGGACAACCCGGACATTGAGTTCGATACCGACCATCCTGTGATGGGAAGTCCCCTGCCCATTGACGTCAACAAGGACGGCCGTAAGGACCTGATTCTGCCCACCTATAACATGAGCGCCTGGTCGGTGGGAAAGGCACTGTTCTCCGGAGACGTCAACCTGGAGTGGGCCTACTTTTTACAGAACAAGGACCGGAGTTATGATAAAAAGCCAGACTATATCCGGACCACCGATCTCAAGCTCAGCATCACCAAGTTCAGGATGACCAGCGGGCTTCCCAACATCATCGGCGACTTCAACGGAGACGGGTATCCGGACCTGGCCCTCGGCGAGAACGAAGAACTCTTCAAGGTGACTATTATGGACGAGGAAGGACGTCCTACCGGCACGGTGGAAAAGATCGAGATGCCGGTGTCCATGATCAACCGGGTCGAAGATTTCGATTCCAACGGCCGCTCCGACCTGCTCATCTACTATCCCCAGAAAATGGAGTACGCCAGTGTCTTTCGGGTGCTTATCAATAAAGGCCCCTGGCAGAGGGACGACTGATACTCCATGGACGACAAGGACCGGGCCAACCTGACAAGATGGGACGGACGTGCCGGCTGGTACGAGGTCTATTACCTAAAGTTCAACAACCCGGTTGACCGGACCGCCTGCTGGATACGCTATACCTTGACCAGTCCTTCCAAGGCGAAAGGGGAGGGCCGTTGCGAGTTGTGGGGCATATTCTTTGACGCCGCCGACCCCTCCGCAAACTTTGCCGTAAAAAACAGCTTCAACATCGACCGCCTCTCCCTGCAAAAAGACAAGTGGAAGATCATGATCGGAGACGCCGAGCTGTCCTCCCAACACGCCCGCGGCAGCATAGGGGGCAAGGGAGCGGAACTTAGCTGGGACCTCACTTTTGGTTCCACCCTGCCGGTGTTTCATCATTTTCCGCTGGCCGGCATGTATGAATGGAGCTTTCCGAAAACCAAGGCGCTGGCGCCCCATGAAAACGCCCTCTTTAAGGGGAAGATAGACGCCAACGGCAGGGAAATTTTGGTGGAGGACGCGCCCGGCCAACAGGCCCATTTGTGGGGCACCAAGCACGCTTTGCGGTGGGCCTGGTGTCATTGCAGCGCTTTTGCCGGAGAAGAGGACGCCGTTTTCGAGGGGCTGGACTCGCGGATCAAGCTGGGAACCATTACAAGCCCCCATCTCGCCCTGTTCTATCTTCGCCTGCGCGGCAGGGACCACTACCTGAACACCATACCTCACCTTTTCAAAAACCGAAGCAGATGGGAGTTGGGGCATTGGAGCTTTAGCGGCCGGGACCGGGACGTGGAGGTGAAAGGCGAGGTCCGCTGCCGGACTGAGGAGATGGTGGGGGTCACTTATCAGGACCCCGACGGCGAGCTGCTCTGGTGCAACAACTCGAAGACGGCGGTCATGGAACTGGAAGTGTTTTTCAAGGACGGTGGTCCGGTCCGTCTCAAGGGTGATATGACCGCCGCTGCCGAGTTCGTGGACCGGCGGACCTACCCGGAGGTCCCCATACGGATTTAACGGCCTCCCACAGGAAACGCCGCGGCTATGTGGGTGGCCCTTGACGGTGGTAACTCTGACTTCATTGTCTTCGTGCTAAACGCACAGCAGGCGACTTGTGATATTCAAATCCCGGCGGTCTCTCCCGCCATCGAGGAGTCTTTCCCTATACACCGGTCCATGCTCGGACATTTTGTCTGAGGCCCTTGATAAAGTACTAAAACGCCGGTCCCACCGTGTGGATGGACACCACGTCCTGGAGGTTTATCTCCGCCTTGGTCTGGTCGCCGTCAGCCACCCGGGTGAGCAACTCGAAAAGCTCGGCCCCCGCCTGGTTGATTCCCAGTCCCTCGAGCACCCTTCCGGCGTCCACATCCATGTCGTCCATCATGTTTTCATACAGCTCGCTGTTGGAGGCCACCTTGATGACGGGCACTACGGGGAAGCCCGCAGGAGTTCCCCTGCCGGTGGTGAAGATCATGACCTGACAACCGCCCGCGGCCATTGCCGTAAGGGAGAAAATGTCCGATCCGGGAGTGTCCATGATCACCAGTCCCTTTTGGGTCGGCCCTGCTCCGTACTCGAGGACCTCGTTGATGGTGGACGTTCCCCCCTTGATGATGCATCCCAGCGACTTTTCCGTGATGTTGGTCAGGCCTCCTTCGATGTTGCCCGGCGAGATCACGATATTGGCCAGGGGGCCCAGGATTTCTTCGGTCTTTTTGCGCTGGTTTATTACGAGCTCCTTGATCCTGTCGCCCAGGTCCGGGGATGCCGCCCGCCTGGCGAGCACTTCTTCGGTGCCGATCATTTCCGTGGTCTCGCTCAATACCACGGTGCCGCCGTGCTTTACCAGCCAGTCCGCGGTGACGCCCACCACGGGATTGGCGGTCACTCCGGAGAGGGCGTCGGAGCCTCCGCACTCGAGGCCCAGCCGCAGCTTGTCCCATCCGCATTCCTCGCGCTTTAAGGACGCCGCGTCGGAAAGCATTTGCTTCGCGATTTCGGCCCCCTTTCTGGCGGTCTTTGTCGAGCCGCCCTGCTCCTGGATGACCAGGCTTTCCACCGGCTTGCCGGTGGCTGCGATTTCTTCCGCGAGCTGAGGGGCCTTTATGAACTCGCAGCCGAGACCTACAACGAGGACGGCGGCCACGTTCGGATTCTTGCCGATGCCGGCCAGGGTCCGCTTGGAAATGTTGATGTCGGCGATTCCCCGGCCGCAGCCTTCGGTGTGGGTGATTACCTTGGTCTCGGGTACCTGCCTGCCGATGGCGTTGGCCACCCCGTTGGCGCAGGCCACCGAGCTTAAAACCAAAACATGATTGCGCACGCCACAGCTTCCGTCCGGCCTCGTATATCCCATGAAACCCATTTTACTCCTCCCCCGAAACCAGGTTATGTGTGTGGACCCATTCGCCGGCCTTGATGTCCTCCTGGGCCCGGCCGATGGGCTCGCCGTACTTAATGACCGGCGCGTCCTTGGCTATGTACGTTATGGCCACCTTGTGGTTTCGGGGCACGTGCTTTATGACCGCGACAGTGTCTCCGGAAATCCCCGAGAGCACGTCTCCGGCCTCCAACTCCCGCGTGACCACCGCCACGTTGTCCCGGGAATGAATCTGGACGGCATTGTCCGACATCTTGTTCTCCTTTCTAAAGGTCTGTTTCTTTCGGTACACTATTTTATATGTGAGCAACGGTCATTACAATCTTTATTTTTTACTGAAAACGTCTGCACCTTGTTTTTCACGTGAGAATGATAGAACCTGAAAAGAGACCGGGACATTGTCCGGTTTGGATGAATATGGAAGAAAAAAGCGGACATAAAAAGGACCTCAGAGATTTTTCATCTCGTGAACTTGCGGGGCTGGTCGAGGAGTTGGGCCATCGTCCCTTCCGGGCGGACCAGGTCATGGACTGGCTTTACGGGAAGCGGGTTTCGCGGGTGGAGGAGATGACGAACCTGCCGGCAGGGCTTGTCCGCTCTCTCGCGGAATATGGGCTCTTCCTGCCCGACGAGAAAGAGCGGCTGACTTCGGAAGACGGCACTGTAAAGTTTGCTTTTGAACTCGTTGACGGCGAAGTGATCGAATCGGTGTTGATACCTGAAGAGGACCGTTCCACTTTATGCATTTCGAGCCAGGCGGGATGCCGCATGGGCTGCCGGCTTTGCCGTACCGGTCAGGCGGGTTTCCGGCGGCAGCTTACGCCCTCCGAAATCGTGGGACAGGTGATGTCCGTGGAGGCGTCTGGGTTTGCGGTGAACAACATCGTCATTATGGGAATGGGCGAGCCCCTGGACAACCTGGACGCCGTGCTTGCCGCCCTTGATGTCTTTTTTCACGGCAGAGGGCTGAAGCTCTCTCCGTCCCGCGTTACTTTGTCCACCATCGGCCCTTTGAAAAAGCTGGATGAGTTTGCAAAGCACGGCGTGCCCTGCAACCTCGCTGTGTCGCTCCACAGCGCCGTACACGAGACCCGCGCCCGCCTGGTTCCGGCATCGCCTGACCCTTATAAATTAAAGGACGCGCTGAAAAGGCTTTCGTTGCCTTCGCGTTCGCGGCTTACCGTCGAGATGGTGTTAATGGGAGGCGTGAACGACAGCCGGGAAGAGGCCCGGGCCCTGGTCCGCTGGTGCGACGGTCTTCGGGTCAAGGTTAACCTTATACCCTTCAATCCCTTTTCCA
>P_1C_Sed_2_UnCtyDRAFT_1000678_pt1 | contig 10117 bp, 8 predicted proteins | sample Pon1CUnioCityCA_4_FD_10229 | JGI IMG/M metagenome (IMG submission 10229) | reverse complement strand
CTGCCGGGTCTGAACCCCACAAATATGTGGGCATGATCCGGCATGCAATGAACAGCAATCATTTTTGAACCCCGGTTTTGAACCAACCCTGTGATATATTTGTGCAACTCGTCTTTTCTTGATTTGGGAATTAATTTTCTCCGATTCCGTACCGCGAAAACAAATTGTAAATAGACCTGGTAAAATGTGTCAGCCATCGATTTAAAATTTTCTCTCATTATTTAATCTTTTATTGATTGTATGAGACATGATTTGATAAATCCTTGCATTATTTCTTTAAATAGCTTTTTGTTTCGGGATGCTCCTCTGGAGCAGATCGGTGTCTTCGACGATTTATTTTGCTATAAATGGGGGATTCCTGCGGAATCATTCTGGGTTTAAATCCGCTCAAAAATAATAATTGAATCTATACACTTAAGAGCTCATTTTATCTCCCATGTACCAGCTCATCTGATCCACCAACCCGGTTAGGAGCGTCCTATTTGCAGGCCTCGAATTACCCCCATTGCCCATTCATCCGCCGCAGCAGGGGCGTCCTATTTATAGCCACCCAATCAACATCACCCCCTGATCCTGCTCCGGAGGGGCATCCCGTGTATTAAAAAGATTCCTCCTCCCGCATCATTGAATTAATAAATTCTTGACATAAAACCATTCTTGATATTATAGATCACTCCTGAAATCCTGGATTTTCAATTGACACTGGAAAATCAATTACAACCCTGCAAACTCATTGTACACCGCTCAAAATTATCCTATCTTTGAAGGCTGATCAATCAATTAATAAAAATCTGATTTTATGACATTTTTAAACATTTTTTTCATGATGGGTTCACCGTCCGGCGACAGTGGAGGCCTAATTAATCTGCTCTTTCTTGGCGCACTCTTTTTTGTATTCTACTTTTTCATTATTCGTCCCCAAAGCCAGCGCCAAAAAGAGATCAAGAAAAAGGTTGATGAACTGAAAAAAGGGGATAAAGTAGTAACCGGTGGCGGAATGATTGGCACAGTGAACAGTATCGACGAGGAGACTGTTTTATTGGAAATTGATAGCGGAGTTAAAGCCCGTTTTCAAAAAGGATCGATCACCGATGTGAACCCGGGCAAGAAATAACAGTGCCTTAGGGATTTTTTTAACACATTTTTGAGCTTATGACTTCGTCTCCATTTCATTCCATTCCTGAAGCAATTGAGGACATTCGCAACGGTAAAATGATTATCGTGGTAGATGACGAAGACCGTGAAAATGAAGGCGATTTTCTCATGGCGGCTGACAAAGTCACGCCTGAAGCGGTTAACATCATGGTAAAACATGGACGTGGTCTTGTTTGTGTGCCAATAACCAAAGAACGCGCACATGAGCTCGAGCTCGACTACATGGTCACGGAAGGGGCTGATCCTGATGAAGCAGCCTTCACCATTTCTGTGGATCACAAAAAACTAACGACCACGGGAATCTCTGCCCCCGACCGTGCAAACACCATAAGGGAGCTTATCAACCCGGATGCTGATCCTTCTGATTTTCGGCGACCCGGACACATTTTTCCTCTGATTGGAGTTAATGGTGGTGTTTTGAGACGCGCCGGACACACCGAAGCTGCTATTGATTTTGCACGTTTGGCCGATTGTAAGCCAGCTGGCATTATATGTGAGATCATGCATGATGATGGTGAAATGGCTCGTCTGCCCGAACTGATCGAACTTTCCAAAAAATTTGATATGAAGCTGGTGACGATCAAAGATCTGATCGCTTACCGAATGAAACACGAATCACTTGTGAGTAACATCATGAGTGTTGAGATGCCGACTATTTACGGCGATTTCATGCTTCACGTTTTTGAAGAAAAACTCACTGGTGAATACCATCTTGCATTTGCCAAAGGAGAATGGAGTGACGACGACCCTGTGTTGGTGCGTGTTCATTCAGCTAATCCACTGGGCGATATTTTTGGAAGTAAGCGCAGCAACAAAACTGCCATATTACAACAAAGCCTGAGATTAGTAGACAAATCAAATCGTGGTGTTGTACTCTACATGGATCAGATGAGCAATGAATACAGCATTCTCGACCAAATCACTGCGATGAGACTCCAGGAAGAAGGCCTCAGTAAAAAAGAGATCAAATCTAAACTTGGGGCTAAAATGGATTCCAGGGACTACGGTGTCGGAGCCCAGATTCTGCATAGCCTCGGAATACGGAAACTTCGTCTGCTTACCAATAATCCTGTGAAACGTGTTGGCCTGAACAGCTTTGGGCTGGAGATGGTAGAAGAGGTTCCGATTCCTCTTGATCATATCGATACAGATCATCCTGAAGAAAAGCTAGACAAGCCACAAACCAAAGAAGGCTTTTTGAAACGCCTGATGCTGGAATAACTTCTCTTCCTATTGGGCATCAAAGCACGAGTGATGCTCCTCCACGCCTTGTGTCTCCAACCCCTGAATAGCGTTTACCATGGACGCACACAGAATGAGCTCCTCCAAAAAACAGGCTTTTATTCATCCATATTTTCTGATCCGGATAGCGGGATTCAAGCTGACTGACTGATTCAAAATCAATGCCGCCTTCGGCATTAAGTTTTCCTCTCTCAAAATGGACTCTCGGAGCATTCACCGCATCAGATAACGACATATCATGATCTGTTATATTCAGTATCAGCTGAAGGATGGCAGAACGAATTCTATTAGAGCCACCGGAACCAAATACTATGGTTTTGTTATTCTTCATTTTTAATAACCCCGGCGTCATCATCGATGAAACCCGGCTGTCTGGTTTCCATTGATGAAACCCGCCAGGATTCAAATCCTCCTCACCCAGCATATTGTTAAGCATGATTCCCGTTCCGGGAATCATTATCCCGCTGCCCTCTCCATTACTAGATGTGAGGCTTGCTTTATTACCATAACCATCAGCCACACTGATTTGCGTAGTTCCTTTGAAAGCCTTGACGCGCTCCAGAATCTGGTCTCTGTATAGGTTAAGAAACTCTTTATCCAACAGGCTCTCATCCATCTTTATCTTATGTTCAACGAGCGATTCAACACGTGCACTGTCCGTCATGCGCTGGATTTCAGCAAGTTGGATAATATGATCACTGCTTCCAAATTTCGGCACATCTCCACCAAGCGATTCGAGTAGCTTCAAAGAAAAAGCTATGAGCAAACCGCCAGATCCTGGTGGCGGATTCAATGCGATACTGTTGCCTTTGTACTTTAGTTTGAGTGGTTCGCGATGAATAACACGATAGGATTCAAAATCTCTTCTTGAAAGATGGCCATGAGGCTCTTCTGTTACTGAGACTGCAGATTCTGCGATTTCGCCTCCATAAAATTCCTGACAGCCATCTTTTACAAGTATCTCCAGGGTATTCGCCAATTCTGGCTGTATCAGCGTTTCACCTTCATTGATCACATCGCCAGGACTCGCCTTACTTTTGAAGATATCCAAGGCAGAATCTGACGATTCATAAATCGGTTTCACAATTTCAAATATGCCGCTCTGGAATGAATTCATTTTCACCCCGTTGCGTGCAAGGTAAATAGCTTCTTCGGCCAGCCTCTTAATAGGAAATGAACATAGATTTCGATGTATATCAAACAACCCTTTAACAAGGCCGGGTACAGCCACAGCGCCGGCACCGATTCTATACTCCTGTTTGGTTTCACCGAAATCCGCGCTTATAGGATGAAAGTCTAAATTTTCAGCCTTTGATTTCTTGATGGGTGTCTGAACAAAAAAATCATAAACTTCTTGCTTTCCGGTATCCTTTTCAGCGAAGAGAAACCCGCCGCCGCCAAGAGATGTGAGAACCGGCTCAACGACAAGGGCAGTAAACTGTGCCCCAACAGCCGCATCAAATGCATTGCCACCTTCTTTCAAAATGCTTTCCGCCGTCCTGGCTGTGATAGAATGTCCGGCTGCAACAGCACCTTTCAATTTTGTCATTTACTTATTCTGAAGTCTGTAAAATGCAGATTTGATCGGCTTTATTTTAAGATAGATGAATCGAAAACCTTTCAAAAATCTCCAAATGCCCGATGGAAGGGGTTAATTCATTTCAAATATGACCAGAGAAATGCTAAATCAATCCAACTGAAGAGAGCTGCCCTGTTGAATTAAGACTTTGGGTTATTTGCAGCATCGTTAGCAGAAGGCATTTCATCTTCAATTTCTGCGGATTCTACTGATCCGGACGATTCATTTTCACGATACTTATGGTCTGTTTCTTCCCCGGAGTTGATCACTTCTGATACCGGTTCTGCTTGCGATGACTTACTTATGTCTGCTGATTCTGGAGATGTATCCTCACTCCCTTCTGGTTCAGGCATAATTTTCTTGTGAAAGAGCAGCATTGTAATAATCGAAGTCGTGATAGCAATATCAGCTACATTAAAGATATATGGAAATACGGGTGTATCGCCTATTCTGAGATTGAAATGGATGAAATCAACGACATGTCCATCCAGTACACCGCCGTAACCTCCCACGATACCCATAAATATACGATCCGTGATGTTTCCCAATGCACCACCCAAAATCAGGCCCATACAGAGGAGATAAGCCAAATTTGCGCTTTTTATAGTGAAGAGTATATAAGTAACAATCGCAATTGTTGCTGCAATAGCTATAATGCTGATAACCGGGGTTGACAGCCAGTCCATGCCCATGGCCATCCCCGGGTTCTTCGTAAAATTGAACGCAAGCCATCCCTCAATTACATCAAGGCGATGCAACCCGGGGCTTGTGCGAACAATCTGCTTTGTAACCTGATCTACTACCAGTACTATAACAACCGGAAGAAAGAGGACCAGTAATTTTTTGTTTCGTAAGGACAAAGTCGTGTTTATCTGCGTTTTAGTTTCGCATCAATACTAAGCTGCGTATGTGGCACGGCCTCGAGTCTGCCCTTGGCAATCTTATTACCGGTCACTTTACATACTCCGTACGTTTTGTTCTGAATACGAACAAGAGCATCATCCAGATAACGGATGAACTTTTTAGTTCTGTTAAAAAGCATATACGTTTTTTCACGTTCCTGAGCATCCGTTCCGGCATCAGCCATGTGAAACGAATAAGCTGATTCGTCCGAAGAATTTTCCATGCTTTCACGCAAAGACGTTTGAAGCGCATTCAATTCTTTTTCAGCTTCATCACGTTTTTTGATGATGATCTGCTTAAAATATTCGAGCTCTTCATCACTGTAGGGTGATATACGTTCACTCGTCTTGGAATCTTTTGAAGAAGCCATATGACAATCCTATCTGTTAGTTATTTATCGTTCTCTGTATCGAAATCTCACACTCTTCACCTTCAATATCCCATGATTTTATGAAATCAGGTTCATCGAGAGTTTCACTCTGGATGGATTCTGCAAGAGTTTCGGTTTTTATGGTTTCGAGTCTTTCTTTAATAGCCGTCTCAAGGATTTCAGACCCATTATAACCGATCTTAATTCGATCCGTCACGTCATAATCCGCTTCCTTGCGCATATTCTGCACTCGGTTCATAAATTCGCGGGTAATGCCTTCCCTGAGCAGTTCATCTGTTATTTCGGTATCCAGCGCAACTGTGATACCATCTTGTGTTTCAACCGACCAGCCTTCCAGGCCCGTACGTTGAATTTCAAGTTCGTCACTACTGATCAATACATCTGTATCATCATCAATAGAAAGTGTTACAGAACCTTTCGTTTCAAAATCATTAATTTCCTCGTTGGTCATATCTCTCACTTTCGCAGCAACAGCCTTCATTTTGCTGCCAAGACGCTTGCCCAACTTAGGAAAATTCGGTTTTGCTGATTTATCGACAATACCTGAATCATCGTCAACAAATTGAATATCCTTAACGTTAACCTCATCCAGAATAATATCTTTGACCGCCTCTACTATTGCTCGATTTTCCTCATCCATAGGTATAATGATCCGTGAAAGAGGCTGACGAACATTGATATCGATCTGGTTTCGCATCCGCAATACAACTGTACTGACCGTGCGCGCAACGTCCATACGAAGTTCTAATTGTTTGTCAATGGCTGTTTCTTCAACCGTTGGATAAAACGACAAATGCACAGACATTTCATCTTTAGCCGTTACCTGGTTCAGCTTACTGAACAGCCATTCACCCATAAACGGTGCAATAGGGCTTATTATTTTCGCAAGGCTCACAAGGCATTCATACAGAGTCTGGTAAGCAGCCGTTTTGTTGATGCTCTTACCTTCTTTCCAGAAGCGCCGGCGGCTTCTGCGTACATACCAGTTGCTTAGTTCTTCAACAAATTGTTCGATATCGCGCGCTGTACGGGTCGGCTCATATTCATCAAGGTGCTCATCAACTTGCTTCACCATGCTGTTCAGCCGCGATATAATCCAGCGGTCCATTTCGGTGCGTTCAGTCTTCGGAAGTTGTGATCCCGAATAAGTAAACCCATCAATATTGGCGTACATCGCAAAAAACGAGTATGTATTTACGATCGTATTGAAAAACTTACGCTGTGTTTCTTTGAGTCCTTCTTCGCTAAATTTCAGGTTTTCCCAGGGCGATGAGTTACTCATCATATACCAGCGAACCGTATCAGCACCGTATGTCTGGAGCATCTCGAACGGTTCCACGGCATTGCCTTTCGACTTACTCATTTTCTCGCCGTTCTCGTCAAGCACAAGGCCGTTGGACACGACATTCTTGTATGCCGGTTTATCAAACAGCATAGTTCCCAGTGCATGCAGCGTATAAAACCACCCACGGGTCTGGTCAACTCCCTCAGCAATGAAATCAGCGGGAAAATTCTCTTTAAATTTCTCTTTATTCTCGAATGGATAGTGCCACTGAGCCCACGGCATGGACCCTGAATCAAACCAGACATCCATTAGATCAGGTACACGTTTCATTGTGCCGCCATCTGGTGCATCCCACGTCAGGTCATCGATATAAGGACGGTGCAAGTCAATATCCACATCATCAGAGAGTCCGGCTTTCTTCCTAAGCTCTTCAACGCTTCCAATACATTCTATGTAGTCAGGATCTTTTGTGCTCATCCAGATAGGTAGCGGCGTGCCCCAGTATCGCTGGCGTGAAACAGCCCAGTCAACATTATTTTCAAGCCAGGTTCCGAAACGGCCGGTTCCTGTACTTTCGGGCTTCCAGTTAATGTCTTTATTATACTCCACCATTTTTTTCTTGACGTCGGTGGTTTTAATAAACCACGACTCAACCGGATAACTCATCAGGGGCGTGCCTTTTCGCCAGTCAAATGGATAGTTGTGAAGATAGGTCTCATGCTTGTACATAAGGCCTTTTTCCTTGATAGCCCGGCTAATATCCTTATCAGCATCCTTAAACCACTGTCCTTCAAAATCGACAGCCTTCTCGGTAAACCGGCCCTCCTCATCAACCGGGTTAAACATAGGGATATCCCATTTTTGACCGGTTGCGTAGTCATCTGCACCAAATGCAGGAGCGGTATGTACTACGCCGGTGCCATCTTCAGTTGTTACGTAATCAGCCTCCACAACACGCCATGCTTCATCTTTGTCAAAATCCTTCAGTGCGTAGTCAAATACAGGCGTATATACCCAGCCTTTAAGGTCACTTCCTTTATAACTGTCAACAATTTCGTAATCTTGATCTATAGCATCTTCAAGGCAATCTTTAGCCAGAATCAGATATTCTTCATTTCCATCTTCCTGAACTTTTATTTTTACGTACTCCAGCTCAGGATTAACAGCCAGTGCCATATTGGAAATAATGGTCCAGGGCGTGGTGGTCCAGGCAAGAAAGTAGACATTCTGATCAGCTTCGAGTGGAAACTTCACATAAATAGATGGATCCTGCGTCTCTTTGTAGCCAAGACTCACTTCGTGTGATGACAGTACTGTGCCACTTCCAGGTGAATACCACTGGATTTTGTATCCTTTGTATACTAGGTTTTTTTCGTAAAGCTGTTTAAAAGCCCACCAAACAGACTCTATATAGTCGTTCTCGAATGTTACATATGGATTTTCAAGATCAACCCAATACCCCATTCTGTTGGTAAGATCATCCCAAAGATGCTTGTACTTCAGGACACTTTCCCGGCACTTGGCATTATATTCTGCCATACCGTATTCTTTAACCTGAGAACGACCTTCAAGGCCCAGCTCTTTTTCAACTTCGATCTCTACCGGCAGGCCATGGGTATCCCATCCGGCTTTTCGGTTGACCCGAAACCCTTTCAGTGTCTTGTACCTGCAGAATAGGTCTTTGACCGTCCGGGCCATTACATGATGTATTCCCGGTTTTCCATTTGCGGTTGGAGGTCCCTCATAGAAAGTAAAAGGAATGCCATCTGCACGCGAATCAAGACTCTTTTTGAATATATCGTGTTCCGCCCACCAATTTAAAATTTCAACTTCCGCTTTGGGATACGCAAGCTGTTTTACTTCTTCAAATTTTTTACTCATACAGAACGAGTTCGTTCTAAAATTCATCCATTGATAAGTCCGTAATATACGAAATCGGTTGCAATGAATATAACTGCTGATACAGTGTATTTTACACTGCAGATTATTAAGGCCGGTCAAGATAGAAGGAGAAGCGGAGAAAGTCAGATTAATTATACGTTCATCTGCGAGATAAGATAGCTTCAGAATATTCGAAAAAGCTCTAAAAGCCTAATAATAAGACACTTACCTTTAAAGAAATAACCTGAACTTTTCACGGTTCACTTTCTTTATTTTATGTAAAGCTTAACTAAAACAACTACTCTGATGTCTAAAGTAATACGATATACTCTTCTGGGACTCTTTCTGATTATTGGCGCTGCACTGCTTACGCTTTCATTTACACTTGACTCTATTGTCTCTTCAGGTATCGAGGAAACCGGATCTGAAATGACCGGCACGGCCGTAACTGTTGACAATGTGTCGATCTCACCATTTTCCGGCAGCGGAACCATTAGCGGATTTCGTGTTGCAAATCCTGATGGATATTCACAGGACTATGCTATCACTATCCAGACGATGTCTATTCAGCTGGAGCCCTTTACACTTTTTTCTGATGAAATCGTTATCAANCAAGTCATGATTACTGATGCTTCTGTTTTCGTTGAACAGAAGCTGCCTGAAAATAACATCAGGGAGATAATGGCCCATATAAATTCCGTNCCTGAAGGTGAGGCGTCAGATGCCCGGCTGATCATCGAACTTTTTGTTCTTGAGAACGGCACAGCTGACCTGTTCACCGATGTAGGCGGAGAACGGTCTGCCCGGGTAGAGATTTCAAGAATAGAACTGCAAGATCTTGGCAGGGAAAGCGGACAGGAAACAGCCGAGGCTGTCATCAAAGAGGTAGCTGAAGAAGTGGCTGGCGAATCATTGCAGGCTGCCGTTGAAAGCGGTGGTGAGCAGCTGCGTGATGCGCTAAGGGATCTTTTTAATTAGAAAACTTTGTTTGGAGAGAGTGGCACATAACGATCGATACGTCGATAAATCGGAAATCTCAAGAATCGCTAAATTGTTGAGGGCCGGCAACTGGCCAGGACGCAAACGTGTTTTGATTTAGCGATTTATAAGACGTAGAGACGTAACGATTTACGATCTTTTTTTTATTCAAAGCATACGGTTGCTCGCAGTTTGTACGCTTCTAAAAAATTGGAGATCAGTTCATGACATCCTGAAATAGAGTTGGTCAAAGGCAATTCTGATTTATAAGAGTTAAACTTCTTGATCATTCGTAAACAATTATGTGATTCTCTAAGCTCTTTTAAAACTACACTCAACTATGAATAAAATCTTTCTTGGATTCAGCTCCCTGAGTTTATCCATAATTTAATGCCGGAGATGTACAAGATCTGACCAATTGGTTTGCAGAGTGTTTGGAAAATTTATTATAAGGTGTCTCATTAATAATTTTAGCCGTAAGCACTGCAAAATCAATAATTTTGTCTTCAAATTCTTTTCGATTTATTTTTGTCTCCTGATTGTTTAGAGTTTGCATATTATATGAGCCAAAAATTTCAAAAACCCTCACAGTAATTTTTTGAAAAATCGGTACGTCGATAAATCGGAAATCTCAAGAATCGCTAAATTGTTNAGGGCCGGCAACTGGCCAGGACGCAAACGTGTTTTGATTTAGCGATTTATA
>P_1C_Sed_2_UnCtyDRAFT_1000677_pt1 | contig 10140 bp, 12 predicted proteins | sample Pon1CUnioCityCA_4_FD_10229 | JGI IMG/M metagenome (IMG submission 10229) | reverse complement strand
CAGGATGCCTGCATAACTCATGTTCAGTATTCTGGAGTTGGAGAGCCTCAGCATTGGGATTGACGTATCGCTGATGCTGTCTAGCTGCAGGCCGACAACGGCATTCTTGATCAGGGTGTGATCGATCCGGTTTTCTTTGCTGGAGGGCAATAGCAAGATGCCGTTCCATTGTCCGGGGATATCCTCATAATCTTTTTCCAGTCGGTCGCCCCGGAAGACTACCGGATGCTCTACTGTTCCCTCTGAGATCATGGTACCGGCCACCACCAACTCGCTGTTGCGATGAAAAAGAACCCGGGTGCCGGGCTCCAGAGTCAGGGTGCTGCCCGTGTCAATCATTGCCGATTCATAAACCAGATACGGCTTGCCGGCTGTCCAGGTTTGAGTAGAGAGCAGCTTGTTGCGGATCAGGTGCACATCCTGTCCCCAGGCAATCAGATTGACATCCTGGGTGATCCCCTCCCGTTGAAACACCACCGAATCCTTCACGACCATGGGCCGATCCTGGTTGACGGGATCGGCAGTTATTTCCACAAAAATGAACAGGCTGTCTTTGGCTGCCAGGCTGATGTCTGATACCTGGTGGGTTCTTCTGCCATCAATATTCAGCCGGTAGTCGGATAAATGGCCCCGGGCCAGGCCGATGGAGGCGATGTGAATCCTTTTGTCGTGCGGGTTTTTAACCGTAAACCGTTTGGTGGCCGAGCCAATGGTGGTGAAAACGGTATCGAACAACACCGTATCGGTGGAAAAACGGAGTTCGGCCGTGGGATCACTTACCCATTCCTCTTCTTCACAGGAGATGAGGGCTGCCATCAGCATCGCGACCCAAAATACAAGCAGTAGATGTTTTGTTGCTTTCATGAAAAAGGGTATATGATATCAAAGATAGCAAAAAATATGCCGCGATATTCGGAGGCTTAGAAAAGTTGTTGGGGGTGAGATCGGGTCTGCGTTACAAAAAAAGGGAGCCCTCCCGGACTCCCCTTTTAACGTTTCAGGGGATCTCTCTGCCCGAGGCTGCTGTTCCTATTGGATGTTAAGCATGCCCGGGCCTCATGGTGAAAAGCCGGGCAGGGCATTAACGAATGAGCAGAGAGATTCCTGAAACCACTAACAGGATCATTAATATATTTTTGAAGGTGTGTTCATTGATTTTGTTGTATAACCTGTTGCCCAGAAACAGGGCCAGTACAAATGCCGGCACGATATAGAGGGATGTGATAAGTATTTGGGTGGTTAAGATGTCGGATACCACCAGCATGGGAAGCCTCAATATGTTGGTGATGCTCAAAATGCCGATCAGGGTGGCGCGGAAAACGGCTGCCCCGTCGATGCGGTTGTACACATACATCACGTAAGTAGGGCCACCCGCAGAGAACATCCCGGAAAAGACACCGCCGGCCAGGCCAAATAGGACGCCCCACCGGCCCGGAAGGGTTAGTTTCTTCTTCTTTAAGAAATGATAAGTCACAAACAAAAGGATGAAAACCCCCAGCAGGCGCTTCAGAACCATCGGGCTTCCCGTTTTTAATATCCCGACCCCTGCTGCCAGACCCACGATGATGCCCACGCTGAGCTCCCGAACCGTTTTTTTGTCAATATCAGTCCAGTTCCTGTATACCAGCAGAATGCTAAACAGGCAGAGGAAAACAGACAGATAGGCCACCGCCTCCTGCATAGGGATCACCTGCAGGATGATCGGCAGGGCGAACAAACCACCGGCGAAACCCGCAACGGTTTGTACAAAAAAGCCCAGGCTAATGCCTGCTATTAGAATGATTAAAGGGAGGGTTTCCATGCCCGGTTTTCTGTTATTCTATTCACATGTAAAAATACGATGGCCAGGCTGTTTATATTCTTTAAAATTTAATTTATTTTTGGAGTATGTCTTTATTTATTAAAATAATATATCTTTTTTGCTATGAAAACCAATTTGATGGATCATTATAATCGGAAGATTTTATTGGAACTGCAGTACGACGGGCGCGTTTCCTGGACCGAACTGGGCAAAAAGGTTGGCCTGACCGGGCCGGCAGTAAAAGAGCGGGTTTATAAGCTTGAAGAAGCCGGTATCATTAAGGGATACCGGGTAAAGCTCGACCTCTCAAAGATTGGCTATACCATGACTGCCATCATCAATTTTAAGATGAACCCGGGAAGCATCCGCAAGTTCATCGAACAACTGGCCCATATCCCGGAAGTGATTGAAGTAAACCGGATCACAGGCGGGGACAACATGATCATCAAGGTAGCGCTGAAAGAAACAAGGCATCTTGAAAAACTGATCAACCGGTTTATTGAGTACGGGGTACCTACCACCTCCATCGTCTTGTCTACACCTATCGAGGACAAGGTAATCGACCCCGCTTTGTAACCACAGAAGGCCTTCTGTGGTTCAAACCTCTTCCGTGTTCTCTGTGGTTATTTCACCTGGATTTTTTTGGAGTTTTCCCAGAGACCGTGGATGTTGCAGTAGGATGTAGCTACCAGGGTGCCCGGTTTATTGGTTTTGAATTCGGCTGTGACCGTGTGGTTGGTATAGACAGGCCCCTGGTTGGCTCCGTCCACCGACTCGCCGTGAGCAGTGAACTCGAAATTCCCGATCTGGTAAGCAAACTTATCGCCCTCGGGCTTGAAATAGAGCTGTATCCAGCGAATGTGGTGTTCGGTGGTGTTGGGATGAGCTATTTCCTTGCCCAGGGAGGCTTTCACCTGGAACATCTCGTCTTTGTTAACGGAATCAGGACATTCGATGACAGGAACATGCTTTTCTTCTTTCCAGTTGGCGCTTTGTATCATTTCTCCAAATTGACTCATGGTATATCTCCTTTCTTTGGTTGGGATTGATGCGTTTAAAATTTATTTACTCAAAGTTAAACAAAATGATCCTGCCAGGAAAGTTTCCGGGAAGGGAAATGCGAAGGAATCAGCTAATTTTAAATTGGTTTAAATAGAAGTTCTCAGCCCGAGAAGGCTGGGCTCATTCATCCTGGATGAGATAATCCGGATCAGGAAAGGTGTTTGCAAAAGGCTCGTTAAACGAAAATTATAGAGCTATCAGCAATATGGCAGTGATGATCAGTACGGCAATAAGGATGAGGAGTATGCGCAGATGCCGGGGGCGGCGAGCGGAAGGTTGTATGTTGGGTTGAGGCTCCCCGGCCTGTTGCTTCCATCCTTCTTTGTTGCTTTCAGGGTTTTCTTCTTCAAGGCCCATTTCTTCCCTTAACTCTTCAAACTTCTCTTCGCCTTTCTCCTGGCTTGCCATGATAAGACTGCGCATAAAATCCACCTCTCCGGCGAACTCCGGATCATTTTTCATGCGTTGTTCGAGGGCCTGCTCCTCTTCCCGGGGTAATTTCCCAAGCAGATAGTCTTCGATCTTTTCTATGTCTTTGTCTTTAAGTTCCATCTTTCGAAGAGTTATCGGTTTGTTCGGTCTTAGGCAGCTTTTTCCGTTTCATGCCGGTTTTTGCATTCTAAAGGATTAGAATGGCAAAGATATCTAAGGAGTGGAAAAATAATGAAAAAATACGTTCAATTTATTGATGCTTTATTTTTTATTTGAGAAGCTCACATGGTAGGAATGTCATTCAATTTTACCGCCATGTTTTTCGTTGAATGATTAAAAAGGCTTTTGTATCTTGTAAGATGAAGTGTATGGAAAAAGGTTTAAAACAATCAGCCAGAAGGGCTTTCATCCGGAAAGGATTGGGGATGTGCTTTTTTCTTTTTTCCTCAGGAGCTGTTTTATCCCGACCCTTTAATCTTATAAAAGCAGGCGGGAAGATGGTACATTTTTTTGAGGATATGGACAGACAATCTATGAATACGACCCCTGGGAATAGCTATGAACCGGGGTATTTGACTTTGCATCGCACCGGCGACCTCAAGCGGCGGGGGCAGATCCTTTGGCAGATGATGGATATATGCCGTTTGTGCCCCCGCGAGTGTGAAACCAAAAGGCTGGACGGGCAGAAGGGGGATTGCGGTTCTACCTCACAACTGGAGGTATCTTCCTTTCATCCACATTTTGGAGAAGAAGAGCCGCTGGTGGGCGAGGGGGGCTCGGGCACCATTTTCATGACCCATTGCAGCCTGCGGTGTGTTTATTGCATCAACTGGCAGATCAGTATGGGAGGCCGGGGGCATACCAGGAGCATTGAGGAGCTTTCGCAAATGATGTTGCGCCTGCAATCCATGGGTTGCCAAAACATCAACATCGTCACTCCCACTCATTATTTGCCCCACATGGTTCTTGCTCTAGACAAGGCGGCTGCAGCGGGCTTGCATATCCCCCTTGTTTACAACACCAGCGGTTACGAGAAAACAGAAACGTTACGTTTGCTGGATGGAGTAGTGGATATTTACCTTCCCGACTTTAAATATTATGATAGCTCAATGGCTGCCAAATATTCATCCGATGCCTCGGATTATCCTGAAAGAGTAACCGCTGCCCTTGAAGAGATGCATCGCCAGGTGGGCATCGCACAGCCTGGTGATGATGGCCTTATGAATCGGGGGTTGATGATCCGGCATTTGGTTTTGCCCAATCAAATCAGCGATACGGAGAAAGTAACGGCCTGGGTGGCCCAAAACCTCTCGAAGGATACCTATTTTCATCTGATGGCCCAATATTCGCCTTCCTATAAGGCCAGTCAGTATCCCCGGCTGAACCGGAGGATTACCCGCAGCGAATATCGGCATGCAATAGAAGTGGCCCGGCAGGCCGGGCTGACCAATCTTCATATTCAATGACTCCCCATCCGGGAACCTGCACAACAAGGACATTACTCCGCATGGGGGTTCCATAGGGCCAAAGTGTTAAAAAACAACCTATTGAAAAGAAGGGTGTTACATTACTGAATAGCTCTTAGTGGGGAACAGAAGCTTTTTGTCAGGCAGAGGGGTCTTTCGGTCACTTTACCTATAACCTTTGTCACAGGCATCCGTAAGGAAAGATATATCAATTTTTCATATAATCAGATGATGAAGAAGTATAAGATTTACGCGGCCGGTCTCTCAGAATTTGAAGAAAAGCTGAATCATTTTTTTGAAAAATACCCATTTATAGATGTCCGGACCATTCACCCTTCAAACCATATAACCACTACCGAATTTGCCAGGGGCGTGGCAAAAAGGAAGATTGTTTTTTCGATTCTGTATGATTGATGGATGCTTGTTACCGGAACCCGTTACGAATATACATCATGATGTATTTGCGGTGTTCCGGTTTCACCACCCGCTCGAGCACCGGTTCATGGCCCGGGCCGGTGAATATTGCCTTGTATAGTGCCACTTTGTTTTTGTTTTTGATGCTGTCGGCATGGAGGTTGGCCGGGACAGGCACATAGCTCTGACCCACCGGCCCGTGGCCCTCGCCCTTTTCCCCGTGACAGAACACGCAATAATAATTGTAGTAGGTTTTGGCCCGGGCCATATTGGACTCGGTGGCCTCGGGAATTTCAATCTCCGAGGGCTCCAGCATCTCGCGGTTATAGGCTACAGCATCTTCCGGTGGTTGCTTCAACTCTGCTTCGTAGGCTTCCAGCGACGGATGGTGCTGCATCCGCGGTCCCGAAAGCAGCAGGGATACGATGACCCCTCCAATGATCAGGGCCACAGCGATCAGGGGTATGAGTAATTTTTTACTGATGTTCATTTTTTGTCGGATTTTTGTCGGCTTGCTTTTTTTGGGCTTCTTCCATGGAGATGCCCTCGGGTAAAGGTTCCAGCATATAATCGGTGGTAGTTTGTGCTGGTCGCTCTGTTGAGTAGACCGATTTGGCCGGGGTGAAAGGCACCGTGCCATAATCCCATTCCCTGGGCACATCTTTGATCACCGTCATCATGAACATAGCCCAGCCAATCAGGCCTCCCGAAAGCAACAGAACAAAGGCCCAGCTCCCCAGGGTGCTCCATTCCTTATGTTCTTCGTAGTCGTGTTCTTCGTAGTCGCGCATCTTACCAGTTTTTGGGATTATAAATCATAACCAGGGTATAGAGTAACATGAAAACAACGACCACCAGGATGATCATCTTGATGGACCAGGGAATAGCCTGGTTGGCCGACATGTAGTTGGTTGCATAGGTTTCGGGATCATCCTCTTTCGTTTTACGGGGTTTCCACAGGTCGATATAATACAGGATGAAATACAGCATGGCGGCGGTACCCCCAAACAGGGTAATGATGATCCATTGGTGTTTAAGCAGGTCTTGAAACATGGTCCTCGTCTTTTGGGGTTGATGGTTCATCTATTTCCAGCGGAAGCCTGGAGGCACGGGGCTGCCTGGTGAACTGGCCGGTGCGTTTGGCCCAGATGATCACCCCGATCACGATCATGAATACCAGGGTAAGGTATGCGATCCATAGCCAGGCAAAAATATCCACTGCACTCATGGGTTATCCTCCTTCTTTTTGATTGTATCGTTCATATAGGGTGGATCCTCCAGGTAGGGATTCTCCCACTCGGGTTCGTAGGAAGCATCAATGCCTTTGGGTTCGATGTTGGCATCGGTGTAACCAACGAACCAGACGGCCACGAAATTGGAGACATCCCATATTTTTTCAGATTCCAGTTGCCGTTTAAAGTAGGGCATGGCCGTTCCCGTGATCCCGTTCATGATCTGGTAGTAAAAGATGCCCCCGATGTATTTGCCTTCTGCCAGGTTTCGTTTCAGGGTGGTGAAGTTCAGGGGCGGGGGATCGAGGTAGGGGGCGGCTTTCCCTTCTCCGTCGCCTACGGGGCCATGGCAGTTGAGACAGAAGTTCTCATAAATGTTTTTGCCTCTGGCCAGGGCTGCTTCGGTGGCAGGGTAGGGGTTGGGCATGTTGCGCCATTCTTTGGGTACCTGATTGTGCAGCCAGGTGATGTTGGAATCGGGCCCGGCCTCATAGGCTTCGACGGCCTTTTTTTTCCATTTCTCCTGGCGTGCCATCCGTTCATCGGCCATACTCCAACCCAGGTGTTGCATGTAGGCTGTGAGCTGTTTGATCTTCTCTTCTCCCAGAAACTCCCAGGAGGGCATCAGAGAAAGGGGGTTGGTATAGCGGGGATTGGTGAAATGGGCCATGTGCCAGTCGTCGGGGTGCTCTCCGCCTTCCTGCGACAGATCCGGTCCGGTGCGTTCGGTGCCCAGAATAGCCGGTTGCATCTGGTAGTAATCGCCCATCTGGGCAATGCGTTCGGCACCTTTGCCCCAGTCAATGGTTCGTACAAAGAGGGAATGGCAATAGCTGCAGCCGTTGTTCACATAAAGCTCATGGCCGGCTTTTTCCTGCTCATTCATCGGGGTCCATATGTCTGAGGGCTCATCGTCCATCGATATCCACGGGAAGATCACCATCAGGGAGATGGAAGCCGCCCAAACCAGGATGCTTCCTATAATGAATATTTTCGGGGTCATTTTCATACGGCGCAGACTTTATTTTTGTTCTACAGGTTCAACAGGCTTGCCTTTTCTTATGGTCATAATCACGTTATAGAGCCCGATGAAGGAGGCTGTTATGATGAACAGCCCCAGTGCTGCCCGGAGCACCATATAGGCATTGAGTTGGGCCAACACCCGGTAGACGACCTCCCCGTTATACCAGGCCTCGCCCTGGATAAGCCCGGCAATGGTCAGGACGATGAAGAACCCGGCCAGTCCGACCATCACCAGTCCGAACTGGATGTTAACCAGGCGAACCGAGTAGAGGTGTTTTTTGGTGATCAGGGGAAGGATATGCCATAGCGCCCCGATAGCGATGAAGCCGGAGAAACCGAGCACGGCAATATGGGCATGGCCTACCGTCCAGTTGTTGAAGTGGGTGATCACCTGCAGGTCGGGCAGCGACTGCAGCGATCCCTGGGCACCGGTTATCAGGTACCAGAACAAGCCCAGGGCAATCCACTTACCGGCCGGGTCGCCGTATATCCGACCACCCTTGCCCCGCCAGGTCATCCATAGGTTGACGATCACGATGATCACCGGCAGGAACATAAACATGGAATCGACCACCGATATCATCTTTAGCCAGTTGGGCATGGGTGCCTGCAGGATATGGTGTCCGCCGATGTGCGAATAAAACACGACCAGCGTCCAGAAACCTAAGATAGACAAGGTATGCGAATACAATGGGGTTTTGGTGATGCGCGGGATCACGAAGTAGGCTGCCCCCACTGCCATGGGGGTTAGCAGCAGACCGGGCAGCACATGGCCCCAGAACCAGTGGAAGATGGAATCGAGGATGCCGGGAAGGGCGCCGGAGGGAGGGTTCCACATCACATTGCCCAGGAAGTAACTGCCCCCTATCCACAGGAACGTAGCAGTGAAATACCATACCGAGACATAGAGAAGATTCTCCTTACGATTCAGGATGGTCATCACCAGGTTGAGCACCATGGTCAGCACTGCGATGACCAGCGAGACATCAAAGATCCAGAGGTATTCGGTGTATTCCCTTCCCTGCGACATACCCAGGGAGAAGGTGATGGGCCCCGAGATGATGGTGATGTTCCAGAAAAGGAAACTGACCCAGCCCAGCTGCTCCGACCATATGCGGCGTTTGAGCAAAGCCGGGGTGTAATACATACCCAGACCCATCAGCAGCTGGGCCACAAAACCGAACAGAACCGTGTTTACGTGAATGGCTCTTGTCCTTCCGAAAACCAGGGCCGGTATGTTATCGAAAAATTCGGGCGATACCAGGTGGATGGCCGAAAACAATCCGTAGACCGTTCCTACGACAAACCATACCGAGCTGGCTATGATCAATGCCAGGGCTGCACTGTGTGGTTTTTTGGTGAATGCAAACATATATCTTTCTTAACGATGACAAGTAAAACAATCAATACTGGCCTTCTCTTCCCTATGGCACTCTATGCAGAAGCCCATGTTCAGTTCATGTGCACGGGTAACCCGATCCATGGCCTGAATATTGCCATGGCATTCGCTGCAATCGATCTTTCTGAAGGTATGCAGTGAATGGTTGAAGAAGACAAAGTCGGGTACCTCATTGACTTTCTCCCAGTAGATGGGTTCGTTGTTGTTGTAATGCTCATGGAGCTTTTGTATTTCCGGATGATGGACGATGATCTTCTCATGACACAGCATGCAGGTCTCCACCGGTGGAACACCCGCCCTGGATGTTTGTAGGGTTCCTTCATGGCAGATGACACAGCTGATATCCTTGTTCTGCACATGTACCCGGTGACTAAACGGGATGGGCTGTTCCTTGCCAATCTTACTCTCGTAAAAGTTGTAAAACATCCAGGTGCCAATGGCCAGCAGGGCCAGCATGACGACCATCACCAGCCGGGTTATCGGGCGTTGCGAAATGTCGAACACGTTTTTCATGTCTGTATCTTGTCAGGTTCCACCAATCTTGGAATCTTGCGCAGGGCAAGGGTGATAGCGGTGATCATCAGGGCCAGGAAGGCCAGGGTCGGAGCGATTTCCGGCCAGCCCATTATGACCTGATCTTTTTGAAATACCGCATCAACCAGCCACCAGCGCTCTATCCACATGCCCACCAGGATCATCGCCGAGACGATGCCCAGAAAGACCGGGTTGCGCTTCGACCAGCCGCTTACCAGCAGCGGTATCGGCCCCAGGTACACCATCACCAGGAGCAGATAGCTGATGTGCAGCCAGGAAAGGTTGTAACGGGGTATGATGAAACTGGTCATATGGGGCTGGTTCTCATACCAGCTGGGTAAGAGCTGGCTAAACATCAGATACGTGGTCAGCATGCAAAAGGTGAAGACCAGCTTGCCGATGGTGCGAAGCGCTTTGGTATTCGGCTTTTGCGATATGACAGATATAAAGGCCCATGCCGCCGCGGCTATATAAAGGCTGCTGACAAAATAGTATCCGCCAACCACCATGCTCTTCCAGTGCGGATCCAGGGGCATGATGAAATCAAAACCCATCAGCGAGAAGGTCAGGGCAAAGACAAACACCAGCCAGGCTGCGTAAATATTCTTCTTGCGGCTGTGCCGATTTTTGAGGAATAACCAGGCCAGCCCCCAGAACAGCAGTTGCATGATCAGGTTGCGGCTGAACAGGAAGGCATTGTCCATCCACCAGGCACGGTGGGGTGCAGGATCAAGCCACGGAACCCAGTCTTGCGAGCCGGCCCACAGCACCACCAGG
>P_1C_Sed_2_UnCtyDRAFT_1000676_pt1 | contig 10141 bp, 3 predicted proteins | sample Pon1CUnioCityCA_4_FD_10229 | JGI IMG/M metagenome (IMG submission 10229) | reverse complement strand
AACATCCTCATGAAAAACAGAGGAACCATCTCTACGAGCCGATGCGGTTAAATAATACTTGCTGGCAAAATTGTAGTTCACACGCCCGAAAAACCCTTCGGTTCTTTTGTCGGAGCTGTAACCACCCAGGTTGGTAGTGGTGGCAAAGTTGTCAAATTCAGAGATACCCACAGCGGTTTGGGTGTTTTTCATCCCATAATTGGCGCTGTAATGCCTGTCAAAACTCTCATGACCCAATGTAACATCAACATTATGGTCACCAAAGCTTTCCATGTAGGTTAAAATCTGGTTGAAGTTTTGTACCGTCCTGCGGAAGCGATCTTCGCTGTATCTTCCGGAAGGAGCACCATCACCCACTTTGTGGTTTTCATATTCTTTGCGAATGTAATCGTTCACGTCGATACCATAATTAACCGTAGCCTTCAATTCAGGAAGAATAGTGAATTCGGCATAATAACGCGAACTCAGGTTATTGGTCTCTCTCACGTCGCTGTTCCAAAGCGCTTCGGCAATGGCATGTCGATCGGGATTCGTCGGTCTTGAAGTGATACCGAGTTCAGGATATCCACCCCCCAGGTCGAATTGTTTGTCGCCGCCTGCATCGCGAATGTATTCGCCGGTTTCGGGATCAATAAGATGAACCGGATAAACCGAACCCATATCTTTAGCAAAACTAAAAGGGTTGGCTATACTGGCACCACGAGAAAAGGGGCCTTCCTGGCTGGTCATGGCGATGTTCATGTTTCCACCCATTCTCAACCAATCGGTTGCAGTAAAGTTACCGTTCAAGCGAGTGGTAAAACGATCAAAAGCACTGGTAATCACATAGCCTTCCTCATCGAGGTAGGAAGTAGAGAAATACAGGTCGTAATTTTCATCTCCACCGGAAATGTTCAGCGAGTAGTTTTCGCGTTTGCCCTGCTGGGATAAAGCGTCATACCAATCCAGGCTCTGGGCAATCACCTCCGCATTGGGATTGAGCTGGCCGTCGGGACCAAGAATCTCATCGTTGGCTACATTAAAAGGATTGTAACCCAACCGGTTAAAAATGCCCGTATATGCTTCCTGGCGGGCTTCTTCCTGGGTCATCCCACCGGCGATCAATGAGTTCTTATACGATTCACCCATCAATTCGTAATATTCACCCGGGCTGGCTTTTTCATAAAAAGGTATGGCCGGGCTTACAACACCCACGTCAACAGATGCGTTCACCTGGATGCCCTCGGTTCTTTTTCCACTTTTGGTGGTGATCATCACAACACCATTGGCCGCACGAGAACCATACAGCGAAGTGGAAGCCGCATCTTTCAGTACGGTCATCGATTCAATGTCTTCGGTATTCAGGTTGGCGATAGACCCTTCATATTGCACACCATCCACAATATATAACGGATCGGTCGTACCATTCAACGTACCGACGCCACGAATGATAATATTAGGAGATGAACCGGGTTGGCCGGAAGCCGACATTACCTGTACACCGCTCGTCTTACCATCGATGGCTCCCAGGGGGGAGGTGATTTTTCTGTTCTCAAGGTCTTTTTCACCAATCAGTTCGGCCGATCCGGTAAAAGCTTCCTTGGTAGTAGTACCATAGGCAACCACAATCACCTCGTCGAGTTCGGAAACCGATTCAGTAAGGGCTACATTAAGCTCACTGCGTCCGCTGATGGCCACCTCTTTGGTTTCCATACCTACGAAACTAAAAACCAGTGTTTCCGCATCGGAAGGCACAGAGAACTGATAGTTACCATCCATGTCGGTGGTCGTACCAACGGTCATCTGGCCTTTTACAAACACCGATACTCCAGGTATGGGTTCACCAGTGGTTTCATTGGTAACCACACCTGAAATCTGCATTTGTGCTGCTGCCTGGAAGGCGACAAACAGCATAAATGTCAATAAAAAGGTTAGTTTTCTCATAAAATAAAATTTAGGGTTAACGAAATAGGCTTGCGCCATAAAACTGGGTAAAAATATGAAAAATTTTGAATTTTTAACATTTTCCCTGAAAATTGAAGCTATCCTACAATACTTGTATGACAGGACACTACGAAAATTGTCATTAAAGCTGTTGTTTGAATTGTTACATAAGCAACTTTTTTGTAGCCATTTCCATCAAATCCTGAGTACGTTATGCATCAAGTGGCAATGCCCCTTCGGTTTTTGTGTTTTAGAACATAATGTTATAAGAATAACAAGTCAATATTTTCGTTACCCGAAAACTGTTACTCATGCAAACGGTTTCAGAGGCAACGATTAAGGCACCTCGCCGGGGGAAGGGAGGTGAAAACGGAAAGATTCAACAGAGGTCCTCTTTGAAGTAAAGGAAGGAAGAAAGACACAAAAAAAGGCGGGGCCGCAGCCCCGCCTTTTTTTATAGTCCTGCAAAGGTATCAAGTCCCTTGAGGATGCAACCGGTCTAGTTGAAGTTATGATTCTGGACCATGTTGGGATTGGAGTTCATCTCGGCCTTCGGGATGGGGAAGGCATAGTTGAAGCTGCCGTAGGCCGGGCCGCCGTGCGACTGCAGGATGGCATCGACCAGGGGGATGTCGCGTCCGGTACGGGCCAGGTCGTCGAAGCGGAAACCTTCGAAGCAGAGCTCCTTGCGGCGTTCCAACAGGATGTTGTCCTCGTTGATGGCCGTATAGGCAGAGGCACCGCGTTCGGCGGGAATCATGTTGAGGGTTTCCAGGGCCGTGCCGGTGACACCGCTCTCACCCAGGCGGAAAAGGGCCTCGGCATAGTTCAGCAACACTTCCTCGTAGCGGATGATCAGAATGTTGTCTGAATAGTCCTTAGAGGGATACTTGCCCAGGTTGGTCAGGTAATCGGGTGCTTCGGGGTCGTAACCGATCATATCGGCCGAGGCTCGGATATCACCGGCCTCAAAGATCGACAGCAGATCGTCCAAAACCCGCACATCGCCGTACGATTCGCCCCGGTAGATGTACTGGATGCCGTTGATGTTGGCATTGTCGGTACTGGAGAAGGCCAGTTCGAAGATGGAATTGGCTGCCTCATCCAATAAAAAGGAATTGGCATACTCACTGGGGTCAATGATGCTGTAGTTGCCGGAGTTGATCACTGCTTCTGCCGCAGTTTTAACCCGGCCCCAATCGCCAAAATACAGGGCAAAACGAGACTCCAGGGCGGAGACAGCATCGGTGTTTATGAACTGCTTGGAGCCGTCCAGGGTGGCCGACATCAGCGACCTGGCCGTGGCCAAATCGTCGTAGAGGAAGGTCTCAACCTCGGAAACGGTGTTTCGGGGCGGGTTCAACTCATCTCCCTTGAATTCCTTCATATAAGGAACGCCCAGGGTCTGGTCGCCACCGGTCACATGCTGCTGGCCATAGAGGCGAAGCAGATCAAAATGGCACAGTGCCCGCATGGCATAAGCCTGTCCAATGGTATGGTCGATGGCTGCCTGGTCGCCCTCCAGTTCCTGTTCCTGGGTGCCAATGATCACATTGGCCAGGGCAATGGTGCGGTAGATCTGACCCCAGGTATCGGTCGGATGGGCATGGTCGGAACCCTGATCCATGGCGGCAATGGTCAGGAAACGTCCCGAGCTGCCATTGGCATAGGTGTTGTCGGAGCGGACTTCACCATAGATGATCATGTCGCGCCCATAGTAGGTAGAAGAGGTCATACGGTTGAAAGCGCCCCTCAGAAGTCCTTCGAGGTCCTCCTGAGTGTTGATGCTGCCTTCAACAGACTTGGCTTGTGCCAGGGTAGGCTCCAGATCATCCTCGGTACAGGAGCTCCAAAAACCCAGCAGCGCAATGGCAAATATGAAATAAACTAGTTTTTTCATCGTGTCAGAAATTTAAATTTAAACCTAAGCTGATTGATTTGATGGGAGGATTGGTCATACGGGTGAAACCGTCGGCACGGATCTCGGGGTCATACTTGAGCTTGTCGTCCTTGACAAAGGTAAACATGTTGGTACCCCTTACGTAAACGGATGCTCCTCTGAAGCCAATCTTCGAGGTAAGCGACTCGGGTAGCCGGTATCCAAACACCAGGTTCTTGACCCGCAGATAATCGCCATCGTATAGGAAACGAGTCGATGTCCGCGAGCCGTCACCGCCCACATAGTCGTAGGTGACCTTTGGAACGTCGGTCTCATCGCCGGCCTGCTGCCAGCGGTCCATCATTGTGGCCACACCCTGATACAGCGAAGTGGTGTACAGCCCGGAGTGGTGGGTATAGAAGGCCCAGTCTTCAAAGACCTTGTGGCCTCCGGCAAAGTAGACACTACCGTCGAAGTAGAAACCCTTGAAATCAATATGCAGGGCACCTCCACCCGAATAGGTAGGCATGGCGCTGGCACCCTGGTAAGCTTTCTCGGCCGTATAATAATCCTCGGTGGTCTCGCCGTCCTTGCCGTTGAGATACCAGATGGGGTTGCCGTTGTCCGGGTTCACACCGGCATATTTGCGCATGTTCCATTCATAGAGCATGTGGCCCACATCCACCTTGCGGGTTCCGGTCTCAATGACGATGGTCTCGCCACTGGGGTCGGTGGCCAGCTCGGTGACCTCATTCTCCAGGGAGGTGTAATTCATGGACAGGTTGATGTTGAAATCACTCGAGCGGATAATGCCCAGATCGATGGTGGTTTCAAAACCTTTGTTGACCATCTCACCCACGTTGGAGGTGATGCTGGCAAAACCGCTGGTTCTTGACAGGGGCACATTCTGCAGCAGGTCGGAGGTAGTCTTGTTGAAGTACGCGAACGAGCCGTTGATGCGGTTGTCCAGCAAACCAAAATCCAGACCCACGTCGTAGTTGTGGTTCTTTTCCCAGGTCAGCTGTCGATTGCCAAAGCCCGATGTATAAATGGCTCCGCCGTCGGCGTAGTCACCAGAGTAACCCAAAAGGGCCTGGTACTCGTTCAGACCGATGCCCGAGTTACCACTGGCACCGTAGGACCCACGAACACGCAGCCGGTCAAAAAGATTTACGCCGGCAAAGAAGTTCTCCTGAGTCAGGTTCCAGGCACCGCCAACCGACCAGAAATCACCGAAGCGGTAGTTGGGTGAGAACCGCGATGAGCCTTCTCTGCGGTAAGTGAAGTCGACAACATACCGCCCCTGGTAATTGTAGTTGAACATACCCAGGTAAGAGGCGTTTTTCCAGTCGCTGTATTCATTCCATCCGTCGAAGTTGGCACCGGCCGAGGCAATATTGGTGAGCCCGTCGGTAGCAAAATTCTCCCCGTAGGCATAGATATAATTGTATTTGTTCTGCTGGTATTCCAACAGGGTCATCACGCTAAAGTTATGATCGTTGAATGAAAAATCATACGAAAGCGAATTCTGGGAGACGAAGTTGAAGTTTTTCTCATCGGAGTTGGAAGAAGAACCCCCTTCATCGTCGGAATCGCCATGGTAACGGTTGCGGTAGTCCTTGAAGTTGGTCATTACGAAGTCCAGGCCAATCTGGGTCTTGAACTTCAACCCCTCAATAATCTCCCATTCCAGGAAGGAATTGGAGATACCCCGGAACATGTCATTCTTCACCTCATCGTTATCCTTCAGATAGAGGTAGTTAAATACGCTACCGGTATTGGTATTATACGTGCCATCATCATTAAAAGGCGGAACCCAGGATGACATAAAATATTTGCCCATCATCGGGTTGGCGAAATAGGCATCCTGTTCCAGCAGTATACCGTCCTGAATGGTGTTGGATACGGTATTGGAGGTATTGAATTTAACCGATTCGCTCAGGTTGCGGGTATAATTCAACTTACCGGTAATCCGGTCAAAGGATGATCCTTTAATCACGTTATCGGTAGCATTATAACTGACAGAGCCAAAAAACTGCGATATATCATCGCCACCGGATGCCGAAAGGCTGATGTTATTGGTCGGGGCATTCTCCTTCATCAGGTTCTTGTCCCACTGGGCATCGGGGCGACCCCTGTCGACCCAGTCGTGGTATGCCGAGGGCATCAAGCCATAGGTCTCGGCAAAGTCGGCGGCCTCGCCCCTGGAGAAATCATAACCCTCGCCATAGGTATTGTAGACGGCCTCCAGCAAGAGCTCTTCCCGCTGTTCACCGCTGAGCACATCATAGCCGTCGATGGCCCGGTTCTGGAAACCGCGGTAAGCATTCACCGTGAACTCGGTTGCGCCTTTGCGGCCGCTCTTGGTGGTGATCACGATCACACCGTTCGACCCCCGGGCACCGTAGGCCGAAGTGGCTGAGGCGTCTTTCAGTACGGTGATCGATTCGATGTCGTTGTTGTTGATCGAAGCCAGGGCGCTCAGCGAGCTGCGGGCACTACTTCCCGAGAAGTTGCTGTTGATCACGGGAACCCCGTCGATGACAAACAGCGGCTGGTTGCTGGCCAGAATACTACCCACCCCACGGATCCGGATGTCCTGGACTGCACCAGGGGTACCCGAAGAAGTAGAGATATTGAAGCCGGCCACCTTACCCTGCAGGGCCTGGTCGACCGAAACGACCGGGACGTCTTCCAGTTCTTCCGAGTCGACCTGCACGGTGGAGCCGGTGATCTGGTTCTTGCCCTTGGTGGTGTATCCCATGACCACCACCTCTTCCATCTCTTCAACGGATGGCTCCAGGGCCACGTTGATCTGGCTGCGCCCCTGGATGGCAATCTCCTGAGGCTGCATGCCTACGAAGCTATAGACCAGCGTTCGGGCATCGGAAGGAACATTCAGCGAATACTGGCCGTTCATGTCGGTGGCCGTTCCGATGGATGTCTGTGCTTTGACAACCACCGAGGCACCGGGGATGGGATCACCGCTCTCCGCATTGGTGACCTCTCCCGTAATCTTCATCTGTGCAGTTGTGGTAAAACCGACCAACAGCAGCAGAGATAACAAAAAGGTTAGCTTTCTCATAACATAAATTTTAGGTTTAGGGTTAAAAGGAATGTTGAAAAACAGCTCCAATTTATGAATTTTTTTGAATTTTTAACACTTTATAATGAATTTTTAATGAACAAAAAATGAGAATAGTATTATGTTTAATTGAAATTTTTCTTCGAATTTTTATCAATTGTTACAAAACGAACTATTCATCGCCGTTTTTCTCCTCCTACCCGAAGAAGATGAACGCCTCAGCCTTCGGATTCCCCTGTCAATTTAGACCGATTTTAAATAATTTTCCTTCCCGGCAACTGAACCCCTGCCGCCGAAGCAGACCCCGGATGAACAAAAGGGGCCGTCCCCGAAGGAACGGCCCCTGTATAAGAGGTAAGATCAAGCTTTATAACAAGCCAATGGGAGGCTAGTAGCTGGGCATGTCGGTGTTTTTCTCCCAGCCGCCGGTAGAATAATCGATGCCGGGCTCACCGGTGGTGCCGCCAAAAGAGTAGTACTCCATCTGCATGACTTCCAGCTGCTGGCCCGGTATGGGCAGGTGCAGCGGGGTGCCTTCCTGCAGCATATCCCTTCTGCGCATGTCGTAGTATTCGATGCCTTCGCCGGTTTGCAGACACTCGATGGTCTTTTCCTGGTAGATGATCTCCAGCAACTCGTCCCGATCATTGGTCGTCACGTCGGGCAGTTGGCCTCTCACCTTCCGGGCGCCTGCCGGGTCGTTGAGGATGGCGCGGGCGCCGACCAGGTCATTGTCAGCCTTGATCAGGGCCTCGGCCAGGATCATATCGTTCTCGGTCTTGCGCACGTAGGCCAGTGGCTCGGTCCAGGTGGTCAGATAGATATCGTTGCGTTTGTAACGATAGGTGGTAAAGTGATATTCACCCCTCTCCGGAGAAAAGTCCTGAGCCGTCATGTACTGAAAGTCACTTGCCAGGCGGGCATCGTCAGAAGTGGCCTCTCCGTTGTCGGGCAGCTCTGTATAGTCGCCGGAAGCCGGGAACCACGCGGGCATATCGGGATCCAGCATGTTGATGATCCGCATATCTACGCGGGCCCAGCCGGTCCAGTTGGCATACATCACATACAGGTTGTACCAGGAGACATCGTCCATGACGGGAGCAAAATCGGATTTGATGCCGTTCTGGGCATAGTTCTTGATCCGGGCCCAGTCGTTGGCCTCATCCTGCTGGGCATTGCGTGAGCCGTATGCCAGGGTTCTGGCGGCCATGGTATTGGCCAGCTCAGCAAGCTCCACGTTGGTCCAGGCGGTCTCCATTGGCAGCCAGGAGGCAGGTATGTCAAAACTGTTGGTGTTGCAAAGGTCAATGGCCATATCCAGCCTTTCAATCGACTTATCCAGCAGATCCTGATAAGGAGAAGGTTCAATATCCTGGGTGATGTCGGTCTCCTCGGTCACGATGAACCCTTTGTCGTACAAATTGCCCAGGGTGCCAAAAACTGTGCCCTGAATAAAATAGGCGACCGCTTGTGCCCGCAGGGGTTGTTCAACCTCACCTTCCTCGGCGTTGGCAATGGCCTTGAGCACATCGTTGGCGCTGCTGAGGGTCCCGTACATATCCTGATAGTATGGCTCATAAGCAGAAACGTAAGGATACGAAGGACTGTTGTTGAAGAGTTGTCGGGGCTGCGAGGAGAAATCACGCATACCGGCGTTCCCCCAGGAACAGCTGCCTGCATCGGCGCCCATGAACAAAGACAGGGCAGGCCCATAATAATCCACGGCCGTCATGTACCAGTTGTTGAACAAACTCCCCGCCGAACCGTTTACCTGGGCCGGGGTATTGGTCTCCTCAAACTTGGGTCGGTTTTTATTCTCTACCTCGAGGTCTTCACATGCCGCGAAGGCTAAGACCACCAGCAAGAAACTATATGCTATAATACTATGTCTTTTCATAATCGTGGTGTTTAAAATTTGAATTCAAGTGAACCGGAGATGGTCCGGAAGTTGGGATATCCGGCGAAATCATAGGAGAAACCCTGAGAACCGGATGAATTCTGAGTCTGTACCTCGGGATCGTAACCGGAATAATTGGTGATGGTCAACAGATTCTTGCCAATGACACCAATCTTGAGCTCCTTGACAAAATTGCCGGTCAGGTTACCCAGTGCATCTGAATCCAGTGTATAATACAGGGAGAATTCACGCAATTTGAGATAGGTACCGTCTTCCACCCAGTAGTTGTTGTGGCTGTTGGTCTGATAAAAGGTCTTATAATAGGCAACGGTCTTTTTCTCATCAGCCGCTTTACCCGACTGGTCCATGATGCCGGCACGGTTATCGCGCGTCAGCCATTGGCCGGTCCGGTTGTAAATGTCACCACCCTGTTTCCAATCCCAGAGCATATAGGCTGAAAAACCCTTCCAGCTCATACGGGTTGCAGACTTCAGGTGGAAATCGGGTGTGGGATCACCGATCTGGGTACGCATGGGCGTGCCGTTCTCATCGACCAGCAATTGGGCTGCCTCGTCGCTTGTACCCTGGCTGCCGGCTGGTACCACATACCCGTCGGAGTTGATCTCGTAATCGCTGATGGATTCACCCTCGGCCAGTTGCTTCTCCATCTCGTCGAGTGAACGGAGGAATTGGTATCCGTACATCATACCAAAGACTTCCCCTTCGCGGATGTAGAAGAGAGTAGCATCCTGACCTTCGGGGCCGGTCTGGTAGGGAGGAATATCGAGACCGGTGATCTCTGTCCGGTACTGATCATAAATCAGGGAGGTGTGCAGTTTGAAATCGCTCTTTTGTGCGATCTGCGCACCCAGGGTCATCTCCAGGGCGTTGCTCTCGAGGGTACCGGCATTGAGCCAGCGGTACTGCCAGCCGCCATACTGAACGGCCTGTGGAGCCTGAAGGAACTGATCTTCAGTAACCACGTTGGCATAGATGACCTCGAAATCGAAGATATTCAGGAATTGGGCATTCAGACCCACTTCTGTTTCAATCGAACGGGAGGGCTTCAGCTCGGTGTTCCCCAGGGTCGACTTGGAGGCACTACCTCTGGACAGGCCCATCACCTCATACTGATAGCTAAAGCCGGGACGCTGACCGGAAATACCGTAGGCACCGCGAAGCTTCAACTCCTGAACGCCAGGAATAGTAAAATCCTCAGACAACCTCCAGGCACCCGATACACGGTAGTAAGCATTCCACCGCTCGTCCTCACCAAAGAGGGAAGATCCGTCCATCCGGTACATACCGTCAAAAATGTACTTCTCCTTGTAATCGAGGGAAAGAATACCCATATAGT
>P_1C_Sed_2_UnCtyDRAFT_1000675_pt1 | contig 10143 bp, 7 predicted proteins | sample Pon1CUnioCityCA_4_FD_10229 | JGI IMG/M metagenome (IMG submission 10229) | reverse complement strand
GGCAGGTTACATTTCGGTTCTTTTTTCCTTTTATCTTTTGGGAAGGGAATGCCTGCTTGGACGTATACGCAAGCAGACAGCATGGGCCTCTCCACCGTGTGATCTTTTCCAGGTCGGCGTTTTTAAAGAGACCACCCATTCAAATCCTCTACAAAAAAACCTCCTCCCCAAAACAGAACTTTTTTTGCCCTTCTGCGTTCTAATAAGAAAATCCATGAACGGAGGAGCGGGCCCATGAAAAGATATATCTTTATAGGATTGGTCCTGGCGGCGCTCATTGGGGGTTGCGGACAAGAGGGTGCAGTGCCCGGACCACAAAACCTTGCCTCTAAAAGCCCTGAAGCTTCTGACAAAAGCGAGGCCGCGACTTCCGACCGCGGGCTTAAAATCATGCCTCGGCATATCAAGTCCGGCAAAGCCGAGATCAAGTCCGAAGACGTTACCGCAGACATCTCCCGCATTCGCGAGAAGACGGAAGAGCTCGGCGGCTTTGTTGCCGGGTCGCGTCTGGAAAAGGAGGAAAGCGGCAAAACCGCAAGTCTTACCGTCAAGGTCCCGGCGGAGAGCTTTGACACATTTGTTGCGTTTCTGGAGACTTTAGATATCGGCTCCCTGTCGACCGAAACAGAGGACGTCAGCGAGAAGTACGTTGACCTCAGCGCCCGCCTTGAAAACGCCCGTCAGGAGGAGGCCCGTTTGCTGGAGATCATGGAGACCCGTGCCGGGAGCCTCCACAGTGTACTCGAGGTCGAGCGGGAAATATCGCGGGTGCGTGAAAAGATAGAGCGCATCCAGGGCCGGCTCCGCTATTACGAAGGCAAGACGGACATGTCCACCATGGAGATCACCATAAGGGGCCAAGCGGAAATGGCCGGTTTTGCGGGTATGGGGGCCAACGTTTCCCTGACCTTCCGGAAGTCGGTTTCCGTTTTGGGTCTTTCCTTGCAGGGACTCGCCATTCTCTTGTGCGCGCTTTTTCCGTGGGCGTTGCTCGGCGGTGCCGGTTATATAGCGGTCAAGAAAATAAGGGCCGGAAGGGCCAGAGCAGTCTGAGCCGCGTTCGGCGTCGATTTCATAAGAGCGATTCTATTGCCCTGCCTGTTTTGAAACTGCGGAGGAAGTAGGTCATGTCGTCCTTCCAAAGCACGCCCCTTCTTTGCATATTACAATCCCATGGACCATAATACATCGATGTAAGAAAAATCACCGGCCTGTCGTCTGCAGGTACGGGCACTCTTTGCGGCAAAGTCTTGTTTTTCGTAAGGGGAGGAACATGGAATGAGCGGTTTGGCGGGGGTTTTTTCTAAAACCGGCGAATGCGTAAATGACCTGTATCATTTGCTTGGCGACCATGAGCATCTCGGCCAGGCGATAGGAGGCATCTTTACCCGGCACGGCAAGGGCCTTTACAAGGAAATCCATCGCATCCATGACGTTCCCTTTCTGCCCCGGTTCGGAAACCTGCTCGACAATCTTCCCGGCAACATGGGCATCGGGATAACCAGCTCGGCCGACGTCCAGCCCTTGAAGTTCGACACCTGCATAGGCAGCTATGCCATTGTTGTACAGGGAAATTTTTTGAACCTCCAGGAGATCGGCGACCAACTGAAAAAAGAGGGCAGCAACTTCCGGGAGAAAACATGGGACAGAAACAAGGAGAGCTGGCATTACAACAAAGCGGAAGTGGCCGGTGAGATAATCAGCAGAGGCAAAGACCTTGTAAGCGGCATCAGGAATTTCTGGGAGATGATATCGGGCCACGGTTCTATCAATCTGCTGATTATGAACTCGGACGGCATTTACGCGGCCAGAGACCCTCGCGGCACCTTCAGCCTCAGTATCGGCGGGAGGGACAACTCTTACGCGATCGTGTCCGAGACAACGGGCCTTGATAATCTGGATTACAAGATAACAAAAGAGCTCCAGGCCGGAGAGATCGTCTATATCGATGCCCATGGCCCCATCACGGTCTCGCCGGGCGACGACACGAGCAAAATATGCGGTTTTCTTTACGTATATACGGCGTATCCGGAGGCCGTCATCCAGGACATTTGCGTGGAAGACACCAGAGACCGGACGGGTTCCTTCTTATGGGACAACTTCAAACAACTGGACCTCTTCGGCGAACTCGACTTTATCGCCGGTATTCCCGATTCCGGACTGGGCCACGCCCACGGAGCTTCCCATGCCTCGGGTGTCCCCCTGTTGCGGCCCCTCCGCAAAAAACGCGGCATCCGCAGTTATATGTACAGCGAGCAGCAAATGAGGGACTACGCGGCTTTCCACAAAATCAACACCATACATTCCGTCATCCGCAACAAACGCTTCTTCCTGATCGACGATTCCCTGGTCAGAAACACCCAGTTGCGATGGCTGATCAAAAAGATCGGCCGCTGTCGGCCCGAAGAAGTCACCCTCGGTCTTGCCTGCGCTCCCCTCATTGAAATCTGTCCCTTTGAAGAATCCACCAGAAAGCGCGAAGAACTGGCGGCAAGAAGGGCCATGGCCGCGATTGAAGGAAAAGACATGGACGACATAGACATCACTCCCTATCTTGACGTCACCACCTATAAATACCGGGAAATGGTGGACTGGATCAGAAGAGACGTTAACAAGGAAACCGAGTTTGAGGTAGTGAAACGGATCATCTACCTGACAACCGGACAAACCGTCGCTGCCATCGGGCTTCCTGAAGACCGCATTTGCACTTATTGCTGGACCGGCCGCATGTAAAATACAGAATCAAGCGGAGGCCATAAATGGGCGGCAACAAAATTTTGGTAACGGGCGCCACCGGCCTGGTGGGCGGCAACCTGACGCGGCTTCTGGTCCGGGAGAAAGGCGAGCGGGTCCGGGTACTGGTCCGGGGGGCGTCCAATACCCTGGCGTTGGATGACCTTCCCGTGGAACGGGTGCCGGGGGACGTGACCGACCCCTCCTCCCTTAAGTCGGCCATGGAGGGGTGCAACCGGGTCTATCATGCGGCCGCCCTGGTATCGAACTGGAACGGCTACTTGCAAGCCATGAAAAAAATAAACGTGGAAGGCACGGTCAATGTCATGCAGGCGGCCATGGACAGCGGTATCGAGAGGGTCGTCCACGTCTCGACCAACGGCGCCATCGGCATGCGCAGCAAGGAAGACCCTGCCGACGAAACAGAGCCCTACAATTACGAACAATACCGCAATGCCTACTCCCTGACAAAGCATGAGGCCCACCGGAAAGCATTGTCCTTCGCCGAAAAGGGACTGGACGTGGTCATCGGCTGTCCGACTTACATGTTCGGAGCATGGGACGTGCGGCCCACCTCCGGCACCATGGTCCTCGAGTGCAAGGCCGGCAAAACACTGTTCGCGCCACCTGGAGGCAACAATATTGTGGACGTCCTTGATGTGTGTCACGGCCTAATACAGGCCTGTGAAAAAGGAAGGACGGGAGAAGCATACCTGCTGTGCAATAAAGACGGGAACCTGACCTACAATGAAATCTTTACGTTGATCGCCGATGTGACAGGCAGCAGAAGGCCCTTGATGACGGCGCCACGCTTCGCAGTTATGGCCACCGGATACGCCATGGACGTTTACGGAAAAATGACCGGCCTCGCCCCCGAAATAAACTCGGCGGCCACCTTTGTAAGTTGTCAACCGCAATATTTCACGCCCCAAAAGGCCATCAAAGAACTGGGGTTGCCGCAAAGCCCGGTCAAAGAGGCCATCCGGCGGGCCTACGAATGGTTTTTAGAACACGGATACCTGGAGGGCAAAAGCTTCGGGTTCGCCAAGCAAAAACGATGATCCGGCTGCTGTTATTGCTGACGGCCACCCCCTTGAAAAGCCCACCAACGAGAGTTCATCCTCCTCTTCCCCCTCTCCCGGAATTTCGCGGAAGGCATGCAAGGACCCCTGTATTCGCCACGGAAATTCGCTTGACTTCACGTCTGAGCGCGTTTTAGGATTAGCCGGAGCAATAGTTTTTCGAGCTTTTCCGGAAAAGGTGAAGGCATGAAAAGAATAATTCCGATCATCGCAGCGGTAGTGGCAGGCGGTCTTCTTGGTTACCACTTTCTGGGCGGTAAGCTGGTTGAAGAAGAGGAGCGTCTTTACAACGGCGTTTTGGAGGCCGACCATATTGACGTCCGTGCCAAGGTGGGTGAGGTCGTCCGTGCCATGCCTGTGGAGGAAGGCTCCGAGGTTTCCTCGGGAGAGACATTGTGCGAGCTTCACACAGAATCTTTCGAGCTCATGGTGCGCGGTGCTGCGGCCGAGCTTCGGGCGCAGGAAGCCAGGCTTGCCGCCATGAAAGAGGGTGCCCGTGTCCAGGAAGTCGAGCAGGCCCGGGCCGTTCTTTCTCAGGCGCGCATCCAGTCGGACAAGGCGGAAGAGGACTACGGCCGTTTCAGCCGTCTTTACACCCGCGACGCGGTCTCGGAGTTCGAGATGGACAACGCCCGCGTCCGGCGCGACCTGGCGCTTAAGCAGGAGAAACAGGCACAGGAGCGCTACAACCTTGTGCTCGAGGGGGTCCGCGACGAGGAGCTAAAGGCCCAGCTTGCAATAGTGGACAGGGTCGAGAGCCGGCTCGAGCTGTACAAGATAAAGCTTGCGGACGCGGTCATTACAAGTCCTCTCAAGGGCGTACTTGTCGAGCGTTATGTGGACCCTGGCGAGCTGGCCATGCAAGGCTCGATCATCGTCACGGTCGCCGATTACGCTAAACTCGAGCTCAAGATTTACGTTCCCGAGGACGTAGTCGGCCGGGTCAGGCTTGGGCAGGAGGCCGAGATATTCGTTGACTCTTTTCCCGGCAAGACCTTTTGCGGCCGGGTGGTCCGCAAGTCCCGGGAGGCCGAGTTCACTCCCAAGAACGTCCAGACACGTGAAGAGCGGACGACCCTGGTTTATGAGGTCACCCTTTTAGTGGAAAACCCCGAAGGACTGGCGCTGGCCGGCCTGCCCGCGGACGCCAAGCTCCTTGACACCATTACAAAAGAAAAGGCTTCTTCCGGCGTAAAAGCGGGCGGCACCGGGGGCAAAGTCCCGGCGAAATCTCCTCTGCCCGGCGGCACCGGAGGACCGGAAAATTGAGCGGACCTTCCGGCAAGACCGGCGACTCCGGCGGGGTCGGTGATTACGCCATTGACGTTCATGAGTTGCGAAAATCGTTCGGCGACCATGCGGCAGTGGACGGGATCGACCTTTCGGTTTCCAAGGGCGAGATTTTCGGGTTCTTGGGACCCAACGGCGCAGGCAAATCCACCACCATCCGCATGCTTTGCGGACTGCTCCAGCCCACTTCCGGCGAAGGCCATGTGGCGGGCCACGACATCATCCGGGAGCCGGAGAACATCAAGAAGGTCATCGGCTACATGAGCCAGCACTTCGGTCTTTATACCGACCTTACAGTGGAAGAGAACATCGAGTTTTACTCGGGAATATATCTGGGACGCCGTTCTAAAGAGATCAAGGAACAAATGATCGAAGAGATGGGCCTTGCCAAATATCGGAAGTTTCTGGCGGGCCGGCTCTCGGGAGGATGGAAACAGCGGCTGGCGCTGGCCTGCGCCATCTCCCACAGTCCCAGGGTACTTTTTCTTGACGAACCTACAGCGGGGATCGACCCCATGAGCCGCCGGACGCTGTGGGACTTTCTATACGAAAAGTCCGAACAAGGCGTGACACTTTTTGTGACCACCCACTACATGGATGAGGCCGAGTACTGCCACCGTCTCGGCTTTATCATGGACGGCAAACTTACCGCCTGCGCCGCCCCCAACGAGATCAAAAGGCACCGGATGAAAGGCGACGTCATTACCCTCCGTTGCAGCAACAACACCGCGGCTTTCGAGGCTTTAAAGGGCAGTCCCCTGCTTATCGACGTGAACGTCTACGGCGACTCGATCCACCTGGTTGCCGGGTCCGCTGACCGGGCCATGGATTCGGTCCGCCGCGCCTTGTCGGAGTCCGGCATCGAGGTCCTGGAGATGCGGGAGTCGGAGCCCACCATCGAGGATGTGTTCGTTTCACTCAGCAAGGAGGCCTACGGCACGTGAGGCGGGTCCTTTTTATGGCGTTGAAAGAGTTCACCCAGCTTCTCAGGGACTGGAGGACGCTGCTGCTTACTCTCGTTCTTCCGGTGGCCGTGCTTCTGCTTTTCGGGTACGCCATTACCCTGGACATAAAAGACGTGTCCATGGCAGTGGTGGACCACTCCCGCAGCAAGTCGTCCCGCCATCTTATCAGCCGGTTTTCGGGCTCCGGCTACTTTTTGGCCAAACCTGCCGACAAAGAGGGCGCGGCCCGCATGCTGGAAGAGCGGGAGGCCATGCTGGCGCTGGTGATACCGGTGGACTTCGCCGAAAAGGTGGAAAGCGGCGCGAAGGTCTCGGTGCAGATTCTGGTGGACGGCTCCGAGTCCAATTCTTCTTCGATCGCCCTGGGATACGCGCAGGGAATCATCCGGGATTACGCCTTTGAAAAAACCATAGGACCAGTGGTCCGCTCCGGTCTCATGTCAGACTCGAGCATACCGCCGATCAGACTGTCCCCCCGGGCAAGGTTCAACCCCAGCCTTAAAAACAGCTCGTTTATTGTGCCCGGACTGGTGGCCATCATCATGATGATTACCGTGGTTGTCCTTTCGTCCCTCTCCATAGTCAAGGAGCGGGAGCTGGGAACTTTAGAGACCATAATGGTCTCGCCCATGCGAAGGTCCGAGTTAATTCTCGGAAAGCTCCTGCCCTACTTCATTCTGGGCTTCGCCGACCTCTTTATTATTGTGGGAGCGGGAATAGTGCTTTTCGGAGTGCCCTTTCGCGGCAGCGCCTTCAACCTGGTACTGCTTTCCGGTCTCTTCATAGTGGGAGGCCTGGGCATGGGGCTTTTCATATCCACGGTGGCCGAGACCCAGCGCACGGCGTGGATGATTTCGCTTTTGTCAACGCTCCTGCCGTCGATTATTCTCTCCGGTTTTCTGTTCCCCATCCGCATGATGCCGCAATGGCTGCAACTGGTGACCTACATCGTGCCCGTCCGCTACTACCTGGTAGTGGTCAGGGGAATCGTATTGAAAGGCACCACCCTTATTGACCTGTGGCCCCAGATACTGGCCCTCTCCATATTCGCCGCCATAACTATTGTGTTGTCAGTGGCCAGGTTCCGGAAAAGGACATAGTGTTTTTCCATAATCGTCTTTGTCGATTACAAAAAGAAGCTCTTGTGTGAAAGCGACTTAATTCGAGGCTTACGTTGCTCACACGCAACTTTCAAACTTTGATGCGGTCTGTTGCCGGCGACTCATCAAATGCTTTTTGGGGAATAAGAGAGAGTCGTGCGATTCCTCCTCGGCTTCAGGCCGCCGTCCCGTTGGGAGACCTGGTCCGCGCCCTGTAAGCTGCGGAAGGTCTGCAACCCGGTAGGTGGGCCCCCGTAAAAACTTGAATATTTCGCAGTAAGCTTTCGGGCTTTTCGGCAATGTTGAAAAAGGCCGTTCCCTCTGGTAATTTTTAACTTAGTAAAATGCTGGTTAAATGCGATAACTGCGGCGCCAAGTATCGCCTGACTATAAAAAAAAGGCCCGGCAAGTCCGTTTCCTTCAAATGCGGTAAGTGCGGAACCGACATCCGGATAGGGCCCGAAGAAATGGACAAGGCGGAAGGTTCCGCGCCGGCCACTGTTCAGGCCACCTGTGCGGGTTGCGGCAACACGTTCGTCAAACACTCGGGCGAAAAGGGGACTCTTTGCAAGCAGTGCCGTATCGATTCCCTGGTCCGGAATGTGAAGGAGAAGTACGGGGTAGACACTTCTGCTCTCGAGGATGACGAAGAGTCGGCCCGCTATACCATCAGGAGCGCTGACGGTCTGGTGCTGGGACCTATAAAACTGCGCACCGTAAAAGTGCTGGCCCGCGAACAAAGGATCAAGGGCCTGGAAGAGGTAAGCAAGGACGACTCCGAGTTTATGCCGCTTATGAACTATCCCGAACTTCAAGACCTGTTCCCCGATATAAAAGAAGTCATGGACACCTCGGGGCTGGAAGACAAGCTGGACGAGGCCTTCAGCGCGGCTTTCGGGGGCGAAGACGAGGCGGTGGAAGCGCCTGCTGCCGAAGAGGACGAGACTGACGCGGAAAGCGTTGCGGCAGATGAGGAAGCTGCCGAACGCGAAGAAGCCGTGGAAGGTCCGGCAACAGCCAAAGGGCCTGCCCCTGAAGAAGTCCCGGAACGAGAAGGCGAAGGACCAAAACAGGCCGACCAGCCGGAGACCGAGGCGGGGCCGGAGCCCGTGGCCGAAGAGGAAGCGGCGAAGCCGAATGAAGGGCCCGCTCCTCCGGAGGGGCCGGAAGAGGTCCCCGCGGAAGGAACTGAGACCGGTGGAGAAGCCGCGGCGGATGAGGTCTCCCCCGAAACCGCGGAGACCGTTGAAGGAGTTCCCGAAAACGAGAGCGCACCAGAAGACATCCCTGAAGTGGAAGCGGGTTTAAGCCCGGAAGTTCCCTCGAACGAAGTTGCGGAAGAGGAAGGGGAAGAGACGGGGGCGGAAGAAGCGCAAGAGGCGGAGTCCGTCGGGACGGTCCCTCCTTCCGAAGAGGAGTCCGCGGATAGTCAGGTAGAAACGGCAGAGGCCGAAGAAGGCCCGGGCGAGGTCACCGATGCTCCGGAGTACATCGAGTCGTGGGAGGCCCCTCAAGGGGAACGCCGTCTTGCGGCGGCGGACGAAGACGAAGAGGAAGAGGACTATGTTTTGTCGGGAGACGACCTTTTGGGCATAGGCAAAGAGGCCTCGCCCGCGGCGGATGAGGACTCCGGGCCACACGAAGAAGTAGAGGCCTCCCCGGCGTCCCCCGAAGAGGCCGGGCCGGAAGGTCTTCCCACCAAGCCAGTGGAGCGCGAAAAGGTGGGCACCGAGTTCGATCTTGCCGATGATGAAGAAGAGCATGAAGAAGAGATCATTGATGACCTCGAGCCTTACAGCGAGCCCACGCCGGACACCCGTTATCAAGTCAGGTATCCCGACGGCATGATCCTGGGCCCCATAAAACTGGCCACCATAAAAGAGCTTTACGAGACCGGCAATCTTACCGGCGAAGAAGAAGTGCAGCGGGAAGAAGGCCCCTGGAAGGGTTTCGCCGAGATGCCGGAGCTTATGGAGTTCATGTCAGAGGAGGAGGAGGAAGGAGAAGACGTGGTTGAGCTCACTGACGTGCTGGAGGACTCCTGAAGACGCGGCCGCCGCGTTTGTTGCCGGTACCCTGCCCCCCTCTTTCCGTTTTCTTTCCGGACATGCTCCTATGGCTTCCCCCTTTCTTTACAAAGAGTTTTTCATGCTATCCTGATTAATGAAGGAGTAAGTAAAATTCATGTATTTTTCGGGAGTGGAAAGTTTTTTTTACATCCTGGGTATTGCGGTTTCTCTGGCCGCTCTGGCAGCGGCCCTTGTTATTTACCGTGTAAAGCAGAATCGCCGGAAACGCTACTGGTGGTCTATCGAGAGTCTTCTCGAACGGATGGAGAGCATGGTGCAGGCCGGCGATATGGAGTCCGCGGTAAAAGCGGGCCGGCGGGCATCGGGCCTGTTGGACCTCTATTTTCCTTTTCCCTCGCCGGAAAGGGCCCAGGTGATGAAGAGGCTTTCCTGGTTCGAAGAGGACCGGGAGCGGCCCGGTTCCGCGGAAGAACTTCTTGCCGAAGCTTTGCGGACTGAGGACGAAATTGACGGGCACGGCCTGGACAATTTTCCCGACCGGCTTCGGCTTTCGGTCCTTAAGTCACGGCAGGGCCGGCTTGCCGAGGCCATGGAAGACCTGGAAGAGCTCGAGTCCCGCTTGCCTGACGGAGTCAATGCCGAGACCGCGCCGCTGCTTTCCAGCTTACTCAACCACAAAAGCCTGTTGCAGGTCTCGGAGGGCGGCTTCGAGCTTGCCCTTGCGAGCATTGACCGGGCCGTCGAGTTGGAAGAGCAGCATTCTCCCGGCTCCGAGTCCCTTGTCATCTATATGAAGAGCAGGGGAGACCTGAACGACCACCTTGAACGGCATGAGGCGTCCCTCGAAGATTACGGGCAGGCCCTGAGGCTGGCCATTGCCAACTCGTACACCGAAGAGGCCGCCCGCCTTACCGACCGCGTCCGCCTGTGGTATAAGGACCGG
>P_1C_Sed_2_UnCtyDRAFT_1000674_pt1 | contig 10153 bp, 7 predicted proteins | sample Pon1CUnioCityCA_4_FD_10229 | JGI IMG/M metagenome (IMG submission 10229) | reverse complement strand
ATCCAGTGTCAGCTCAGTGGCCGGTGCCCGGGCGGGGGGGACCGTCAAGGTGAGCGGTTCGTCATCGGTGTTGGTGACCTTGAATTTTCCGCCGGCAGTGGCGTCCATCATGGTGTCGCGGACCTTTTTGAGGGTAAACCAGCGGTATTTATTCCCCCTGGACACCAAAACGGATTGCCCGGCTTTCAGCTGACGGTACAATCCGTTCAGGATGAGTCGGGTCTCCCCCGCCGGTATGGCTTCGGGATCCGCGCCCATGGTCCACAGACCCGCGCTTTGGGTGGGCGCGGACAAGGCTATATCTTCCAGCCGGGTGGCGGCAGGCAGATCCAGGGCCGGATGCAGATTCAGCTGAATATAGCCTTCACCATCACTGCCGGTAATTCTGCTGCGCTTTTCAATGATGTGGACACTGCCGCGGCTCCCGTTTTGAATCAACACCACATCCTTTTTGTTCAGCTTTTTGTTTTCCGCTTTCAATAAAACAAAAGGATGCGCGCCGCCACCGGCGCTGCCGCTGCCAATGACGGCGGGTCGCCGGGGGGAGAGTTTCCAGCTGCTGTTCAAGGGATGAATGGGTGTTTGATTGTCCAGCTCAAAGACTTGGGGGGCTTGCTCGCCGAAGGCTTCGGAGCGAAAGGCGGTGCCGGCCGCTAAGGTCAAGGCCTTGCGCCCTTGCGCCAATGCGGTCAGCAGCACGGAAGCCGATACGGCCGGGCGCGGGTGATAACCCAGCAGTCCCGTCAGTTTACGCAAAGACGGACGCAGGAGCGCGGTGCGCAGATAATTTTCATTGGCGATGACTTCGTCGTAAAACGATAACACGTCGCACAAATAGGCCCACATTTCCAGCAGCATGAGGCCGGGATCGTTGTCATCGCGCACATTCCAGCCGTTCAATGCCGAATGGTCCCGCAAGCTACGCAGCATGGCCCGGCGAAACCGGGTAAAGCCGCCGATTTGGCGCGGCAGGCGGTCGAGTCCGGCATCAATTTCCAGGGCCGGGAAAATATCCCGCGCGTCGCATGGACAATGGCTCATGCCCCGCCCTCCGTTTTTAATTCCAGTGTGCCCCGCTCCGGATAGTCCGGGTTGTTTTCCAGGCGCAGGACTTCCCGCTGACCCACTTCATACGGGTCGGCCAATACCTGCCAATCCCCGTGGCCGCGGCGGCGGACAAGGATTTCACCCACCGCGCACACGCCGGAAACCTGCTGGATCACCGCCTCCAGGTGGGAGCGGCGCAGGGGATCGCCAAAGGTGAAATTGTCAGCCGAGAAAAAGCCGGTTGTGTGTTTACTGCCAAGCAGGACGGTTAACACCCGGGCGGCAACCTGGCCGGGATAGGCAGACGGTTGCACGCAAACAGTGATGATCAGGTCGATATCAGCGTATTTCGGATCTCTGACCACGGCTTCGCGGCCGGCCTGTCGGAAGCGGTCCATCTGCACGGCCAGCTCCGCCCGTTGGTTTTCAGTGAGGGTTACCGCGCCACGGGGGTCAGGCGTAACCAGCGTGCTCAGCCAACTGCCGGTCCAGCGGATTTGCGCGTCAGCCCGCTGCACCCAGGGTAAACGCTCAGCTGCTTCACGATAATCTTCTTCCCGGACTGCCCGGTAAGTCACGGCGCGAAAGGCCTCCGGCGCCAACTGCCGGATTTCCCGAAGGGTTTCCGCGTCCCTTCCGTTTTCCGCGGCCAGGGGATTGGTCACGCTGGCAACAAAATCCAGGCGGGTGCTGTTGAAATTCACCAGGGTATCGGCCGCCACATTGCCGGCCCGGCCGCCTCCCAGGCGGTATCTCATTTTGAAGAGGCGTTTGTCAGGTACCCTGCCAAAGGCATTGTCGCCAAAGCGCAGGGTATGGCCATTGCCGCCGGCATAGTCCCGATGGACGATTTCTTCCCCGCCCCGGCGGTAACCCACCACGCGCCGCCAACTGCCGTCTTCCAGGGTGAAGTGTTCGTCATCCGGCAGTGATGCGGTTTCATCCAGAAACGAGCGTGCCCATTGCCATTGGCCGCCGGGTTTTTCCGCCAGTGCCGTGCCGTTGGTCTGCAGCTCGGCCACATGTACTTCCGGGCGCGCGCTGCGCGCATCATCGCCCAACCAGCACAGGGGGGACTCGTCGGAGGCGGGCAGGGTATATAAATGCATGGTGGATCCATCAGCCCCAGTGCGCTCCACGCTCCGGTCAAACAAGGCTTGTTGCGATTCCGGCAGGGCCGGCGCCAGATCCGCAACCTCCGCTCCGGTCGCCAGCCAGGACTCAAAACAACGGCCGGCGGTTGCCGGTACCAGGTTGCCGTGAACCTCCAGGGCGGCCATGTCCATTTCAAACGGCAGTGCCTGCGCCTGTTGCCAGACCAGATGAGTGATCCTGTCGCAGCCGGGATCATCCGCCAGGGGATCTTCCAGTTCATCGACGGCAATGATGCAGACCATCCAGCGCCGTTCTGTCACGGACGGGTCGGCAGGTGTTGTTTTAAGAAGCATCCAGCGGCAGGAAACATCGTCATCAACCGTGGTGTTATACGGCAGCTGGGTTTTGTGCCAGCCGTTGACATATATTTCGGTGGCACCCACCGGCAGGCATTGCCGGTCTTCATCCCAGATATGGGGAGTCAGGCTGTTGATGGCGGCATCCACGGCAAAAGTTTTGCCATTGACAATGTCTTGCAAGCCGTCCCCAATTTCAAAATAAACGGTGCCGCCTTTCTCCGATGCCGCCCAGATATCAGCGCCCGCCGGCAGCAAGCCGCTTTCCCCGGGCTTGACCGTAATGTCGAGCCAGGTTGAAGCGGCCAGCCCGTCGTGGATTTCATAATCCACCAAACGCGCGTGATGACGCAGGGACCGGCGCTGGGTGGCGGTCTCCAGGTAGGCTTCCCGCGCCACACGATCCTGGTAATAGCTGAGTTCATCGGCCAGTGCGCTCATCACTTCCAGAAGCATTATGCCGGCATCGGCTTCCAGGCGGTCCTGCCAGTCGGGATAGCGCAATGCGGCAAAATCGGTCAATGCGCGCCGAAAACTCCAGAAATCACGGGCCTGGTAGTCCACGGGAAAATCCACATCCGGCTCTTCCGGGCAGGCATGCTGCGGTTGCTGGCAATCCAGGCGGCTTTCGCAGTTGGCTTTGAAGCTGAATGGAACATCATTGAATTGGGGGTCAACCCGTTCGTCGGCGATGTGCAGTGTGTAGTCGGCAAATCCACCGGGCGCTTCCACCAACAGTTCCAGAACGGTGTCGCTGTCAACCCAGTGCATGGAAGCGATGGCGACGGTTTCCTGCTCCGGCCCGTTTTGGGTCGGATAGATACGGACCTGCGATTTTGTCAATCCGCTGAGGATATCAGCGGGGGTCACGGCCGGCGGCTTGCCTTTCATGTGAAAATGAATCCTCAGGCTTACCTGGTCTTCGGCCACGTAGATGTAGTCGATGCCGGTGACCGTGGTCTGGTCCAGCAGTTGTTCCAGGCGATCAAAAATGCAGGCCATTACAAGTTCACCTCGATGTTAAGATAACGCTGTTCCCGGCGCACCTTCAACACATATTGAATTTTGATATGAAGTCTCTCATCCTGTGCGGTGACTGCCACATCTTCCACCTGGATAACAGGGTGCAGCCATTTCTCAAGGGCCTGATAGATGGTGACCCGGGCCAGGCTGGCGGACTCCTGGCTGTTGGGTGCAAATACCATCCGGCGGATACCGCAGCCAAACTCCGGCCGGTTAACGCGTTCGCCGGGATTGGTAAACAGGAGCTGGCGCATCAGCTGCTCCACATGCCGGGCATAGTCGGTCTGCACCGCCAGTTGGCCGAGCCCCCGGTCAACGGCAAAGGGATAGTCAATGGCGAAAATGGTTTTTTGCATGCTTAATAGCCTCGTAAAAAGTCGGTTTGGGATGGCATAGTAAAAAGTTCAAGCCCGATTTGAGATCAGGGGGCGTCGCAAATCCCGAGGAATGCAGCGACCATAGAGTACGTGAAATTCCGATGGGATGCAGCGCAACGCAGATATTGGACTTTTTACTATGCCATCATGCTTAACTGCTCCTAACCTGTGCCTGGGTGTTGACCGTCATTACCGGGCCCTGGGGAATGCCGGTGGCGCTCAAGCACAAGCCCGTTGAGGATTGGCTCAGGGTAAAGCTGCCGCTTACCCGGCTGCGGGCATCCGGCACGATCCATTGAACCAGGACACAGGGGCTGGGAATGGGAACCACCGCCGGAATTTGATAAGGGCAGCCGGAAACCATAAATGTATCAGTGGCCAGGGCCGCAAAAGCGCCGCCGGTTTTGACCCGGGCGTTGGTGCTGATGATGTGCACCGTTCCCCCATGCGGACACATCAGGGTGGAAGCGGTGTTTAGAGTGCTGCCGGACATTTCGATGCCTCCCTAGACCACTTCAAGGGCCCCGTTGTTGACATTGACCGAGGTGGCCGAAACCTCCACCCGGGAACCGGACTCGCTGACCACGTTGCTGCTGCTGATGACCTGGCTGGAGCTGCCTTTTTCACTTTTGATTTCATCGGTGATGGTAATTTTTGCGCCGTTGGATGTCTCGGCCCGCCATTCATCGTCACCATCATGCATGCGAAGTGTCACCGCGTCGGTCTTCCATATTTTGATATCCGCGTCAGCGTCATCGGGCAGCTCATTGTCCGCCCAAAAGCAGCCGGTCCATATGGGATAGGACGGGTCGCCGGCTTCAAACTCCACCCACACGCCGCTACCGTTTTTCGGCAGGCTGTAGAAGCCCACACCGGCACCGGCGTATGGCACGCAGGGCATGGCCCAGACCTCAAGCTCCCCCCATACCGCCGGCACCCGTACTTTGATGCGTCCGCGTGATGTGGGGTCCGCGTTGTCGCTGACGGTGCCGCGGTATTTGCCGAAGTAGCGGCTGCGAATGTAAGAAATAATGGTGGTCAATAATTGCTCCTCGTTCATTGCTCCTACTCCCAGGCGTTTCGCAATAACTCGACATTCATGCGATGGCTCACGCTGTCGATAATGTGTTGGCTCTGTTTTACCCAGTAGCTGCCGCTGTGCCGGCTGCCCGCCCCGCGCACCGTAATGACACTGTGGGCGCGCACCAGATCGCCAAGCAGTTCCAATGTGGTGGTGCAGCGGGCGCGGATAAACCAGTTCGATTCAATCAGGGCCCCTTCACCGCGGGCCTGCAGATCACCGGCATCATCGGCGGGCGCGGTCAAAAACCGGGAGCGGGTGTCACCGGTAATGCTTTCCAGGCCGTTTGCGGCCAGCAGGGGTTGCGGGGACTGGCTGACCGTGCCGTCAATATCGGCCAGCGTATTTAGATCCAGCTGCAGGGCTTCGACGCTGGTGGGCTGCTCCACATCCCACTCCAGCTCAAGGGTTTCGATGTTTGGCGAGGCCAGGTTGATGATCAGTTCCAGAGCACCCGGCGCATCCAGCGGCGGCCGCTTGAAATGGGCGGTTTGCACGCCGTAGGCATCACAGCTCAGCCAAAACAGGCAGCCGTTTCTCCTGGCCAGCTGCTGCACGAACCCAAGATCGCTGCTGCGCTGAATCAATGCATGTTTGTCTGAATAGTGACCGGCGCTGGTGGCTTCCACGTCAGGCACAAATCCGTAATAGCCTGATATGGCGGATACCGCCTCGCTGTCGGTCAAGCCCTCCCACACCTGCGATTTGGCCTCACGATCCATGGTGATGGAATTGTCCTTTCCCTGCACTTCCAGGGTGGAGCCGGCGCCCCCGTGCTGCAGGTGAATGCGCTGGCCCGTGACCGGTCCTTTGACCAGGCAGTGGGCGCCGCTTTCCACGGGAACCAGGACGGTAATCTCGGATCCGGGATCCAGGCGGCTGTCCACCAGCAAGGGCAGGTCGCCTTCCTCGATATCAATGTGATAAAACAATTTAAATGCCGTTGCCGCACCCATTGACTCGGTAACCTCGACGCGAACCGCCTGCGCCAGTTCGGCCTCCGTCTGTCCGTTGACTTCAATTACAATGCCAAGGCCCATGATAAAATCCTGCCGCCCCCTTATTTTTCCGGAATGGCGATCTCAGATGCCTCGCTCAATGCTTCAGCCAGCATCACATCGTTTAACTCGCAAATGCGCCAGAACCCCGCGCTATTGTTTAAGTAGCGATAGCTCATGTGATCCAGCCGCTGTCCCTGAATGCGCAGGTGATAGCCGCGAAGTGTTTCTCTCGAAGCTTCCGGCGTTCCCGTAACCGTAACAACACGCCCCCGGCGGTCGGTGCACGGGTAGGTGCCGGCATTTTGGTAGCGGCTTTTCTCGTCGAACATGGTTGGCTCTCCTGTCTTAAAAAGGCAGCATGCCCAGAATGGATTGCACGCTGTTGGCCAGGTTGGCTGCCGCCAATACCTGTTTTTGCGCCCGGGTTAATTTAAATGCGCCGATGGCGATGTCTTTGGCCAATCCGTCCGGATGCCCGCTCAAGTCCTCAGGCGTCAGTATTTTTAAGCCCACGGAGACTTTGGCCCGTATGGGATAGAGTATGGGGGAGAAGGCCTGCTCCTCCACGCTGAAACTCGTGAGTCGTACCGGCACGATCCGCCCCGGTCCCCAGACCAGCAGCACGATGGGAACCGTTCCCCGCGGCACCGCTTCCTCGGCGGCACCGGCAGATCCGCCCGCGCTGATGCCGCCGGCGCCAACGGATATGGATCCGGAGATGGAGCCCAGCAAATCGCCCAGCAGACTGCCTTCCTGTGGATAAAGCAGCATCTCCATCGCGGCGATGCGATCGGCCACCCCGGTGGCCACCGCGATCGGGTCCCCGGTTTCCAGCTCATCCGTGGCATCGAGCTCCAGGGACAAGGTAAAGGTCTCCGGCGGATTGGACGGCTGCGCGGTGGAGGGCGGCGGGGCGCTGCGCTCCTCGCCGCTGTCTTCATCGCTCTGCGCCGGCGGCTGCCAAACCTCCAGGGAACGGCTCAGGGACTCCGGGTTGTATTGAAAAATGATGATGTTGGGGACCGGCCCGATAAAACGCTCGGAAAATTCCACCAGGGCGCCTTTCAGCAATTTCGGACTGCGGGAATAACCGTTTGTCATAAAGATTCACCTTTCCTTATTCCCAGCCTTTTTGCCGGAAAATCCGGTCACTGGCATTGCGCGCGTCATTGTACACATTCGCAAGTCTTCTTCCTGGCGGACGGATCTGGTCAGGATCAAATTCCGGCTTGAGCTCCCCATTGCGTTTGAATGCGTCGTCATTGCGGACAAAGCCGGCATAGTAATCCTTTTCCTCGTTTTCCAGGGCCTGCTGCAAGCCCTGGAGCATATGCCGCCGGATATCGCGGTAAGTCAGCTTCATTGCCGCCGGCGCGGCCGTGCCCATATCGTTTTGCTGCGATGAATTGCGCATCAGATTGTTAAAAGTTGTCCTGTTGGCGGCTTCACCCGGGGCTCTTATTAAATCCGCCAGCTGCTCGTTATGCAGCCGGTTACGCAGATGATTGCGGTATATGCGGTCAACCGCGTAAGCCTGGCGTCTGTTGGTGCTCACCGTGCCATCGGCCCGCTCTTCGCCTTCTGCTGTTATGTGAAGGTTGTTCCGGTGATGGGCGCGCGCAGATAAGAGAATGGCCGGCATGGGACCGCCGCGTTGGCCTTCATTTAAGGAGGCCACATCAACGTCGCCCACTGATCGAATCCTGTTGGTGCTTCCACCGCCGGAAATCGTGAAATAGCGGGACGGAAAATTGAATCGGTCCGGAAAGGGCTGCGGCATGTGATCGCGCTCTCTATAAGCCTGGCCAAAATATTTGATCATTAAATATTGAATCACATGATGGGACTCACGGTTCGGCCCATTCTGCAGGCCACCCGCCCCGGCCTGGTCATAGGTGCCGATGCGCAGCCCGATCTGCGGACCGCTGCCCTGCCTGTCTTTTTTTAAATAGGTCTGCCAGTCCGGCCANTCGCTCGTCTCAATGCTTTCATCCCCTTGAAGGGCACTACGGACTCCGTTGACGAAATCTTCGTCAAATCTGTATTGGGGCGTGCTCACGAATGGATCGAGAAAGGGCTGGCCATGCAGAATGCCCGCTGCCCGGCGCTGCCAGCGCGCCAGTTCCCGGCTCCGGGCTTCGCCCGCAGTTGCCGCGGGAATTTCGGGACCGAAGCTGTTTTCGCTGATGGCGCGCCAAAAACCCAGACGACTTGGCGCCAGTTTAGGCAGGTACAGGTGGTTCATGCGCACCCTGCTAACTGTCGCCCGGACAACGCCGTTCCGCTGCGCCACATTTGCAGAAATATTGAGCCCCACACCCATCTCCAGCAGCAGATACCCTTCCAGGAGCCGGAAAAAGGCCGTCGCGTCGATATCCGTATTCAGAACCGGCTGCCCGTTGCGGCGTCTGCCGGTTCGATACTGTTTCAGGCTTTCAAAAGCCATCAGGCGGGCGGCCCGCCGGATACGGCTGCGATTTCTCGACAAATGCTGCTTTACCGACTCAAACACGTTTCTGTTGCCCTGGAACTGGGTCCGTGTATCCCGGAGAAAGGCAGCCTTCCCCAATGTCTGACGCTCATTGTGGATAATATCCAATACCTGGTCGCACCAGCGCTGGGCTTTCGTGCGTAGTGCCGGTTGGTCCGGTAAAAACCGGGCCGGGACGCGCCGGCGAGCCGCGCGTTCGGCAATGGTGGCCACGTCCGAGCGAAGATCCGTATCCGAAACAAGTCTTGTTAGCAGGGTTTCAACCACGGCATCTTGAACTGCGGGCATGGCCATGCCAGCCCCCCTGGTCACCGGGAAGCGCTCAGAGCGGTGACCATATGAACTTTCCGCACGTTGGGCCTCCTGTTCATGTTTGGGGCTATAGTAGAGCCCCCGGCTGCCGGAAGCACCGCGGCTGCCGGAATCATAGCGGCCGCCGAGCGGACGTGAACCGGTTTGCTGGATGACATGCACGAGCTCATGGGTGAGTGTTCGCTGCGAAGCCGCATCCCGGGCGAGGCCTCCGGAAAAATGAATCCGGCTGCCCGTGGTAAACGCCTTCACACCCAGCTGCCGGGCCAGGGGTGAAAACTGATTCACCCGGACATGGGCAAAATCCTGGCCGAATCGAACGGCCATTGCCTGATGCACCGATTTCGGCAAGGGTTTTCCCGGAAATCCCGCTTGGATCGGCATGCCCAGTTTCGGGACCGTACCGGGCATTATTGAGGGTTGTGCGCTGCCGCCACCGGGAGCTTCCGCCGTTTCCGCCGCCGCCTCCCCCTGCTCACCGGCCGCACCCTCGGCCTCAATTTCAGCTAAAAATGTCTCGGCTTCGGCAATGTTTTCCGCCCGCTCGGCCTGACCGCTGGCTGTCACGGTTACACTCGGCCTGGCCAGCTCTCCGCTGAACACCTCTTTGATAATCGGTGTATGGGTCAGCAAATGCTGCAGGCTCTGGGCCAGATCATGGGCGGCTTGCTCCATGTGCCCGCCGATTTCCGGGATAATGGCCTCGCGCCAGTATACGTTCGGATCCATCTCGGTGTTGCGAATCAGCAGCTGGTTCATTTTCCGCAACAAAAGGGCATTCACCCCGGTTGCCCTTCCCCCTTCATTCAAGGCCCTGAGCAAGAGCCCGACCCGTCCCCTTGGGCGGCGGGTGAGAAAGTTGACAAACGCCTGGCCCAATATCACCGCCGCCTCCTCAGTGGGAAAGACCGTTTCCGGGAGTTCAAACCCTTCAATGGCATTGATAATATCATTGACCTGTCTGCGAAGTTCGGCAATACGGGCATCGAAACCACCCCAGATAAAATCCGGCAGCGATTGTTCCGCCGCCTCAGCGCTGCCGGAAGGGTTTCTTGATGCTTCAAAATCAGCCATCAAACGTCCCATGACAGAGTCCCCGCGCAGTTCGGCTGCCGCCATGCCGGCCATCACGTAATAATGTCGCGCGGCCCAGGAAAAAATTCTTCTTAAAATGGCGCGGGACAGGACGAACGCCTGCAGTGACCCCACCGGCTGTTGAACGTTCTGCTCGATTCGATGCAGCTGATAGGCCAATGTCCGCCCGAGACGGCGCATGCTGTCCAGGATGCGGGCGCCGAGCCGGCCGCGCCGGCCGCTCCGCCGCAGCCGCGGCCGTCGCCGCCGGCGTTCTTCACCGCCGCCGATCACCA
>P_1C_Sed_2_UnCtyDRAFT_1000673_pt1 | contig 10155 bp, 4 predicted proteins | sample Pon1CUnioCityCA_4_FD_10229 | JGI IMG/M metagenome (IMG submission 10229) | reverse complement strand
GCTGGGATCATAGGAACGGGTCTGAATAAGGTTAACAGGCACTTCAAACTGTGCATTTCCACTACCATCTACTACGGTAATACCCATTTCAGCACCCGTTACGGCGTAGCGGTTGTCCATACCGGGGATTTCGCTGACACGGCCATACTGACCCAGGTTGTTTCCGCTTTCAACCTGAACATCCCAAACTTCGGGTTCAGCAGGAAACTCGCCACCAGAGGCTTTCCATACATAGAAGTTGTTGTTGTCGGCTTCGCCTCCAAAACCGGGGAAGTTAGAAGCTGCAATCCAGCCGTCCTGGGAAGGATCACCAATGATGGAGACGGCATCACCGAAGCGCTGATTGTCTGCGGAAACAGTGTATTCAAGCACCACTTCGGGAACAGTGTCCTCGACGTTTTCCCATTTGTATACCTTGAAGGTGCTGCCGCTGTTCATCACCATATTGGAGACATAAATGGCATCGCCTACTGTTTGAACGTCTGAAACCGTCCATGTTCCTCCGGAAAGGCTGTCGATACCGGCCAGTTCATTTACCTCATCTACGGTGGCATTCACATCCCAGTAATAAACATGGGGTCCATTCGTACGTGAAGTAACGAATACATATTCACCGTTAAAGGCGGCATTACGCGAATTATTATCTTCAATCTCGGTGGGAACAGCCTGTGAAGCGGCCGACTTATCCATTACGATTGAAGCGGTAGCCGGGTCCAGTCCGGCAGAGGTCACATTGGCCGTGATATTATAATGGGCGCTGTCACCGCTGTAGGCAACGCTCAGTGTCTGATCGCTGGACAGGTCCAGTGTATCCGTGCCGCTGGATGTGGTATAAGTCGCTCCGGAAGGACCTACTTCCACATTTTTCAGCACAACAGTATGGGACTGCAGTTCATTATAGGTCACTGTAACCGATTCAGCACCCTGATCGATGCTGCTTTCATAGTTCTCACCAGTGGTCACGCTGGTAACATCCAAAGAGACCAGTACAGGAGAGGTAGGATCGAGCTTGTTGACGCTAACCTCATAGGTATTCTCTACATCACCATTGGTAACCACAAAATTTCTGGGGTCAGTGAAATCCAGGGCTTCACCGGAGCTGGGTGTAACTGTTGCTCCTTCGCTTACCTCAATCTCAGGCACCAGGGCTGTGACATCCGTCTTAAAGGGTACACCTACGGTGATGGAGGTATTCTCAATGGTTCCGTCTACACTGGTGTTGCCGTCGGCACCAGCATTGACAATAGTGAAACTCGTAATTTCGGCCTTGGGTTCGGGTTCGTCATCCTGCTCACAGGAAGTGAAAACTATTCCTGCCATCAGGAATACCAACATCCCGGCCATTAAACTTAAATTTGTTCTTCGTTTCATAACTTTTGGGTTTTTGAGTTTGTAATTGGATGATATGATGATCGTCATCTGTGAAAAAGCGGTTTTAGTTTCTTGTCGCATGATAAACCGGATAACTGGGGAATTACTGTGTATCCCACCATACACGGATGTATTGGTTGTCTCCGCCCATGCGGGAGACGGCCTGTTGATAATTTTCTTTGTTGTATCGGCGTTCAGCGATAGGATAAGGCACCCTTCTAGGCATCTCGTCATTGCCGGCAAAAGTAAATACCGGTTCCATCATGTCGGGATGGCCTGTTCTCCTGACGATTGACCAGGCTTCCCTTCCATTGGGGTATACAGCGATCCAGCGCTGGGTATGTATTTGTTCAAGGGCGCGGCCGGGATCGTATTGGGCCGGTCCCTGCAGATAGGCATCGATGGTATCGTTGTCGGTGATGCCCACTTGTTGCATGGAAGCGCGGACACCCTGGTTGTAGAAATTCTCTGCACTACCGCTGATGTATCCCTTGTAAGCTGCTTCCGCTTTAAGAAAACAGGCTTCAGCGTAGGTCAGCATGTAATGGGGTGTATTGTCGCGGGTAAAGAAGGGGCCAATATTGGAGTAATCAGGCACATAGTGGCTGTTGTAGTTCAGGCTAAGGCTGTCGGGAGCCTGGCCATTCCTCAGGCCGACATAGTCGCCGTCGGTATTGGGCTCTGCATAAGCCTTCAGGCGCGGGTCGTCATATCCTTTAAGAAAATTCATCATGGTCTGGCTGATGCGCACCTCATCCCACTGATAGACATAGCTCATGGGATTCTTTACGTGATAGGTGGGCCCGTCTGAATCCGGCATGATCTGGGCATTGTCATTGTTTGACTGCATGGTTTCTTCCAGGTTGACTTCCCCCAGATAAGTGGCGGTTAACTCCTGCTCGGCGACGTTCGAAACCCTCAGGGCCAGGCGCATCATCAGGGTGTTGGCAAAACGGATCCATCTATCCAGATCGCCTTCATAGAGCACATCTGCCTCACTATTGCGCTCATATCCCTGGCCCCTGTTCTGCTTGATCTGATGGACCGCTTCATCCAGTTCCTTCAGCATATCCCGGTAAATCTCTTCCTGGGCATCAAAGGCCGGTTTGGCGCTTTCAAAGTCATTAAAATAAGGAATGTCCCCATACAGATCGGTGATGATGTGGTAGAGATATACATTCCATATGCGGGCCACACCGGTTTTAATGGGATTTTCTTCTTCCCGTGCCAGTTTGAGCACATGATAGTTCAGGTTCAGGGGAGCAAAATAATTGCGCGCATAATACCAGTCCCAAATTGTATTGCCCGTCAGGGGCTCATAATTGGGTGTTGTAAAATCCGAGTTGATGTTGGCAAAATGCTGAGCATAGACCGATCCCCTCAGTTGATGCATATATTGCCAAACACCCACGCTGATCCCTGAGCCGGTGACCAGGGAGCGGGTGAACAAATATTTAGGGTCAATGTCTGCGGCCGTGGTCTTGGGCTCGTCAATCTCCTGAAAATCTTCGGTACAACCGGAAAAAGCAGTCAGGAAAATGGCAGCAAGTATGATGAAAGATAGCTGTCTCATTGCTTATTTCGTTTTAGAATTTAAACCGTAACTTCATTCCGTAATTCCTCAGTTCAGGCTGGGCATACATTTCGATCCCGGTACGGTTGGATCCAAAAGATGACCGGGGAGAAATATTCTTGGTATTACGCAGTATATAGAACAGGTTATTGCCGTAGGCGGTAATGGAAAATTCCTGGAATGGCAGGTTCTTCATGGTTTTTTGGCTGAAGGTGTAAGTCAGGTTGGCCTGCTTCAAGCGAATATAGGAAGCGTCAAAGACAAAGGCTTCGTGAATGCGGGCTACGCGATTCCAGTATTTCTGGGGATCGACAGGATAATCCCCCTCCTGTCCATTTTTCACACCATGCACCATATACCCATCCTGAGGGGGCACTCCAGTGATTTCGGATATCTCCTTGGCTTTCTCCCAGGCATCCCTGCCTTCAGTGGTATAGGCTAATGTTCCGTATTCACTTCCCCGTTTGTTGGTGAGGGAGTAAATATCATGGCCAAACTTGGAATCAACGCTCAGGTTGAAAAACCAGTTGTTATAGGAAAGGCTTATTTTTCCACCCCACAAGATTTCGGGGTAGGAGTTACCGATGATCTGCTCATAATCGATGGCTCCTTCTTCGGTAGTAGCGATCATTGGCAGGTTATCGTCGTCGATGATCTTTTTGCCGTCTTCATTGCGGGCAAAAGATGTTCCCATGATCATTCCCACAGGTCTTCCCATTTGGGCAGCGGTGACTACGCCAGCAGCCGAACCGATAATCTGGATGTCCTGTCCGGCAGCCAACTCTTCCACTTCACTCCACTGACGGGTGAAATTGCCGCCTACATTCATCGTAAAGGCTCGATCGCTAAAGAGCTCATAATTGGCAGACAATTCAATACCGCTGTTGTTGATAAACCCGGCATTGATATATCCCCGGTTGAAGCCTGAAGAAGGGGGCAAGGGGCTGTTGAGGATCTGGTCGCGGGTTCCGGTCTGATAGTATGTCGCATCCAGGTTCAGTCGCCGATCCAACAGGATGGCCTTCAGGCCAAGCTCTTTCGAGACAGTGTATTCAGCATGAATGGAAAGGTTGGGCCTGCCGGATGGCAATCCACCATAGGGTAAGCCATGAAACTGATTGGGATTGGTGCTGTACTGGAAATACCGGAAAGAAGAAAGATCTCCGCTGCTTCCCACTTCAGCCCAGGACCCCCTGACTTTGAGGAAATCGATGGCATCGGGCAGATTGAAGGTTTCATGGACCAACCAGCTGGCGCTGACCGAAGGATAGAGGTAAGACCAATTCTCCGGGGAAAGGTTGGACGACCAGTCGTTCCTCAGGGTGAAATCAAGGTAGATCATCTCATTGTATCCGATGTTAAATAATCCATAGAGCGACTGAACCTGCCGCCTGGACTTTCCGTCATTGGTGATGGGTGTGTTGAAATTCTGAATCACGTAGGGTCCGTCTTCATTGATCAGCCCCGACTCGGAGGAAGTATATATCCCGCGCGATTCGCTGTTTCTCAGGTGTGCCCCGACCGATCCTTCCGCACTGAATGATCCGAACCGATCTCTGGCCGTGATCTGAAGGTCATAATTCATCTCCATGGTCTCTGATTTGGATTCATGCAGCGTGGCCAGGCCATCGGCTTTATAATAAGTATTATGAGCTGTATAACGCTCCCTGGTGTCGTTGTAGTAATCGACGCCCACTTTACCTTTGACATTCAGGTAAAATGGCAGGGCCAACCATTCCTTCATATTCAGGTTCATCTCGGTAAAGCCAATCAGCCGGTGACGTTGATCCTGGTTGTTGTTTCGGTTCACGGCCCAGTATGGATTCTGAAGCAACGGGGAAGTAGCGAAGGCCGGCGGACTGTTTCTCCATTGCACGGATCCCTCTTCATTCTCCCTGTATTCGCTGGTCCATACTACCGGGTATCCGTCAAGTGTATGGTATGGATTAAGCTGACTGAGCCGGACGGAAGGTGGCAGATGGGCCATCAGGTATACCGGGTTATCGGGCGAACCGGAAAGGTTTGGCCGGTTGTCCACCTGCTGGTTCATATAATTGGCCTTTGCATCAAAAGTCAGGTAGTCTTTCAACTCGCTGTCATAGCGAAGGGTAAGATTCTTCTTGTCCAACACATTGTTGGGCTGAATACCGTGTGTCTTGGTCCAGTTGGCAGAAAAATAAATGCCGTTTTCTTCTCCCCGTTTGTTGATACTGATGGAATTGTCGTAAGAGACGCCCGTATTGTAAAAAGTTTTATAGGGATTGGTTCCGCGAGATTCCAATATTTGCTCCTGATCCAGGAAATTGGTAACACTTTGGCCGGTCATCTTTGCTCCCCAGCTTCTATGACTATTAGGCTCAAAAGAACCGGAGGAACCCTGCGAATATTGATTTTGAAAGTCGGGCATCACAACCGGATTGCTGAGAGAAACGGAGGAATTGATGCTTACGCCCACCCCTTCAGAGCTTTGCCCCTGCTTGGTGGTGATCATGATCACCCCGTTGGAACCGCGGTAGCCATAAAGAGCTGAGGCTGCGCCACCCTTCAATACTGATATGGATTCCACGTTATCGGGATTGATGTTATTGGCGGCATTGCCATAATCAAACCCTCCGAAGGCTGTACCGGAAGCACCGCCGGAATTGTCAATGGGCACCCCGTCGATCACGATCAGGGGCTCGTTGGAACCGGTAATGGAATTGAGCCCGCGAATCAGGATGTTGACCGATCCACCCGGTCCACTGCCGGTAGAAGTCACATTCAATCCGGCCACCTCGCCGGAAAGTCCTTCCAGCGGGGACATCTTATCGGTATTTTCCATATCCTGCCCTTTGACTGTTTCAACGGAATAACCCAGGGCCTTCTCTTCCCTTTTGATGCCCATGGCCGTGATCACCACCTCTTGCAGTTCACTGGCCGCAGATTCCAGAATCACTTCCACATGCGACTTATTGCGTATGGAGACCGTAGCTCTTTGATATCCTGTATAGGAAATCACCAGGGAATCTCTGCCCTGAGGTACCTGAAGGATAAATTCTCCGTCCACGTTGGTGGCAGTTCCGATAATGTTGGGGCCTTGCGTGCCGGCAACAATCACATTGGCTCCGATCAATGGCTGCTGCTCCTTATTCATCACCACACCGGTTACTTCGCGCTTCTGCCCGTAGAGGGTAAGTCCGGCGAACATGAAAAGGGAGAGGATGATTAGAACTTTTCCGGATAATGGCATCTTATACATAAGCTCGTGGTTTAAATCAGTTTAAAATGCTTAAAAACAAATGCTCCTGCTCCTTTTAATCCGGCTGGCTCTCCCAGGTCAGAGAATTCCAGCCGGCTGTTTTTTAGCGGATTGACCAATGCTGTATTGGTCATCCCTGTACGGATGTTGTGTCCCAGGATGTCTTTTACCTTGGAAAACTTGCCTCCAATGATGACGATCTCCGGATTCAGTAGATTCACGATGTTTCCCAATGCTCTCCCAAGTTTCCTGCCCATTTTCTGTAAAAGCACAATAGACAGCGAATCACCTTCCAGGGCTGCATCCAGGATATCGTCGTAACGAATGGCGCCTGGGGGTTTTTGGTTGGTCAGCTTGCTTTGCTCACCCTGATCCAAGGCTTCCTTAAATTGTTCTTCGAGAGCAAACCCGGATACTTCGTTGCCCAGACAGCCTCTCTTTCCGCAGATACACATCTTGTTGCTTCCTCCGAACTGCATATGGCCAAACTCCCCGGCAAATCCATCCCTCCCATTGACAATCCGGTTTTCTACAATCAGTGTGGTCCCCAGTCCGCGGCTCAGGTTGATAACAATGGCATCCTTGACGTTCCTGGCTTTCCCCATGTTTTTCTCGGCCATTCCATAAGAACGGGTATCGTTGTTAATGAGCACCGGCAAGCCAAAACGATCGGAAAAATACCGGGCCAGGGGCTCCTCCATGAAGGTGTAATAGTTCAGGGAAGCACCCGTTTCCCTGTTCACCCGACCTGTTATGCCCACACCCATACCTAGCAGCCGTTCCTGGGGAATACCGGAATTTCGGATGCACTGGCCTATAAAAGACATAACCTCCTCCAGGGATTCGGACGTATTTTCAAGCTCAAAAGCAGAGTTCTGACGATAATACTCGGCGTTGAACTTCAAATCAATAAACCCTACCGATATCCTTTTTAAAAGAATTTCCACACCTACGGCATAAAAATTAAAATCCTTCAGATTATACAAGGCGGGCTTGCGTCCACTGTATGTTTCTTTTTTGCCTTCAATCTGCACGAGGTCGGCTTTCTGTAATTCAGAAATCAATTTCAAACCGGTGGGCACACTAATTTGCAGCTTACCGCAAATATCATGTATGGTAAGGGGTTCTGAACTGCGGGAGAGCATCTGGACGATCTGTTGCTGCTGTTGAAGCTGCTTGCTTTCAACAACCATTGAATCATCTGGAGCCAGGAGTTTCTTCATGAAAGCTTAATAAAATTTTTTAATAATCTAATACAAGTTTATAAAATATTTAATTTAATGAAAAATATTTGTTAATATTTTTTTAATATTTCTTTTTGAACAAGAGCCCCCTTATAGCAACAGATGCCGTCATGCGCCCGTTTCAGCCAACATGTTATAGAGCACACGCCCGGGCATTCCTCACTAACCTCCACATCATAAAGCAACCAGAAACCATTAAATTATAAAACCGCTCCCAGCCAGGAAAAAACGGCAGCAAAATCAAGCCTAATACTCAATTAATGAAAAAATTGGCAACAAAAATAGGATTAAAGCGAAGGTTTTATTATGTTTGTTCAATAATTGAATAAACCCTATGTTACAGTTCACCTCAACCAGCCACCGGAAAATTTTGCAACTCATCCGGATGAACCAACAAATATCCGGCGCCGAACTTTCCCGGCTCACCAGTTTAAGGGCCTCGACTGTAGGCTACATTCTTCAGCACTTAAACGAACGAGCGCTTATTGATTGCTTTGGTTATGGAAAAACAACCCATAAAGGAGGAAAAAAACCTTTGCTATGGGGCATCAATGAATCAGCCGGATACCTGATTGGCATGGAAGTGCTCAGGAATCAAATCCGGGGTGTGATCGCCAGTTTGTCTGGCAAAATGGTACTTCGTGTTGAAAAAGACTTTCAACAGATACACGATAAAAACATCACAGCCCGCGTCAGCCAAATCATTAACGAGATGATTCGGGAAGCGGACATTCAAAAGCATGAAATACTGAATACCACCATTGCCATTCCCGGCATTATTGATGTGCACCAGGAACATATCCTGTACTCGGCGGTTCTGGATATCAGCAATTTCGATCTTGCCGGTCCGGTATCCAATGAAACGGGCATCGAAACCCACCTGATCAATGATGCCAATGCCGGGGCGCTCTCCGATCAGTGGTATACACAAATGGGCCCGCAGGAAACCTCAAACCATATTATATATATCAATTACAACCAGGCGGCCACTGAAATGGGTCTGGGAATTATTCTGAACAACAGGCTGTATACCGGGGCAAAAGGAACTGCAGGGGAATTGCTTTCCAATATTCCCGCCATAGAGGAGCAGTTTATGACGGATAAGTCCGCCCCCAAAATATCGCTGATCGACCTGTATTACAAACAACTGGAAGGAGATGCCCTGGCCGCCGGATTCATACATCAAATCAACGATTACCTGAGAAAAGAAGTCAGCCGGCTGATCGGGTTGTTTAACCCCCAACGCATCATTCTGGGAGGAGAGATCAGCTCCTGCCAGGGATGGCCGGAAAAGTTGCTGATCCCTGCAGTAAAGGAATACATCAACCAAAACACCCGTTTTTCCCTTTATATACCGGAAATCAAGTTTTCTCCCTTCGGCATCTTTTCAGTTGCCCTGGGAGCCACGGCATATACTCTTTCGAAAGAACTGAATGTATAAACCTCAAAAAACCGGCTCAATATGAATTTTACATATCACACCGAAAGCAAAGTAGAAGAATACTTCAGGCAAAAAAACCTGCTGAGTGCTCAAAATGAAAAGCACTGGAAAATACCTCCCATCATTGTCGACAATTATGTGGAACTGGGTCAACTCACCGCCTTGCGTTTTCTGGAATGGGCAGGCCATAACCAGGGTGGGGTGGTGGCCCTGCCTACCGGCAAAACACCGGAGTTTTTTATCAAATGGGCCGAATATTATCTGGAAAACTGGAATAAAGAAGTCAAATCGGGATTGATGGCAAAAATCGGAATGGATCCGCAAAAAAAGCCCGATTTCAGGTCCCTCCATTTTTTCCAGCTGGATGAGTTTTTCCCCATGGATCCCAATCACGAAAGATCCTTCAATTATTTTGTCCAAAAATATTACATCGACAGATTTGGCTTCGATCCGGAAAAAACGCACCTGATTGATACGTTCAATCTGAACAAGAGCCAGCAAAAACTCTTGAATAACCATCGGAATCTCAGGGAAATATTTAACGACGATCCGGTAAAACTGGATCTTCGCAGCGAAAAACCCACCTCTGAAACCCAAATCCTTCGAAAAAGGACCATCGAGCTTTTTGATGAATTTTGCCAGCAATATGAAGAAAAAATCAGGAACCTGGGAGGCATCGGTTTCTTTTTAGGGGGCATTGGCCCCGACGGCCACGTAGCCTTCAACATACGGGGTTCCAGTCATTATTCGCCAACCCGCCTGACCAACATCAATTATGAAACACAAGCTGCGGCGGCGTCCGATCTGGGTGGTATTGAGCTGGTTAAAAAAAAGGCCGTCATCACCATGGGGCTGGAAACGATCACGTATAATCCCGACACGGTAGCGATCATCATTGCGGCCGGACAAACCAAGTCGGAGGTTGTGGCCAATGCGATGGAGCAGAAAGAGAGTCTGCATTACCCGGCAACAAGCCTGCAAAAACTGGCCAACAGCCGATTCTATATTACGGAAAGCGCCACCAAACAACTATCCCTCTCGGATAAGACCACAGAAAAACTCTATAAAAAAGGCCTGACCGAAGAAAACCTCATAGACGATTTGATCATCCAGGGTTCCGAGAAAACCGGATATTCCTTGCCCAAGGCCATGGCAGCAGACGGCAAGATGCCAGAAGTGAATGAATGGAAGCTGGCCAGCAGGCTCACCGGGGAAAAAACCGACACACTCCTGGAAAACACCTACAATTCGTTGGTCCAAAAAATTGAATCGGGACTAAAAACTCCTG
>P_1C_Sed_2_UnCtyDRAFT_1000672_pt1 | contig 10182 bp, 8 predicted proteins | sample Pon1CUnioCityCA_4_FD_10229 | JGI IMG/M metagenome (IMG submission 10229) | reverse complement strand
CTGACGGCCATCAACAGCAAAACCGGCCGTATCCTTTTGCCGCCGGTAGAAAGGGCATATTCAACAGGTTGATATAACTCGACGGGTTCCCGCACCAGGTTCTGCCGGGCCAGCTCATGGTCCACGTAACTTTGTAGTTCCTCTGGGGTGTGCATACTTAAATCCGTTTGGATTTTAAAATTAAAATAATTCAGCCAGATATCCAATTTCAATCCAGGGCCCAAAACAAAGATCCCCGGCATTCAGGGATGCCGGGGACCAATCTTGTTTTACCGCATAGGGAAAAACTATTGGAAAATTTCCGGATCCATGCCCTGGTTGACCTCGATCGAATCTACCTCCATGGTCATACTTCTCATTCCGGAAACCTCAATCCGGTATGGGAACTGTACACCGGCTACCTCCTGGTAACGGGAATAGGTCTCACTCTGGGTCATCTCACCCTGCGGGCTTTTGACCGTTTGTTTCGATTTCACTTTCAGGCCCGATTGGGCATCGAAATATTCATAGCGTTCGACCCCGTCGGGGTTGGTGATCTTCACCTCATAGGCCGGGCTACCATCCACTTCTTCCATACCTTCGAGGGATAACTCAACGCCCAGCTCTTCATACCGTAGAAATTTATGCATGGTCGCTTCAAACTTAAACGATTCCAGCTGCTTGCCGGTTAACTGCTGGGTTTGCCCCATGGCACGGACGCTCGCTTTTTCTCCGTCGAAGGTCTGTTCCTGCATCAGGCGGCCGTTCATGAGCATGCGGGTGGCCATTTTGTCGGGTTTTTCGCGGTAGGTTTCGATGGTTAGCCGTTGCCCGTTCATCTCAACATGGGCTGTCTGTTTGACATCCTTCATGTTTTCGAGTACCTGCCGGCCGCCCAGGGCTTCAATATATTGATCCATCACCCGGGAGGCGGTCATCCCTTCCGGCATTTTCATAGCCTGGGTTTGGACGCGCTGCCCGTTAAAATCATACAGCTCCACCTGATTGTCATGAGCAAAGGTTTTCAAATCCTCCGTCACTTTCGCCTTATTGCCTACCACCAGAAGGGTAGCCTGATCCGGCAAAATGTATTTGCTGGCAGCCAGTTGCACATCATCGGCGCTCACCTCTTCCACCTTTTTCAGGTAGTTCGAATAATAATCGGCGGGCAAATCGTACCGCTTGGTGTTGAGGGCGAACTGAGCCACCGTCCGGGAATCTTCCATCGAACGGGCAAAGCTTCCGCTCATGGCGCTCTTTGCAAGCTCCAGGTGCCCGGGGTCGACCTGTTCGGTACGAATGCGGTTCATTTCATGAAGAAATTCATGGACAGCGCTGTCGGTGACCTCCGTTCCCACTTCGGCCCCGGCGCTGAAGTATCCGACCAGCGGATCGGTGCTCAGCTGCGAGCGGGCACCATAGGTATATCCCTTGTCTTCCCTCAGGTTTTGCATGAGGTACCCGGAAAAAACGCCCCCGCCCAATATGTTGTTCATCAATTTGGCCCGGATGGCATCGGGATGGCCCGGAGCAAGGCGGACAGGATAGGTAATGGATATGACCGACTGCACAGCGTCCTCCTTGTTCACCAATGCCACACGCCGCCCGTTATTGACAGAGGGAAAATCATACTCATGCTCCGGTACCGTGCCTTTCTCCCACGAGCCGAAATATTTTTCGGCCATCCCGCGGGCATCCTTTTGTGTGATATCACCCACCATCACCAAATACGAAATGTTGGGTTTATAGTAGGTGTTGTAGTAATCCTGCAATTTTTCCCGGGTTATGTTGCTGATGGTTTCTTCTGTGGTCAGCTCCCCATAAGGATGATCGCCATACCTCAGGCTCCTTGCCACCCGGCTGGATATCTGCGAAGGATTGGTCTTACCCGCCGTCAGGTTGGATATCTGTTTCTTTTTGTAGTTATCCAACTCTTCGGAAGGGAATACCGGCTCCATCAGCACCTCCGACATCAGCTCCAGGATGTTATCGGCATGCTTGCGGATACCCGAGGCATACATGCCATTGGTATAGGTCACCAGGTCGGCCCCGATAAAATCGACAGCCTCATCAATCTCAGCCTTTGTCTTCTTTTGGGTACCATTCCGCATCAGACTGCCGGTGGCAGAGATATAACCCGCGGCATCTTCTTCCATGACGGGGTCGGCATCCACCGTTAGCTGAAAGCTGACCACGGGCATCTCATGGTTCTCCACCACAATCACTTCCAGGCCGTTATCCAGGGTAAAAGAGGGAGGCCGGTCAAACTGTATCTCCGGCGCCGGTCCGGCTTCGGGAGGTGTGCTCCGGTCAAGCTGGGCAGGAGAGGGGATTGAAAAAGCGCACAACAACAGTGTGCCCAGTATAAAAGGAATTATTTTTATCTTCATCATAGGTTTCATTTTTGGGTTTGATGTTGGGGTTGAGGCAGGTAATACAATACCACCCGGTTGTCTTTGCGGAAATATTTGTTGGCCACCCGCCGGATGTCTTCCCGGGTGACGGCCTGGTAGCGTTCAAGCTCCTTGTTGATCAAACCGGTGTTTCCAAAATAGGTGTATTTGCTTGCCAGGTTAACCGCACGTTGGCTGATGGAAGTGTTGCGACGGATCAGCTGGCTTTCATACTGATTCTTCACTTTTTCCAGTTCCTGTGGGCTGATCAACTCGTTGCGCACTTTGTCGATCTCCTGGTCCATGACTTTTTCCACCTGTTCCGGATCCACACCCACGTTGGGCAGAGCAAAAGTAAGGGCCAGACCGGGGTCTTCCAGTCCCAGGGGCATAAGCATTACCTGCATGGCCAGCTGCTGCTCATCCACCAGGGTACGGTAAAGTCTGGACGATTGACCATCCGAGAGCAACGAGGCCAGCATATCGACGGCATAATAATCATCGCTTCCCAGGGCGGGTGTATGGTAGGCCTGAATAATGGCCGGGATCCGGATGTTGTCGTATACCGTATCCCTTACTTCCTGCTGCTGAGCCGGCTCCACTACCTCGGGCCGGTAGATCTCTCCCTCGTTAGGCGGTATATCGGCAAAATACTTTTTGACCAGCTGCCGGGTCTCTTCTTTATCGATATCCCCGGCAATAGTCAATACAGCATTGTTGGGCACATAAAACTCATCATAGAAATCCTTGAAATCCTGGATGCTGGCCGAGCGGATATGATCGGGCTCGCCAATGGTGGTCCACTGGTAAGGATGTTTCTGATACGCCCTTTTCATGGTTTCGATCAGTATCGACCCGTAGGGACGGTTGTCATAGTTCTGCTTCTTCTCCTCAATGACCACCTTCTTCTGGGTGTTTACCCCCACCGAATCCACCTTCGCGTGAAGCATCCGCTCCGACTCAAGCCACAAGCCCAATTCCAGCTGATTGGAAGGTAGGATCTCATAATAATAGGTTCGGTCCTGGTTGGTATTGGCATTCAGGGTGCCTCCCGCTTTTTCAACATAGCGCGAATACTCCTGCCGGTCAATGTGCCTGGTTCCCTCGAACATCAGGTGTTCAAAAAAATGAGCAAATCCCTGTAATTGGGGATCCTCGTTCTTGGACCCCACATGATACATCACCGAAACACCTACGATGGGCGTAGAGTGATCTTCGTGAAGAATCACATGCAGTCCGTTGTCCAAATCAAACTCCTCGAATTCAATCGCAGGAGTCTGTGCATTCAGGGCTGCCAGGCCCGTAAAAGCCAAAAGCCATGCGGTGATGGCTAGTTTTTTGAGTTTCATCATGTTGCAGTTTGATTTTGAATTTATATCGAAGTTACAAATTTATTCATTACCCACGGCTATGGAGAGCTGAATTTTTTAAGAAGAATTTATTTTTGCAGAATAATAAATTTATGATTAAATTTCGTCCACTTAACTATTATTGATTTTTTATGGAAAAAGATACCATTCTTGTTCCCTGGGATTTTACGGAAGTTACAGAGAATGCCCTCAAGCATGCTGTCAAGCTCGCCAACCACCTGAAAAACAAGATTCAGCTCATCCACATTGTCAAGAACGAAAAGCAGATTGAAGAATTCCGGCAAAAGCTGGCCACGGATATCGAGAGACTTTCAGCCGAGTACAAGGCAACGATGGAACCGGTTGTAAAAGCGGGAAGCCTTTTTCATGAGATCAGTGATTATGCCTCCAATCAGCCGGTCAGTATTGTGGTGATGGGTACCCATGGTATTAAGGGAGTACAAAAATTCACGGGTAGCTGGGCTTTGAAAACCATCGTTGGCTCGAAAGTACCTTTCATCGTGATACAGGGTCCTCCCTCCAAGTCTGAAATTTTCCGGGATGTGGTATTCCCCATGGATTATAAGAAAGAAGCCAAACAGAAAGTGAATTGGGGCTTGTTCCTGGCCAAGCATTTTGATGTAAAGATACACATCATCACCCCGACCATCCGGGACGAAGGTTTGCAAAAGCGAATCCGGATGAATGTAACCTTTGCCGAGAAAATATTCGACAACCATGGGGTCAACTACGACATACAAACCATCGACTCCTCGCATTTGGGAGCCGAAACCGTGGATTATGCCAAGAAAATCGATGCCGACCTCATCCTGGTTATGACCACCCGCGATATAGGCCTCGCCGATTACGTGATTGGGGCCAAAGAACAATATATCATTGCCAATGAAGCCAAATTGCCGGTTATGTGTGTCAATCCCAGAACGGATCTCAGCAGATACGGCAGTTTCAGCTCTACCGGCGGCTGATTCCGCAGGTCTCTTCCCCTGCTAAAGCCCCGAAGATATTCTATTGCATAAAGGCTGCCCGATGGCAGCCTTTTGTTATTTGACCTGACTCAGGTTGACAAAATCCACATAATTGCCGGCATCTTCTCCATACATGCTGACAGATTCCCCTACCAGGGTATAGGTGCTTTTTTCACCGGCAATTTTGGAGAACAGTACTTCATACTCGTGATTATCCGGACCGATCATCAGGATCCGGGAAAGCTTCTCATTCACCTGGGTAGCCAGGGGGATGTTGCAGACCGGACAGTAAAACTCAAATTTCATCCCTGCGGGAACCTCAAAGTGAGGATGATGCTTCACCTCATAATTTCCCAACTCGGAATGTAACAAGATTAACCCTTTTCGCCTATCTTCCGATTTCACAGCAAAAATTATGTCGTCCTCTACGTTCAGATGGCTACGACATTGTGGACAAATAAACTGATTCATAATGCGACCTCCTTTTCTTATCTGTTGATATAAAAGATACAGGCGCGTTCAGGCCTGATGAATGTTTGTCGCATGCTGAAAACTCCCTAACGGACCTCTATTATAAAAACTCTCCGATACAGGGTTTGTGTATGAATCACCACCTTCTTTTTTGACTTTTTTTCTCCTGATCCTTTTCTATTCTACTGGATAATGAAACGGAACACAAAGATGATTGCCAGGATATACAACAACAAAGATACCTCTTTTCCCCTGTTTGTCAAAAGTTTTAACAGCACATAGCTTAACACGCCAAAAACCACTCCTTCAGCAATGCTGTAGGTCAGGGGCATGATGACAATGGTCAGGAAAGCAGGCAGGGCTTCGGTGTAATCGTTGAAATTGATGTCCTTAATGGGGGTAATCATAAAAAAGCCCACCAGGATCAGTGCTGGTGCAGTAGCAGCTTCGGGTATAATCAGAAAAAGGGGGCTGAGGAACAGGGCCAGGCCAAAGAGCAGGGCAATGACAAGGGCGGTGAGGCCGCTTCGTCCTCCTTCGGCAATGCCTGCTGCACTCTCCACGTAGGTGGTCACTGTGCTGGTGCCCAACAGGGAGCCCATGGTGGTGCCGGCGGCGTCGGAAAAAAGGGCCTGCTTAGCCCGGGGCAGCCGGCCGTTTTCATCGAGCATCCCGGCCTTGGCGCCCACCCCGATCAGTGTGCCCACGGCACTAAACATATCCACAAAGAGAAGGGTGAAAAGTACGATCAGCATGTCGGAAGAAAAGATCCGGGCAGGCTGGATCTTAAAAAACAGGGGTTCCAGCGATGGGGGCGAGCTCACTACCTGCATCTGATCCGGAATGTGGGTTACTCCAAAAGGTATCCCCACCAGGGTCGTCACGACAATGCCGATCAAAAGAGCCCCCTTGGTACGCAAGGCCAGCAACACGCCGGTAAAAACCAGGCCGATCAGGGCGGTCAGCACATTGGAGGCACCTATATCACCCAGCTTCAGGATGCTGCCGCTTACCGTGCCGTCGGTCTGTGCCTGCATGCCGGTAACCACGATATCGGCACTGTTTAACCCGATGAGGGCGATGAATAGGCCTATCCCCACGCTTACGGCATGTTTGATGTTCATGGGAATGCTGTTGACAATGGCTTCCCGGATGTTGAAGAAGGTCAGCAGCAGAAAGATGAGCCCTTCGAGAAAGACGGCCGTCAGGGCCAGTTGCCAGGAAAAGCCCATCTGCATTACAATGGTGTAGGCAAAAAAGGCATTGATACCCATCCCCGGGGCCAGACCAAAAGGCAGACGGGCATAGAAGGCCATGATAAGGGTCGCCAGCATGGCTGCAAGGGCGGTAGCCGTAGTCAAAGCCGACTGATCCATCCCCGCCTCGGAGAGGATCTGGGGATTGACCACAATTATGTAGGCCATGGTCATAAAGGTGGTGACACCCGCTATGATCTCGCGCTGAACCGTGGTGCCCAGCTCCTTCAAACGAAAAAAACGCTCCAGCATCCTTTATATTTTTTGTTCAACAAAGATAGGCATCCAACAAGTGAAACAAAAATTCCCGCCCTGCTACAACTATTTACCATCTACTGCTTTCTACCTCATCTCCTCCTTACTAAATGATTCTTACTTCTTCTTGTTGCTTACTAATGACTTCTTCTTTCTTACTCCATACTACCTACTAATTACTTCTTCTTACTACTTGCTAATTACTTCTTCTTGCTGCATACTAATTACTGCCTACTAATTACTTCCCGCTCCTTTCTTACCATTCCTCCAGCGATGTCACCGGCTCCATCTTGGAGGCACCTTTTTTACGGGGAAAAAGATACGTCAGGCCCACGAAAAGTACCAACGATGCAGTTATTCCAAATATGTTGGGATCCAGCCCGTAAGGCAGCTTAAACTGAGCGATGGTCAGGTACAGGGTTGTTCCACCCCCGACCAGCATCGACCAGAAAGCAGCGATGGGACTGCTCTTCTTCCAGAACAAGGCCCCCAGGATGGGGACAAACAATCCGGAAACCATAAAGGCGTAGGAATAGAGCATCAATTGAAGCACGTTCTGCATTTTGAGGGCCAGCAACAGGGCCGATCCGCCAATCACAAAGGTGATGCCCTGGGAAATGCGGAGGACTTTTTTCGAGTTGTGGTCGAAGGGGAAAACCTTATGCAGGATGTCGGTCAGGATGTTGCCGGAAGAAGCCATCAGGCAGCTGTCGGCGGTCGACATGATCGCAGAGAAATAGGCCGACATCATCAGGCCCATCAACCCTACCGGCAGCACAGTTCTCAGAAGCAGAGGCAGTCCCATTTCCGAGTCGATGCTCTGCAGGTCGGGATATCCCAGGGAGGCAAACATGCCGTTTTCCAGGGCCACCCGCCCAAACAGGCCGAGTATCACCCCCATCATAGCCATTATCGGCCACTCAAACAAGCCGGCCACAAACCAGGCCCGTTGAGCTTCCTTTCGGTTGCGGGTGGAATAGATCCGCTGATAAAGGGTCATCCCGACAAACCAGATCGGTATGATGGTGATACCCCAGTTGACCAGCTCCTGCCAGGAGACATTACTAAAAGAAAGGAATTCGCGGGGGAGGGTTTCCCGGATCGCTTCCATGCCCCCGATGGCATTATATCCCAGAGGTATACCGATGAATATGAGACCGCCCATCAATATCAGCCACTGGATGGTATCGGTATAGATCACTGCCTTCAGGCCCCCCATCACTGTATAAACAACCGCAATAACACCCATGATGATCAGGGCCTGGTTGATCTTCAGGTCGACAAAGGTAGCGGAAGCCAACTTGGCCCCGGCCAGGATCTGCGAGCTGGTAAATCCCATATAACCGATGGCCGAGATTACACCCGCCAGCAACGCTACACGGGGGGTATAAAATTGCTCGAAGATCTGGGGGAAAGTAAACAGCTTGATCTTATGCGACATCTTACTGACCTTGGGAATAAGAAAAACCGCGCTAAGCCAGGCTCCGATCAAACCGGTGAAAAGCATCCAGGATCCGGCAATGCCCATCAGAAAACCCAAACCGCCCAGACCGATCGAAAAACCGCCGCCCACATCGGTGGCCACAACCGACAATCCCACGTGAAGACTGCCCATACTGCGGCCCCCTACATAATAGTCGTCGGTATCCTTGTTGCGGCGAAGGAAAAAATAACCCACACCCAACATCACAACCATATAAAGAATAAACACGGATAAATCGATGAAATGCATAATATCGGTTTTTGGCGAATATCTTTTAAATAAAGAAAATAAATTGAAAAAATCAAAATGCCCCGTCATAAAGCATTCCGGACTCCTTTATTTACAACATATTCCCGGAGCCATTGTTTAGTGATTCTTCGGCGGGGCCATGCTTCCCATCCATAATTTCTATGGAATCACTATTTTTACATCCATTTTTCACCCGAACAACTTTTCTACCATGCGTGCACTCATTCAACGGGTCAATCATGCCAGCGTTACCATCTCCGGCAAAGAGAAAGCGGCCATTGGTAAGGGCCTGCTCATCCTGCTCGGTGTTGAGGAGGAGGACACCGGGGAGGACATCCCCTGGTTAACGGGCAAAATAAGTAAGTTGCGGATTTTTGAAGATGAAAACGGACAGATGAACCTTTCGGTACGGGATGTCGACGGAGAGGTGCTGGTGATCAGCCAGTTCACCCTGCATGCCAAAACCAAAAAGGGAACCCGTCCCTCCTACAGCAAAGCCGCCGGACCCGACCAGGCCCGGGAGCTATACGAAGACTTTGCCCGGCAAATGGGCGTTGAAACGGGAAAAGAAACACAAACCGGTGAGTTTGGAGCCTACATGAAGGTAGCCCTGGAAAACGACGGGCCCGTCACCCTCATGCTTGACTCAAAAAACAAGGCGCTTTGATGCACCTTTCGTTCAAATTATTAATTTTGTCTGAAAAATGACCCTTGAAGAAGCACAGCAAACCGTTGACTCGTGGATACAACAACACGGGGTCCGTTATTTCGATGAATTAACCAATATGGTCATGCTCACCGAAGAAGTGGGCGAGCTGGCCCGGGTGATCGGCCGCCGATACGGCGAACAGTCAGCCAAAGAGACCGATGCATCCGACCTGGCCGATGAGCTCTCGGATGTCTTGTTTGTGCTGATATGCATCGCCAACCAGACCGGGGTGGACCTGACCGGAGCTCTAAACAAAAACCTGGAAAAGAAAACCAACCGCGACCAAAACAGACACAAAAACAACCCCAAACTTTGATATAAGACCATGGAAAAATTAATTGACAAATACTCACTAACTTTAGAAGAAGGAATTGAACAAAAAGTTAAAGTAATTGGCAACAACAGCCACCAGTATTTTGAACAGGACATCTTGAAGCAATTGTTTCGGTTACTCGACTTAACCAGCCTGAATACAGACGATAACATTCCATTTATCGAGAAGCTTTGCAACAAGGTGAACAAAGTGGAGGAGCATTTTGACGGCTTGCGCAACGTGGCCGCCGTTTGTGTTTATCCCCCGCTGGTGGAAACCGTCAGGAAGAAGCTACAGGACGACAGCATACAGGTAGCATCGGTAGGCGCCAGCTTCCCGACTTCCCAAACTTACCTCAACATCAAGAAGGCCGAATGCAAAGAAATCATCAGCCAGGGAGCCGACGAGGTGGATGTGGTGCTGCCCCTTGGCGCATTTTTTGCCGGCGACTACGATTATGTATACAAAGAGATCCGGGAGCTGAAAGAGGTCATTGGCAACAAAAAGCTGAAGGTTATCCTGGAAACCGGAATGCTCAATGACTATAAGAACATCCAGCTGGCCAGCCTTATTGCCATGGAAGCAGGAGCCGATTTCATCAAGACCTCAACGGGCAAACACAAGCCGGCAGCTACCTACGACGCGGTATACATCATGGCCCAGGCCATTAAAGCCTTCTATAAACACACCGGCAAGACCACCGGCATCAAACCGGCCGGCGGCATCTCCACCACCGAGG
>P_1C_Sed_2_UnCtyDRAFT_1000671_pt1 | contig 10192 bp, 5 predicted proteins | sample Pon1CUnioCityCA_4_FD_10229 | JGI IMG/M metagenome (IMG submission 10229) | reverse complement strand
TCTGGAGAACCTCGAACATCTTGATTATGCTGCCGGTATCCCTCCCTACCTGAGGGGTCCCTATTCCACGATGTATGCCATGCGCCCCTGGACTGTCCGTCAGTATGCCGGATACTCCACTGCCGAAGAGTCCAATGCTTTTTACCGCAGAAACCTGGCCGCCGGACAGAAAGGTTTGTCGATAGCTTTCGACCTGGCTACCCACCGCGGATATGATTCGGACCATCCCCGCGTGGTAGGGGATGTTGGTAAAGCCGGCGTGGCTGTTGATTCCATCAAGGATATGAAGGTGCTGTTCGACCAGATCCCTCTGGATCAGATGACCGTGTCGATGACCATGAACGGCGCTGTATTGCCCGTGATGGCCTTCTACATTGTGGCCGGCCTCGAGCAAGGAGTGCCCCTTGAGAAACTAAGCGGAACCATCCAGAACGATATCCTCAAGGAGTTTATGGTAAGGAACACCTACATCTATCCACCGGACTTCTCCATGAAGATCATTGCCGACATCTTTGAGTACACATCCAATAACATGCCCAAGTTCAACTCCATCTCTGTTTCGGGCTATCACATGCAGGAGGCCGGTGCCACCGCCGATATTGAGCTGGCTTACACCCTGGCCGACGGACTGGAGTACTTGCGGGCCGGGATGAATGCCGGGCTGGATGTGGATTCTTTTGCCCCACGGATCTCTTTCTTCTGGGCCATTGGCATGAACCATTTTATGGAGATTGCCAAGATGCGGGCTGCCCGCATGCTATGGGCTAAGATTGTCAAGCAGTTCAACCCTGAGAATCCCAAGTCGATGGCTCTGCGAACCCATTCACAGACTTCAGGCTGGAGCCTGACCGAGCAGGACCCGTTTAACAACGTGGCACGTACCTGCGTGGAAGCTATGGGGGCTGCCCTGGGACATACCCAGTCGCTGCATACCAACGCCCTGGATGAGGCCATTGCCCTTCCTACCGATTTTTCTGCCCGTATTGCTCGTAATACACAGATATACCTGCAGGAAGAGACCAGCATTACCCGGAGCCTGGATCCCTGGGCCGGTTCCTATTATGTGGAGAAGCTTACCGACCAGATCGCCCGCAGGGCCTGGGAGCATATGAAGGAGATAGAAGACCTGGGCGGCATGGCTAAAGCCATTGAAACCGGTGTCCCCAAAATGCGTATCGAGGAGGCTGCTGCCAAGAAGCAGGCCCGGCTGGATACCGGCAAAGAGGTGCGCGTGGGGGTCAACAAGTACCGCACCGACAAGGAAGATCCCATGGAGATCCTCGACGTGGACAATACCGCAGTACGTGAAGCTCAGCTGAAGCGATTGAAAGAACTCAGGGAAGAGCGCAACGACGAAGAGGTTCAACAAGCACTGGACAGGATTACTGAATGCGCACGCACCGGTGAAGGCAACCTGCTGGAACTTGCTGTTGAGGCGGCCAAAAAACGGGCTACCCTGGGCGAGATCTCTTATGCATGTGAGAAAGTGGCAGGCCGCTATACGGCCGTTACCCGCTCCATATCCGGCGTTTATTCTTCCGAATCAAAAGATGATGCCATGTATCAGAAAGCCAAAGAATACGTTAAGAAGTTTGCCGAGCAGGAAGGCCGGCAGCCGCGCATCATGATTGCCAAGATGGGCCAGGATGGCCACGACCGCGGTGCCAAAGTGGTATCTACCGGTTATGCCGACCTGGGATTTGACGTGGACATCGGCCCGCTTTTCCAGACACCCGCTGAAGCCGCCAGACAGGCCGTGGAAAACGATGTGCACATCCTGGGTGTCTCCAGCCTGGCAGCAGGCCACAAGACACTGGTGCCCCAGGTGATGGAAGAGCTTAAAAAGCTGGGCCGCGATGATATCATGGTGATCGTCGGTGGCGTGATCCCCTCACAGGATTATAAGCATCTGTATGATGCCGGCGTGGTGGGCGTCTTCGGTCCCGGTACTCCCATCCCCGAGGCTGCTATCAAGATCCTGAAGGTTATGCTGGACCAGGAATAATAAATCTCAGACTATCCTTGGATATAAAAGACAGGCAAGGCATCTTCATCTGAGGAGATGCCTTGTTTTATAAGAAACTACATAATCACTCAAGATTCTTATAACCACATACGGCAATGATTGCATAAGGAGCTCCTCCTGTGGAGGGACATTCGACGTATCATTCCGGGTACTGAGGGGCAATAATCATTTTTGATTTGGCATTTGAAAATATTTTATGATTACATTTACTGTACGGTTTCATATGGTTATTTTTTTATCTAATTAATTGGACATATGGAACCTGCATGAAATAATCATGTCCTTGTTGTGTAAGTTCTTGGATGCAGGGTTCATTCGTATAAAATTTTATTAACGTTCTGATTTAAACCAAATAGTCTGGCATTATTTGAGGGTTGAGGAACCCTCTGCCATGGAACCTCCATGCCAAAACAATCAATCTCCTTTTGTGATATCCATGATTCTTTTGTCATGGACGTTTCATTGGAAAATTCTTTTGTAATATGACCAAAAACAAGTTTTTATCTTCGATTGGGTTGGGTTTTATCTTCGTTATTTTAGGGTCCGGCCTTTTAAGGGCGCAGCAGGCTTCAATCCGTTCGATGGAGTGGGGGTCCAACCTAAAGATAAGCCTGGAGTTATCCAATGACAGCACCTACCTGCTTGATGTTGATCAGCTGCCCCATTCCAGTCGCCAACAAGGGCAACCCAATAATCAATATACGTATTACCCCGTTCGCTTGTCGGAGGATTTTATCGCCCAACTCAAGGAGATACCTATTGATGAGGCAGACAGTCTGGCTGTGAAAGGAACGGAACAGGTCGTTGACAAGACCCTGTGGAGTGCCCTGCACAATCTGATCGGGGGTGGATGGCCTCATTTTATCAACACCCTGTTGTACTCGTTGGAGCGGGGATACCTCGACCTGCGTGCGCCCCTGATGGAACGCCCTAACACCGGATGGAAACCCAGCCCCATGACCAAGTCGTACCGGCGTACCAGGAAATGGGATTATTATGTTCCGGTGAACCAGCGCCATGCCCACAAGGAATACAAAAAGAGGAAGGCCGGCGGTCAGCTTGGTGAAATTCGCGACGTGCCCGATGAGTTTATCCGGCTGTTCCGGGAAACCGGCAATTGGAAGTATAAGCGCCTTATTAGAAAGGACAGGCGAAAAAAGGTAGCCCGCATCGACCTGGTCAAGTTGCTGTTAGGTTCCTATTACCTGGGCAAGCCACAGATACAGTACATCAAGACCATGGTGCTGAAAGCCGTGAATGATTATTCAAGGGATCACCTGCCCTCGGTGATCATCTTCGACAATTTCCATGCTGCTGTGGCCATGAGCCTCAACGAAACCGGGTACCGGGTTGACAAGATCGTTTTCAGCGATGCAAAAAGAATCGCCCGCCAAACAAAGATTGAACGCCGGGAGAAGATCAATGCGATTGTTGACAACATCAACCAGGTAAACAAGGACCTCTTTCGCTCCCGGCTGCAATCCCACTACCAGTAAAATAGTCAGGGTTACGCCTGAATTTTCTTCATTATAAGGGAATACCGGCAGAAGCCGCTGGTGTTTCCTTGTATCCATCGTGGCAAAAAGAGCGGGAGGTCTTTATATATAATCAGTTTAGATAATTGGGCTGGTCTTGATTTACTTCCCGTAAACCTGTATCTTGAGATATTTATCCTTCAACCTCTGAATATGAACACACTGGAAATCCTCAGGAAATATCCCCCAGAGCGGGATCAGATGCTTCTTATGTTGCATGAGATTCAGCATCATAATCCGGGCAACAACATCACCCAGGCCGATATCAGGAAGGTCGCTGAATACCTCAATACCACCACTGCTTTTGTATATGGGGTGGTAGGTTATTATTCCATGTTTAGTATGGCCCCGCGGGGCAACTATGTGATCCGTTTCTGCAAATCTCCGTTGTGTAGGATGGTTGGGGCTTTCAGTCTTTTAAAATCGCTGGAGAGAACCCTGTCCATCCGTGTGGGTGAAACCACCAGCGATATGCTTTTCACCCTGGAGCCCTCAGAATGTCTGGGGCATTGTGATAAGGCCCCGGTGATGATGATTAATGATCGGATGTATTTTAATCTGGATGAGGAGCGGTTGGAGGAAATCATCCATCAGATTCGTGAACAGGAACTTAAAAAGCACTCATCGTGACACAACAAACAAGAATAGCCCTTCGTAATGCCGGCTCGATTGATCCCTTAAGCATTGATGATTATATTGCTGCCGGCGGTTTTCAGGCCTTTGAAAAGGCCCTGAAGCAGAAACCTGGTGAGCTTGTAAGTGAACTGGAAGCTTCTAACATCCGGGGGCGAGGAGGCGGGGGTTTCCCAACCGGCATGAAGGTTAAGTTTACCGATAAAGCCGATCGCCCTGCCGACGGCATGAAATATGTGGTGTGCAACGCCGATGAGGGTGAACCCGGCACATACAAGGACCGGGTGATCATGGAGCAGGATCCCCATCTTATGATTGAGGGGATGCTGTTAGCCGCTTATGCGATACAGGCCCAAAAAGCCTACGTGTACATCCGTGGGGAATATGCGGATTCGATTCGCAAAGTGGAGCAAGCCTTAAAGAATTGTTACAACAAGGGGTACCTGGGTAAGAACATTCGGAGCAGCGATTTTTCCCTGGATATAGAAATACGGCTGGGTGCCGGATCCTATCTATGCGGCGAGGAGCTCACCCTGTTGGAGTCATTGGAGGGCAAAAGGGGTTATCCAAGGATCAAGCCGCCTTTCCCTGCTAACGTGGGTGTATTTAATAAACCAACCCTGATCAATAATGTGGAAACTTTTGCCCTGATGCCCTGGATTATTTCCGAAGGCTCGCAGGCCTTTACGGCTATGGGTACAGAGAAGTCGCCCGGCACCAAGATTTTTACCATCTCAGGCGATGTGGAAAAACCAGGATACTATGAAGTGGTGATGGGTACTACCCTGCGTGAGCTGATTGAGCTTGCCGGGGGCATGAAGGGAGGAAGTGCTTTTCATGCTGCTATTCTTGGGGGTGCGGCCGGCAGCTTTGTCAATGAATCGGTGCTGGATACCCCGATGGGTTTTGACACCCTGAAAGAAGTGGGAGCAACCCTTGGTTCCGGTGCAGTGATGGTAATGGATTCCCAGCGTTCGCTTTATGATATGATGGCCTCCATTTTGGATTTTTTCGCTCATGAGTCGTGCGGAAAATGTGTGCCATGTCGTGTGGGTACCACCATGCTGGTGAAGATGTGGGAGGAGGTTAAGCGTAAGAAAAACGGCAACCGCACCGTGATGCTCGAGAAGATGGAGGAGGAAGCTGATTACATGCAGAAGACCTCTCTGTGTCCCCTGGGCGGATCGCCTATCATCCCCATTCGCAGCGCAGTTCAGTATTTCAAGAATGAATTTTAAAGTCAATCCTATGAATAAGCTTGTGGACCTCACCATAGATGGAAAAAAAATTCAGGCACGCCAGGGAGATAATCTCCTTCAGGTTGCCCTGGACCATGGCATACAAATACCCTATCTATGTTATCATCGTAAACTCAGCCCGACGGGCGCATGCCGTATGTGCGTTGTCAGGCTCAAGGATCAAAAAGGACTGGTGATGTCCTGCACCGTTGAGGTTCAGGAAGGCATGGAAGTGACGGCTTTTGACGAGGAGCTCGAAGAAGCCCGGAAACGGACTCTCGAATACCTGCTGGCCGAGCATAACGACCATCATGACAATACCTACTACGATGAGTTTTTATATTGGGTGCAGCATTACAACCTGGATCGTCGCGACAAAAGGAGTTATCCCAATATTTACAAGCAGATGCGTTATCCGGTGGACGACAGCTCTCCCATCCTTTCATACGACGGCACCAAATGCATTAAGTGCTTCCGTTGCATCAAGGCCTGCGATGAGGTTCAGGGTAAGAATGTGCTATCTTTCAGTCAACGGGGTCTGGCATCCTATATCGTGGCCGGGATAGATAAATGGAGAGATTCGGAGTGTGATGGATGCGGTGAATGCGTCCAGCTGTGTCCTACCGGGGCCCTGGTGGATAAGCCCCACCGCGATGAGATTAACCTGGACAAGGTGGAGAAAATGGTGCGCACCACCTGCCCCTATTGCGGGGTAGGATGCCAGATCCTCTTGTATGTGCAGGATGGAAAGATCGTCCGTTCTGACGGGGTGGAAGGGGTGGCACCCAATGACGGGCGCCTTTGTGTGAAGGGCCGATACGGCTATGATTATGTACAAAGCGAAGATCGTCTGACCCAGCCGCTGGTCAAGAAAAACGGAGAGTTTGTCGAATCATCCTGGGATGAGGCCCTCGACCTGATCGCCACCCGGTTCAATGAGATCAAGCAAAAATATGGCAGCCAGGCTCTGGGTGGCTATGGATCGGCCAAATGCACCAACGAGGACAATTACATCTTCCAGAAATTTATCCGGGTGGTATTCGGCAACAACAACCTCGACTATTGCACCCGGCTTTGTCATGCTTCTACCGTCACCGCTATGCTCAAGTCGTTGGGAAGTGGTGCCGGCAGCAACTCGATCGAGGATTTTGCCAGGGCCGATTGTCTGTTGATAACCGGCAACAACATGATCGAGACCCATCCGGTGACCGCCACTTTCGTCAAAAACGGTCAGTATAAAGGGAACAGGATCATCGTTTGCGACCCACGCTGGACCAAGATGGTTAAATATGCCGATATCTGGCTTCAACCCAGGGTGGGTACCGATGTAGCCCTTTTGAACGGGATGATACGACAGATCATCAAAGAGGATATGATCGACCAGACTTTCATTGAGGAGAAGGTAGAAGGGGGCATGGAATCTTTTGAGACGCTGAAAAAGCTGGTAGAGCCCTATACCCCTGAAGAAACAGAGCGCATTACCGGTGTGCCCGGTGAGAAGTTCATTGAGGCTGCCCGCATTTATGCCCGGGCCTCCCGTGCTATGATCGCTACCGGCATGGGCTTGAGCCAGCAGCAGGTAGGCACCAACATGGTTTTCTCACTGATCAATATGATGCTTATCACCGGTCAGATTGCCAAGGAGGGCGCCGGCATTGATCCCCCGAGAGGACAGAACAACGTGCAGGGGGTAACCGATATCGGCGTCTCACCGATCAACTATCCCGGCTACATCCCGGTAGCAGACGAAGAGAACCGCCGCAAGCTGGCTAAGCTTTGGAATGTGCCGTTTGAGTCCATGCCTGCTGAGCCGGGTCATACTACCGTGGAGCTTATGAATGCGGCCTACGATGGTGAAATCAAAGGGATGTTCATCATGGGAGAGAATCCGATGATGACCGATCCCAATCTGAACCATACCGAGGAATCATTGAAAAAGCTTGATTTTCTCGTCGTTCAGGATATCTTCCATACAGAAACGACGCCATTTGCCGATGTGATTCTCCCTGCAGCCTCCTATGCCGAAAAGGAGGGCACCTTTGTCAACAGCGACCGGAGGGTGCTTCGCGTGCGAAAAGCCGTCGAGAAACCCGGTGGGGCCGAGGAGGACTGGAAGATCATCCTGCGCATGGCCGAAAAGATGGGTTATGACATTGGTTCCTACAACAATGCAAAGGAGATCTTTGAAGAGATCCGCGAAGCAACACCCATCATGGGCGGGGTTACTTACCAACGCATCGAACATGAAGGGCTCCAGTGGCCCTGCCCCACCACCGACCACCCTGGAACGCCAACCCTGTTCCTGGAAAAATTCAGTACCTCCCATGGCCAGGGAATTCTCAACCCAGTGGATTATCAGCCGCAAACAGAGCCGGCATCGGAGGAATACCCCTTCGTGCTGAATACCGGGCGGATCCTTTATCAGTATCATACCTCCACCATGTCGCGCAGGAACAAGTCGCTTAACGACTTTGCCAATGAGGCTTACGTGCTGATGAACCCTGCCGATTTAAAAAAGAATGGATTGAGGAACGGTGACCGGGTGAAGCTGTCTAATAAAAGGGGTGAACTGGAGACGGTCATACGCGAAAGCGATGGAGTGACCGAAGGCGAACTGTTCATGCCTTTCCATTTTAGTGAGGGAATGGTGAATAAGCTTACCCGCAGCGAGCTGGATCCCTATTCGAAAATACCTCCTTACAAATATTCGGCCTGCAAGGTGGAAAAGGTATAGGGACCCGTGTAGTATTTTTTAACTTTTCCTGCGTATGCACAGTACCTCTATGATCCTGCGACCCTACAGGCGGCTGCGGTTAACATTATGGATTCCTTTCTTGTTGGTAATGGTAGGATGCAATTACAACAACCCTCAAAACAAAAAGGATATGGACTCCAGCGAACTCATCATTTTTCATGCCGGCAGTCTTTCGGTGCCATTTAAGGAAGCGGCTGATTCGTTTCAAAAGCAACATCCGGATGTGGAGATAAAGTTGGAAGCGGCAGGCAGTGTGGATTGTGCTCGCAAGATCACTGAGTTGAACAGGCAGTGTGACATCATGGCTTCTGCCGATTACCGGGTCATCGACAAGCTGCTTATACCCGGTTACACGGATTGGCTGGTGCGTTTTGCCGCTAACGAGATGGTGCTGGTCTATCATGACAAGTCCCGTTACAGCGATGAGATTAACCAGGAAAACTGGCCGTCCTATCTGATGCGCGACAGGGTATATTACGGCCGCTCGAACCCGGATGCTGATCCTTGCGGCTACCGCACGGTGTTGACGTTGCGGTTGGCTGAAGAATATTACAAGCATCGCGGGTTGGCCAGTCAGCTGTTGGCAAAGGATCAGCGCTTCATTCGGCCTAAGGAGACCGACCTGCTGGCTCTGCTGGAATCCAGGGCACTGGATTATGCCTTTCTCTACCGCTCGGTGGCCGAACAACACGGGATGCCTTACATCACACTGCCGGACAGCATCAACCTGGGCAACCCTGATTTGGAGGAGCATTATGCCAAAAGCACCGTGGATATTGCCGGCAAGAAACCCGGGGAGCCCTTTGCCATGAAGGGGGAACCGATGGTCTATGGCATCACTATGCTCAAGGATGCGCCCAACCCGGAGATGGCCAAAGCCTTTCTTCATTTTATCCTGGCTCCGGATCAGGGCATGGAGATCATGCGCAAAAACGGGCAGCCATCGCTGGTGCCCGCACCTGCCGGACATTATCAAAATATTCCGCACCAGTTTCAGAAGTATGCCAGGCCTCACTAGTCAACCCGTTGTGGTTTCAGGCTTGCTTTAACCAAAGGGTCTGGTAGGGATCCAGGGCAACGGTTTGGTCGGGCTGAAAGTTTTTTTCGCTGATCAGGTCGTGTAGGCTGACGCGGGAGTTTATGCGGCTAAGGTCAACTTGTCGCTGCCGGGGAGTGACATTGGAGACCGCCCATAAGGTTTCGCCTGGCTCCTGCATGCGGCGAAGGACAAAAAACTCCGGGCCCAACTCCAGGACCTTTTGTGCCGCATTGGGGTTAAAAGCCGGCTGGCCGTTTCGGATGCCAATGAGGCGCTTTAATTCGTGAAAGATCTGATGGGCAGGATGGTTTCTGTTGTTTAGCCGCTCCTCCAGCTCTTCTAAATGCCTTTTTTTGGGGTTGATGTTCCTGTTTTTACCGGTTCCGACACCTTCTTTGTGGTCGTTTTCTGTGGCAGTGAGAGCATGGAGGTAGAACGCGGGTATTCCTTTCATTTCCATCATGATTGTCTGGGAGCAAAGAAAGCGTTCCTTTTGCAAGCCATTGATGCCGTGAGTCGTCCCTTTCATGGCATCAAACCAGGTGATGTTTATTTCATAAGGACTTTCAGAGCCGTCGGATTGAGTTTCAAGGCAGCCACCAAAATCCTTCATCTGCTCTACCATTCTGTTGAGTTCATCTTCCGGGAGGATGCCTTCCAACGGCCTCACATCGATGGCATCATGGGAAGCAGTAAAATTCAGGAAGGTGTTTTCTTCATCGGTTTCGGGTATGGTGGTGGCCCACCGGCTAAGTAAGGTGGCATCCCCGGTATGCATGGCGCGAAGCAGGAGAGGAGGCAGCGGAGACTGGTAGATCATGTGGGCCTCGTCGAAGTTATGGCTGAAGGAAGAGATGTTTTGGCGCGCGGGCATATTGGTTTCGGTAAGGATGATGCAATCCGGGTTGATCAGTTCGGCCAGTTCCCGGATCAGCTTCACGATGTGATGAGATTGAGGCTGGCGGG
>P_1C_Sed_2_UnCtyDRAFT_1000670_pt1 | contig 10198 bp, 7 predicted proteins | sample Pon1CUnioCityCA_4_FD_10229 | JGI IMG/M metagenome (IMG submission 10229) | reverse complement strand
TATACCGGTCGATAATGTATTGGCCGCCATCCTTTATAAGGGGTCTGTGGTACCCTGGCTGGCTGGTCAGCCTGCTCATCCTGCCGGAAGGAATGTTAACGCGGTAAAGGTGCCTTTCCAGCGGACTTTCCCTGGTGGAAGAAAAATAGAGTTGTTTTCCTTTATCGTCAAATCCTTCAACCCCGGTTACTTCCCAGGGGCCCTGGGTCAGCTGTTTGATCAGTTCCCCCTCTGTATTGTAAAGATAGATGTGATTGTATCCATCGCGGCGGCTCATCCAGATGAAACGGTCGTCGCTGCCGGGAAGGAACCTGACCGGCGTCTGGGGTTCCACATATTTATCATGTTTTTCTTCAAACAGGGTTTTATCCAGGTTACCGGTAGAGGCGTTGTACCGGTTGAGCTTCATGTGGTTTTGATCCCTGTTTAGCAGGGCAATATAGATGTAACGGCCATCCGGACTCCAGGATACGTTGGTCAGGTACTGCTCCAGCGCCCGTCCTGTCTTAAGGAAGAGGGTGTCCTGGCTTAGCACGTCGTAAACACCCACTTTTACGTGATGGCTCTTCATTCCTGCCATCGGATATTTGACAGGTTCAGCGGTAGCTATGCGGTTGCTGATGTTGACAAGGGGGTAGGAGGCCACCATGCTTTCGTCTTTGCGGTAAAAAGCCAGTTTCTTCCCTTTGGGCGACCAGAATGTGCCGGTATGAATGCCGAATTCACGGCGATGCACTTCCTGGCCGTTAACGATGTCAGGGTTTGAATCGGATGTTACCTGAAGGGCGGGTTTGGAAAAAGGTTTGATATACAGGTTGTTCTCGATGGTGTAGGCAAGGTGGTTGTTCGTTTGGCAAAAATCGATGTTGCTGGCGGCTTTATCAAAGGAGGTAGTTTTAACCAGTTTCTTTTCAAAAGGATCGATCAGGAACCATTGATTGCCATGGCGGAAACTCATCAGGGTTGATCCGGTCCAGCTGAAACCCGGGAAGCGCTGGAGTTCCTTTTCTTTTTTCCCGATGATCTGACTCAACTCCTGGAGCGTGATGATTTCTTGCTTCTTATCTGTGTGGGGTGCCCCCTGCATCAGAGCGTTATTTTTCAGGAAGGAATAATTTTCTTTCTGGGGAATCCACTTTAATCCCTGTATATTTTCAGGGGCGAGCCCCTGCCATCTGCCAATAACAGCCTCTTCAAGGGTGAGTTTTTTTCCCTGGGAATAGCCCTCCAGTGCGACAATAAAGGATAGCAGCAGAAGGGTCAGGATGGTTTTTTTCATAATTTGAGATTTTTTAGGTTGATTGCGACTAGAAAACATTAGATTTGGGTGTCCTTTGAGGAAATAAACATATAAATTTTTTACCGGAAAACAGCGGTTGCAGAATCCTAATTAAGCGCATTTATGGAATTAACCTTTATAGACTGGCTGATTATTTTTTTGTATGTTGCTGTTGCTGTTTATATTGGTTTCAGATACCGAAGCCGGGCGGGGAGGAGTCTGAGCGACTTTTTCCTGGGCGGAAGAAAACTGCCTTGGTTTATAGCGGGAATCTCAATGGTTGCCACCACGTTTGCTGCCGACACTCCGCTGGCCGTCACCGAGATGGTAAGCCGTCACGGGATATCCGGCAACTGGCTTTGGTGGAACATGCTGATTGGGGGAATGCTGACCACCTTCTTTTTTGCTGATTTGTGGCGAAGGGCCAATGTGCTTACCGAGCTGGAATTTATTGAGTTTCGATACAGCGGCAAGGCTGCAGCCTTTCTGAGGGGTTTCAAATCGGTATACCTTGGATTATTCCTGAATATATTAATCATCAGCTGGGTTAACCTGGCATTGGAGAGCATCCTGCAGGTGTTTTTCGACATTCCCCCGGACCACCTGATCTGGTATGTGGGCGGGGCGATGCTGGTAGCCTCTTTCTATTCGGCTCTGTCCGGGTTACTGGGTGTGGCCATCACCGATGCCATCCAGTTTGTCATAGCCATGGCCGGCTCCATCGTGTTGGCTGTTATTGTTTTGTCTACCGACCAGGTGGGAGGAATCAGTGGCTTGAAGGAGCAGGTACCTGGCTGGGCCTTCAATTTTTTCCCGCGCATCGGTTCGGATGGGGGGGATGTAGCCTCCACCCTAACCATCAGCCTGGGGGCCTTTTTGGCTTATATCGGTGTGCAGTGGTGGGCCAGCTGGTATCCCGGAGCTGAACCCGGCGGGGGCGGTTATGTAGCTCAGCGTATGATGAGCACTAAGAATGAGCGCCATGCCACTGGTGCTACCCTGTTTTTTCAGATCGCCCATTATGCCATTCGGCCCTGGCCCTGGATCCTGGTGGCCCTGGCTACCCTCGTGCTTTATCCCGGGTTGCCTGAAGGGGAAGAGCGCCTGGGGTATGTGATGGCCATCCGCGATTATTTGCCTGCCGGACTTACCGGATTGCTGCTGGTGGCCATGCTGGCAGCTTACATGAGTACCATATCCACCCAGCTGAACTGGGGGGCCAGCTTCATCGTTAACGATTTCTATAAACGGTTCCTTAAAAAGACGCACCAGGGGAAAAGCGGAGAGCGCCATTATGTAATGATCAGCCGGCTGGTCACCATCTTAATTATGTTGCTTTCCTTATATGTTACAACCATCGTCACCTCCATCACCCAGGTGTGGCATTTTCTGCTGGAATGCGGAGCAGGGCTGGGACTGGTGCTGATACTCCGGTGGTACTGGCAGCGAGTGAATGCCTGGAGTGAGATCACAGCCACCATCGTGCCTTTTGTGGTTTTTGCAGTGGTCAAATATGGATATGGCATGGTCTTTCCCGGGAGTTTTTTCATAACCGTCGGCATTACTACCCTATCCTGGATTGTAGTTACATACATAACCCCTGAAACGGATGCTGCGGTGCTAAAAAAATTCTACCAGCGGGTGCATCCTCCCGGCCGCTGGTACATTGATCCTGAAACAACCCGGGAAAAGAACAAACGAATACCGCTTCTGGTCTCTTCCTGGCTCTCATCCATTCTTTTTACCTATTCGATCCTGTTTATGATCGGAAAGCTGATCTTTATGGAGTGGGCCTGGAGCCTGATGTGGCTGGTTCTGGCCCTTACCGGCTTTCTCATCTTTCGTCGCAACATCAAACGATTGTTTTAACAGGGCTTGTGGATAAATATATCTTTGATATGTCCATATATTTTTATTAATTAGCAATGGCATAAATTTGTTTTCATGGTATACCGTCACCGTCTGTTCACTAGTCTTTGGATTGTCCTGGTTTTATCTGTTTGTTGGGGATGCCAGAAGGGAACCCGGGAATCCTCCAGGACACAGAGCTTGATGGATGAGGCGATGGATACCACAGGCCTTTTGCTTAGGTATCACAACAACCTGTTCTCCATACCCTCACCATACGAGGCTGCCTATATCATCCGCCAGCATGATGTGAACTTTAGAGGGGAGCTGCTGAACGATCCCAATCGTTACAGCCGGTACAACACCAGCTTTAAAAAGGCTTTGAATCTGGGCATTTATGGAACGGATCTGGGATATTTGAATATTTTTAACCGGGATAAAGAGCTTCACAGCTATTTTAAAGTTTTTAAGTCCCTTGCCGGGGACCTGGGGCTGCGAAATGCCCTGGCCCCCGCAGAGCTGGAAACGGTAAAGAACAGCTTCATGACAGGCGATTCTGCCGTCTATTACCTGAGCAGTACATACCGCAAGTTTGATGCGTACCTGAAGGAGAATAACCGCCAGAAAATGGGAGCCCTGATCCTGGCCGGGGGATGGATTGAAAGCAATTACGTTCTTTCCCAAATGGTTCAGTCATCGGATGAACGCCAGCTGATCAACAGGCTTGGAGAACAAAAATATGTACTGGAAAACTTGATTGAGCTGCTCTCTTCTTATTATTATGAAGCCAACCGATACACTGAGCTTGTAGATGCCCTGGTGGATATTGCTTATGAATACGACGGGGTCATTTATAATTATTATTACAAAAAACCTGTGGTCAAAGAGGAACAAAAACTCACCATCATCCGTAGTACCTCCAATGTAGTGATTTCGGAATATCATATACGAACCATTTCAAAAAAACTGAGCGAACTCAGAAACAAGATTGTCTCATGAACCGTATCCTTCCCTGTATAATGGGTTTCGCGCTTATATTTGCCAGCCTGCTGATGTCTGCAGGGTTGAGGGCACAGACCGGCCCCGAGAAGATACCAGCCGATTGCCAATCGTTGATGGGAGAGGATTATCTCCCCGACGGACAGGACTACACAGCACGGCTCAATAAGAACAACGCGGCCCGTTTTCATGCGATTTTTTATGGAGGCAATCGCTACTTCATTGCTGCCTGCAGCAACATTGAGACCTATCCGTTGATCATAAAAGTATATGATTCGGAACGAAACCTATTGTTTGACAACACAAAACACAACCATACCTCATACTGGCATCTGGCATTTACATCCACGGTATCCTGTGTGGTGGAGATCAGGGTGGAAGCAGAACAACACATTGATCAACTGGTGAGGTTGATGATTGGATTCCAAAAACCCCGGAAGGCAGAATAAAGAACCGAACCATGAGTGAACCGATTCTCAAAGCCCTGATGCAGCTGTTTGCTATTATCGCTTATCCTACAAGTTCGTCGGGTGACCGTCGTAAGATTGTAGAGTATTTTCTTCGCAGGCAGATCAATCAGCAGGCAGCCAGGGAATATCTGCAAATATTTGATCATTACTTTTCCCTTCACCATGAGAAACTGAAAGAAAAGAGCAAGCGTAAGAAGCGTACTTCCAGCAGCTCGGTCAGGGTCCTGAAGATTTGCACCGAAATCAACGAAGAACTTACCCAAAAGCAAAAGAATGTAGTACTGGTAAGGTTGCTCGAGTTCGTGAAGTCGGGAGGGGAGGTAACCGAGCAGCAGATGGCTTTTATCACCACTGTAGCCGAGACCTTTCATATTCCCCGCGAAGAATACGATCTGATCCACAGTTTTGTGCTGGAGCCATTTGATCAGCTGCCTGATTCCAGAAGCTTTTTAATTATTGATTGCAATGCCGGGCTAGACAGCAGCCAGATGCGGCATATTCATTCGCCCAACCTGGAAGGTGAGCTGAGGGTGATTGAACTTGCCTCAACCGGCATGTATTTTATACGCTACATTGGGGAAAGTGAGATATACCTGAACGGACAGCTCCTGGAGCAGGATAAGGTATATGTATTAAACGTGGGAGCTTCGATCCGAAGCTCCAAGATTCAGCCTGTTTATTACGGCGATATCATCACCCGGTTTAATATCGACCGGCTGGATTCCCGCATCACTTTTGAGGCACGTCATGTGGAATACCATTTTTCCAACGGGGATACAGGCTTGCGTCCCATGAGTTTTTACGGTGAATCGGCCAAGCTTATTGGCATCATGGGTGCCAGTGGAGCCGGGAAATCAACCCTTTTGAATGTGTTAAACGGTTCATACGAACCCACCGGTGGGAAAGTATTGATAAATGGCATCAACATCCATAAGGAGAGGGAAAAGATAGAGGGGCTGATCGGTTATGTATCACAGGATGACCTGCTCATAGAGGAGCTTACGGTTTTTCAGAATCTATATTTCAATGCCCGGCTTTGTTTTGCCTATTATTCAAAGGAAGAACTGGAGGAGGTAGTCGACGATACCCTGGAAGATCTGGGTCTTTATGATATTAAGGATATGATTGTAGGCAGTCCGTTGAACAAAAAGATTAGCGGAGGCCAACGCAAACGACTCAACATTGCCCTTGAGCTAATCCGGGAACCGGCCGTGCTTTTCCTGGATGAGCCCACCTCAGGCCTTTCATCCCGGGATTCCGAGAATATCCTCGACCTGATGAAAGAACTGACCCTGAAAGGGAAAGTTGTCTTTGCCGTGATCCATCAACCCTCTTCTGACATCTTTAAGATGTTTGATAAGCTCTTGATCCTGGACCAGGGTGGATACCTGATCTATGACGGAGAGCCAATCGAATCGCTAATCTATTTCAAATCAAGAATTCAACACGCCAATTGGAACGAGAGCGAATGCCCGGTTTGCGGAAATGTGAATCCCGAACAGATCTTTAACATCGTCGAGACCAAAGTGCTGGATGAATATGGTAACTTTACCAACGAACGCAAGATCGCTCCCTATGAATGGCACGAGAAGTTTAACCATTCCACCATCCGGCAGAAGCAGAAAAAGTTGGTGCCAGGGGACAAGTTGCCCACTATCCATTTCCGGATCCCCAATTTTTTGAAACAATTCCGGATATTTACCCAGCGGGATGTACTATCCAAACTGGCCAATACCCAGTATCTTTTCATCAATCTCTTTGAGGCACCGGTGCTGGCCTTTATCTTATCATACATCGTAAAATATTACGAAATCAACAGCCGGCATGGCTATACCCTGGCATCCAACTCCAACCTGCCGGTGTATATTTTTATCTCAGTGATTGTTGCTATGTTTATTGGCCTGACTGTCAGCTCTGAAGAAATAATAAGGGACCGGAAGATCCTGAAACGGGAAGCCTTTCTCAACCTGAGCTGGAACAGCTACCTGTTCTCCAAGATTGGCGTTCAGTTTTTTATCTCCGCTATACAGGCCTGGCTTTTTGTACTCGTGGGCAATTCGATCATGGAGATACAGGGGATGTACCTGGAATACTGGCTGATCCTTTTTAGTGCCTGGTGCTTTTCGAATATGCTGGGCCTGCTCATATCCGACAGTTTCAATACGGTGATTACCATTTATATCTTGATCCCCTTTCTGATCATACCCCAGCTGATCTTAAGCGGTGTGATTGTGAAATACGAAAAGCTCAATCCCACTATCTCTAATCCGAAGACCATTCCCTTTTACGGGGAAGTGATCACGGCCCGCTGGGCCTATGAAGCATTGGCAGTATATCAATTTAAGAACAATGATTATGAGCAACCGCTTTATCCCTATGACAAGGTGATCAGCCAGGCTGATTTCAGGAAGAACTACTGGATCACCCGCCTCCAGAACAAGGTTTCTTATATTCAACGGCATCTGGATGATTCCAGCCGCCAGCACACAATACAGGCCAATCTTGCACTGCTGAGGGGTGAAATAGCGGAGGAGTTGCAATCGCCTTCCAGCCGGTTGGTGCGGTTTGCCTCTCTCGACCGGTTGCAACCGGAAAGGCTGGAAAAAAAGAACCTTCGCGAACTGGAAGATTATCTGAAGCTGCTCAGGCGATACTACATCAAACTATACAATAAAGCCACTGATAAAAAGGATGCCATCATGACCTCCATGCAGCATGAGGCAGACGGCCAGGACAACCTGCTGCAGCTGAGACGGAACCATTACAATGAGAAACTGGCGGATTTTGTTACCAACAGTGAAGAGATGAACCGCATCATTGAATATGAGGGAGAATTGGTCCAGAAAATCGATCCTGTATTTAAAGATCCGGAGCATCCTCTTATCAAGGCTCATTTTTATGCTCCCAGGAAGCAATTGCTGGGAAAGTACTATCCTACGTTCTGGGTGAACATGCTGGTTATTTGGGTTATGAGCCTGTTGCTTTATATTGCCCTTTCCAGAAGATGGCTCAGAAGGCTGATCGATTTCATCGAACGAAGACGCTATGCTCAAATAAAAAAATCACGTTGATGTTGGCTCAACGTGATGTATAGGAATGAGAGATTCGAGGGGATCAATCCACGATTTCAATCATTTTGAAGGGCACGCGGATGATTGATTCATAATCTTCCCCTGACTCAAGCATATCCTCATCATCCTCCTCGTAATACCAGTTGATCTTTACTTCGTTGCGTGCTTTTTTTAACGATTCCAGTTTTTTAAATATATCCAGGATGCATTTGGAGGAACTGGTATTGAAGTATTCCAATTGGACGTTGACGGTCGTATTTTTATTTGGATTCTTTGCATATTCGTCCAGCCATTCAATGATGGGCCTGTAAAATTCTATGGAATTCTCAGGTATCGATCGTCCCTTGATCTCGATGACCCCACTCTCCGGATTCAGCTTCACTGACGGGGTTTTGGTCGTGCCTTCAATTGAAATAGATTCCATATGGTTTGATTTGTTTTTTATTTTAGCGTTTTGTTTTAGAGTTAGATGAAAACTTCCAGGTTAAAAAAGGAATAATCTTCATTATAATCGGTAAAGCGATAATTCAGTTTTCCGTTGGTTCGTTTGGCCATGTCGACCAGGCCCAGTCCGACACCTCCCTTTTCGGTAAAATCCTGGTTGTACAGGATATCTTTATACAGACGTTTCAGATCCTCTTTAGACATTGACTGGATTCGTTCAAGCTTCTGGCGGAGCGGGATGATCTTATCATTCTGTATAAAATTGCCTGTTGAAACTTTATAACCTTCCTGGGTTTGGGAGATCACAAATATTCCAAAGTGTACATCAAATTTGCCGTCGGTCTTATCCGGAAGGTCATCGATGTGATGATACAGATTTTGAAGGCTTTCGACCAACACATTATACAGTTTCTTCTTAATGCGTTTTTGTGTGATCAGGTCTTCCAGCTTGGCATCCAGCACTTCCAGTACATTGGTGATCAATTCGGAGGATATACTACCCTTATAGGCCAGTATAACCTCACCCGAATTCATACTGGAATAATACTGGTCTATATCAAACTGCATATAAGCCTTCAAGTTGACTGGGATTATTTTTTATGACCAAAACAAATATAGGAATTTTGAGATACAAAACACCGTCGGGAAGTATTTTTTTCCGTCCTCTCAGGGAAAATTATGGCTTCAGGTCTGCTTGTTTTTTTTGCTGCCCCCGTAGATGGAATATTTCTGGTATCGGCATTCCAGCGGGCCATTGTAGAGGGTATGCTTTTGGGATGCGTGAAGCCCTATGTTTTTGAGAGCTTTCCAGTTGCTACTGAACACCCATACCCGGTAGCCGGTGTATTTTTGTTTCAGCACATCCCCGATGTTTTGGTATAGGGCATCCAGGTCTGTACTTTTTAGTTTTTGGCCATAGGGTGGATTGATGATGGCTACGCCATTCTCCTGGCGGGGTGGCTCGTGTTCGGCCATTGATTCTTCGAACAGCTCGACTCGTTTAGAAAGGCCGGCATTTTCAAGGTTGGCTTGTGATGTTTCGATGGCCTGGGAGGAAATATCACAACCCTGAATTCTGACGGGATTTTTGGGGCGTTTTAGGTTCTTGTTGCGAATTTCCTGAAAAAGGGGGTATTCAAAATCCTGCCAGTTCATGAAACCAAAATGTTCCCGGAAGGAGCCGGGCGCTATATCGTTAGCCAGCAGGGCCGCTTCAATGGGAAGGGTAGCTGACCCGCACATGGGATCGACAAAGGGCGATTTTTTATCCCATCCGGAAAGCAGGATCAATCCTGCTGCCAGCACCTCATTGAGAGGGGCTTTCACATTTTTTGCCTTGTAGCCTCTTTTGTGCAGCGAATCTCCAGAGCTGTCGAGTGACAGGGTACATTGATCCTGGTGTATATGAAGGTTGATACGAAAATCGGGGTTGTTTTTATCCACCGACGGCCTGCGGTTGTATTTGGCCCTGAAACGATCGGCAATAGCGTCCTTAGCTTTCAGGGAGGCAAAGTGGGAGTGTTTAAAGTACCTGGAATGAACTACGCCGTCTATGATGAAGGTGTTGTAGAGGTTGAATATCTTTTCCCAGGCATAGTCATAGACAGCCTGGTAGAGTTCTTTTTCACCGGCACATCGAAAACTGTGGAAAGGCATGAGTATCCGCAGGGCAGTGTGCAATTTGAGGTTGGCTTCGTAGAGCAGGGCTTTGGTGCCTGAGAACCGAACGGCCCGGTTGATCACCTGGACGTTCTGGCCGCCCAGTTCGCGGATCTCTTCCGCAAGCACTTCTTCGAGGCCCAGGAAGGTTTTGGCTACATAGTTGTTTTTTTCTTGCATGGAGATGGTTTTTCGATCCGGGCCGGCAATTTAAGGCAAAAAACCCATATAACCATGCTTAGAATTTTCCTTTGGCCAGGCGTCTGCTCATCCCTTGGAAGATAAGTAGGTGCAGCGGCAGCAGGCTATACCAGTAGAGTCTGCCGGATAATCCATGGGGTCTGAAGGTGGCCGTTTGGTGGAGAGTATACTGATTTTTTCCGGGAACAAGCCTGAACTCGAGCCAGGCCTCGCCGGGAAGCTTCATC
>P_1C_Sed_2_UnCtyDRAFT_1000669_pt1 | contig 10207 bp, 11 predicted proteins | sample Pon1CUnioCityCA_4_FD_10229 | JGI IMG/M metagenome (IMG submission 10229) | reverse complement strand
GCTTAAACTCCTGCCCGCCAAAAACCAGGCGATTTTTATTTTTGAGGTAGCCTTCGCGATCATCCAGCGACCCGGCGTTAAAATCAACCACAAAACGGTTCTCTCCGGTCATCTCCCAGGTACCGTAGAACTTCATCTTGGTCGAATCCAGGTAGCAGGTTCCGTCTTCGTTGAACAGAACGCCTTTGTAGCGGGTTCTGGTCTCATCGCTTTCCTTGCTGATCTTATAGCCTTCAAACCGGTTCATCCATTTACCCCGGGTTAGCTGCGAACGTGTATCTTCCTGGGCCAGCAGAGACTGGGAGAAAAGAATCAGAATAAAGAGGGTGTATGTTAAGATGGTACTTATTTTCTTCATGATAGATGGGTTAGATTTAAGATATGTTATTCGATTTCAGCCAAAACGTCATTCTGAAGAACCGTATCTCCCTCTTTGACTTTAATGGAACTGATCTTACCCTCTTTTTCCGCCAGTACATTGTTTTCCATCTTCATGGCTTCCATGATGATGATGGTGTCGCCTTTCTTAACCTCATCCCCCTCTTTGACCAAAATTTTGAAAATATTACCCGGCAGGGGTGCCTTTACGGAAGTGGCACGGCTGCTAACGCTCTTCTTGATCTTGCTGTCGCTGCGTCGGGTCTGCACCTGTGAACGCACCAGCTTAGGCGTTTTGGAACGTGCTGTCTCCTTCTGCTCGACTTCTACCTCATAGAGGGTACCATTGACCTCAATCTGGGCTATGTTATCCTCAAAATCCTTGATCTCAACGTCGTATGAATTGCCTCTTATCTTGAATTTAAATTTTTTCATCTTTGCTCAGGTATTAAAGTGTTTTGTGTGGCCATCTTCGTAATCCATAAATCTTTGAGCTCCAAGGCGAATAGCGTTTTCTAACCCGTTCAATGGTGATGATGTTGCTCTCGGGGTCGTGAAGCTCATTATAATGCAGGTATAAAGCGCTAGCAATGGCAGCAGTGACTTCGGCAGGCAAATGAATGTCATCGCCAACCTGTTGTCTTTCCTCTCTCCTCTTCTTTTTTAACTCCCGTCGGCTCCTATAGTATAGCAACCTGGGCACATTGGAAAAGAGTGCAAAGGAAAGCAACAGGGCCAGAAAAACGATCACATAACCGATAATGGCAATGGTCACTCCCTGGCCGTAAATCTGCGAAATATCAAAAGTGATGTCGTTTATCCACCAGATCATAATCAGTCTCCTTTCGGGTTATAATGGCAAATTGGAATGTTTCTTAGCCGGGTTGATATCCTTTTTGGTGCCCAGGGTCTGAAGAGAGCGTATGATACGGAACCTTGAATTTCTGGGCTCAATAATGTCATCGATATAGCCCAGGCTGGCTGCCTGATAAGGATTGGCAAAATATTCGCGGTATTCTTCCTCCTTCTCCTGGATGAATTTGGCTCGTTCCTGCTCATCTTCGATTTTATTGAGCTCTTTGCCATAAAGCACCTCCACTGCGCCCTTGGCTCCCATCACGGCAATCTCGGCGGTAGGCCATGCATAGTTGATGTCGCCCCGCAGCTGCTTGCTGCTCATCACATCGTGTGCTCCCCCGTAGGATTTTCTCAAGGTGATCGTCACCTTGGGCACGGTAGCTTCCCCATAGGCAAACATCAGCTTGGCCCCATGGGTGATGATACCTCCGTACTCCTGGTTGCTGCCGGGCAGGAAGCCCGGGACATCCACCAGTGTGACCAGGGGGATATTGAAGGCATCGCAGAACCGCACAAAGCGGGCCGCTTTGCGGGAGGCGTCAATATCGAGCACGCCCGCCAGGTAACTGGGCTGGTTGGCGACCATACCTACGGGCATACCGTCGAACTTGGCAAAACCAATGACGATATTCTTGGCATAGTGGCGGTGTATCTCAAGAAACTCCCCATAATCGGCCAGGCTGTGGATGATTTCCTTTACATCATAGGGTTCATTGGGATTCTCCGGAATGATCTCGTTGAGGCTGTCCTCCAGGCGGTCGATGGGGTCGTCACACTCGGTAACAGGCGGCTCTTCCAGATTGTTGGCAGGGAGATAGCTCAACAACTTTCTCAGCAACAGCAAGCCTTCCTCTTCATCTTCCACCTTGAAATGGGAAACACCCGACTTGGAGGAATGCACATCGGCCCCACCCAGGTCGGCCACAGAGATCTCCTCGCCGGTAACGGTTTTAACAACCTTCGGGCCGGTTACAAACATGTAGCTGCTTTCTTCAGTCATCATGATGAAGTCGGTCAGGGCAGGTGAATAGACCGCTCCACCGGCACAGGGACCAAACACGGCCGAAATCTGGGGTATCACACCCGAGGCCAAAATGTTGCGCTCAAAAATTTCGGCGTAGCCGGCCAGCGAAGTAACACCTTCCTGGATGCGGGCTCCACCGCTGTCGTTGATGCCGATAACAGGAGCCCCTACCTTCATGGCCATATCCATCACCTTACAAATCTTCTGTGCAAAAGTCTCGGAAAGGGATCCGCCAAAAACGGTGAAATCCTGCGAGAAAACATATACCACCCGGCCGTCAATGGTGCCGGTGCCGGTAACAACCCCATCCCCCAGGATCTTCTTCTTGTCCATGCCAAAATTGGTGGAGCGATGGGTTACAAACATATCGAACTCTTCGAAGCTGCCTTCATCCAACAGGATTTCAAGCCGCTCACGGGCTGTTAGTTTCCCCTTGTCATGCTGTGCTTTGATCCGCTTCTCGCCTCCGCCCATCTTGGCTTCAGCCCTGGAATCAATCAGTTGTTTTATTTTGTCTTGTTTACTCATCTTATATGTTAGGAGTTTATTCTGTTTTTGGTTTTATCCTCGCAAAGTTCTGTCAACACCCCATGGGTGGATTTGGGGTGAAGAAAGGCAATATCCAGGCCTTCGGCCCCTTTCCTGGGTTGCTTGTCGATCAGGCGGATACCCCTCTCCTCGGCAGTTTTCAGCTTGTCTTCAATATTTTCCACGGCATAAGCAATGTGGTGGATCCCCTCTCCTTTCTTCTCAATGTATTTGCCGATGGGTCCGCCTTCCTCGGTCGATTCAAGCAGCTCAATCTTGGTATCTCCGACCTGGAAAAAGGCGGTTCGTACTTTCTGATCCTTGACTTCTTCGATGTTATAGCACTGCAATCCTAATACTTCTTCGTAAAAGCGAATGCTCTCATCCAGGCTTTTAACGGCGATCCCAATATGTTCAATATGTGTAGGCTTCATAGGTGGTTGATTTTTTATGCAAAAGTACCTATATTCATTAAATTTGAGAAATGATATCTGTCAAAAAATCCAGCCTGAGGGGTTGTTATTTAACATACTCGCATCAACGGGCAGGCAAGTGAATGAATGCTATGCAGATGCAATTCCGGGCCGGAGCAATTGTTCGTACAGAAAACATTTAGGCGGTATGCCCCAAAAAACAGCTTTTATAAGATTCTATGAAGAACTGAATGATTTCCTTCCTTTTCATCAGGTTAAGAAGGACTTACCTTTTCGCTTCTACAACCGCCCCGCCGTTAAGGACGCGATCGAATCTTTTGGTGTACCACATACTGAGGTCGACCTGATACTGATCAACGGAGAATCGGCTGGTTTCGACTGCCGGATCGATGACCGCGACAGGATCTCGGTATACCCGAAGTTTGAAACACTCGACATTGCCAGCCTCTCGCGCTTAAGCGGAAGGCCGTTAAGGACGATCCGGTTCATCCTCGATGTACACCTGGGCAAACTTTCCCGTTACCTGCGCCTGTGTGGCTTCGACACCCTGTATGATAATGCATACGAGGATCATCAAATCGTGCAGCTGGCCAGCCAGCAGAAAAGAATTATTCTGACCCGCGATATAGGAATTCTCAAGCACGGCGATGTTCAGCATGGTTACTGGATACGATCCGACCAGCCACACCAGCAAGTCAGAGAAGTCATCCGGCGATTCGACCTGAAAGACCAGGTAAACCTGTTCAGCCGCTGCCTCGAATGCAACGGAGAGATCGTGCCGGTGAGCAAGGACTCTGTGAAGCATCTTCTGCAGGAAGAGACCCTAAAATACTATGACTCCTTTTACCAATGCACCCAATGCAAAAAGATCTACTGGAAAGGTTCCCATTACCAGCATATGATTGAACAGATTCACCATATCCTTAACGGGTTATGAAATCAGCAGCGGCAGCTTCGGTCACACCCCAAGACCGGGGAAGTCACCTTTTAAAATACTTGTAATAAAATTGCTTTTTATGAAGAATATCGTCCAGTTTCTTCCGCTCGAGACTGTGACGGTCGATGTCGGGCTGATCGGCCGGGTAACCCAGAGGTATCATGGCGATGGGTTCAACCCCTTCGGGCAACTGTAAGATCTTAGCACACCGGATCACATCAAACTTGCATATCCAGCAGGTAGCCAACCCCATATCTGTTGCAGCCAGGGTAAGGTGATCGATGGCAATGGCCACATCAATGTCGGTATGGTTTTTACCGTCGGCACGATACCAGGCAGATTTGTGGTCGCCACAGGCAATAATGATAAGCGGTGCAGACCTCAACCAATTTCCGTTATAACACGATTTAACGTTGGCCAGGTGATCTTCTTCCCGGATGACTACAAAATGCCAGGGCTGGAGGTTCTTGGCTGAAGGGGCCAACCGGGCTGTTTCCAGCACGCGCAGCAGCTTCTCTTCTTCTACAGGCTTATTCAAATAGGAACGACACGAATATCGTCTCCTGGCTAGTTCTTGAAAATCCATGCTCTTTCGATTTATGTGATGGTAATGGTTGTATCAAAAACCTGAACAATGCTTCCACGCGGCAACTTAGCCCTCTTACGCAGCTCGGGCTGGCCGTTCACCTGCACCTGCCCTTCCTCTACAATCTGCTTGGCGTGGGCTCCTGTTTCCGCCACATTGGTAGCTTTCAACAGCTTGATCAATTCGATGTAATCTGAATTCTGCAAATCAAATTCCATAGTTCACTTTTTCGTGGCCTCCCGCATCTCGTCAATCTCTTTTACCAGGGCATTCATAACCTCTGTGGCTTTGCCCTGTAGAAATATATCGGTGACCGAATGAGTAAAATAAGATACATGGGGATTAATTTCGATGACTCTTACGCCATTTTCTTTTGCCATCTGCGGAATCAGCGAGGCAGGAACCACCTCACCGGTACTTCCCACCACAATAAAGATGTCACTGCTTTGGGCCTCCTGCACGGATTTCTGATAAGCCTGTTGCGGAATCATCTCCCCAAAAAAGATAAAATCCGGCTTAAGCACCGAGTCGCATACCTCGCAACGGGGAGGAATGCCTTGCAGCAGAGCCTCACTGGCAGGGTAACGCCTGTCGCATTGCTGACAGACAAGGTTCCTGGAGTTTCCGTGAAATTCGTATACCTCCTTACTACCGGCCTCCTGATGCAGATTGTCAATATTCTGTGTGATCACACATTCCATCAGGCCCGCCTTTTCCAGCTCGGCCATCTTAAAATGGGCATCGTTCGGCTCGGCTTTTCCAAAAAAATCGTAAAAGATCTCTTTGATCACGGCCCAGGCATCTTCGGGATGGTCGTAAAAATAGCTCAAATCCAACACACCCGGGTCATAGGTGTTCCACAATCCATTTTCTCCTCTAAAGGGAGGTATGCCGCTTTCTACACTTATACCTGCCCCGGTAAAACCGGTATTGTGGCCGGAATGAACAATCCATTCCGCTGCTTTCCTGAGTTTTTCCCGATCCATAAAGGATGATTTTTTTATCCCCGATTGCTGTGTTCAAAAATAAACAAATTTAAAGTTTTAAAAACCATCTTCTCATATTCGCTCTCCATTGTCCGCAAGACAACCGGCAGAAAGCCACGAATGAAGATTTGAAGAAGAATATAGCCACGAATGAATTTTTGAAGAAAAGAATGCCACAGATGCACGGATGAAGATATAAACAAGAAGAAAGCCGCGAATGCGCGAATGATTTTTTAAAGAAAAGATTGCCACAGATACGGATGAATTTTTGGAAAGGAAGAAGAATAGCCGCCCTGCCCGATCCCGCTTTTTGGCGGGATCGGGGAATGCGCGAATAGCTCCACCTTTGGCGGAGCTATTCTTATGTGTTCTTATTCTTCTTCAGTGTCCTGATGTGGTTCAAAATATTCTTCTGTGGTTCTTTTCTTCTTAAGTGTCCTGATGTGCCTGATGTGGTTCAAAATATTCTTATGTGTTCTTTTCTTCTTAAGTGATCCTTCTGTGCCTCTGTGGTTCAAATCTCTTCTGTGGTTCTATGTGGTTACATGTTCTTGATTTCGTTGATGATCTGCTGCAGACTGTCCTTGGCATTGCCGAAAAGCATGCTGGTGTTCTCGGCGAAGAAGAGTTGGTTTTCAATCCCGGCGTATCCCTTGCCCATGCCGCGTTTCATCACAATCACATTTTTAGCCTTATACACCTGAAGGATCGGCATGCCGGCTATCGGGCTTGAGGGATCCTCCTCAGCAGCAGGGTTCACCACGTCATTGGCTCCGATGACCACCGCCACATCCACATCCTCCATCTGCTCATTGGCTTCTTCGCTTTCCAGCAGTTTGTCATAGGGTATATCGGCCTCGGCGAGCAATACATTCATATGGCCGGGCATTCTGCCGGCAACCGGATGAATGGCATATTTTACGTCCACGCCGCTTTTCTCAAGCATCTTATCCAGTTCATGACACAGCATCTGGGCCTGCGCCACGGCTAAACCGTACCCCGGGACAATCAGCACCCTGGGCGAATAATTGAGCAATACAGAGGCATCGGTTACGCCGATCTCCTTGATGTTGCCGTCTCCTTCGCCTGCTCCGGCTGCCGAGCCGCCAAAGGCACCCACAATCACGTTGGTCAGGGAACGGTTCATGGCTTTACACATCAGTACGGTCAGAATGGTACCTGCCGACCCCACCAGGATACCCCCGGTCAGCATCACCTGGTTATCATACAGAAAACCGCCCATGGCAGCTGCAACACCGGTGAAAGAGTTAAGCAGGGAAATAACAACGGGCATATCGGCACCGCCGATGGGCATCACAAAAGAGATGCCGTAAACCAGGGAGACTCCAAAAAGGATGTAAGTCAGGTAGCGGATATTCCCGGGTGTTACCTGGCCAAGGCTCATGATATATACGATGAAGGCGAGCAGGAGAACCAAAAGGGTGAGATTCACTATCCGGAGCAATCCCGAACGTATATCCCCGATCTTGCCATCGAGTTTACCAAAGGCTATCATACTGCCAGAGAACGAGACACTCCCGATCATCAGTCCCAGCAGGATGACCAACACCTGGCCGTTCAACATGCCGTGGCGGGTGATCAACTCCTGGCTTATATGAGGAAACTCCATCAAAGAAATAAGTGCGGCGGCTGCCCCGCCCATCCCGTTGAAGAACGAAACCAGCTGGGGCATGGCGGTCATCTTAACCCGGCGGGCGATCAGGGTACCGATGACTGTGCCAATAAGGATGGCTACCAGGATCAGCCCCACATTTCCTATGGGCTCGCCATCCTGCTGGTGAAACAATATGGTAGATACTATGGCCAGGGCCATACCCACGGCCGCCCATATATTCCCCCGCCGGGCTGTATCGGGCCGGCTCAGCATCTTCAATCCAATGATGAAAAGTATGGAAGCAATAATATAGGTGATCTCCAGAACAGAGTCGCCCAGGGTAAACTCTATGATTTGTCGTATCTTGACCAGTTCATTCATAAGGTTATTTTTTGTCTAATACTTTGGTCTTATGTAACCTGCATGAAATAACCATGTCCTTGTTGTGTAAGTTATTGGATGCAGGTTTCATACGGTTATTTTTTGTCTAATACTTTGGTCTTATGTAACCTGCATGAAATAACCATGTCCTTGTTGTGTAAGTTATTGGATGCAGGTTTCATACGTTACGATTTTTTTTGTTTCTTTTTGAACATACCCAGCATGCGGTCGGTAACGACAAAACCCCCAACGACATTGAGGGTTCCAAGTATTACGGCCAAAAAACCAAAGATTAAAGCCAGGGTGGTCTCGGCATGGCCCATCACGATGATGGCACCGATGATCACTACCCCGTGTATGGCATTGGCCCCTGACATAAGGGGGGTATGCAAAACAGAGGGAACATTGGAGATCACCTCCACGCCAAGAAAAATGGAGAGAATGACGATGAAGATCGTCTCCCTTTGCATATAAATGAATTCCAGTATACTTTCCATAGGTATTGATATCTTTTGTTGGTGTCTAATTCTTCAGACGTTCGTTGATGATTTGCTTTTCATGGGTAATGCAGGCATTTTTAATGATGTCATCCTCCAGGTTCAGTTGCATATTCCCTTCCTTATCGATGATAAGCTTGAGAAAATTGATCAGGTTGTTGCCAAACATCTTGCTTGCATCAGCTGGCAATTCGGAAGGATAATTGGATTTACCGATGATGGTAACCCCGTTGTGTTCGACATTCTCTTTGTTTCGGGTCAATGCACAGTTACCACCGGATGAAGCGGCCAGGTCGACAATGACGGACCCCGGTCTCATTTGTTCGACGGTATCTTTTTGCACAAGAAGGGGGGCCTGTTTCCCGGGGATCTGGGCTGTAGTGATGATCACATCCGATTTGATGGCATGATCGTGGATGAGCTGTTTCTGCTTCTGCTTAAACTCTTCTGTCTGTTCTACGGCATAACCGCCACTATCTTTGGCCTCACGGGCTCCTTCCACTTCGATGAATTTACCCCCCAGGCTTTGCACTTCTTCTTTGACGGTACTTCTCACGTCAAAGGCTTCCACCACCCCTCCCAGACGGCGGGCCGTGGCGATGGCCTGCAGTCCGGCCACACCGGCACCCAATATAAGAATTTTTGCCGGGCGGATGGTCCCGGCAGCGGTCATGAACATAGGGAAAAACCCGGGTAAATGGTTGGCAGCATCAATCACTGCTTTGTAACCGGCTGTGGTAGCCATGGAGGAAAGCACATCCATCGACTGGGCCCGTGTACTGCGGGGTATCATATCCAGGCTGATGGTTGTCAAACCCTGGTTGGTGGCGTCATTGATCAGATCCCTGTTGTTAAGCGGGTTAAAGATTGACAGCAGCGCCTTACCCCCGTCGAGAGAAGCCAGTTCCTCCCGGGTGAATGGATTGATGCGTATCAGCAAATCGGCTTCCTGCATCACTTCCTTCCCTGTCTTAACCCCTGCGCCTGCTTCACGGTATTGCTGATCGCTGAAATAGGCGGAAAAGCCGGCAGATTCTTCGATTAAAACTTCAACATTCAACTGAAGAAGCGTCTTGACATTGCCGGGTAACAATGCTACCCGTTTATCACCCTCCACTTCTTTGAGTATACCGATTTTCATGTTGTTGGTTGTTTTAATGTTGAAAGGGCTTCAGACCAACCACAATCAATCATCTGTTTCGTTTCACCGGTGAAACATTTGACCAGTTGATTTTGTTCAACTTCTAGGATTTCCTACTTTTACACGGGTAAGGATCATTTTTTGTTAAACATTGAATGGCTTTATTTGTCATTAGTGGTCAAAATACAGGACTTTCAACATGGATCGATTTGCTTTTCTGGGAAACACCAGCATCAATACCATCGAAGAAATATACAGCCAATACCTCCAGGATCCGGAATCTGTGGATGAGACCTGGCGCAACTTTTTCAAGGGATTTGAATTCGCCCAAAAACATTACCCTGTCTCCGGCCGGGAGGCAGAAGTTTTTGACAAGGAGTTCAAGGTCATCAACCTGATCGACGCCTACCGCAAACGCGGACATCTCTTCACCAAGACCAACCCGGTTCGTAGCAGGAGGCAATACACACCCACCCTCGAGCTGGAGAACTTCGGGCTCAGTGAAGCCGATCTGGATCAGAAGTTTCAGGCGGGCAACCGGATTGGAATAGGGGTGGCCAGGCTGCGGGACATCGTCGACCATCTGAGTCAGACCTATTGCCGGTCCATTGGGGCCGAATACATGTTCATCAGGAATCCCGAGATCACCACCTGGCTGCAGGAAAAGATGGAAGCCACCCGCAACACCCCGCAATTCAAGCCGGAGGAACGAAAGCATATCTACGATCATCTCAAACACGCGGTGGGTTTCGAGAGTTATATCCACAAAAAATTCATCGGACAGAAGAGGTTTTCCCTGGAAGGGGCTGAATCGATTATTCCCGCCATGGATGCGATTATTG
>P_1C_Sed_2_UnCtyDRAFT_1000668_pt1 | contig 10213 bp, 13 predicted proteins | sample Pon1CUnioCityCA_4_FD_10229 | JGI IMG/M metagenome (IMG submission 10229) | reverse complement strand
TAAAGGCCTTTATCAAAAACTACGTTCCATACATTAATTCTCATCAACATACGAAGAATACATCCACACTTCTTTTTCCTGCTCGCGGATGTAATCGCTCATCAAGGCATTGGTACCCTCATCACCCACATCATCAGACAACTCCAGTATATCTCGTTGCAGCGTGATGATCGTTTTAAATGCATCTAATATTTCCCGAACTGCCGTTTTACCGTCTGATACGTGGTTGCTTTCTTCAATCTCAGACTTCTCAATATAACCGGAGTATCGATGATTCGGAGAGTGGTTAAGCGTCAAAATACGCTCGGCTACCTCATCGATTTTTATCAGCAAATCATCATATAATTCTTCAAACTTCACATGCAGCTCAAAAAAGTCATGCCCTTTAATATTCCAATGATATCCGCGCGTATTTTGGTAGAACACCGAATAATTTGCTAAAAGCTCATTCAGTTTATCTGCCAGCTCTTTTGATTTGGCTTTATCCAAGCCGATTTGATTTAAATCACTCATAATTATCTGTTCTTAGATTTGATAGTATATATTTATGCTATTTATTACAGAGTCGTTATATCTAAAACCTTAACTAAGTGCTGCAATGGTCACTGTTGGTTCGAAATGGATTGATGTTTTGATAGATCGGGTTATCAGGCAAGCCTCTTCGGCCTTTTCCATGATACGCTTAGCCTTATCTACAAACTTCTCATCCGTTATTGTGAGTTCAGGATTCAAGGTAATCTCCGAGACCACAAATTTTCCATCTTGTTTACTGAGCTTACCGATAGCATTCACTTTAAGGTTTTCAAATTTTAGCTTTGAATACTCGGCAATCGCTACAAAGGTGGTCATAAAGCAACTGCTAACCGACGAAACAAAAAGATGTTCAGGAGACCATATTCCCTCCACCCCACCGTCAAATTGAGGCGGTGTCGCTACTTCAATTTTTTCATCAAGTTTGGGGGAACTCATCGTACCAATGCGTCCCTCCTTCCAATCTAAATCAACCTGGTATTCGTGCTTTTTGTCACTCATTTCATCCCATTTTCCGATTAATAATCTGTTCCAGTTGTTTGGCCTGCACTACGCCTGACTGTTGCCAAAGTATCTGGCCATCCTTAAAAAGAATCAGTGTTGGCACACCACGGACGTTATACTTAATAGCAGCATCCGCATTTTTTTCTGCATCCACTTTGATAATATTGATGGCGTCACCCATATTCTTTTTTAGATCTTTCAGAATGGGATTCATCATTTTACAGGGTCCGCACCAATCCGTATAAAAATCTACAAGCACCGGCTTTTCTCCGTTAATTATATCATTAAATGTCGTTTTCTTTTTCTTCGTCTCAGCCATATCAGTCTCCTTTAATTTCTGTGAATTCTACGTCTTCAATATTACTAGTGCCAGATTCGGTCGTTGCGCGTGAGGGTGCTGCACAATTACCACAAAGACATCCGGTATTTGTTGCTGCCTGGTACAGGAAAAATCCGCCTAGTAAAATGGATATAATATCTGCATGCCAGGCACCCATACTGACAAATAACACCCCAATGGCCAGAGCAAACCAGCGCATCGGATGCCAGTTGTTCAACAACGTCTGTTTCATTGTTTTATTCATTAATATTTAATCTCTTTTTTAATTTGACCGCTATTATAAATCTCTGCTTAACCAATGTCAGTGACTTTCATCACACAAGTGTAATCTTATTTCTTCCCAATTCGACAAGGCCTTCAGCCTCCATCTTTTTCAGCAATCGCGATATCACTTCACGCGCCGTTCCCAGCTCTTGCGCCAACTGATCATGTGTCATGGTCAGGGTATCGGTTTCCATCACTTCACAACGTTTCTGTAAAAACTGTAAAAGACGTTCATCCATCTTTTTAAATGCTACCGCATCTACAACCTCCAACAGCTCCTCAAAACGTTTATGATAAATCTGGAAAATGTAGTTCAGCCATTCGGGATGCTCCCGAATCAGCTCGTGAATTTTATCAACAGGAATGAACAGTACTTCTGTCTCCTCCTCTGCAACAGCCTTTACCTTGCTGGTATCATGATACAATCCAGCCAGAAATGACATAATACATGTTTCTCCGGCACGAAGGTAATACAAAACCATCTCCTTATAGGTGTCGTCCGATTGCATTACTTTCACACTTCCATTGGTTACAATCGGTATCGATCGTATAGGTGTATCCTCTGTTACAATGGTATCGCCGGGTTTAAAATGCTTCATTATTCCCAAATCCGACAGATCCATATTTTCTTGCAGAGCAGAGGTAAGAGATCTTAAATCGGTTGAGGTATTCATATTTCGCTACAAATAGATTAAATAGTAGCTATAATATAAGGAATAAAAGAGTAAATTATCCTAAATATATAGTCGCAACTATACGTGTATGGCTTACACTACAGGCACGCTACTGTTGGATTTTAAAAACCGTCGTTTTTGGCCGGATGGTACGCCGTCCTTCTTTCTCTTCTCTTAGCAATAACTGCTGAGATTTTTCAGAGTCAAAAACCTGTTGCAGGTTTTTAATTTCTGCAGCGGGCACAAAATTATTATGACATTTCTCTAAAAAGAAATCGGACTCAAATTTACCAATCTGTTCATCCAGAATATCTGACATTTTTTTTCGGTTCTCAACTCTTGCTTCATTATCCTTATACTCAGATTGCTTAGCCAGTTCATCAGCTTGCAGTATCTCACACAAGTCCCTGAACTGCCTGTCACTGCCGATGGCCAAAGTTATCAGCCGGTCATCAGCAGTAGTGAATATTTCGCCATAAGGTGCAATATTGGGATGCAGCGAACCTATTCGCTGGGGCACGTTTCCATTCATCAGCCAGTTTGTGGCCTGATTAATAAGAGATGCAATGGCACTGTCATAAAGACTCACGTCTACCCGAAAAGCTTGATCCGGGTTTTCTTTTTGCTTGAGCAATGCACACAAAATACCCTCTTTCAGCTGGTGAGCTGCCAGCACATCAATAAGGGCCAGCGGTATCTTGGTGGGTGAGCTATCGGGTTGACCGTTCATCGACATAAATCCCGTTTCAGCCTGTAGAATCAGATCATAGGCAAGGCGGTCGCTTTCTGTTCCAAAGCCGGAAATATGTCCCTGTATTACAGTCGGATTAATTGCTTTTACATCATCAAAGGTCAATCCAAACTTTTTATCATCCCCTTTTTTAAAATTTGTAATAACAATATCTGCTCCTTTGATGAGCTCATTTACTTTTTGTTTATCATTCGTATCCNCCAGATCTAAGAACAGAGAATCCTTATTCCAGTTAACGGATGAAAAGTAGGCCGACGGTCCTTCAGTTGATTCACCTGGCTGACGCCACTGGCGGGTAACATCGCCGCCGCTTCGTTTATTCTCAACCTTGACGACTTTTGCTCCAAGCTCGGAGAAGAAATTTCCAACGGCAGGACCGGCAAGCACTCCCGCGAGTTCGACCACGGTCAAATCTTTAAAAATATATTCCATGTGGCTATCTGAATTTAATTATTCATCCGCGCCGTATACCAATTCAATAAACTCGGGTTTAGGTACTGCTCCAAAATATTGCTCTATATTCAAGGGCTCAATACGGTTTTCAATTTCTGTTCTATCATACCTCACACCCTCCAAATAATTTTCGAGCTGATCTACAGGCTCGCTGCCAAAGAAATCGCCGTAAATTTTAATATTATCGATATGACCATCGGCTACATCTAATCGCAGATCAATTTCTCCGGCATCAAATCGCCTTGTTCGCTGTATATTAAAATCAGGAGACTTTCCGAAATTCCAGTCCCACTGGCCGTACTTTTCATCCTTGAGGTTATGTACTTCTTTCCATTCAGATTCCGTCAAGTGATACCTCTGAAATTCATCGCGATCCTCATACAACCCTTCCAACAGCTTTTGTCGAAATGTAGCCGTTTCCATTGAGTCTTCCATAAACTCACTTATATTTGCAACACGACTGCGGACTGACTTATGTCCTTTTGATTCGATTTTGCTCATCTTGACATCCAACGCATTCGTCACTTCACCCAGATCACTGTCAAACAACAGAGTACCGTGGCTAAACATACGATCTACGCTCGAAAACTGTGCATTACCTGAAATCTTCCGACCATCGATCTGAAGATCATTACGACCGCTAAGCTCGGCATCAACTCCCATGGTGTTTAGGACGCGTACAATCGGGGCCGTAAATTTTTCAAAGTTATTTAGACTCTTCTTATCGTAGTCTGTAATAAAACTGAAGTTCAGGTTACCGGTATCATGATATACGGCTCCACCGCCCGATATTCGCCGGACTACATGAATTCCTTTGTCCTCCACATATTCGTGATTGATCTCCTCAAGGGTGTTCTGATTCCGACCAATGATGATAGATGGCTCATTTATGTAGAATAACAGTAATCATGGTCGTAATCGAAACTCCGGAGCGCATACTCTTCCAGCGCAAGATTTAGATGTGGATCAGTAATACCTTCATTATGGATAAAAATCATAAGAATGAAATAGTTAAAATAGTCGGGAATTGTATATTGCGGATAAAGGTACTTTTATACTTTGAAAGGAGTATGAAGATTTTCGGCTTCGGCAGTTCAGGATTCCAATAAGCCAAAAGCTCACAGGGCAACCTCTTGAATCTCAAATAGTGCGGGAATATCAGCTTTCCATCCTTTTTCATCCTTGAGCTTTACTCTCATCATATCGAGTGCCTGAGGTTCACCATGGATAAGAAAAACTTTTTCAGGTAACTCAGTAATACCATCAAGCCAATCTATGAGTTCTCGCTGATCTGCATGTGCCGATAGACTCTCAAGATATTCGATTCTGGCTTTTACAGTATGATATTTCCCGAAAAACTTAATCTCCTCACACCCTTCCAGAAGCTGTCGCCCGCGAGTACCTTCGGCCTGATAACCGGCAAGCATTACTGTTGTNTCCGGACGATCAAGGTANTGCTGTAAATAGGTTANTACNCGACCACCGCCAACCATACCACTGCCTGCAATAATAATTTTAGGCTGATCTTCATCAATAATCTCCCAAGTTTCTTTAAAGGATTGTACGATTCGTACTTGCTCACACATAGACTTACATTCCTCTCGGCTCAATTTATGCCAGTCGTAGTGCTTATTGAAAAGCTTCAAGACATCTGCCCCCATCGGACTATCTAAAATAATAGGCACTGAGGGAATCTTTCCCGCTTTATTTAATTGCCAAAGCAAATACATCAAAAGCTGAGCACGTTCAACCGCAAAACTGGGGATAATAAGCGTGCCGCCTTTACCGATGGTGTCATTAACAATATGTTCGAGCTTATTGTCTTCTTCATCGGGATGGAAGCGGTCTCCATACGTACTTTCTAAAAATAGTACATCGGCTTTCTCAGGCTTTTGCGGATCATCAAGTAAAGGATCCTCCCGTCTGCCCACGTCGCCTGAAAAAACAAATTTTTTGCCATATGCTTCAATTTCTATAAAGGTAGCGCCAAGAATATGTCCGTTATACCTAAAGCGAAGAAAAATATCATTACTTACTGTTATCCACTCGTTACGTTTCTGTTCTTCGAACAAAGGCAAGGTTCGCTCAGCATCCTTAACCGTATATAACGGCTTGGCGGGATCATGCTTGGTGAATCCCTCTTTATTTGCTCGGCGTGCGTCTTCTTCCTGGATCTTGGCACTGTCCCTGAGAATAATTTCTGTAATATCAAACGTAGGAGCTGTTCCCCAGATAGGACCGTTAAACCCCATCTTAACTAACCGTGGCAAAAAACCGGTATGGTCCATGTGACCGTGCGTCAATACCACCAAATCAATATCTTTAACATCTACCGGTAGATAGGACCAGTTCAATTCGCGAAGTTTTTTGATCCCTTGAAACATCCCACAGTCCACAAGAATATTTTTCTGCGGAAAGCTGAGCAAAAATTTGGAACCTGTAACGGTTCCCGCCCCTCCTAAAAAATGGATCTGTACTTTTTTATTCATTGGATTTGTTGTTAAAGCTTGCAACGGCTTTAGCCTCCCGATAAATGTCACCGGCCTTTCGACTGTTCCAACCCATGTTATTTAGCAGCTTTTTATTCTCTGCCAACTGCTGGCAAAATACGATATCTTGTTCTAAAAGTTTTTTCTTCTCATCACTCTTCAACGTTGACAAACAGGTAACTGGATGTAAATTCACCCGGCTTATCAGATCTTTGAGTCCATTATTTTTAGGATAATCCCAACTTAATAGATTTAACCCTATACACTTACCATATTGCTGCGCATCATCAGTAAAACGGGTATTGGTTACTACCCAACCATGGTGTCCCTTTCCTTTGTGGCCCGGCTGTCGACTCCACTTTCTTTTTACATCCTCAAATCGCGATTGGATATAGAGGGGTACTTTTACATTACATTTATGGTCTTTTCGGTTGTGGAATTTGCACTCTATAATAAAAAAATCATCACCCTTTTCAGCGATAACATCAATCTCGTGAGAGACACAATTCCCCTCGATTATCTGTCCCACCTCGGTACTGTATCCCAACCTGTTTAATAACTCTGCAGTAAATTTTTCAAAAGGATACCCTGTAGGTCCCAGCTCGAAAAGAGCTTCTTTTAATTTATACCGTCCGGCCGAACGATTAGAGTGCTTTTTTAATAAGCGAAAAGCTTCACGATAAATTTTTTGGGTAGAAATGCCATCATAAAGTATCTCATCAATAGCATCAGCTATCTTATCGATTATCTGCTGATTAGCACCAGCGTTTGCTAGAGATCGACGCAACTTGGATTCATCATATGATTCAGTCTCTCCCGAAGCTTTAGTAACATTTATGCTTCCCATAACTGCGATTCTCGTTTTAAATAAATTAGCCTAGACCCATCTGAAATTCCCGTCAGCTGTTATTCGCAAGTTACCAGACTTACCTTCCTCAACAAGATCTTGTAATGAGGTGTTGGATAGCATTTTTCGAATTTCATCGCGTGTATCAGCCCATTTATCATGGATCGGACAGGGTTTTTCTGTTCCGCAGCCCGGCAACCCTAAAGCACATTCGGTTAAAATATCCATCCCGTCGATAGCTGCAACAATTTCGAGCAGAGTAATGTCATCAGTAGAGTCTACAAGGCGAACCCCGCCCTTTGGTCCTTTCATAGACTCCATCATATCTGCACTGGTAAGTTTCTGTAATACTTTTGTTAAAAAGTGGTGAGATATATCGAGATCACTGCTAATTTTTTTTATAGATACATAAGAATCATCCGAAACTGCAGCCAAATAAACTGAAGCTCTCAAACCATATACACAAGCATTTGATAATAACATATATAAAAGATTGGATTTAGTAGTCCCTAAGTCCCCTGTTAAAAAATACGTGGGCTGACTATTTTTGTTAAGCCCAGATCAATCAACATTGTTTCTAAGAAAAATCTACTATAAAATAATTTATAAAAATTCCCTTAAGTAACCTGTAATTTATAAAATTGACAAAAAAATAAATCATTAAGACACCAAACAACAGCTAAAATAAAAAGTAAAATCACATAACAATAATTTATATATCTGAACAATAAAAGTTAACATATTACATATCCAACAACTGCTTTAAATTTAACTAATTATTCAAAACNAACGTTATGGAGATTTGGTCTGCCTTGGCAATTGGTTTTTTNGGTAGTTTCCATTGTATTGGGATGTGCGGCCCCATTGCTTTGGCTCTTCCCGGAAAAAATGATTCTACAATCTCACTTATCGGGGGACGTCTTCTCTATAATATTGGCCGGGTAATTACTTACACATTTCTTGGTGTCATATTTGGTTTGATTGGACACTCTATTGCCCTTGCCGGACTTCAACAATCAATATCAATACTTCTGGGTATTTTAATTCTTGTCGGCGCACTATTTCAGTTCAAATCCCTTGAAGGATGGAAACAAAAAACCGGTATTAATTCATTATTCAATCGCCTTGAAAAACTGATGCTCTCACAGTTTAAGAAGGGAGGTACCATCACATTGTTTACCATTGGACTCTTAAACGGATTATTGCCTTGCGGATTTGTTTATGTAGGATTAGCGGGCTCTGTAACAACAGGTTCAATTCTTCAAGGCACCTTGTTTATGGCATTATTTGGATTAGGTACAATCCCCGCAATGCTGATGATGTCTTTGGCTCCCGGTTTTGTAAGCCTTGAATGGCGCCAGCGTATCAATAAATTTATTCCATATCTAGCGGCCGCATTCGGTCTATACCTGATTTTTCGAGGTATATTTATTGGCAATATTCTGCATTAATTATTAAATATTATTACAACCTGTTATAAATAGCATCACTATAAATCTTGATATCCATGGATTTACAACTCCATATACCGTCGGATGAACAAGCAATTAACCCAGTATGTGATTTCACCTACAGCTGGTGTTTAAATAGCGGACTTACGAAACAAGAAGCGAGCAAGTTTACTATTGCCGTGAGCGAGCTGATTACTGATATTATTCTTTTTGCCTACCCGGAAAGTGAAAATAAATTTATTGATCTCACCTTCCGACAAACTCTTTCTGACATTGAACTTATTGCTAGTGAAGCGGGCGAACCTTTTGATCCCGACCAACATCGCTACAGTCCTGAAAGTGCCCTTGATAAAGGTGATTTTGAAGGAGCAGGGTTGCGTATCATACGCAGGTTCACCGATGATTTCTTATTTATAAACAGGGGAAGGGAAGGCAAAGAATTTCGACTCCAAAAAGAAGTGGATACCCATTATCTTGATGAACTTATGGAGCTTTCGCGGTCGCTCAAACCCAAGGAACCAGAAAAAAAGCTTGCCGATGTCTCATACTCTATCAAGCAAATAACTCCCGCTGATGCAGAAGATATTGCCAAGTTGATTTACAGAACCTATGAATATACGTATACCAAAGAAGATCTCTATTTCCCTAAAAAAATTGAACAAACCCTTATCGGAAAAGAAAAGTTGGGCGTTATTACTCGAGGCGAGAAAGGGGAGGCTTTGGGATATTTTGCGATACTACCAAAAGAGGATTCTAATATTGCTGAAGTAGGGGAAGCTGTTGTATCTCCTGATTATCGAAAACAGGGAATTATGAGCAATATGATGGAACATCTTATTAAAGTTGGTCGCAGCCATAACCTTAAAGCGCTTTACGGTAAAGCTGTCACGAACCATCCGGTAAGTCAGCGTGTAAATCATAAGTTTGGTTTTACCTCAACAGGACTCATGCTTTTGGATACCAACAATGTAGTATTCAAAGGATTTGATGAACAGTATCCACAACCTGTTTCCGTTATCATAGATGTATTACCGCTTCAAGAAAATAAGCCAAAGGATGTATATCTGCCTGCTAAGTATCAGCAGTTACTTACCGAATCCTATCAACAATTAGGCATACCAATAACACCCAAAAAACCTAATGGTTATACAATGGCCGAAAAATCAGATGCCGATCTTGAGATTAATTATGCAGATTCAACCGCACACATTATACTTAACAAATACGGACCTGATTTTAAGTCGGTACTACAGGAAATGATAAATAGTCTGCTCGAGCAAGAAACCCTAAATGCAATCTATCTGGATTTGCCGCTCCAAAACGAAGCCACTCCCTCTCAACTTAAAGAACTCGAAGGGCTTGGATTTATTTACTGCGGGCTGGCACCCTACTTTCATCAGGGAGCAGATTATATACGTTTACAAAAAATATGCATGCCATTGGATTTTGACCTTGTAGATGTTCATTCTGATTTTGGAAAACAAATTAAATCTTTTATCGCCAATGAGTATTCCAGAAATTCATAGAGAAGATGATACCTTAACCGTCTGTATTAACGGGGGTTTCAACCTTTGGGTTAAAAATATGATTACCAATCATATTGGTGAAGAAGTACAAAATCTCGATATTGACCTAACCAACTGCAAGTACATCGATACAGAAGGAATTATTTTTCTCTATGAATGGCAACAAAATGGTCAAAAACTACAGCTTAAAAATCCTCCTGAAGTCTTTTTCGAAATGTTGGACATTCTTGAACTTTCAGACAGCTGGCAACCCAATATTATTAATAAGAACGAGGAATTATTATGAGTGAGGAACAGGACGGCGAAATGATCGAACTTGATGTTGAACAAGATATTTGGAGTCGTGCTTATACCGTACATTCTTTAATAATAATTGGCAGCAA
>P_1C_Sed_2_UnCtyDRAFT_1000667_pt1 | contig 10222 bp, 8 predicted proteins | sample Pon1CUnioCityCA_4_FD_10229 | JGI IMG/M metagenome (IMG submission 10229) | reverse complement strand
CCACCCCTACCACCTTTTCCTCGTCTCCGAAATAAACCGTCCAAACAAGGCAATCAGGACAACAATAATAATTAATGCAACAACCGGGACGGCCAGCCAAAGCGCTATTTTGAAGCCGATCATTATCAGCGGCACCAGCACAAATAACAAAATGCCGAGTAAAATAAGCGTGCCGCAGCCGACGGAGAAATCCTTGAAGAAATTTGAGCCGCTTCTTTGGGTCATTTTGTTGATGCCGGCGCCGATGGATTTGGGATTTGTAAAGCCTCTGTCATTATTGAACCGGTGTTTTCTGTTTTTATCCAACTGTTTACGTCCTGGCCCCACTTCAGCGCCTCCGTGCTTCAATTATGGCGACTAACCGCTTTATTGATAAAATCAATTTCAAATGCGTCATCAAAAAATATATATAGAATATACTGATACTTGAGTCAAGGGTAGAGACCTGCTGAGAAACATGATAAAAAATGTCAGAAATCAATCACCCAAAAAAGGCGAACGACAATTGACTGCAAAAGATATCTATCCCGGGACATTACCAAAGAGGAAGCCAAGCGGATAGCAGTTAAGGTATTTCCGATTGACAAACTGAAAACAAATAATATACTTGCATACCATGAAATTATCGACTTTTAACATCTCATTTCTATCAAGACTTGCAGCTGGGCTCTTTCTTGGGTGCATATTGCCCGTTCAACTCTATTTCTTCGTTCCCACGCCACCCTGAAAACATCTATTCTTCACCTGACAACCGGTCTTAACAATTCTTATTTAAAATAAAATTGGCGCTTTCAGCAAAAGCCTCCCTGATAGGGAAACGGTGAAGGGGCATGCCAGCGCGTTTCATGGCATTACCCGCCTTTTTGACACGAAAGATGAATATGAAAAACCCAACTTATCAATCCGACAATCCGCAAATAAACAGCCGAAGGACTTTCGGCATTATCAGCCATCCGGATGCGGGCAAAACCACGCTTTCCGAAAAACTACTGCTTTTCGGCGGGGCCATCAATCTGGCAGGCTCCGTGAAAGCCCGTAAGGCAAAGCGGCATGCCGCCAGCGACTGGATGGCTGTTGAGCAGGAGCGTGGCATCTCGGTCACCAGCTCGGTAATGAAGTTCAATTATCGGGCTTGTGAGATAAATTTACTGGATACGCCCGGCCACCAGGATTTTTCCGAAGACACCTACCGGGTGCTGACCGCCGTGGACAGCGCAATTATGGTGATAGACAGCGTAAAGGGGGTTGAGACTCAGACCCGCAAGCTAATGGAGGTGTGCCGGATGCGCAACACACCCATTATAACCTTTATTAACAAGCTTGACCGGGAAGGCATGTCCCCCCTCGATATCCTGTCTGATATCGAAGAAACCCTGCAGATTGAATGCGCCCCGCTTTCATGGCCCATCGGGATGGGGAAAAGCTTCAAGGGGACTTACAACCTTTATCACAAAAAACTAGCCCTTTTTGAGGCCGGACAGGATCGGGTGGCAAATGATGAAATTGCCATCAACAGTCTGTCAGACCCCAGGCTCGACGAGATTTTAGGCAGCCAGGCCGAAGAACTGCGGGAGGATGTGGCGCTTCTGGAAGGGGCAGCCAATCCTTTCGACATGAATGATTTTCTTAAGGGAAGCCAGACGCCGGTTTTTTTCGGCAGCGCCATCAACAATTTCGGCGTAAGGGAACTGCTTGATACGTTTGTGGAAATTGCGCCGCCGCCACTGCCACGGCCAGCCTTAAGCCGCACGGTTTATCCTGAAGAGGACGCCTTTTCCGGATTTGTTTTTAAGATCCAGGCAAATATGGACGCTGCGCACCGTGACCGGATCGCCTTTCTGCGTGTTTGCTCGGGTTGTTTCAAAAGGGGAATGCGGGTGCGCCACCACCGTATCGGCAAGGATGTCACGATTGCCAATCCGATTATTTTTATGGCCCGTGACCGATCATTGCTGGAGGAGGCCTGGCCCGGCGATATCATCGGCATTCATAACCACGGCACGATACGGATCGGGGATACCTTTTCGGAGAAGGAGCCGCTGGCCTTTACCGGCATCCCCAACTTTGCCCCCGAATGTTTCCGCCGGGTGCATCTGAAATCCCCATTAAAAGCCAAACAGCTTCAAAAGGGCCTGAATCAGCTTGTCGAGGAAGGAGCAGTGCAGCTGTTCCGGCCGCTCATCGGAAACCAGTTGATCCTCGGGGCGGTGGGCGAATTGCAGTTCGAGGTGACCAAAGCCCGGCTCAAAGCCGAGTACGGCGTTGATGCAGATTATGAGCCGGTCGATTACTTCACTGCCCGATGGCTGAGTTCAGATGACAAAAAAACCCTGGCAGAATTTGAAAAAGCCCATAAGAAAGTTTTGGCGAGAGATATGGAAGGTTATCTGGCCTATCTTGCCCCCAGCGTATGGCAGCTTGAAATCATGAGCCGGGATTGGCCGGGTATTCGGTTCCATAAAACCCGGGAATGCCAATAAGCCGATAAGATCCGCCCGTAGATGGCGTAAAGTCCTAAAAAGGCAAGGAGGCATGATTCCATGACAGCAAAGGAAATCAAAAAAACCGATGCATGCTCCCTGCTGCGATAACGGTCGTGATGACCAGCGATGCATTGTATGCGGATCGTTCTCGGCCAATTTTTTTATCAATGTGGGCGGTGACCGATACGAGCGCTGCGGGGCGTGCCATGCAACATTTATGAATCCGGGACAAAGGTTGTCGATCGACGATGAGCACGCCCGGTATCGCCAGCACCGAAATGATCCGGATGATAAAAATTACCGCCGATTCTTATCAAAACTTGCAGGTCCGTTGCTGCAGAGGTTGCCGCTGCGGGCGAAAGGGCTAGACTATGGATGTGGCCCGGGGCCGGCGCTTGCCTGCATGTTGCGCGAGGCGGGACACTATGTTCGATTGTTTGACCCGCTTTTTTACCCTGATCCCGAACCGCTTGAAGATCTCTACGATTTTATTGTCTGCGCAGAGGTCATCGAACATTTTTATCGGCCGGCCGAGGAGTTCGCCCATCTGAACCGAATGCTGCGCCCCGGCGGATGGCTGGCGCTTATGACCTGTTTCCAAACGGACGACAACCGTTTCGCGACATGGCATTACCGTCGCGATCCGACCCATGTGGTGTTTTTTCGTGAGGCGACGCTGCGCTATATCGCGCATCGGTTCCGGTGGCGCTGTGAAATTCCAATAAAAGACGTTGCGCTAATGCAGAAGCCCGATGGTACAAAATAATTACGGCTTAAAAATCAAATAAATTCTTCATGAACAAATTTTTGTAAAGTTTAGACATGAAACGTCTTCTATGGATAGTCATTATCCGCATCAGCTTGCTGATTCCCGTTGGCTGCGAAGATACCAATTAGGTTGCAAACTTATAGTCGGGATAATCTTGACTAACGCCCAATGATTATTGTATATAACCACATGGTGATGATTGGATAAAAAGAACGGAAACGCGGAGACCCTCAACGATCGGAGACTATATGAATAAGCTTGACCTGATTGCGGCATTGAGTAAGGAATCAAAGATTTCAAAAGCTGAGGCGTCACAGGTCGTGCAGCTCTTTTTTGATTCCATGGCTGAATCGCTGGTTAACAATGACCGGATTGAAATCCGGGGGCTGTGGAGCTTCACCCTGAGGAAGTATAAGGGGTATACGGGCCGCAACCCCAGAACCGGCGAAATGGTGCGGGTTAAACCCAAAAAACTGCCGTTTTTCAAATGTGGCAGAGAGCTGATGGGGCGGGTTAATAAGAGATCATAAGCGCAGTCTGGAAGACCGCATCGCTGCTGGGGAGCCCGAAATATGGATACTGATATTTTTTGATAATCAATTCTTCTATTTCATCTCAGGTTGTCCTCAAGGCCGGTGCCATTAATAGGAGAACTCCGTTTCTCCGGCCTTTTCCTTCATGCCTTCCACAGTTTCCTTGGTTTTTTTCTTTTGCACTTTCAGCAGATTCCCTATATGTTTTTAAACAATTTTTATCTTGATATTTTTCATATACTTTGTAAATCTAAAAATAAGTTTCTAAAATTTTGATATAAAAAGCGAAACCCGGAAACGGTGGGGGCCGTCCCGGGTCTCTCCAAAAAGCGGTTAGCATAATCAACAAATTATCGCTACCGTATTTTTATTTTTAAAAAAATGCAAGGAGTTTTTATCGTAAATTTTGGCCAAATTTAAATTTTTTTGTCAGATAAAACCCTCCATTTTTTTAATTTGTTGAGACCTGTCAAGCGGCCCGGCTGTTTCTGAAGACCACGGAAAGGAAACGGTTTTATGGCACCCATGGAGCAACTCAGGAATAAGCCCCATCCATCAAGAGCAATATTCCAGGCGCACAACATCCAAATAGCCCCGATCGCCAGGTATTTAGAGGTAAGCTATCGACACCTGTCAGGGGTTTTGTCTGGAAGCAGGAAACCTTCACCAGAACTTGACCACCGAGTCAAAGAACTGGCCAGGGAACTGGAACTGGAGGTGGGAACGCACAAACGGGATATGCGGTCAACAATTACAAGCTGCATTGACTACCATCGATTCATAATACGCTCTCTGCAAAAATCCCCGGCAATAGAAAATCATACCCAATCCGACAGGCGCAAGCTTTCTGTCGGTGTTTGATTTTAGGGCGTTCTCTCTGAAAAATGTGGCCATAGGCAAATTTGCCATCCCTGAACCTTCAAAAAACGAGGAGGAAATATGAAAAAAGCGCTTATAGCAGTTCTGATCCTTTTATTAGCAAGCCCTGTAGTCATGGCTAAAACGATCGAAGGGGTGGATGTTCCCGAAACAATAATACTGGATGGTCAAAATCTGGTGCTAAACGGCGCCGGGGTTCGGAACAAGAAGGTCGTTTTTATAAACATTGACGTCTACGTGGCAGGACTTTATCTGCAATCCCAAACGTCCGACGCCCAAGTCATTATTGATGCAGAGGCGCCAATGGCCATCCGGCTTTATATGACCACGGGCATGGCTTCCAAGGAAAAGATGATTGATGCCTGGAACGAAGGTTTCGAAAGTGTCACCGGCGGCAATACCGAACCCTTGCAAGAAAAAATCGAAAAATTTAATGCGATGTTTAATAAAGACCCTGAAGAAGGGGATATGTATGAAATCGCCTATATTCCTGGCACAGGGATAACTGTCGCAATGAACGAGGAGATTCAGGGCGACCCCATTGCCGGCCTCGAATTTAAAAAAGCGGTGTTCGGGATCTGGCTTGGAAAAAATCTTGAAGACAAATATCTGAAGGCTTTGAAATCCGGTCTGCTGGGAAAATAAAGCCCATAGAGATTTCTCATCGATAGTGAGCCGCCTGGCAGCAATTATTATTATTGCTTCTGCTGCTGGGCGTGCTTTCGCCGATGGTAAGCCTTTACGAACGCCACAATGGCATTTATCTGCTCGTCTTTGGAGCCGGTGAATTCAACCCCGGTCAGATAATACCCCGGCTTACCAGATTTGCGGGGGTTTACCACACGCCCCTTCACCTGCACTTTTTTACCCTCCAAATCGAGGGTCATGAGCAGAATAAACGAACCTTCCAGCGGCTTTTCCGTTTCCAAAAGGGCACCGCTCTGGCTCAAGTTCAATGTTCGCCCAATTCCCTGATCAATCTTTTTTCTTTGCTCATTAAACAGGGCGTATTCCACTATGTTTGAAGTGTTAATCCGGCTGTGTTTTCTTTTTTCGGTAAAATTTCGTTCGATGCCCATTGCTTAAGCCTTTTATACTTTTTTTCCTTCTACTAACGACTATTTGCATTGTTAGTCTGATGTTTTTCTGTCGTTCTTATCATAAATCCGCTGGCCTCATTCGCCGGAAGCGGGACGCTGAAAAGAAATCCCTGGCCTATACGATACCCCATATTCTTCAGGAATCGACTCTGCTCTAAAGTTTCAACCCCTTCGGCAACCAGATGAAGGTGCAGATTCTGGGCCATTGTGGCAAACGCTTTGATGAAATTGGTGTTTTTACATTCATCCGGGGTTGGGCTGGTCTGCATATCCCGAATGAAGCTCTTATCGATCTTGATCCCATCCAAAGGCATCTGGCTTAAATAGGTGATGGAGGAGTAGCCGGTTCCGAAATCGTCCAGGGTGGTGGTAACTCCGAGTTTTTTTAATTTCCAGAGATTCTCGACAGCCTTTTCCAGGTTTTTAAGCACCACGGTTTCGGTGATTTCAACTTCCAGCCAAAAGGGGGCAAGGCCTGTTTCCGCAAGCGTCTCCTGCACAATTTGGGCAAAATCCGTTTCCGTAAATTGCACAGCAGAAACATTGACCGCTACACGTACGGGCGAGAACCCTTGATCCTGCCATTCCTTGTTTTGGCGGCAGGCTTCTTTGAGCACCCATTTGCCAATGGGGATTATTAACCGGCTTTCTTCAGCTACAGGAATGAATCTATCCGGCGGGATGCGGCCCCGCTCCGGGTGATTCCAGCGCAGAAGGGCTTCCATGACCAGTAGCTTCTTGGAATCCAGCTCCAGCTGTGGCTGGTAGTGCAGTTCAAACTCGTTTCTTTCGATCGCCTTGCGAAGATCGTTTTGAACCTGGAGGCGCTGGATTACTGCCTCATGCATTTTGTTGTCGAAAAAGTGAAACCGGTTACCGCCTTCATTCTTGGCGACATACATGGCGATATCGGCGTTTTTGTGCAACTCGGTTCCTTCCGTGGCATCTTTGGGGAAAAGAGTGATCCCCAGGCTCGCTTCAATGGACAAGTGGTGGTCCTCTATAAAAAATGGGGCTTTGAAAGCGTCCAGGATTCTTGATGCCGCCGTTAACGCATCCTCCTCGTCTTTTATGTCCGGCAGAACCACCACAAATTCATCGCCGCCAACCCTGCTTAGCACATCGCTTTCCCGGAGGCACTGCTTGAGCCGCTCTGCCACTTCCTTAAGCAGCAGATCCCCCATATGGTGACCCAGTGAGTCGTTGATTTGTTTAAAGCGGTCGAGGTCAATCAGCATATAGGAACCAAGATACGCCTTGCGGCTATATTGCTTGAGCGTCTGAGACATCCAGTGGATGAGCGTTCCCCGGTTGATAAGCCCTGTCAAAGGATCATGCTGGGCTTGATAAATCAGTTGCCGGGAGAGATGTTCCTGCTCCATGGCAAGTGCTACGAGATTGGCAATACGTTCCATGAGGTGCAGATCTGCGTTGCTCGTATGATAATGGTCTTGTCGCATCATGCCCACAGTGCCGAGCACCTGACCAGTCCCCGAAAAGATGGGGACAGCAGCCGAAGAATAGAGGCCGTGGTCCAGTGCAATCTTTCTCCGGTTTTTCCAAAAGGAGCTCGTGGTCACGTTTTCTGTCACCACCGGCTGCCCCAGATAGGCGGCTGCCGACCAGGTGCCGTTATCGGTTGACAGGGCTGTTTGACTCATTAATTGACAGAATTGATCCGGCAAGTTGGGAGAAATCATGCTTTGAATTTCCCCTTCTTCAACCTGGCAGATGGCTGCAAAGCCTTTGGAATGCTGGCGTTCCAGGAGGCGGGCGGCTTCGAGAAAGATATCTTTCAGAGGCTCTTTTCGCACAATTTGGCTCATGATAAGGTTTTGATCGGTTTCCAGCAGTTCGGAAAGCTTACGTTCGGTTATGTCCTGAACGATCCCGACAAGACGAGTGACGTTTTCTTCGCTGTCTTTTTCAGGGTCTATCTGGAGCATAACAAAACGTTCCCCCCTGTTGTCGTCAAGCAGCCGAATATCCCGGCTTAAGCAGGCCCCCTCTGTTTGAGCCTTTTTTAAAATCGGCCGCAGGATTTTTTGATCCTCTGGGTGAATCTTTTGCCAAAAGCCCTCCCAGGTAACCGGCTGATTTTTATCTGATGTGCCGAACTGAAACTGAAACTCTTCGGAAGCCGTGAAATTTGACATGTCGGGCTCGCAAAAAAAACTCCCCATGCGTGCCACACCTTGCGCTCTTGCCAGAAGCTCCTGGCTCAGATGCAGCTGTTTGGCCGTTGCGCTGGCCCGTAACATGTACCGGACCCGTTCACTTAAAATGCGTCTATTGATGGGTTTGGCGAAAAAATCCGTGGCCCCGGCGGCATAGGCTTCACCAATAGCCTCAAAATCATCCGAACCCGTCATTATTATCACCGGCACTGCAATTCCGTATGGGAGGACTCTGATCCGGCGGCAGGCTTCAAACCCGTCAATCTCGGGCATCACCACATCGAGCAGCACCAAATCCGGCCGATGGTTTTCAAATGCGCTTATGGCTGCCAATCCATTTTCAGCTTCCACCACTCTAAACCCGGTTTGCTGCAATGCTTTTTTGATGACGAGACGAGTGCTTCGATCATCATCAACGACCAGAATAAGGGGAGGGCTGTCCATGCTCATCTCCTGACTGCTGGGTCTGAATATTTTTATAGCGGAATAGTTATATAATTATACAACAATTAAGCAGCTTAAATATATAAAAAAAGCCGCCGGTGAGGAAATAAATCATAATTCCTGGGGAGGCATAGATGATTTAATCCGAATTCTCCGGCGACCTGTTAGTTTTAATCGCATAAATCGCATGGAAAATAAAGCGTATTTTTAGGAGTAATTAAAATTATAATTTATGTATATTTAGAAATCAAAAAAGGAGCTTAATGCTCATCAAAAAAGCCCTGGTAAAGGGTCTGGACAACCAATACCAGGGACTTTATGTTGGCAGATTTTAATCCGTCAAAGTTTACAATTAATATGTTTTCTTTGCTTTTTTGTCATACCGCCAAATCATCTAATTTGATGGTTTGTAAGTCAGAGGCATGGGTTGTGTTAATTTTTTCTATCACACACTTTCGAAACCGATTAATATTGATGGATGTAAAACGAATCCCGACGCCATCCCTTTCTGAGCGTACCACTTGGCCCTTGGCGCTTATCGAGAGATTTTTTTTATCTGCCTCAGAATCAAAGCAGATGGTAATGCCCAAATGGGTTGCCACGGGGATGAAATCATGGGTAGTTAAGAACATGCCGCTGGAGCCGATATCTCTTACATCGCCNCAGGTGCTGTATTTTTTTATGGTTTTATGGCCATTAGGGAGCAAAAATTCCAAGTAGGCCTTTGTTTCCGGCCATGCCTGACTTCTGGTTGCATTTCTTCTCTGTAAATGTCCCATAAGACTAAACCTTTTAATTTGAGAGGGTATGAAGATTGAATCACGCTTCTTAACTTTGACGTTAAAAGTAAACCCGTTTCAAAAAAATTTCTATCCAATTTTGTCTGAAAATTTTGTGGTTATTTTTCCTACATATATTTTTTCTCTTGCTAACTCCCGGGCTGTTTTTATATCAATAGGCTCACAGGGGCTGTTTGTCGCCCGGTTTATTTTGTCCTGCACTTTTTGGAACAAAAAAGTTTTTCATCCTTAATTTCAAAATGCTCACCCTGGAGGCTGCCCGATGCATCTCTGTGTCGTAGGAACCGGTTATGTGGGACTCGTCGCCGCCGCCTGTTTTGCGGAAATGGGCAATCATGTTATCTGTGTGGACAGCAATCCGACTGTCGTTGACACGTTAAACAGTGGCAAAATCCATATATTTGAACCTGGTCTTGAGGNTATCGTCCAGCAAAACGTNGATCAAGAGCGCCTCCATTTCACCGGCGACCTGACTGAAGGTATCAAATACGCCCGCTTCATTTTTAATTGTGTCGGCACGCCGCCGCAACCGGACGGCTCCTGCGACCTTTGCCATGTCTACAAGGTGGCTGAGCANGTAGGGCAGGTCATGAACGAACCCAAGATCATTATCACCAAGTCTACCGTTCCCGTTGGCACTGCAGACCGCATCCGCGCCATTATCTCTGATGAGCTAAATAAACGCGGCCTTGACATCATGTTCGACGTGGTCTCAAATCCGGAATTTTTAAAAGAAGGGGATGCGGTCAGCGACTTTATGAAGCCGGACCGCATCATCATCGGAACAGACAACCCGGATGTGGCCGAGCAGATGGAAAGTCTTTATGCGCCGTTTGCCAGAAGCCGAGAGAAGCTGCTTGTCATGAGCATCCGCAGCGCCGAACTCACCAAATACGCAGCTAACTGCATGCTTGCCACAAAAATTTCTTTTATTAATGAAATTGCCAACATCTGCGAACAGGTGGGAGCGGATATAAAGGATGTCCGAATGGGCATCGGCTCGGACCATCGGATCGGCTACCACTTTATTTATCCCG
>P_1C_Sed_2_UnCtyDRAFT_1000666_pt1 | contig 10223 bp, 5 predicted proteins | sample Pon1CUnioCityCA_4_FD_10229 | JGI IMG/M metagenome (IMG submission 10229) | reverse complement strand
CCGGGCCCCTTCACGAGATACTTTATTAGTAGTCGACATAAGAGACAATTCCTGGAAAGGGGAATGGGAAATTACTGCTGAGGACAAAAGGATAGCTATCTCCAATACTAATACTTGTAAAGAAAAGGTCATTGAAAAAGATATGGAAATAAACGAGGAGTATTTTAAAAAATTTGAAGAATGGGAGAGAAATAATCATTTGGGAAGAAGATGTTCCAGAAGAAAAGCTTGTATGGACGATTATAATCGGTGTCAAGTTGAATGTGATGGAAAAATCGGAGAAAGATACGGAGGATATTATAAATGCAAAGCAGAGCGCTGCAACCCTAAATGTCCCGAACATTGCAGAATGGAGGAAGTTCCTCCTCCTCAAAAGCCCAAGTCGCCCAGTCCCCATGTTTGCGGTTCTCCCGATCTTAACATTGACAAATGGTTTAAAGATGCAATCAAAAATAACGATTTAAAAGAAATAAACAGGTTATTGTCCATGTACCCTGGTGTTTTAAATTCCGAAGAAAACACTCCGCTCCACTACGCCGCTGATTTAGGCAACAAAAAAATGGTATCGCTTTTCTTGTCAAAAGGTATTGACATTAACAAAAAGAATAAATCCGGTTTTACTGCCTTGCATTTCGCCTCCCGTGACGGCCACACGGATGTGGTAAGATTACTTGTCTCTAAAGGAGCTGATATTAACGCTAAGACGAAAAAAGGGTGGACCCCTCTTATACTTGCTGCATTTAACGATAATAAGGAAATCGGCAAATTGCTTATTAAAAATGGCGCAGACGCTGTAGCAATGGACGAGGATCGTCGGTCTGCAAGAGACGCTGCAAAAGAAAAAGGACATGACGGGTGGAGTGAAATAATTTGGAATACACCGGACGAAAATGGGCAAAACATATTCCACCATTGCGCTGCTAAACAGGGCCGCTATACGGATAGGATAATTTCTCCACGAAGAAAAGCTGTGAATAATATAATAAAACACGCCAATGAATACAGCATAAATGCCCGCGACAAAAATGGTGACACCCCGCTGCATCTGGCTATCAAGTCAGCATTTCCGGAAGTTGCCAGAATTTATATTAACGCCGGCGCAGATTTAAGTATTAAGGACAAAGATGGAAATACCCCATTACACCTTGCGGCCCAAAAAAATTATCAGACCTTGTCGAGAAACCTTCTCGACGCCGGTGCCGATATCAATGAAAAGAACAACGATGGGGACACTCCATTGCATATAGCTGTGGCAAACGATTATACCACTTTGGTGAGAAATTTTTTGGTCTTCAAACCTGATGTAAATGCGAGGAACAATCAAGGCAATGGGGCTTTGCATCTTGCTGTGTTCAAGCTCAATGATTACGTTGCGGAACTTTTGGTAGACAAGGGTGCAGACATAAATGCTGAAAACAACAAAGGACAAACTCCATTAAATCTTTTGGAGCAACATGAATATGAAGGTATGATAAATGGAATTAAGAAAAAGAAGCTAATCAAATGGCTCGAGAATAATGGAGGACGTTAAAGCTTAAAATTTGTGGTCACCGGGTTCTCTACTCGCCACCAATTTTAATGTCATATATGGTTTTTACTTTTAGGTTTGCTTTGAATCGTTTCCATGTTATTATCTAGGTTTGACATGGCCGAGTGTCAGCATCGCGAGTCTTAATTGCAGGCAAATAATTTAAATCTCTAATCTTAAAGGAGCTTTTCATGAGCGGACCTCGCAAATCTTCTTCAAGCAGGGTCGTAGTCGTCCTGGTTACCATCATAATTCTCGCCTTTATTACCGTGTTCGGCATGGCGTGGCTTCAGAAAGCGAAGGCGGTGTCTGATGATACTTACGAGTATTTAGAGCTTTACAACCAGGTGCTTTCCATCGTGAGCAACGAGTACGTGGAGGACGTATCGGTCAAGAAGCTGGTTTACGGCGCCATCCACGGCATGCTCGACGAGTTGGACCCCCATACCGCCTTCCTTCCCAAGGAGGACTATCAGGAGATGCGGGAGGACATCAGCGGCGAGTTCGGTGGCCTCGGCATCGAGATAGGCATCCGGCAAGGCGAGCTCACCGTTATCAACCCTATCGAGGACACGCCGGCATGGCGCGCCGGTCTCGAGTCGGGCGACGTGATATCCCACATCGAGGGGGAGCCGACCAAGGACCTTAAGCTTCACGAGGCAGTGCAGAAGATGCGCGGTCCGGTGGGCACTGAAATCACCATCAGCGTCAAACGCGAAGGATGGGACAAGCCCCGCGATTTCACCATAAGACGTGAGCTCATCAAGATACGGAGCATAAAAGGCGTAGAGCTGATGAAAGGCGACATCGGGTACATCCGGATGATCACCTTTACGGACGACACTTCCAATGACCTGCGGGAGGCCGTTAAAGAGCTCGACAAAGAAGCTGACGGTGCCATGGAAGGCCTTGTCCTTGATCTTCGCAACAACCCCGGCGGACCTCTCAAACAGGCTGTAAAAGTCGCCGACCTTTTTGTGGAGGAAGGCAAGCTGGTCGAGGTCCGGGGAAGAACGCAGGCCAACACCCTCTACTCCCACAAGGCCGGCACCCTTGAAGAAGGCCTCCGGGTAGTGGTGCTTATAAATCACCATACCGCCAGCGCCGCGGAGATCGTCTCCGGCGCCCTGCAGGACCATGGCGAGGCCGTTCTTCTGGGAAACATGTCCTTCGGCAAAGGTTCGGTGCAGCAGTTAAAGGACCTGAAAGACGGCTCCGGACTCAAAATAACCACTGCTTATTACTACCTTCCGAGCGGAAGGAGAATCCATGCCAAAGGCATCAAACCGGACATTAACGTACCCGAGCTAAGCCCGAAACAAAAAAAGGAACTTGAAGAGAAAGGCGAAAAACCCAGGAAACATTTCCGGGAGAAGGACCTCCAGCAACTGCACGAAAACGGCGAGCTGGAAGACGGCGACACCGCTTCGCAACAGGTCAAAGAAGACAAGGACCTCTTGCCGGAAAAGGTGGGTGACGACACCGACGACTATCAGTTCCAGAGGGCGCTGGACCTGGTCCGGACGCCCGTCCTCTTCCGGAAAGTGCTGGAGATGGACAACAAAGTGGCGGGAGGCCCGAAGAAATAATAAAGCAGTGCTTGTACCGCTTTTTTAAAAAGCGTTTTAATCATTACGGCCGCGGTTTGAAAGTATGGTCAGTGTTTAATTAAAAGATGCCATGTGCCAAAGTTGACGCGGACGCAAGAGGCCTTCCCGGGCGTCCGGCAGGATAGAAGGCCAAAATGCCTAAAACCTCTACAAACCCGAAAGTTGTCCGGACAGGGGCCATAGTAAGGCCGGTTTGTCTTTTCGTGCTGGCGGCGCTGCTTGCCTGCTTCGTTTCGTGTAATTACATCTCTTGCCGCGATGAACAAACAAAACCGGACATCGACCAGGAGAGGTCGAAAAAAGCCGCCTTGCTGCTGGCCGAGCAGACCCACAGCCTGCTCGAGAGAGCGCCCCTTGACCGCTCCGGCCAAATCATCCACTCCGAAGAAAAAGGCGATTTCTGCAGCCTTACCTGGGAGGGAAGCTCGGAGACCGACCTTATCGTGGCGGAAAAGGTCATCGTGGACTTCTGGCGAGGCCTCGGCAACCTGGACGTAAAAATCGAGTATCCCGACCACGCCAAACGTGGAGAAAGAATCCGGCTCTTTGCAAGCACGGGAGACCGGATGCTCATGGCGGTTTCGCTGGCCAGAAAAGAAGCGCCGAAGAGTACACAGACTCCGACCGCGGCCAAACCCCCGGCCCCGCAACCGACGCCCTCCCCCAAGAAAAAGAAAGACCCCTTTCCCGCACCCGGACCAGGGACGGGCAAGATAGTCATCATCATCGACGACATCGGCTTCAACATGGCGGCCCTGGACAAGCTGCTCCGGATCAACGTGCCCCTCACCTATTCGGTGCTGCCCAACGCCCCGGAGGCCCTGCGGGCCGTTGAAAAAATCCACAGTCACGGCGGCGAGGTCATGCTCCACATGCCCATGGAGCCGCTAAGCTATCCGCAAACCGACCCCGGCCAAGGCGCCCTGCTGGTGGGCATGACGCAGGCCGAAGTGAGAAAGCGGGTATTGGCGGGACTGAAGTCGGTGCCCGGCGCCAAGGGTGTGAACAACCACATGGGGTCCGCCTACACCGCAAACTCGGAAGGCATGGAAAAGCTCCTGGTGGTCCTCAAAGAGCAGGACCTCTTTTTCGTGGACAGCAGGACGACCATCGACACCGTGGCCTATAAGACCGCATCTTTCATGGGAGTGCCCTGCGCCAAGCGCGACGTTTTTCTCGACCACTACATCACTTTCAAAAACATCAAAAACAGTCTCGTAAAGCTCTCCCGTAAAGCGGGCCGGCAAACCACCGCGGTGGCCATCTGCCATCCCCATCCGGAAACGATACGTGTCCTTTCCCGCTATCTTCCGGAGATGGAGAAAAAAGGCCATCGCTTCGCCTATGCTTCCGAGGCCGTAAAATGAGTCCCCGCAAAGTCTACTCCGTGACCCAGATATCCGACGAGATTGCAAGGAGTCTGGAACAAGGCTTCGGCGAGGTCTGGATACAGGGAGAGATCAGCGGGTTTGTAAAACACGGCTCAGGGCACTGGTACTTCGGACTGAAGGACGACCGTTCCTACATCAGGGCGGTCATGTTCAAGTTCCAGAACCTGTATCTTCGCTTTACTCCCGAAGAAGGAAACGAAGTGCTCTGCAGGGGAAAAATAACCGCCTACACCCCCCGCAGCACCTATCAAATCCGGGTCGAGTGGATGGAGCCGGTGGGCAAAGGCGCGCTGTATCTCGAGTTCGAACAGTTAAAGAAAAGACTGGAAAACCAGGGACTCTTCGATCCCGACAAGAAAAAGCCCATCCCTTCTCCCATCCGGCGGATAGCCATTATCAGCTCGGTATCAGGCGCGGCTTTGCAGGACATGTTGCGGGTCCTGTACGAGCGGGACCCCAACATCGAGGTCCTCATCATACCGTCGGCAGTGCAGGGAGAGGGGGCGGCCGAAGAGCTTGCCGCGGCACTCAATACCGCCAATCTACCTTCCGTGGCCCGTCCTGCCGACAGAAGGCCCCTGGAAGCGGTCGTACTGGCCAGGGGAGGCGGTTCCATCGAAGACCTGTGGGCCTTTAACGAGGAGGTGCTGGCCCGGGCCATAGCCGACTCGCGCCTGCCGGTGGTCTCCGCAGTAGGCCACGAAGTGGACTTTACTATCGCGGACTTCACAGCGGACCTGCGGGCGCCGACCCCCACTGCCGCGGCGGAGCTGCTTTCGCAGGGAAGGCCGGAGCGGATGGCCCGACTGGACCATCTCAAGTATCGGCTGGAAGACGCCGTCAAGCAGAGGATCGAGGATGCAGTCACCGAGCTTGACCACCAGCGGGCCCTGCTTCGCGACCCGTTGAGGACGGTCCTCGATTACATGATAAAGACCGACGAGCTTATGAACCGCTCGGAAAGGGCAATAAAAAACCGGCTCGGCCGGACCGATTTGAAGCTGGACCGTTATGAACAGGTCATCAGGGGATATGATCCCCGCAAGCTCTACGAGGTCCAGTCTTATCGGCTCCGGACGCTGGCCGAGAGGCTGTCGAGAAGTGTTCTTTGGGAACTCCGGAACGCTTCCCGCAAGCTCGAGCACGAAAACCAAAGGCTCCATGCCCTCTCTCCGCTGGCCACGCTTTCGAGGGGCTACTCGATCGTCCGGGACGAAAACGGCCGCATAGTCCGGGACGCGGGCGCGGTCAGTCCGACAGATGCCCTGGAAGTTCTTCTTTATAAAGGCCGGCTGGGAGTTCGGGTGGACAATGTAGAAGAAGGAGAGGACGAATCATGAAGCTGCGTTCTTTGGTGTGCTGGTGCCTCTTAATGGTGACTCTGGCCTCCCTGTCAACGGGCCTGGGCTCCGGCAAAACACGGGCCGACGAAGGCCGTCAAGGGACGGCTCGACAAAAAATGAAGGCAGACCTGGAAGTAAACCTCCTTCCCCGCGACGCAAATGGAGAAGTGGTCCTTTTGCAGGGACAGGCCTTTCTGGTCCAGGTAAAAGACCCCCGCAACATGGTCCGCAAAGCAGTGGCGTCCTGGAACGGACAAACCATCCCCTGTCTTTCCCATCATCAGCGGCAGGGCCGGATGCACGGCCTTGGAGGAGTGGACCGCAGGCAGAAGCCGGGCGATTATACTCTTAAAATCCGTCTGGTGACCCGCGGCGGAGAAGTGGAAGAGCTGGAAGAGGACTTCCGGGTTGAAAAGACCCGGTTTTCGAGCGGGCGTCTTTCGGTGGCCGGCGACAAGGTCGATCTTTCTAAAGATGCCATCGCCCGCATCCGTGAAGAGCGGCAGGCTTTTCGGAATGCCTGGGACTCGTCAACCTACATCAGGTTCTGGAGTGGCCCCTTTTTGCGGCCCACCCGGAGCGACAGGATAACTTCGTACTTCGGTGAAAGAAGGATTTACAATAACGGCAAGTTGAGAAACGTCCACCGGGGAGTGGACCTGGCCGCGGGGGTGGGAGACCCTATCAAGGCCACTGCCGCGGGAAAGGTGGTGCTGGCCTCCTTCTGCTACCTGGAAGGCGGGCTCATTATCATGGACCACGGCGGCGGGCTTTTCACCCTCTATTGTCACTTGTCCAAGCTGAACGTGAAAGCGGGCGACACTGTAGACAAGGGCCACGTCATCGGTCTTGCCGGCAGCACGGGCAGGGTCACCGGTCCCCACCTGCATTGGGGATGCGGCGTGCAGGGCGTAAGGGTAGACCCCATGTCCCTGCTCGAGCTTAATAAGTGGCTTGAATAATAAAATCAGTGCGTGAAACAGACAAGAAGGCAAAGCTTGATTCCGACTCGGAATTGAATAAGACACTCACATAATATATGATTTAACCTGGTAGCGGGACCGGAGGGGTCTGCTTTGACCGTTCATCCTTAAAACAGGGCCGGGAAAGACATGAAGAAAAAGAAAAGAAGGACCACTTGGGGGGCTTTTGCCATAGCCTTGGTGATAACCGTTATTTTCATTGCTCTTTACACATTGAAAGGACGCGCCAGGAACCAGATAGAAAGGTACGTCAGTAAAGCCGACTTCAAGTTTCTGGAGATCATCGAGGTCAAAGCCTATGACATCCGTTTCCAGTTGTGTCACCTCCTGTTTCCGCAGACGCCTTCCGACAAGGTGGTCATAGCCGCCATTGACGACCGGGCGGTGGGGCATTACCAGTGGCCTTTCCCCCGCGACAAGTGGAGCACCTTTATAAAAAGGATGGACGAGTACGGCGCCAAGGTGGTGGCCTTTGACGTGGTGTTTGCCGACCCCGGCGAGTACCAGGGACTGTCCTTTTTACGGGACGCCATGAAAAAGTACCGGCAGCTCGGCCTGAACGAAATCCCCGACCCGGTGTCCTCCTTCAAAAACCGAAAGATCAAAGAGTACTTCCAAAACGTGCAGGAGTTCTCCGACTACATAAAGGAACGGGAAAAGGAAGCGGACACCGACCGCATTTTTGCCGAGACATTGCAAGGGACGGACAACGTGGTGCTGGGATGGTACGGCTACCAGAACCCTGAAGAAGCCAAGCGCTTCGAAGCCCTGGACAACACAGAAGAAGTCAAACTATTGATGCCGAGCACCCTGCCGTTCATGTCCACCAAAGGATGGGACATGCAGAAGTTTTACAAGAGGACTTGGCCGGTGCGGTTCTACGGCCTTCTGACCAATATACCCATCCTTTCCAAAACGGCTTCCAAGTTCGGATTCTTTACGGCAACGCCGGACCCCCTGGACGGGACCATCCGCAAAGCGCCGCTTATAAGCATCTACAGTAAGGACCCGGAAAACGCCAACTTCGAGAACACATATATATACCCTTCCCTGTCCCTGGCAGCGGTCTCCGCCTGGTACGACAGGAAACCCGCAGTCATTCCCGGAGACCTGGGCGTCAAGATCAAGATGGGAGACAAGGTGATCCCCACCGACATGTACGGCAGGATACTCATTAACTGGATGGGACCGCAGCGAAGCTTCCCCTATGTCTCGGTCTACGATGTGATTACCGGTTTCGAAGACCAGGAAGGCATAACCGGAAAAATCAAAGACCCCCGCAAATTCTTCAAAGGCAAGATCGTGATGGTGGGATCGACCTCCATAGGCGCCCACGACATGCGGACCACGCCTTTCGGGACCTCGCCGGGCGTCGAGATGCACGCCAACATCATCAGCAATATCCTGGACGACGACTTTTTGATCCACAAAGAGTGGTTCGCTTTTTTCGATTATCTTTTCCTTTTAGTTATCGGCGTTCTTTTCGGGCTCCTTCTGCCTCGAGTATCCTCGGTGACGGGAGGACTGATCGCCGTGGTGCTTTTCGGAGGATACCTGGCGACCAACCTTTATTTATTTGCCGTCGAGCAGTACTCCTTTACGCTGGTGTATCCTCTGGCCGAGATCCTGACCATCTACATAGCGGTGACCATCTACCGGTACGCCACCGAGGAAAAAGAAAAGAAGTTCATAAAAAGCGCCTTCGAGCATTATCTTTCGCCCAACGTCATCAACCAGCTAATGGACGACCCGGCCATGCTGAACCTGGGAGGAGAGCGAAAAGAGCTCACCGCCTTCTTCTCCGACATCCAGGGGTTTTCCACCATCAGCGAAAGCATGGAAGCCGACGAGCTCGTACATTTCCTCAACGAGTACCTGACCGAGATGTGCGACATCATCCTCAAGTACGACGGGACCATCGACAAGTTCGAGGGCGACGCCATCATCGCTTTCTTCGGTGCCCCCATCTACTTCGAGGACCACGCTGTCCGGGCCTGCCTCTGCGCGGTGGACATCCAGGAGAGGATGAAGGAACTCAGAAAGAAATGGCTCGAAGAAGGAAGACACGAAATCCACATGCGCATCGGTCTCAACACCGGCGACATGGTGGTTGGAAACATGGGCAGCGCCGACCGGATGGACTACACCATGATGGGAGATTCGGTCAACCTTGCCGCCCGTCTCGAGGAAGCCGGCAAACAGTACCGGATTTACACCATGATCTCCGAGTTCACCTATGAAGAGGCCAGGGAACATATCGAGGTCCGCGAGTTGGACATCACTCGGGTGGTGGGAAAAGAGAAGCCGGTCAAAGTCTACGAGATACTGGGCAGGAAGGGCCAGGTGTCCCCGGAGAAGATGAAGGTGGTCGAGCTGTTCCAGGAAGGACTCGAACTCTATAAGAACAGGTACTGGATGGACGCCGTTGTCAAATTCATGGCGGCAATCGAGCTGGACCCCCATGACGGGCCTTCCCACGTGTTCATGGCAAGGTGCGAAGAGTATAATGAAAACCCGCCCTCCGCGGGGTGGGACGGCGTGTACACCATGACGAAGAAATAAAGCGACAAAAAACGCTTAAGACAGAAAGGAGAAAAAATGCCCAAGGTCGACCCCGCCAAAATCAAGGACGAAGCCGCTAAGTTCTTAAGAAAAGGCAAGCTGGACAAGGCGCTGGAGTCGTATCAAAAGCTGGAAAAAGCGTCCCCCAACGACCTGAAGGTCCCCCAGAAGGTGGCCGAGATTCTCCAGAAAATGGGAAAGAAAGACGAGGCCGCGACCAAATACAAAGAGGCAGCGGAAAAATATTACAACAAGGGCTTTCTGGTACAGGCCATCGCCATCTATAAAATCGTGCTAGAGATAAGCCCCCAAGACACCGAAGTCAAGGAGTCTTTGGACAAGCTCTCTCGCGAAAGGCAGGACAGCACCTTCACCAGCTTTAAGCCTTCCCAGGTGGCGCCCAAGATAAAAGGCGCGAAAAAGCCGGTCGAGACAAAACCGGAGCCGGGAGCCGGGCCCGGGCCGGGACCCGTGCCGGAGGAGGAAAGCGCCGTTGCAATGGACCCGGAAGAAGAGATGCCGGAGACGGACGCGGAGGAGATTCCGGAAACCCCGGGAACGGATGAGGCTGAAGAAGCCGTGCCCGTGGGCGCTGAAGATGAGGGTGAAGAAGAGGAAGCCGATGAAGGGCCTTACCACGGCGAAGTAGGCGAAGAGGCCCGGCTGGACACGGACGACGATGACTACCAGGAAGAAGGGCCGGAGGAGGCGGGTGACACGGATGTCATTCCCGTGGAGGATGAAGAAGACCTTCCCGAGTCCGGCCCCGAGCGGACGCCCCTGCTCTCCGACCTGGAGCCCAACGA
>P_1C_Sed_2_UnCtyDRAFT_1000663_pt1 | contig 10262 bp, 4 predicted proteins | sample Pon1CUnioCityCA_4_FD_10229 | JGI IMG/M metagenome (IMG submission 10229) | reverse complement strand
AGAGATATTAGCTCAACTGAATTTTAAGTCAAGAGTGGACTTGACCCCTTTATGACCCCTTTACAGATGGCAAGCAGGAGGGGGGGTATTTTTTTCTGGGGCGAACCTTGAGCCCGCCTTGAAAGCCGATCATTTTTTCGGGAGTTTTATTCCGCGTAAATCATTTTCCGGGTCATGCCCCCGTCTGCCACGAAATTCTGCCCGGTAACAAACCCGGTCCGGTCGGATGCCAGCCAGGCCGCAAGTGCGGCGACATCCCGGGGGTCGCCCACCCGGCCCGCCGGGTGCTGCGCATGGTCTGCTTCGGTGAGCCGGGGGGCTTGGCGTTTGCTTTTTTTCTGCCACATCGCGGTTTCAATCCAGCCCGGGCTGATGCAGTTCACGCGGATCCGCGGGCCCAGGCTGACGGCCAGGGCATGGGTGAGCGCGACAATGCCGCCCTTGGATGCGGCGTATGCCTCGGTGTGAGGTTCTGACTGCAGGGCCCGGGTGGAGGCAATATTGATAATGCATCCCCCGGTTGTATCCAGATACGGCACCGCATGCCTGGCGCAGAGAAAACAGCCGGTTAAATTCACGCTGATTACGCGCTGCCATTGCTCAAGACGCAGCTGCGTCACCGGCACACCGAAAAAACCGCTGATCCCGGCGTTGCAGACCAGCACGTCAAGCCTGGCAAATCGCCGGATGGTTTCTGAAACCGCGGTTTTGACCTCTTCTTCATCTGATACATCACAGCACACCGCAGCCGGATTCCCGTCTTTTTCCAACTCCGCCGCGACTTCCTCGCAGGCCTGGCTGTCGCAGTCCGCAATCAGCACGTTCATGCCATCTGCCAAAAACCGCTCCGTGATCGCCCGGCCGATGCCTTGGGCACCGCCTGTGACCAGGGCTGTCAGCTTTGTGTCCTTTTCGATCATAACAAATGCTTCCTGGGCGTGTTAATTCTGGTATAGGTGCACATCCCTTTGCGGGAAGGGAATGGAGATGCCGCTTGCATCGAACTGTTTCTTTACAGCCTCTGTCATTTCAAAATAGAAACTCCAGTAATCCCCGGCATTGACCCAGGGCCGGCAGGCGATTTTCACGCTGCTGTCTGCCAGTTCCAGCACCACCACCATGGGCTCCGGATCGGGCAGGATGCGGCTGTCGTTTTTCAACAGATCCCACAGAATCTGCTTGGCCTTGTCAATATCGGAATCATAGGCAATGCCGAATACCATATCCACCCGGCGGGTTCCCTGCTTGGCGTAATTTACGATCTTGTCGCTGGTCATCTTCGCATTGGGCACGATAACGGTCTTGTTGTCCGGGGTGAGCAAAATGGTGTTAAAAATCTCAATCTCCTTGACCGTCCCGGCCGTGCCCCCGCCCTCGATATAATCGTTTACCTTGAAGGGCCGGAAAAGAAGCATGAGCACACCGGCTGCGAAATTGGCAAGCGAGCCCTGCAAGGCCAGGCCGATGGCCAGGCCGGCGGCGCCCAGCACGGCGATAAAGGAAGTGGTCTGAATGCCCAACTGGGCAAGGGCCGCAATAATGACAAAGGCGAACAATGCAATGTAGGCGAGGTTGGCGGTAAACGAAATCAGGGTTTCATCCACGTTGGTTCGACGCATGGATTTTTCAATGAAATTGCGCAATAAAATGGCCACCCACCGGCCCAGAACAAGAACCACGATGGCGGCCAGCAGTTTCATCCCAAAGACCACCCCCAGATCCATGAGCCTGGCAAGCATTTGTTCCAGGCCGCTTACGGTGAAGTCATTCATGGCTTCCTCCTGTGTTTAAAAAGATATTAGACGAATGGTTGCGATGCAAACGATTAAAACCGGTTTGTCCGATACGATAGTGGCAGTGAAACCGGCAGGGGTTATCGGCACGCCCGACTTCCGATCTTTTTAATATAACTTTGGATTGGGGGCATGGAAAATGGAAAAAATGTTCTGCAGCGGAAATTATTCTTGCGGTGGGTCCCGGAAATCAAAAGCACCAAAAAAGGGGTCAAAAAAGGGGTCAAGTCCATTCTTGACTTTTACTAATCGAATCCTGAATCCTGAAGCCTTTCAATCCTCCAGGCCAAACCTCTGTCCGAGGTTAATCGATTTTTCATACGTTCAAACACGCTTCTGACCGTTCTTCCATTATCGATTTCGTATTGCTCCCCTATCTTTTTAAATGTATCCATCCGAAGTTTGCCGGTAAAGTATAGATCGGCCAATATACTCCCGCGGCCCCAGGCAGACCGGCCATTTTTCACCGTTGATGGCTTTGCCGACCTCATCTTCTTTCCCCACGGACACCCATTGCCTGGAAAATCGCAACCAGTCTCTTTGGTTCCCGGACAGTATGGACAATATGTAATGTTTATACAGCCAATCCCATTGCCCGGGAAATGGATAGATACCCTTTATGGCTGCTCCACTCATTGTCATCCAGACGCTCCACCAATCCTGCCCGGAGTGGATTCCTGTGGATGTACCGAACCGCCTGCAGCAAATAATAGCGCCCCCACAAAAGCTGTCCATCGCAATGGTGGCGGCTATTGTATCTCTGCGTGTAAACCCCGTTCAGATGACGCATCCTTCTGGAAATATTGACATCCGGTGTCTGAATCACCATGTGATAATGTTATGTGAAGTTCCGCATTATGTGAAATCATTTTTTTCACTCTCGTGAATTTCTTGCCTTTTTACGGCCTGTCCTGCCGGACTAGGCTCAATCCGGCCTGGCCCGTAACCCTCTGTTTGCTCCTTAAAAAAACCGAATCTCCGGTGTTGCAATTACCGCTTAATTCCGCTTATGGTGAACCGGAAAGAATCGGAAGGTTTGTATCACCGCTCAGAACAAACAGATTTTAATAATTTGAAGCCTGACCCGGATATTGCCCAAAGCTACGGTCTTTTTGTGCAGGCACCATTTACAAGGCAGATCCATTCTTATGGGGGATTCTTTACTCTTAAGACTCCGAAACGCTACCGTGATCCGTTCCCGGCAGACGCTTTTTTCGGAGCTGAACCTGGAAATCCGGAAAAACCAGAGCTGGGCTGTGGTGGGCGAAACCGGCTCGGGCAAAAGTTCCCTGCTCCAGACCCTGGCCGGGAAATACCGGCTTACAAGTGGAGAACTCGAGTATTTCGGGAATGCGGACGACCCTGAAAACCGGCGGGCCGCCCACCCCTTTGCCAACGGCCGCCCCCGCGCGGTCTATGTGGATATTCGTCACGAATTTCAACCCCTTGCCGGTGCTGGCGATTTTTATTACCAGCAGCGGTTTAACGCCGGCTATGCCGACAGCGCGCCTACTGTCGCGGATTACCTGGCCCAAAAAGCACATGATGCGCCATCAGGCGCATCATGGCGCCTAAAGGATTTGTACACGCACTGCAACCTCGTGCCCATCCGGGATCGGCAATTGATCAAGCTCTCCAGCGGGGAAAGCAAAAGACTGCGCATGGCAGCCGCCCTGATCCAAAATCCGGACCTGCTTCTGCTCGACTGCCCCCTCGCGGGTCTGGATGCCGATACCCGCGACATTTTTGAGGAACTTTTCTACAAAATAAAGGCATCCGGCATCTGTCTGATCATGGCCACGAATCCGGACCAGATTCCGGCGGTGGTAACCCATGTGGCCGCACTTGATAAAAACCGCAGTCTGAACACCTGCACCCGGCGGGAATTTTCCCCACCCGGCGGAATTGAGGCCTTGCGGGTGCCGGGTGGGCCCGGGCGCCTCAAGCGACTGATGGATCCCGGGCCCAGGCAGCGGTTTGACGTGCTGGTGGCCATGGAAAATATCCAGGTTGCTTATGGCAATTCCGTGGTTTTGGAAAATATATACTGGCAGATCCGGCAAGGCGAGCGCTGGGCCCTCTCCGGCCCCAACGGCTCCGGCAAGTCCACCCTGCTCAGCCTGATCAACGGCGACCACCCCCAGGCCTATGCCAATGACATACTGCTGTTTGACTGCAAGCGCGGCTCCGGGGAAAGCATCTGGGACATTAAAAAGAAAATCGGATTCATGTCACCGGAACTGTTCCAGTTCTTTCCCTCCCGGTTTACCTGCCGGCAGGCGGTTGAATCCGGATTTCACGATACCCTGGGCTTATTGAAAAAAAGCCGGAAGAAAGAGCGGGCACTCGCTGAAGAATGGATGGAGATAATGGGCCTCTCCGAATTAAAGCACCGCCCCTTCCCGGAGGCCTCGGCCGGTCAGCAGCGGCTGTGCCTCCTGGCCCGGGCCCTGGTGAAAATACCGTACCTTCTGCTGCTGGATGAGCCCTGCCAGGGGCTTGACCGGGCGCAGCAGCAGCGGTTCGTGCAGCTCATTGATGCCATAGCAGCAACAAGCGACCTGGCCCTTGTCTATGTGACCCACCAATCCGAACAACTGCCGGCCTGCATCCGGCACACGCTGCATCTGCCAAATCCTTAACTTTTTTTTATTTAGTGCCCGAACGAAAACCAGGATTTTTTGTTAAGATCAAGGAAGGCGAAAATTTTAACCGCAGGCATACGCGTTGTATTCTGAGGATTAAAATTTGAGCCTGACACAGATATTGGCGAAAAAGACGGTTTTCGTTCCGGCACTATTTAGTAACAGATTCGAATCTGTCCTGCTTACCATGAAAAATTCCACTATAGCGCAAGCTGACTGATTTTCAAGTTAAGTCTCCCACTAATCCGATATTTTATTTAAAATAAAAACTTGCCGGACTCGAAAAAAATCTGATTTTAGATGGCGCCGGAGGATTGCCCGGGCCGTAACAGCTGCAGATTTAAATTCGATTCTCGGCTATCGACAAACATTTTCGGCTTACTTTCCTAAAAAATGCTTGCGGCCTAAGCTGGCTTTTTCTCGAGTACATCCACACAGAAAATCAACACGAACCGGATTTGGACTTAGGAACAGGACTCATGCGGGCGACAATTGAACCACCGTCCGAAAATTTCCGTACAAACATTTACCACTTTCCGTACATAAACAGCCTGAGGTTTTTTTTCACATCCGCGAACGCTCATTGCCCCATTACCCCCCAACCCCGGTTACAAACGGTAATATATTGATATCAAAGGATTTAAATAGTGTCCATCCACGGAAATAACTTCCCGTGATTAATAAAAAAAGTTGCCAGGCGGCATGCTTTTATCCTATGCTGGGTAATTATGATTTAATTATTCTCAATTCTTCTAATTCTTTAAATAGTTAAAAAAAGAGACCGGAACCTCTTTCCTCAAGGCAGCCCCAATGAATATACAGACCGGAAAACCTCTCGCCATTCTGATCCTTTGTTCATTATTTCTGTTATTCCTTTTACCCGCGACTGCCTTTACCGCGGAAGTGACGTTAAGCTGGCAACGGCCCGACGACAGCCGGGTGACTGGCTACAAAATCTATTATGGCCCTTCCGGAACCAATTTTAAGTCCAGGGCGGACCACTCCATTGATTCGGCACGCCAGACAAGTTGCCCGATTTCAGGGCTGGAGGAGGGGGTAACCTACAATTTTGCCGCTACCAGCCGTGATGCCGACGGCAATGAAAGCGACTTTTCCGAAACCATTCAATATCGGGTAGAACCCCAGACAGAGCATCCGGACGATATCGATGACGATGGTGACGGGTACACGGAAAATCAGGGCGACTGCAACGACAACGACGCTTCAATTTATCCGGGAGCCGAGGATATCTGCGGCGATGGCATTGATCAAGACTGTAATGGCAGCGACGTCGAATGTCCACCAGAAGACGGGGACGACGAAAGAACAAAATACAAGCTGACGGTCATCAATGGCGAAGGTGATGGGCGTTACCTGCCCGGCGAGGAAGTTGCTATTGCGGCTGAGGTTCCGGCCGCTCACACATTCGAGAAATGGAAGGGGCAAACCGCGGCGGTGGACGATATCTACCAGGCCCGCACATTCCTGACCATGCCTTCCACTGATGTATCGCTGGCTGCCGAATTCGCCCCGACCGAGGATTCCGGATCTGATGACAACAGCAACCTCGATGACAACAACGATTCTAATAATGATGAGGGCCACGATGGCGGGAATGCCGATACCGATCAGGACGGTGACGGGGTGCCGGATCAAATCGAACAAAGCGCGCCCCACGACGGCGATGGCAACCAGGACGGCGTGCCGGATTACACTCAAAACCATGTAGTCTCGCTGCTTGACGCCGTGGGCCGGGAATTTNTTACCATGGAAGCCCAACCCGGCACCACNNTNGAGAACTGCCGGGCGATCCGTTCCTTGCCTGATGCCGGGNCCATGCCGGTGGATTNCGNNGCTAAGTGGGGGTACTTCGATTTTACCATCTGCAACATTGACGACGGCGGTTTGACCTGGCTGACGATTCACCTGCCGGAAAATGCACAGCCCACAGCTTACATGAACTATGGCCCCACCCCGGATAATCCCCACGATCACTGGTATCCATTCAGATATGACGGAATTACCGGCGCGGAAATCAATGGCAGCAGCATCACCCTGTATTTTTCGGATGCAGAAAGGGGCGACAGTCCCCTGACGGAAGACCGCAAGGTCATCGATGCCGGGGGTCCGGTTACCCAGGCCACAGCAGGGGACGGAGCGGATGACCCCAATGCCGGAGATGATGCCGATGACGAATTTGACGAGGGTGCCGGCGGCGGCTGCTTTGTCAACACGTTGAGCCCATAAAGACCGAATAAGACCCCTTTGCCCCTGCCTTCTCTTTTATCCCTTTTTATTTATCTGTTTTTATTTATCTGTATGATTTTATGCATACCTGTATCTTTTTAAATACAAAGCTTGATGGACTCGTAAAAAGTCAGTTTGAGATGGCAAAGCAAAAAGCTCACGATCAAGGCGTCGCAAATCCAGAGGGATGCAGCGCAACCCGCAACGATACCGCACGGTTTTTCCCACTGCCAACTTAAACGGCCCGGACTGACGCTGAGAAGAGCCGTAATTAATAGAAATTTACAAGCAAGCCGTATATTTTAATATACATCTGTACTTATTTTTATAAATCAACATTCCCACTCTTTGCTTTGCACTCCAAGGATACAAGCGTTTAACGGATTGATTCAAAACACGCTGGCAACACCTTAACCTACCAGAATTAATATATTTAATTTATATGCTGATGGTACCCCCGGCTACCTTCTCCGCCTCCGCTAAAATTTATAGAGCTTTGGCACATAATTTGCAAAATCCTGCTCCGGATACCTGGAATTCATTTTTTTTCAGATAGTTCACCTTTGACCCAACATTATATCCAGTCCCGGGGAATATTTAATGAATAGACAGATCAGAAAACCAACCTCACTTATCCTGTCCATTTGTTCATTCTTTCTGTTATTCCTTTTATCCGCAACCGCCAATTCCGCAGACGTCACCCTGAGCTGGAGCCGGCCCGGCGACAGCCGCGTGACCGGCTACAAGATCTATTACGGCCCCACCGGCACCAACTTCAAGTCCAGGGCGGACCAGACCATAGAGCCGGCAAGCCAGACGAGCTGCACGATTTCAGGGCTGGAAGAAGGGCAAACCTACGATTTTGCCGCAACCAGCTTTGATGCCAACAACAATGAAAGCGACTTTTCTGAAACCATCCAATACCGGGTCCCGTCACAGCAAGACCCCGACGACATCGACAACGATGGCGACGGGTACACCGAAAACGAGGGCGACTGCAATGACAACAACCCCTCAATTCATCCCGGGGCCCAGGAAATCTGCGGCGATGGCATTGATCAAAACTGCAGCGGCAGCGACTTGGCATGCCCGGATGATATTGACAACGACGGGGACGGGTACACCGAAAATGACGGCGACTGCAACGACAGCGACCCTGCAATTTATCCAGGCGCACCCGAGGTCTGCGGCGATGGCATTGACCAGGACTGCAACGGCAATGACGCCATTTGCCCGGGCGACATCGACAACGATGGGGACGGCTATTCCGAAAACCAAGGCGACTGCAATGACAACAACCCCTCAATTCATCCCGGGGCCCAGGAAATCTGCGGCGATGGCATTGATCAAAACTGCAGCGGCAGCGACTTGGCATGCCCGGATGATGACGATGAGGACGACTCGACAGACAGCAACGACGACTCCGGTGGCAATGACCCCGCGCAATACACCCTGACGGTATCCAATGGCACAGGCGACGGAGATTACCAGGCAGGCGAAGCAGTGACAATTGCGGCATCGGTTCCTCCCGGCCATGCCTTTGACAAATGGACGGGACAGACCGCAGGGCTTGATAATGTCCGGCAGCCGGAAACCGTGATGGTCATTCCCGCTTCTGATGTAACGGTGACAGCCGCATTCACCGTCCGCACATACCGGTTGACAATAAGCAATGGCATCGGTACGGGCGACTACCCCGAGGGGAAAGTCGTGACCATATCCGCGGACGAAGCGCCGGCCGGCTACGTCTTTGATAAATGGACCGGCGATACCACCGTTGCGGACAACTCCAGCCTGGCCAACACCACCGTGACCATGCCGGCAGCATCCACGGCCCTGAGCGCAAGCTACAAACCCAGGGAACCCGCATTATACAACCTCACCGTTGTCGGCGGCAGCGGCGACGGCAGTTACCGCTCCGGCGCCGTGGTCAACCTGAAAGCGGATCCACCCGACACCGGCCAGATCTTTGACAGGTGGCGGGGCGATACAGCCACTGTAGCCAATGCCTCCCAGGCTGAGACAACAATCACCATGCCCTCCGCACCTGCCATGCTCACAGCCGAGTACAAGGACAAGCCAGCATCCAGGTATCTCCTGGAAGTCAGCAACGGCTCGGGAAGCGGCAGCTACCAGGCAGGCGAAGAGATCCGCCTGATAGCGGACCCCCCTCCTTCAGGCCAGGTTTTTGATCAATGGCGCGGGGACACGGAGCACGTGGACAACATCAACAGACCCGAGACCACGCTGACCATGCCCACCGAAGCGGTTTGCCTGTCAGCCGCATACAAGGAGCAGGCTGACACGCGCTTTACCCTGACAGTCACCAACGGCGCAGGCGACGGAGATTACCTGCCGGGCGAGGAGATCCCCATCTCAGCCGGAGTGCCCGCCAACCATACTTTCCATCAATGGACCGGGCAGACCGCATGGATAGCTGACAAGGACAAGGCCAATACCGTTCTCATCATGCCGCAAGCCGATGTTTCGGTAACAGCCGCGTTTAACGCCAATACCTACGCCGTGACCTACCTTTCCGATAATCACGGAAGAATCTCCGGCGAATCTTCTCAAACGGTGGCCCACGGCGCTGATGGCAAAAAAGTATCGGCCGAGGCGGATACGGGTTACCATTTTGCGGGATGGAGCGACGGCCGCACCAGCAACCCGAGAATCGACCGAAACGTGACCACGGCTATCACGGCTACCGCCAGGTTTGCAATTAAGACCCACACCTTGATCTATCAAGGCGGGGCCAATGGTTCGATTCAGGGGGCCCGTCGGCAAACCGTTGAGCACGGAGCAAACGGATCCACGGTTTCAGTTTACGCCAACAGCGGCTATCACTTCACCCAGTGGAGCGACGGCCGCACCGACAACCCCAGGACCGATGCCGACGTGACCGGAGACATCCGGGTGAGCGCCGAATTCGCCCCGACCGAGGATTCCGGATCCGATGACAACAGCAACCTCAATGACAACAACGATTCTAATAATGATGAAGGCCACGATGGCGGGAATGCTGATACCGATCAGGACGGTGACGGGGTGCCGGATCAAATCGAAAAAAGCGCGCCCCACGACGGCGATGGCAACCAGGACGGCGTGCCGGATTACACTCAAAACCATGTAGTCTCGCTGCTTGACGCCGTGGGCCGGGAATTTATTACCATGGAAGCCCAACCCGGCACCACTCTGGAGAACTGCCGGGCGATCCGTTCCTTGCCTGATGCCGGGGCCATGCCGGTGGATTACGACGCTAAGTGGGGGTACTTCGATTTTACCATCAGCAACATTGACGACGGCGGCATGACCTGGCTGACGATTCACCTGCCGGAAAATGCACAGCCCACAGCTTACATGAATTTCGGTCCCACCCCGGATAATCCCCACGATCACTGGTATCCATTCAGATATGACGGAATTACCGGCGCGGAACTCAATGGCAGCAGCATCACCCTGTATTTTGCGGATGCAGACAGGGGAGACAACATCCTGACACCAGACCAAAAAATCGTCGATCCGGGCGGGCCAGTCCTTAGGATGGCCAAAGCTACCGCCGATGACCCTTCAGCTG
>P_1C_Sed_2_UnCtyDRAFT_1000662_pt1 | contig 10273 bp, 9 predicted proteins | sample Pon1CUnioCityCA_4_FD_10229 | JGI IMG/M metagenome (IMG submission 10229) | reverse complement strand
TACTCGTACTCGTACTCGAAAAAATCAAAAGCCGATTACGAGTACGAGCACGAGTACGAGTACGAATCAGCAGAGATTGAATTTTAACAAATTTATATCATTAAGTTATTTCTAGCTCGGTCCCGGGCGGTGCCCGGGGGAGATACTTCTAAAAAATACACGGTTTCCCGCTTTCAAAACATTGGCTGGAAACCCAATGCAATGCATTAGAAGGCCAAACTATCCGGTTTGATCGATGACCCGCAGACAATCCTGCGGAAACCGGTGCGTCCCCTTTTCATCCAGGCTTACCTCAATCAGCGCATCCGGATCGTTCTTGCTGGTATCCGGATCCGTGATGATCCCGTGCATACCGATAAATTCATCCATATAGGCTTCCCAGCTCTCATCCTCGGAGCGCTGAAAAATCTCCACCTTTTGTCCCTGGCGAAACACCATAGATCAATCCTTTCATTTTCAGACTAAGTTACCGCCGCTCATTGGGCGGCACAATCTCCGCATGCACCTTTCCGCTGTCGCGCCGGGCGCAGTCCAGACAGATCCGTTTGCCGACCAGCGAGGGACTGATCTCCTTAACCCGGCGCATAATATAGTCATGATAGCGGGCCGGCCCCAGCACCGCCCCGCATGTTTCGCAGTATTCGAGTTTCAAACGGTTTAAAACCGTCCCGCACAGCGAAAGCACCCTCTCCCCGTCCTTGTCGACCATCTGCATGGCGTCGGTCGGGCAGTTGGTCGCGCACGCCCCGCAGGCAATGCAGCGTTCGGCCGCAATTTTCAAATCCGTGGGCCCGGGGTTGTCAAAATCCATATAGCCCAGCTTCAATGCTTCAACCCCCATCTTATCCCGGCATATTTCAACGCAGCGGCCGCAGCGGATGCACACGTCACAGCGAAGGCAGCGCTTGGCCTCATTCTGGGCCTGCATGTCGGCCATGCCGAGGCGCACCTGTTGAAAGGTGATGCGCCGCCGCTCATTTCCGAGCAAGGCCATCTCGGGTCGTTTTAAGTCCATTTTAAGGGAGGCAGGCAGGGTAAAATAGTCGGTCCGGCTTCGGCGGACCGGTACCGGCGGCAATTCCGGCTGCGGGATGCCCTCAAAATATCGGTGAATGGCAGAAGCCGCTTTCTTCCCACCGGCAATTGCCTCCACTACCGTAGCCGGGCCGGTAACCGCATCACCCACGGCAAAAACCCCGGCCTGATGGGTCTGCATACTCACGGTATTTACCCGCAGTGTATGTCGGCGGGTCCAATCCACCTCGTTGAAATCATCCAGTCCGAGGCTGTCCACTTCCTGGCCGATGGCCGGGATCACCACATCCACGGACAGTTCATGATCGCTTCCCTCAACCGGCACCGGCCGCTGGCGGCCGGAGTCATCCGGTTCGCTGAGTTCCGCCCGCACGCAGACAAGGCCGGTGACATGGCCATTCTCGCCGACAATCTCCTTGGGAATGGTGAGATAGGAAAACTGAATGCCCTCTTCCTCGGCCTCGACCACCTCTTCGCTATGGGCCGGCATTTGATCATGGGTCCGGCGATACAGGATGGTGACTTCCTCACATCCGAGCCGAAGCGAGGTTCGGGCCGCATCAATAGCCACATTACCGCCGCCGACCACCGCCACCCGTTTGCCGGGCCGTCGGTGATCGCCCAGGCTGACGCGGCGCAGATAATCCACTGCGGATATGACCTCCGGATAGTCGTCTTCACCGGTAATCATCAGCTTATAGGAACCGTGCGCGCCGACGGCGATCAAATAGGCCGCAAACCCTTCGGCTGCCAGATCCGTATACGTGACATCCTCCCCAAGGCGGGTATTCAGCCGGATTTCAACCCCCAATTCCTCAATCATATTGACCTCCCGATCAATAACTTCCCTTGGAAGGCGATATCTGGGGATGCCAACCATCATCATACCGCCCACCACCGGCAAAGCTTCAATGATCGTGACCTGGTAGCCCTGGAGGGCGAGGTAATAAGCAGCGGTCAAACCGCCCGGCCCCGCGCCGATGACGCAAACCTTGTGCCCGTTATCCGGCATTTTCGGTGGATTGCCGTATTCCATGGCGGACATGGCTTTTTCGGACGTAAACCCCTTTAAATCCATAATCGCAATCGGGCTGTCCATGCGGCCGCGCACGCACATGAATTCGCAGGGGTGAGTGCAGATCAGCCCGCAAATCCAGGGAAACGGGTTGTCCTTTCGAATGACCTCGATAGCCTCCGCATATCGGCCCTGACCGATCAGCATGATATAGGTTGGGATATCGATGCCCGCCGGACAGGCCATTTGGCAGGGTGCCGGCGTCAACATCGGACAGTCGCCGGTGGGACAGGTATGGGTCTGGATGTGGCTTTCAAACACCTCCCGGTTTGCCTGCACCCGGTTGGATATCTCCTCACCCAGGCGCCGGCATGCCGGGGGCATTCCCTCAGATGTCAAATGATCGGACAGGTCAAAAATACTCGCAAGATGGGCGTCACCAGCCCGGCCCTGGGAGACGTCATAGATCAGATCAAAAATTTCCGAAGCTATCTGCTGACAGCGGGGATGGGCCAACTCTCGGGATTGGAGCTTATCCTTCAGCCAGTCATGGATGGTTCTGACTTTGCAACTCTTCTCACGCATTAACACGCCTCATGATAAAAGTTCTAGTTCTCCTGGGCCCGGGCCCTTGCGTAGCGTTCCCGCCGGACCTCCGGGATTTCATCCGGGGTCCCGAAATAGAGGCACTGGGTCGGGCATACGGTGACACAGGCGGGCTTTAGCCCTGCTTTTATACGGTCATGGCATAAATCGCATTTGACGGCTTTTCCGGTTTCCGGATTCCACTGGGGAGCCCCCCAGGGGCAGGCAGAGATACAGGTTTTACAGCCCACGCACAAATCCGGATCCACGGTGACAATGCCGTCTTCGCTTCGCTGATGCATGGCCCCGGTGGGGCATGCGGCCACGCACCATGGATTTTCGCAATGAAAGCAGGGCATGAATGTAAAAGCGGTCCGCGGCTGTTCGCCCACCCATTGCGGTCCAACAGTCACCACCAGACAGGGCTGCGGACCGCGGGGCAGCCCCTGGCGGCTTTTACATGCCACCACGCAGGCCATGCATCCGATGCATTTTTTTTGATCCTGAAACAAAAAGTATTTACTCATTGTCCATCACTCCATAATCGACTACTTTTGATAAGCATCCCAGGCTTGATCCTCGATTCAAGTTACTGATTTTACCGAACCGAAAAAACAATTTCGTTATACGCTCAATTAAGGTTTTAGTCAGTTACTGGCATGCGTTAATTTTTCATAACGATGACGCAGGCCGCCGCCCAGTAGCGCCCCAACCAGCCCGAGCATCCCGAAACCAATGAGCAGCAGGACAGAAGGCCGGGTGTTGAAATAGCGGCTGTCCACACTGAATTGTACGATTACAGCCACTATTGCCGTAAATAGTCCGGCCATCAGGCAAAAAACGATATTTGTCTTTGGGTTTTCCGACTTTCGCTTTTCCCAGAATTTATACCCGGCGCTGGCACCGCAGAAAAATACGATCACAAGCATCCATTCGCCCAATGCCGCCGGGGCGAACAGGGTTACCATCAGGCCAATCGCAAACACCCCTAATAAGCCGGTAAAGGCGCCGGCGGCCAGGGCAAACCAGTCGGGTACCGCCGCATCCAGCCATTGGATCAGCATATCGCCAGAAAACATATGATCCGGCCCTTCCTTTGATTTCTCCAACACCGTAAAACCATCACCGTAAATTATGCCTCACAACCGGCCAGGCCCTTCTTACCGGGACCGCGTCCGCGATCTCTGCGGCAAACCCGGCCGATGCCAAAAAACGCCAGATAGGCGGCAAAAACACAAAACACAAACCAGAATACGGGCCCGATGGGATAGGTTTGGCCGTTTATCCAAAGCAGGGTAAACAGATGCGTTTTTCCGAACAAGGCCTTTAGCGTATCCGGCTGATAGGTATAATTCACGAAGGCAAGCATCGAAAAAATGGGAATATACATGGTCAGCAGGTTATTCAGCAGGCCCTCGAAAAAATAATTATAATACACCTCATTCAGCTTGCCCTTATCGATATTGACGCCCAGCTGCCTGGCCTTTTCCGGCTCTGTTTCCCTTAGCTTCAAGGCCTCCTGCTTGATATTGAACCAGTATTTGAATTCCTGCTCAAGCGTGCGGTACCGCCGGGTTTTAAACCGACGGGTAAAAAACCGGGTAAATAGAACCGTCACAACCGCCAGCACAGCAATAGTAAATACCGGCCCTAAAACATGTAAAGGGCTGATCAATTGATACAGCCCGGCCTGCAGTTGATTGATGCCGCTTACGATAAGTGCCCAGAGAGCATCCATGTTTGAAATTTCCTGTCTCCCAATGAGTTGGCCGGGCCAGGGCCAAGTTCCCGGCCCGGCCGTTTCAAGGTAGGCGGGTTAAGGGTTAAATCCAAATCTCGATCTTGAAAAACCGGAAGAACAGGAAGAACAAGACCACTGCCAGAATAACTTTAAGCTGCACTTCGGTAAAGAGCTTCTGCATGCGGCTGCCGATATATCCGCCCACAAAACCGCCGATAATAATAGCCAGGGCGATCCAGAGGTCCGGCAGATAGCCGTTTAACAGGTAACCGATAAAGGACCCGATACTGGAAAAACAGGTCCCGACCAATGAAACCGGCACGGCCACATACATGGGCAGCGCGCCGATCATGGTCATGAGGGGAGTCAACAGAAAACCGCCGCCAATGCCGAAGCAGCGGGAGACGATTCCCACACCCAGTCCGATAATACCAAAGAGCAGCGGATTGATTTTAAACTCTTCTCCCCAGAACTTGAAGCGATAGTTGGTCAATTTGCTCGCGCCGCTGGAGATGGGTTCAATCCGGCCCATGTTGGCGGCCCGGCCCTCTTCCTTGGCCCGCTGGACTTCCTCATTGAATTTCTGGGTCATGGCCTTAATGTTTTTCCGTTTTTCCATCACCCGCGGCGTCAACTCATAAAGGGTACGGATGCCCATGAGCACGACCAGGACGGCCAGCCACTCCTTATATGAAGCCATCGGCAGAAACTGGGTGACATATTTCCCAAGCCAGATGGAGCCGATGAGAATCCCCACGCCGAAGGACAGGCCAACCGGCCAGGCCACACGGTGCTCCTTTATTGCGTAGCGATAAAAGGACCCCAGCGGCGAAAACAAGGTAAGGGCCACGTTGGACGGCCGCAGCACATTGGCCGCATTGATGCCGACCGGCCCCATTGTGTTGACCACGATCACCTGATAGGCGGCCATCAGCATCCCGCCCGCGGCACCAATCAGCGAGAAAAAGGCGCCCACCAGAATCGCACCGATGATAATCCAGATGGGATTCATGTAGCGACCGCCCAAAGACAGCCAGAACCCGTCACCCTGCAGATTGTAGGAGCCAATGGAAGCCCCGTTCACAGACACATTAAAATCCGTATCCGGCGGCGTGTGGCGGAATGATTCAAAAGATGCGGTAAATTCACCGGTGGATTTGTCCAGTTTGATATTGGTGCCTTCGTTCCAGTAATTGCCGCTCTTTTCATCATCCGCCAGCACGCTTCGGGCAAAAATCGTGACCTTTCCGACCTGGGTGCGTTCCTTGGTCACCGTGTTAATGCCATAAGAGGTCTCATGGTTGTATTTGAAAAAGTCCCATTCCGCTTTACTGCCAAGGGGCCCTAAATAATTTTTGATCCGGGGATCAAGTGTTTCCCATTCCGCCAGTTTAAACATGGTGGTGCTGTAGATGCCTTTTATAAAGGAGGGACCGCCGAAACGCTTTTTCACTACGTCACCGAACTGACCGGGCTGATTGGTAAGCATGTAATAAAAAACCGGCACCGCGGTATCCATTTCAAAGGTGTTTTCCCTGACTGCGTCCTTGAATGTCTTCAGCTCATTGACCCCGCCGGCCTCCTCCGGGGCGAACTCGCGCTCCGAAGCAATGGAAATGTAGAGGTCTTCACCGGCCGGAATTTTTCCGGTGATAACGATTTGATCCCCGGTTTTATAAGACTGCTGACTGATCCTCGCATCAACCGCCTGCGCCGCAGTGAGCGGCACATGCCACAAGAACAACAACAAGAAAATGGTTAGAAAAAGTTTCACCCGTTTAATGCGTTTCATACATCCCTCCTCTGAAAAAATTGGCTATTCCTTACAATAAACAATGGATATAGTTATTAACTTAATCGTGTTTCCCGTAGGCGCAAAAAAAAGCTTGCGCAACATACGGTTTCAGTGTTCCTGATATTGATTTATAGAGTTTTGCAACAATTGTTCCAAAATGCGAACGCACAACCCTATACCCGGCAAAAAATCAAGTTATTAATATTAAGGAAAATAATTATAACTTAGGGAAAAAATCGAAAGGAAAAAGCTTGACGGCCAGCGACAGGACAGAAAGCAAGTGAAATAAAATTATTGCGCTGAAACAATTTTCATGCGAGTGTTTAATTATTTAATTTAATTGATGTTCAACCAAAAATAGGCCTGAATGCATAATTTTTATTGCAAATATCGGCTGTGGGGCACGCTGCCTTTATGACGCATCTTGTCAGGACCTAAATTCAGGCAGGACTGACTATAACGCGGGCAGATAGAACCATGTGCGCTGAAACCCAATTGCTAATGGCACATCTATTGCAAAAAATTTTAGAAATACTTTTTATCCCATACCCGCTTCCTTAATCATATATGAAACTGATACACCCCATTGCCTTTATTGCGACATTAATCGGCCTGCTGTTTTGCCTGGCAAATCCGGCGCACGCCACACAGGCCCACGGCGCCCCCGAAGGCTTGTTCGTCCACCAGCTTTCTCATCTGTTTTTTATATTCGCCATGGGCATTCTGATCTATTGGTTAAGGTCCCGGGCACTAGTGCGCGAAACCGGGTGGCGAAATATCCAGTATGCCGCCCTTTTCTTTATTCTGTGGTCATTGGATGCCTTTTTTGTGCATCTACTTGATGAACAGTTCTTCCTGGTTCATGTCACCCGGACCGGTCCCTGGCAGATGCAGCTGGAAACACCGGAGGGGATGGCCTGGCTGGGCGGCGTCTATTACCTCTTGAAGCTGGATCATCTGCTGTGTGTACCCGGGTTAATCTTTCTTTATAAGGGGCTTTGTCGTCTCTCCCCGCCCGAAACCGCCGCTGAAGAAACAGAAAAAGGGGCGCGATGACTGTTTATGCCCTTCCCATCCAGCTGGTGGATATGGCCGGCTCACTGGTGATGATCATCTTTTCCCTTCTTTGCATCCGGCAGGCCCTGGGTCTGGGCAGACGCCATCCGGACAATATCGTCTGGACCTATCTGCTCTGGCTAAGTACCTGTTTAGGCATTTTTGCCGTCTCCCGATCCGGCGGGCATATCCTTAAACAGTTTTTTCTCATGGCGGAAAGCGGGCACATGTGGCAAGCACTCCAGCCCTATAGCGGCAGCCTGAATACCCTGCTTTTAATTGTGGCCGCGGCGGTCACCCTGTTTTTTAACCGCAGCTGGCAGAGCTATCAGCAGATTGTCACCGATAAACAGGCCCTGCAGACGGCGCACGCCGAAGTTCTGGATCTAAATGAAACCCTGGAAAAGCGGGTTCAGGAGCGAACCGACGCACTGCTCCAGCATGAAAAACAGATGGCCCATGCGGACCGGCTGGCTTCCATCGGGCAACTCTCCGCGGGCATCGCCCATGAAATTAACAATCCGCTCGGAATTATCCAGGGCTATACCCAGCTGCTGCTGCGAGGCGAAACCGCTGACACGCAGCGCCATGAGGATTTGAGTACCATTCTAAAGCATGCGAAAAACTGCAAGGCGATCGTGGAGGATCTGCTTAATTTTGCCCGGCGATCCAAGCCCACAGCCGAGGTGGTGAATATCCATGAGGTGATCGACGATGCCCTGATTTTCCTGGAACACCGCTCCAAAACCCCGGATATTCAAATTGATAAACAGTACCAGGCGGATATCCCCAGCCTGCGCATTGATGAGAAAAAAATCAAACAGGTGCTGATCAACCTGGTGATGAATGCCAAGCATGCGGTGGGGGAAAAAGGCCGGATTGCGATTTATACCGCATACGACGCGGACGCCGGCCAGGTCTTAATCCGGGTGAAAGACTCCGGCTACGGCATTGAGCCAAAGCACCTGAAACGGATCTTTGATCCCTTTTTCACCACCAAGCCGACAGGCGAAGGCACCGGTCTTGGCCTGGCCGTGAGCTACGGGATTGTCAAAAGCCATGGCGGCGACATCGAGGTGAACAGCACCCCCGGCAGCGGCACGGAATTCCGGGTTCTGCTGCCGGCAAACGGTTTTCATTACGGAACCTAAAGGATGACTATACCCCAAATTCTAATCGTTGATGATGAACCGGATATGCTGGAGCTTCTCAAGAGAAGTCTCGAGCCGGACCTAAACTCCCGGCTGTCAACCGCAGCCTCGGCCAAATCAGCACTTCAGCAGCTGTCCGAGAAATCCTTCGATCTGGCGCTGATTGATATCAAGATGCCGGAGATGGACGGGCTGGAACTGCTGGAACTGGTCAAGCGCAAGTGGCCGGATTTAACCGTGGTTATGATGACCGCCTACGGTACCATTGAAACGGCCGTCTATGCCATGAAGCAGGGGGCCTATGATTTCATTACCAAGCCGTTTGACCATGAGGCCCTGCTCGTGCGCCTCGAAAAAGCCCTCGAGCGGAGCAGCTTACTCGCAGAAAACCGGCGGCTCAAGCAAACAAACACAATGGCCGCCCCCCATATCTTCCATGGCATGGTGGGCAAAAGCACCGCCATGCAGCGGGTGTTTGAAACCATCCAGATGGTGGCGGCAACGGATTTGACCGTGTTGATAACCGGGGAATCCGGAACCGGAAAGGACCTGGCCGGGCGGGCGGTACATGCCTTAAGCCACCGCGGCCAAAATGAATTCGTGGCCGTAAACTGCCCCACCGTGCCGGAGCAGATCCTGGAAAGCGAGCTCTTCGGGTATAAAAAGGGCGCGTTCACCCACGCCACCCAGAACAAGATCGGTCTATTCCAGCAGGCGGATAATGGTTCGATCTTTCTGGATGAAATCGGCGATATCAGCCCCTCCATCCAGACTAAGCTGCTGCGCGTGCTGCAGGAAAAGGAAATCAAGCCCCTTGGGGATACCCGCACAGTCACCGTGGACGTCCGGATTATCGCCTCCACCAACCAGGCGCTTAAGGAAAAAATAAGGACCGGCCAGTTCCGCGAGGATTTTTATTACCGGTTAAACGTGCTTCCCATTGAACTGCCGCCTTTGCGCAGGCGCCCAGAGGACATTCCGCTGATTGCCGACCACCTGTTTAACAAGCATTGCCAACGGCTTAACAAGCCGGATAAAACCATGGCGCCGGAACTGATCAGTTTTTTTCAGGAATGCTACTGGGAGGGTAATGTGCGGCAGCTGGAAAACCTGATCATCCAGAGTATCCTGTTTTCAAGATCGGATACGGTGCGGCCCGACGACCTGGGTAAAAACAATTCGGCCGGAAATCCTGTCTGTCCCCCGGAAACCCCGGATGTCCGCTCCCTGCCCTACAAAGCCGCTAAAGAAAAGGTCCTGCAGGCGTTTAACGCCGATTATATCGGTAAGATTTTGCGGGAAACGGGCGGCAACGTCACCCAGGCGGCCAAAACATGCGGGATGGAGCGTCAGGCCCTGCAGCAGATTATGCGCCGTTATAGCATTTCCGCAGAGGATTTCCGGCAGTAGGCGATCCGGGTCACGCAGTTGACTTTAGCCGAACAGGTTGATAGCCATAAAAAATGAAAATATTTTTTTCACCTCAGATTAAGGTATTGCTTTGGGCCGTTCTGGCCGCCGCCTGCCTCCTTTATGCCTGCAACCAGGACGAGGCCACCCGCAAGGTGGATCTCAGCGAGCGGAAACAGATCCGCACCCAGCGGGAACTTGATTCCCTGACCTATGCCTGCCTGCCCCAATACTCCCACCGGGTCTCCTTTTCACGGCATCACCGACTGGTGGAGTATATTGCTGAACAGACGGATCTGCCCATCCGCCAGATTTTCCCGGACACCTTTGAAGCCCATGTAAAAATGGTGGGCGAAGGCAAAATCGACATCTCTTTTTCCAACCCGATGGTCTATACCCGGATTGCGGACCGATACCAAGCCCGGGCGTTTGCGCGGATACTAGAAAAAAACGGCAGCCCGACCTTTCGGGGCCAAATCATCTGC
>P_1C_Sed_2_UnCtyDRAFT_1000660_pt1 | contig 10294 bp, 10 predicted proteins | sample Pon1CUnioCityCA_4_FD_10229 | JGI IMG/M metagenome (IMG submission 10229) | reverse complement strand
ACGACTTTTTCCTCTCCAGTTCGGTGAGCGCGCCGGGTGTGACTTTGGCTGTAAAAGAACTCCTTTCCCGCGAAGAAGGCCCCCTTATTCAACAGGCCCGCATACCCCTCCAGCTAGTGGACCAGAGCTTCAGAGAACTGGTGGATTACTTCCGGGACAAAAAACGGGCCATAGTCATCGGACTCGTCAAGGAAACAGTAAGAGGCATGACCCTGGACGACATTCTGTCGGATGACATGACCGCGGTAGACCGGTTTATCAAGGCCCAATTCGAGGGAATGGAAGGCGACTATTTTTCCAAGGTCCCTTCCATGAGTGTTAAAATCAATCCGCCCGACGACCACAAGGTGGCACGTAATGACCGGGCCCTCCTTATCGTGGCGGACGGTCAGGTGGCGGAGCAGTAATGTCTAACGACAGGGTGGATTTTCTGGCAAAAGTCTCCGCCTTCAGAGGAGTAGACAAAGAAGGCTTAAAGCGTCTCTCCGGTATCTGCAATGTTGTTGAAAGACCCGCGGGGGAAGTGATAATAAAGGAAGGTGAGGAAGGCGATTGCGTCTATATAATAGAGAAGGGCCAGGTTGAGATATCCATGTCCATAAGCATGGTACCTTCTTTGGACGAGCCCCGGAGCGAGCCCATCGACAAAGTCCTGGTAAGGCTCGATCCGGGCGCAATGTTCGGGGAAATGGCCTTTATATTCGACAGGGACGTCCGTTCGGCCACAATTGTCGCCCTGACCGACGTCCGGCTTTTAAGCATAACCAGCTCCGATTTCGGACGCCTGGCAAATGAAGACGTAAACAGCGCCTATATTATAATCTCGAACATAGCCAGGATCATCGCCGAAAGACTTAGAAAATCGAACCAGGACGTAAAGAAATTGACTACCGTGCTTTCCGTGGCCCTCCGCAAGCCGCGAAGAAGTTGACATAAAGACCTGGAGTAGTAACCGATGTCGAACAAAATTCTTATAGCCGATGATAATAAGCTCCTTTTGGCCATGTCAAAGGACGCGCTGGAACAAGCCGGGTTCCAGGTGACCACCGTAGATACCAGCATCCAGGTGTATAAAAAGGTACTGGAAGAGAAGCCCGACATAGTGCTTCTGGATATAATGATGCCGGGAATCGACGGGATCGAGATATGCAGAAACCTGAAAAAGAGCCCGGTGACCAAAGACACCGTCATTATCATTCATTCCGGAAAGACCGACATGGCGCTCATGGACCTGTGTTTCGAGGTCGGCGCTGAAGCATTTATAATCAAAGGCGATGATTTCGACTCCATGGTCAATAAAGTCAAGGAAGTGGCCCACGAAAAACTGGGAGGGCCTTGAAAAGAAGAGTACAGAAAGTAGTGACCGTCTTCTAAAAGCTCTAAGGGGAATGAGTGTTTTGGAATGCTCCTTCTGCGGTAATGAAGTAAAACCAACCATTCACAGGAGGGAAGGTAATCCTCCTTATGAAGTGGGGTACTATGTCCTCCTCACCGGAAACCTGCATCAGAGAATCATCAAAGACCCCAGCGACGAGAGCCAGAACCTGGAATTCTATCATGTCACCGACCCGCAATGGATCATAACTTGTGCCGAGTGTTTCCGGAAAAAAGAAGTGCAAGACAAGCTCGAGGAGTATTTCACCTATCTTCCGGAAGAGACGGACATGGAAGACGAGACAGGTCAAAAGCTTGTCGAAAAATAATGGGAACGGTCCTATATCTCCCCCACCAAAACACAAGCCCTGTAGAGCTGTTCAATAAGTGGCTGCCCGAAAACCGTTCAGCTTTAGAGCTACTTTGCAGAAAGTATGTCCCGGACATGCCCCTCCATGTGGCCTTTATATTCTTAGGAGAAAACGGCGGTAACCGGACACTGACATGGGACACAGACAAAATTTGTGTCTCTAACGAATTTCTTGTCGAAGCCCTGATCACCCTTACGCTTGACGAAGAAATGTTGCCTGAACTGCTCCGCACTCTAAAAGATATTGCCGGAAGCGACGAGTTAAAGCTTTCCCTTAATAACAAAGGTAAACACTCTGCCTCAAAAACGGATGCGGTACTGGAGAGGATTGAAGAGACCCCGGGCACGTTCCGAATCGAAATCACGGACCCTTGCCGCCCTCTTGTTTTTGCCGTAAAGCTCGGCGGCTTGATCGAGTTCGATCCCGAAGTCACCGTTAAGGTGGACAGGAAGGGGATTTCCGAACTAGTGGCCGGCAGGACTTCCGCGGGCGAGCTTGTCCGTACCGGCATGATCGAATTTTCCGGCGATGCCGGCTTGTTCTTCCAGGCCGCCCTCATCTTCCTGGCCGACGATTAAAATCGTGCTGATCACTTGTTGCTTTTTCTTTCCTTGATTTTCGAAGTCAAAACCGGCAGAAACTCGTGCAGGTCTTTAACAACTCCCAGATGCGCGGTGTTGAAGATGGGGGCTTTAGGGTCCTTGTTTACGGCAACAATAAGGTCGGAGTCTTTCATGCCTATGGTGTGCTGAATGGCGCCGGATATGCCCAGTGCCAGGTATAGCTTGGGGCTTACGGTTTGTCCGGTCTGTCCCACTTGATGTTCGAGGGGCAGCCATTTTGAATCCACCACCGGCCGGGACGCTCCCACAGCCGACCGGTCAAAACAGGAGGCAAGCTCTTTAACCTCGCCCAAGTGGTCAGGTCCGCCGATCCCCCGTCCCGCAGCCACGATGACTTCGGCACGCCCCAAATCAAGCTCGCCTTTACTGTGGCGGACATGGCCCAGGGTCTTACTGCGAGGTTCGTCAACTTCAGGAGTAAGAGCTTCTACTTCTCCGGACCGCTCGGGCCCTTTGGGCTTTGCAGCACCGGGCATGACCGTGATAACCCGCAGGCCTTCTTTGGCGGGCTTGACCAATAATTCAAGCTTGCCTCCGCAAATCCTTCGCCACAGGCCTTCAGGACCGTCCGGCTGGAAAGCGGTTACAGCGGTGGAACATGAAGCTTTGCTCCGCACTGCCAGCCGGGGTGCAAAGTCCCATCCTCGTGCAGTGTGTGGCATGATTATTTTAGACGGTTTTTTTTCTTTAATCAGCCAGCACAGCGCTTGCAGCCAGGTTTCAGCGTTGTAAAGGGACAAAATTTCGTGTTCCAGCGAGTAAACATGGAGGCCGCTACGATTTGCGAAATCCGCGGACAGTTCTCCTCCCGGAGATTGCAGACACACACCGCGGACCTGCGCCCCCACTGCTTCGGCCCAGGTCTTCGCGAAAGCCGTTACTTCCAGGGAAACCGGATCAAGCCCTTCAATGCCTGCTGTAGCGACTACAAAAATTTCCTTCCCCATCTTTACTACTCCTAAACCACCTGGGTGCGGGCCCGGATTTTTTCGATAAGTTCCAGGGCCACCCCTTCTGCATCACCTTCCAAAAACTCGCACTGTCCGGTGGTCTGAGGCAAGCCGGCCCGGACAATGTTCTCGGCCGGCCCGCCAGAGTATAAGTCCGCTACGCTGATGAGGGAAATTTCCATCTCCTTCACGCGAAGCACGTTCGAGAGACTTGCATAGCGGGGAGTGTTGATACCGGACTGTACGGTCATGACCGCGGGAAGTTCCAACTCCACCTTTTCAACAATACCACCTTCCAACTCTCTTTCGCAGTACACAAGGCCTTTTGTTTCGTTTTCGAGTCCGGAAGTATCGCAAGACACCACGGTCGTCGCACAGGAAAAGCCGAGCATCTCGGCCAGCATGGGACCGGTCTGTGCCTGCATCAGGTCCTCCGACATGAACCCGCAAAAGACCATATCGAAATGCCGGCCTCGGGCAAATGAAGCAACCGAGGAGGCCACAGAAAAAGCATCACGGGCAGGCCGGACCGAGTCATCCATCAAAAGGCCTTCGTCCGCGCCGAGGGCCAGCGCCTTGCGGAGCTGTTCCATTCTCGGCGGAGGGCCAACCATGACGCCGGTTATCTCCACATCTTCAAGCCGCTCTTTTGTCCGCACTGCCTCTTCCATGGCGTACAGGTCGTACTCGTTTACCTGGTACTTCAACGAGCTCTCTTCATAGAAATCGCCGGTCTCGTTAATTTGGAAGTTCGATTCCGAGAGAGGGACAGCTTTCACGCACACCAGAATTTTCATTGCTTCCTCCGCGACCAGTATAGATAGGGCCTGGAAAGCAGTCAAAAGAAGCTATATGATAAGAACAACATACAAATCTTGCACAATCCACATCAATCCAAACATCATTTGCAAATCACCTGTTTCAACTCGTGCTTGTTGAACTTTAATACACTCTCTTCCAGCGGTATGGACTCGCGACCTTCTGCGACTACGAATAATTCATCGCAGGCCTGAAGGGATGAAATATCGCTCGTCTGCTTTTTGTCCGAGGTATTATAGACCATGAACTTCAAACCTTCTTGGGAAGGCAATGGTTTTATTGACTCAATGATTATGTTCTCATTACTTAGTTGCAATGGAGCTTCTCCCACAGCAAAGTCTGCGGAGTTCTTAAATATGACAAATGGCTGCATGACCTCCAGGCTGTTTTTATTGTTTTCGGAAACATCGTACTCGGCATGTGGAAATATCGAGTAACGAAAAGTTGTAATTCCCGGCTGGTCGGCCTTGTAATTGGTCTCCCAGTAATTGTTCATGACATAGGAATAAATCACTCCATTATGCTCGGTTTCTCTAATCCATCCATAGAGCACGGCATCAGTGGTTATTTCTCCGGCCTCAAAAAGGGGAGCATCTCTCAGCACAAACTGGATTCCCGCGTTTTCTCCGGACACGTCGGCCCACCGGAGGGCTGTAATATAATTCTTGCATGCCCCTTGCAACTGGTTTTTGTCCACCGTGACGCTGGACCAGGCAGTGTCATACCTTACTTTCGGGTTTTCTGCATTTACCGGAAAAGCAAAATGTATCCCCTCTTGGTTTCTTATGGGGGCACGATCAAGCACATTGGTAATATCTATCCGGTCCAGGCCGTCATACATGGTTATGTAGGTTGTCAACGATTTACAATTTTTGACTTCTCTATCGATCCGGACCCTGCTCCGCAAAGGGCCGTCATCCAAAACCGTAATCGAAGTTTCCGGAAACAGGAGAGCTCTTCTTCCAATTTGGGGATGCCGCCACCGGACATAAACATATCGGTTGAAACCGTCTTTATAGTTTTGGTTTACATACTGTCTGCCGGCAGTCAGGTCTTTTATCCCCTTGATATGGCCTCTTTCCGGGTCCAGGGCAACTTCATACTTGCCGTTCGATATAGATCCGGAAGTAGATGAGCATCCGCCGGATGAAAGTGCCCTCCCCTTTTTTATCACGTACTTTTTCGAGGAAAAGCCGGGCACATCTTCAGCAATGAAAAACAAAGGGCCGTCGGCCAGCACCTGTGAGGGCACTACCTTGCCGGAGGCGGTTTCGACACGAGCCCCCGGCAGGTCTCCTCCTGAAACGGTCACCGGCCCCGAGACCTTCCAAGAGTGGGTGTTGATCACATCAACATAATAGTCTCCCTTTGAACCGGCAGCTTTTTCGGGCTGTTCAAGGACCTCGTCAAGAAGTTCATCGGCCATGTACTTTGCATTAAAAGCGCGCTGCTTTTTCCACTCCCATTGCCGGCGGGCGAACTCGCTGTCCGGAGCGGATATCGAGTTGTATGCGCCCCAAGTATGTTCGTTAAAAAGAAGTACTTGCCTCCAGGCGCTGTGAAAGCGCTGTTTTGAATAATCGCCGGGTTTTAACATGGCCCAGAGGGTCTGCGCCTGTATAAGCTTTTCCGAAGCGTTCCGGGCCAGGGCCGTCTCCCGGGCGGTGGAAGCAGCGCCGTCTTCCCAGTAAGGCGTAAAGTCGCCGGAGTATCGCGGCAGCTTTTCCCCGTATCTTTTTTCGAACTCTTTAAAGGTTTCGGAAACCGTAGACATTTTGACCTTGACGTGGGGATGGTCCTTGTTCCATTGCCGGACCACTTTCGAGATTGCCGGGTCCGGAGGGCCGTTGTCCGAGCCGATGGCGTACCTTATCGGCAAAATTTCATAGGGATAGCCCTTCTTCTCCAGCTTCTTGAGGTAGGGCATTATCCTCTCTTCAGTAAACTTGTTCCTAAGTCTAATGTCCGCAATAAGCGCTGTCGGCGTGTGAAACCAGGAATATCCTTTTCCATGGACAAAACAGAGGACCTTATCTTCGCCGCCGGGAGACACCCAGTAAAAAGCCTTGTCTCCGTAGTCGGACAAGGTATGGCCGATTCTGTGTCCTCGATTAACGCCGATGGAAAGGTACTTCACGCCGTTTTCCCGCATGGCGGTAACAAGCCCCCAACTATAGCCGGGAACGTCCGTTATCATGGCGGAATCAATCTTTTCGCCCGTAAGACTTTCCAACTCCTTTTTATATGAAAAAGCCTGCATAAGCTCTTCCGGACGGCAGAGCCCGGTAAGCATGTTGGCAAAAAGCGCATCAAGTCCTATCGATCCTTGCCTGACATGTCCGACAAACCTTTCACGCTCGGATTGGTCGGCCTGTTCGAGCCACTTCTCTATGGCCCAGGTGACTTCCGGGTTCCACTTAAAGCGGGAGTCGGGAGGATTTCCCCGAGCACTCTCGATAAGGTCCATGGCTTTTTCAAGGTTCTTCCACTGTTTATGCATTACCTCTTCCTGGGTATGGGTATAACCGATGTCCACGTGTGTATGATGAATAAGATGGATTTCCCATTTTCGGTCAAAGTCCGGCATTGCCACGAATCCGCAAGTAATCAAAAACAAAAAAACGAGAACAAAAATGGCTTTCAATTTCATCAGACTCTCCTGAAGTCGATTTGTGAAAATGGCGATATTGATTGCAAGTACCGTTTCAAGATAACAATATGCCGGCTTTTCAGTCAAAGTTTTAACAAGCGGTTGAGAATATAAATGTCCCGAAATCGCGTCTCAACCTCTCCACGTCGCTTATTTAGAAAATCGTCCCGTCCTGAAGATATTTTTCTACTTTAATGATTGCCGACAGAGGAAATTTTATCAACACTTGTCAACGAGGGCCATTGCCTTGACAATATGATAATCATGGGAGGTAAAAAGACCGGCCGAAGCCGCAGAAAGCTGTACTTCAGCATCTTCCACTGGCTTCTTCTTTGTATTGCCCTTGTGTTGATTGTCCGGCACAACCTGCAGGAGCCGGAAGTCAGGATAAAAAGACATCCCACTAAAGAAGAAATCAAGACCGTCATCAGCGGCTCCATTGAGAACTACCTGGTCCATGCTCCTATCGACCATACCGCACTCGTACTTACTTATGACGGCCATCCGGTAAAGGGCGCTTGCGTTGCCACTGCAGAGCTTCCCCCGCGAATCAAGGGATACGTAGACGAAATCAACACCATGGTGGTAATCGACAAGACCGGCACCATTCGGGGAGTGAAACTACTGGCACATCGTGAAACACCTCCATACATGCGCAAGGTCTTACGAAGCGGATTTCTGGAGAAGTTCGTGGGCAAAAAAATCAACTCCCCCTTGCGGGAAATCGACTCAGTGACCGGAGCGAGCATTACCGCGGACGCGATCAAGGAAGATGTGGTCCAGGCATCACATCTTGCCGCGGCCGAAATTTTCGGTCTTGACATCAAGACTGTTACCGTGCCCGGCTGGTCCGCGGCAATAACATCGCCGGCCTTCATAACTGTCTTCATCGCTCTTTTGGTCAGCTTGTACGCCCGTTTCGGCAAACGCCCCCCAAAGGGGAAGAGAGAAATTTCCTGGTCCCTCTCCATTGCCCTTATCGGGGTCTATGCCATGACGCCTTTTACCCTGGTCCATCTTTTTCAGCTTTTGGAGCTCTCTGTACCGGGGCCGGCAAACGCTCTGGTCCTTCTGCTTGCCGCTTACGTCCTCATAACCACCATATTTTTCGGACCTCTCTGGTGCTCTTACGCCTGTCCTTTCGGCGCCCTGCAGGAATTTGTTTTCAAAATTCCTCTTAAAAAATGGAAAATTTCTCCAGGTCTTATGACCTACGCCCGCGAGATCAGGACCATCGTGCTCTTTGTCGCCGTGCTTGGATTTTTCGGCCTTGGCGTCAATGCGTTTGCCATGGTCGAACCGCGAGGTCATCTTTTTGCAAGGACCGATATGGCTGTCCTCTGGATATTCATTGCCGTGGTCCTTCTCGCAAGCATGTTCGTAAAAAGGTTCTGGTGCCGCTTTTTCTGTCCCACCGGGGCCTGCCTGGTCTTGCTCTCTTCACATCGCAAGTACCTGAAAGGCGTCGGCAAAGGGGTGGACGAATCGGGCATAGACAGTCCCGACAAAGATGCCGAAGCCGATGAGTCCGAAAACACGGAGAAAAAACATGGAGACTGATCTTCTCGAAGGGCTCGCCCGGCCCGTGACCGTGCTCACTGTCTTTCCTCACCCCGACGACGAAAGCTTTGCCACCGGCGGTTGTCTGGCGCTTTACGCCCGAGATCCGGATATAAGATGCGCCTCCCTTTGTCTTAGCAAGGGCGGCAAAAGCGGCGCCTTGCCCAAAGTAGGGCTTCCCGCTGAGCGGGAGCCCGAGGTCCGCGAAAGGGAATACATGGCCTCTACCGCAATACTGGGCGTGGACCGCGCCATAATCCGTGACTATGAGGACCAGGGACTTCCGACTGTCCCGGAAGAAGAACTTGCCGGCAGTATCGAAGAAGTCATCCGCAAAGAAGGCGCCCAAGTGGTCATCACCTACGGTCCCGACGGGATAACCGGCCATCCCGACCATATTACCTGTTCCAGAGTGACAGAGATTGCGGCCCGCCGCGCCGGCGTCTCCCGGCTTTTCATGGTCAGCGGACCGGGATGGATGGGAAGAGTTTTCCTCCGGCAACGCCTGTTGCGGCCGACCCACGCGGTTGACATAAGAGATGTCTACAAAATAAAAATGCTTGCTCTCAAATCACATGCTTCGCAAATGCTTATCTCCATGGAGCCCATGATATGGGTGGGGGTAATCATGAGGATGGCCGGCAAGGAATATTTCCACAGAAGATTATAAGCGCACTCAAATCCGGACCAGCGAGCTGCCCGGTATCCATACCACGAAACCGCCGGCGGCGCGCACTCGACACCATCCCTCCCGGCACTCGCCAAGCTTTACGTCCATACCTTCGTATAAATCGATGATCTCGGTGTTGTCGTCCCCCGGACCGGAAAGACCCTTGACTTTGTCGGCAACAATGACACCGCGGGGAGTGTAGACTTCCTGCTTGATCCTTGCGGCCCCAAAGGGCAGAAAGACAACAAACAGGGCCACAAAAACTATAAAGGCGGCCCGCCCGGCTTTTTTAGGAACGTCCCGAAGCGACACGGTCCACAACGCGGCAAAAGCGCAGGAAAGCCAGTAACAGGCAACGAGGAGCAGTGTCCATTCATTGGCTGACAGCTTTCCGGAAACTGCGTTAAAGGCCCGGGAGAATGGTCCTTGTTCAATTTCCCGCGAGCGCGCTTGGATTTTTTCGCGGGCGAAATTCAGGTTGAACTTGATGTCAGGGTCGCGGGGAGCAAGTTTGCGGGCACGCAAATAGTTGGCTATGGCATGACCAAGCTCGCCCTGCCTGAGGTATGCGTTTCCAAGGTTATAAAAAACTGCCGGGTCTTCTCCACCGGAAGTAATGGCGGTCTCATAAGCTTCAACCGCCTTTTTATAATCGCCGTCCCGGTAATGGTCGTTCCCTTTTTGAAACAATGCATCGGCAGGACCGCCGGCAACCGCAGTCGTCGAGATCATAAACAGCAGCGACAAGAGCGGAATCAAAAGGCGCCTCATGATCGGGCCTCCCGGGAAATCTTCGCCATGATTTCCTTGAGCCATGTGAGAAGCTGTAAAGCGCTTTCCTCGTCCAGGGAAGAAGGAGCGAACCGGGCACGGTCGCATTCTTCCAGTATTTGTCGGGCCTGGTCTACGGTCTCTTCCGAGACTCCCCTTGAGCGCAACACAGCAGTTGCTTCGGCAGTGGTCATGCAGGAGTCGGGACGGTCGAAGCTGTCCCCTATAAAACCGGTTAGAGCGCGGTAGACCTGCGAGTATACCAGCGGCAGGTCCTTGTCCTGATGGGCACGGGCCGCTGCCTTCAAGGCCTGCCGGCACCGCTTTCCCGCCTTTAGCTTGCGGGCGTAGCCAGCGTCCTGTAAAAGCCTGTCCTTCCTTCGCCTCATAAGAAATGCCCCTCCGACGGCAAGGAGCGGCAGGGCCTGCAAAGCGACGGCAGCAGGGGAGGAGAAAAGCCATCGGCTGTTGTCTTCTATGGACGAGTCCGTCTTGATGTAGCGGAG
>P_1C_Sed_2_UnCtyDRAFT_1000658_pt1 | contig 10307 bp, 10 predicted proteins | sample Pon1CUnioCityCA_4_FD_10229 | JGI IMG/M metagenome (IMG submission 10229) | reverse complement strand
GCCGTTGCGGTAGGCGATCATAGCCGCCGAAGCATTGGAAGTGACACCCAGGGTAGAAAGGTAATAGATGGTGCCATAGCCGCCGGTGGCCAGCACCACAGCATGGGCCGTGTGCCGTTCCATCTCACCGGTTACCAGGTTCCGGGTAATGATGCCCCGGGCCTCCCCATCTTTAACTACCAGTTCAACCATCTGGCGCCTGGGATACATCTGGATCTTCCCCTTGGCCACCATCCGCTTCAATCCCGAATAGGCACCCAGCAGCACCTGCTGACCGGTCTGCCCCTGGGCATAAAAGGTACGGGAAACCTGCACCCCGCCAAACGAACGGGTGGTGATATGGCCGCCGTACTCGCGTGCAAAAGGAACGCCCTGGGCCGTCAGCTGGTCGATGATCGCGTTGCTGACCTCTGAGGCCCGGTATACATTCGCCTCCCGGGCACGAAAATCGCCCCCCTTGAGCATATCATAGAAAAACCGTTGCACACTGTCACCATCGTTGCGGTAATTTTTGGCCGCATTGATGCCGCCCTGCGCTGCCACAGAATGTGCCCGGCGTGGACTGTCCTGGTAACAGAAAACCTTGACATTGTACCCCAGCTCTGCCAGGGACGAAGCTGCCGGTGCTCCGGCTATGCCCGTGCCTACCACAATGATGTCCAGTTTTTTCTTGTTGGCCGGACTTACCAACTTCATATTGTCTAAATAGTTGGTCCATTTATCTTTTAATGGTCCTTCCGGTATTTTTGCATCTAGTGTTGCCATAGTATATAGGGTATTATCTTTTTACAATAAGATCGGGTGAGAGAATCAGCTGGAGATGATCAGAAAATAAACGGGTATGGACGCGAAACCGACGCCCATGATCACGGCAAAAACATAGGCAATCCGCTTGAGCCGGATCCGCCAAAGGTCGTTATCCCAGCCCAGCGACTGAAAAGCGGCCCAAAACCCATGAGTCAGATGGAGGGCAAGAAACACGGCGCCCAGAATGTAGATGACACAATACCACCACCAGGTAATAAACAAGTCGGATACCAGCCCGTAAAGGTTCTCCATCTCGGTGCCATTGACCATCACTGTATCCAGATGACCAAACTTAACCTTCCAGTAGAAATTGGACAGGTGGATCACCAGGAAGATCAGGATAAACCCTCCCAAAATGAACATGTTGCGGGAAGCCCAGGTAGTACTGCTGCGGCGATTAAGCTTTTTGTAATGCACAGGCCGAAGGCGCTGATTTTGAAGGGTGATGTAAGCCGAATAGATGATGTGAATAATGAAACCCAGGGCCAGGAGAGGCTCTAAAACCAAAATGGCCGGATTGGTCGTCATGAAATGAGCCGCCTCGTTAAATGCATCCGGGCCTGCCATCAACAGCGAATTGACTGTCAGGTGCACGATCAGAAACAATATGAGGAAAATGCCGGTCACACTCATTATGAATTTTTTCCCGACAGAGGAGGTAAAAAAATTGCTCATAGGTATGGTTTTTTATTAAATTTGATAAACTTGCATATGCTGGGATGGTTGGCGTTATTTACAAATATATTGGCCATTGGGGGTAAATGAAATGTTTACCAGCACAAATTATGCAATTTAAATTAATTCTAAGTTATGGACATGCGCGGATCTGAAAGCCTGTTTACAAAAAACAGGGAAAAACTGACCGAAATGATGGAAGAAGGATCCATGGCCGTGGTTTTCTCCGGTCAACGAATGCCCCGCAACGGGGATCAGTACTTCCCCTTCCGCCAGCAATCGGACTTCTATTATCTGACAGGTATCCGCGAGCCGGAGAGCATCCTGCTGGTCACACCTGCCGACTCGTGGCTGTTCATCCCGCAGCCCTCCCAACAAACAGCTTTATGGGAAGGAGCTCAGCCCACTGCCGAGGATGCCGCTGCCATCTCAGGCATCAGCAGCGTCCGGTGGCTGGAAAATTTCAACAGCATCCTGGAAAATGAAGCGGCTTCCCTTAAGAAGGTCTACCTCAACCTACCCGAAAAGTTGAGCAGGGGACTGATCAAGTTCAGGGATGAGGCTTTCCTGGAACAGTTCCGCGCTACATTCCCTTTTCATTCGATCCAATCTCTCCGGCCTCTTATGAAGAAGCTAAGACTAAACAAGGAGCCCGAAGAGATAGAAGCCATTCAGAAAGCCATCGAAATCACCGGCCAGGCACTAAAGCTGGTGCTGGGCAAGATCAAACCCGGGATATCCGAGAAAACCATCGAAGCCGAAATCACCCGCGAGCTGATCATGAAAAAGACAGAGGGCTTTGCCTTCGATCCGATCATTGCTTCCGGGAAAAACGCTACCACCTTGCATTATTCCCATAACAGCGACACCTGCCGTGACGGCGAGCTGCTGTTGATGGATTTTGGTGCCGAATACCAGTATTATGCGGCAGATATAACCCGAACAGTCCCGGTAAACGGCCGCTTCAGCACAAGACAAAAAGCCTGCTACCAGGCCGTGCTGGATGTTATGGAAAAAACCATCAGGCACATTAGGCCCGGCACAACCCTCTATGAGCTCAACCAAAAGGTGCAGGAGGAGCTTACCGCTAAGCATATAGCGCTGGGCCTGTATTCGGAAGAAGAGCTACAAAAGGCTGACTATCCCCTCTGGAAAAAATATTTCCCTCACGGAGTCGCCCATTTCATGGGACTGGATGTCCATGATGTGGGAGATAAAAATACCACCCTCGAGAAAGGCATGGTGATTACCTGGGAACCCGGATTGTACATCCCTGAAGAAGGGATCGGCATCCGTATCGAAGACGATATCCTGGTGGACGACCATCCCGTCAATTTATCTGCCTCCATCCCCAGGTCACCCGAAGAAATAGAATCCTTGATGCAAAAAGGCGTTAACCCATGATCCGGAAAACCCAGGCCATCATCCTGCGCCCCATCAAATACGGGGAAGCCAACCTCATCGTGCATGGCTATACCGAGCATCACGGCCGATTAAGCCTTTTTGCCCAAAACGTGCGGAGCAAAAACAGCCGGATGAAAGCCAACTTGTTTCAGCCCCTGCACATCCTCGACATCGAGATGTATTACAAAAATAAGCCCCAGCTGCAAAAAATCAAGGAAGTCCAAAACGCCTGGCCCTACAAAACCATGTTCGACGACTACAGGAAACGCAGCATGAGCATGTTCCTGGCAGAGTTGCTATACCGCTCCATCCAGGAGCAGGAGCCCAACCCCGAACTGTACCATTTCATCGCCAACAACCTGAAAATTTTCGATCTCAAGGAGAAGGGGCTGGCCAACTTTCACCTGTATTTCATGTTGCAGCTTACCAAGTACCTGGGATTTTATCCCCATAACAATTTTGACGAGCACAACCCCTACTTTAACGGCTTAAAGGGCCAGTTTACCTCGTTTCTCCCCATACACAATCATTACCTGGAAAAGAAGGAAAGTGCCGCCTTCAGCCAGCTGATGCTATACTCAGAAGACCAGCATGAAACCCTGAAACTCGACAGAAACACGCGGCTCAAGTTGCTGCACGGATTGCTGGATTTCTATTACCTCCACAATGAGGGAATGGGTCACGTCAACGCTTTCGAAATACTCAAAGAAACCTTTCGTTGATCCTCTTAGGATGCAAACACATGGATTTGGTAAACAGACGGATTTTTTTGATAAACCCGCCCCTGCTCTTCATGGCTGAAATTTTTTGGCGGATTTAAATTTGTACATTTACGGTCATTTTTAAACAGGAGATCCTGATGTTTGATAACAAGCTAAAAGACACGACGAAAGATCTGTTTTCCATCATAACTGACAAGGCCATCGAGCTGGATGCATTGAACCTTGTTCAGCCCCAGCACAGCGAATGTCCGGAGGAACTGGCCAACCTGGCCCTTCAATATATTACCGGTGCCTATAACCATTATGCTCCTCCCTATGGCGTTTATGAGCTGAGAAAACAAATCGCCCGCAAGGTGGGTGACGACTACCAGAGAGAAGTCGACCCCATCAGGGAGATCACCATCACGGCAGGGGCCAACCAGGCTGTATACACCGCTATCAGCACCCTTATATCGGAAGAAGATGAGGTGGTGGTCTTTGAACCGGCTTACAAAAGCTATGTCCCCTCCATCCAGAATGCAGGAGGACGTCCCGTTTATGTCCCGCTTAAACTGCCCGACTATCATATCGACTGGAATGAGGTTCAGAAAGTGATCAATCCACGCACCAAAATGATCATCATCAACAGCCCCCACAATCCCACAGGAACAATTTTATCCGGGAATGACCTTCAGCGGCTGAAAAAGATTGTCAACGGCACCAAAATTACCATTCTTAGTGACGAAGTGTTCGAACATTTCATCTTTGATGAATCGCAACACCAAAGCATCCTGCAAATACCCGGGCTTACTGAAAGAAGCATTGTTGTCTCTTCTTTCGGCAAGCTGTTCAATATTCCAGGATGGAAAATCGGCTATTGCATTGCTCCCGAAAAAATTTCGCACGAGATACAAAAAACCCATACCTTCCAGGTCAATTCGGTGAACACACCCCTGCAATATGCCCTGGCTGATTATCTCAAACAAGGCATCGATGTGGGAGAGATTCGCAGCAAATACGAAGCCAAACGCTCGATGGTTCATCAATACCTGAAAGACTCCCGCTTTGAAATGGTGGAATCCAGGGGCAGTTATTTCCAGCTGCTCAATTACAAAAAAATCAGCAAACAAAAAGACACCGAATTTGTATCCAATCTGGTCAGGGAAATTGGGGTTGCCTTGTTTCCGCTGTCTTTCTATTACCACGACTTTGTCGACAATCACGTGGTGGGGCTGAACTTTGCACAGCCCGATGAGCTTTTGAAAAAAGGCCTGGAGAAGCTCCGCGACCTCTAAAAACAGGCTCCTGTCCGGAAAAATACGGGTCCAAAATATGAGCATCCCTTTTTCCGTTTCTTTTTATCATGGATTCTGTTTGTCCGCATTCCGGGTGCAGCATTCCATATTTTATCTTTATATTTGAACAGAGCGTAAAGAAAAGAAACATGCAGATAATCAATTCGCTGGTCAACTGGCTCAACGTTAAAAGAATGTACCAGATCGAACTGTTTAAAGAGCATCCGGTTGATGTTCAGCGGGAACAACTCTTTAAGCTGTTAGGAAGAGCCGAAGAAACAGAATGGGGTGAAAAATTCGGGTATTCATCCGTTGGCAGCATCCGCGATTTCCAGGAACGCGTGCCCATTAACCGGTATGAGGACATGAAGCCCTACATTGACCGGCTTCTGGAGGGAGAAGAAAATTTATTGTGGCCCGGTGTCACTCGATGGTTCGCCAAATCTTCCGGCACAACAAGCGATAAAAGCAAATTTATACCGGTGAGCAAGGATGCCCTGGAAAACTGCCATTTCAAAGGAGGCAAGGATACCCTGGCCATCTACTTTTCCAACTACCCGGACTCCAAGCTATATTCAGGCAAAGGGCTGACCCTGGGCGGCAGCCAACAGATCAACAAGATCAACAACAAGTCTTTTTATGGTGACCTCTCCGCTATCCTTATCGATAACATGCCCTTCTGGACCTACTTTGTGAAGGCCCCCCGCCAGGATATCGCCCTGATGTCTGAGTGGGAAGAAAAACTGGACAAGCTCAGCGAGGCCACCATCAAAGAAAACATCACCAACATCAACGGGGTGCCCTCGTGGATGCTCGTACTGCTCAAGCACATCCTGAAAAAAACAGGCAAAAACAACATCCTCGAGGTTTGGCCCAACCTGGAACTCTTTGTCCACGGAGGTGTCAGCTTCGAACCCTACAAGGACCAGTTTGACAAGATCATCCCCTCCGACAACATGCGTTATATGGAGGCTTACAATGCCTCCGAAGGTTTCTTTGCCCTGCAGGATTCGCCCTATCGCAAGGACATGCTGCTGATGCTTGACTATGAGGTGTTCTATGAGTTTATCCCCATGGATGAGCTCGACAAGGACCACCCAAGAGCCCTGACCCTGGAAGAAGTCGAGACCGGCAAGAATTACGCCATCGTCATTTCCACCAACGGTGGCTTGTGGCGTTACATGATTGGCGATACCATCCAGTTTACCAGTCTCTATCCTCATAAAATAAAGATATCGGGCAGAACCAAGCATTTTATCAATGCCTTTGGCGAAGAAGTTATTATCGATAATGCCGAAAATGCACTAAAAAAAGCCTGCAGCAAGACGGGTGCTTCCTTTAAAGAATATACGGCGGCCCCCATTTATATGGGAACACAAACCAAGGGCTCACACGAATGGATCATCGAATTTGAGAATCCGCCCGATGATTTGGATAAATTCCGCCATCACCTCGACGAGGCCCTCCAGTCGATCAATTCCGATTACGAAGCCAAACGCTATAAGAACATCACACTCGATCCGCCGGCAGTTCATCAGGCCAAACCCGGACTGTTTTACCAGTGGATGAAAAAACGGGGCAAGCTGGGCGGCCAAAACAAGGTACCCCGCCTGACCAACGACCGCAAATACATAGACGATCTGCTCGAGATGAACAAAAAGATGTAAGGCCATGATAAGGCTGGCATGGATAAGCACAATCATACTGGCTCTTGCCCTGAAAGGGGCAGGAGCCTTTGAGCTTATCAAAACCATCGACATGCCTGCTGAAGACTTTTCAGTCGACATCATGGGCCAGGTCTACTGGACGGAGGGCAGCACCCTCTACCGCTACAACCCTCAAAGCGATAAAAAACTGGAGTACACCAACACCTTCCTGGGTGATATCCACAGCTGGGATGCCTCCAACCCCCTTAAAATACTGGCCTTTCACAAAGAATTCAACACCCTGGTCTTCCTGGACAAGAACCTCTCGACAGTCGGCTCGCCAATCCGGATCGACAACATGGGTGTGATGCAGGCAGGTGCTGCCTGCAATTCCTACCAGAGTGGTTTCTGGCTGGCCAACCTGGGTGAAAGTCGCCTGCAACTCTACGAATCCAACCTAAAGCTGATGCTCGAGTCGGCAACCATCAACGCCCTGGGGCCGGCCGGCAAAGAGAAAATCAAACTGCGCGAACACAACAGAAACCTATACTGCCTTATCCCGGGATGCTGCCTGCTGCAAATAGACCGCTATGGCAACCTGGCCCGCCGGCATCCTTTAAAAAATGTTGATAACATTCAAATCCTCAACCAAAATATTTATTACTTTTACAATGGGAATCTGTACCGGATGGATAAGAATTTTCAGGCTAAACAGCGAATACAGCTACCCCGGCCCGGTCAAACATGGGATGACGCCCGCATGGGCACACAAAACAGGATTTATTTGCTGAAGGATAAAAGATTATATATCTATCAAACTTAAAAAAGCTTTCTTACGTGAAACATAAGAACAAAAAAAAAGAAGAGACCCTCAAACGCATCCATCGCAAATCGATCCTGTTCAACAAACGTGAGCTCAATGCCATCAACCACTATTGCAGAAAATACAAAATAAAAAACCGCTCCAAATTCATGAGGGAAGCCATCATCACTGCCATTCTAAGACAGTTTGACGAGGACCATCCTTCGCTGTTTGAGGATCAACCCAATCTGTTTGCTCCCTCTAATCCCTCTAATAAGAACTATTAAAAAAGACCATACCAATGCATATTGCGATTGCTGGAAACATAGGTTCCGGAAAAACCACCCTGGCGCGGTTGCTCTCCAAACATTACGGTTGGGAAGCCCATTATGAAAAAGTAGACGACAACCCTTACCTCAATGATTTCTACGAAGATATGCAGCGGTGGTCTTTCAACCTGCAGATCTATTTCCTCAACAGCCGTTTTAGCCAGATCCTCCAGATAAAAAAATCGGAAAAAACGGTCATTCAGGACCGCACCATTTATGAAGACGCCCACATCTTTGCCCCCAACCTTCATTCGATGGGATTGATGTCGGCTCGTGACTTTGAGAATTATTTCTCCCTGTTTAGCCTGATGAGCTCGCTGATCGAACCTCCCGACCTGATCCTTTACCTGAAAGGCTCGGTGCCTACCCTGGTGAACCAGATACAAAAACGAGGCCGCGAATATGAGAACAACATCCGGCTCGATTATCTAAAAAAACTCAACGAACGGTATGAGTCCTGGGTGGAAAGCTATAACCTGGGCAAGCTGCTGGTTATCAATGTAGACAACCTCAACTTTTCGGAAAGCAAAGAAGACCTGCGGAAAGTCATCGACAAGATCGATGCGGAAATCCATGGTCTTTTTTAAACGACAAAATAACAGAGGCATTACAACTTTTTTCGCCTCAGAGACGTCTACATGATAGATACGCTAAATAGCTATGTCAACAACCATGAGACGATACCTTTTGCTGGTTCTGACCCTGCCCCTGTTGCTGGGCATATCCTCCTGCACGGAAGATGAATTTTTCGAGCCGGCTACCCTGCAGCTCGCCATTAAAATGGAAAATTCCGAGATCTTTGATGAGGATAACGGGAATGGGGGTCCACCTTTCGAAGACGAGCTGGAGTTTGAAGCAGGAGAATTGCTGCTTACCTCCATCGAATTTGACGGCGAGCGCGAGAACAACGACAACCACTATTTTTCAAGGGACTTTAGCGACATCCTGGTAGCCGACCTCAGCGAAGGCCAGCTGAATCAACAAGTAAGCTTTGACATACCCCAGGGAAGCTACAACCACATTCGGCTGACGCTCCATACCGGCGAGTCCGACNCCCTCCCCGGCCTGAGATTTCGCGGTAAATGGGAGTTTGAAGAAGACGACGACTTCCCCCCAGGCAATGACCCCCCTTTCGAGGGAGAGGTACCGGTTGAAATTCGATTTTTCGAGCAAACAGAAACCATCCCCCTGATCCTAAAAACCCAGGGCGGAGATCAACAAATCGTCTTTAACCGCGATAACTGGGAAACACTGGAGATAAGTGTGGACCTGGCCCATCTTTTCCGCTTTATCACCCCAGGCAAAATGCGACAGGCGGCAGTGCACGGAACCGGCAACAATAAAAAAATCATCATATCGTCAAGGCATAATCAGGAGCTCTACTACAACCTTGTGGAAAGGGTGGAAAGATCCACGAGGGCTGTGGTCAAATAAAGCGAACATTCATGGAGGAACGGGAATTGTACAGCGACACTGAACTGGTTCAGGGTTGCAAGAACAATGAAAGGAAATATCAGGAACTGCTGTACCGCAAGTATGCCAAAAAGATGTACGGCATTTGCCTGAGTTACGCCGCCGACCGCTCGATGGCCCAGGATATATTGCAGGATGGGTTCATCAAGGTCTTTAAAAAAATCGACACCTTCCGGGAGCAGGGATCCCTGGAAGGATGGATCCGGCGCATCATAACCAATACGGCACTGGATTACATGCGGCAGAAATCGAAGAATTTTGAGTTTATCGATGATAACCGCGAAATTGAAGAGGAAAGACTGGACAACAGCATCATGGACAAGATAAACAGCGACGGGATCTTTAAGGTGATCGGGCAGCTTCCGCGGGGAGCACGTTCAGTCTTCAACCTGTATGCCGTGGAAGGGTATACCCACAAGGAGATCGCCCAGAAACTGGAGATTACAGAAGGAACCTCTAAGTCACAGTTTAAGCGGGCCAGGGCATTATTGAAAAATCTACTGAAAGATTTTGTATAGCATGGACAACAAGACGTTCCATAATTGGTACAGGCGGCTGATCGAGAACAGCCAGGAAATGCCTCCGGAGCAGATCTGGGAGAACATCCAGCTGCATCTGGACCGGGATTTCTATGACTGGTATCGCCGGCAGATCGAAGAGCCCGGTGAAGAGCCGCCCGATACCGTATGGAACAACATTGAAGACAACCTGGGGCGGGACTTTAACCAGGCTATTGCCGCGGGCATAGCCGATCCGGTCGAAGACCCCCCCGAGGCCGTCTGGGAGAACATAAAAAAAGAACTGGACTACGATTTTAACCAGTGGTACCGCACGGGTGTGGAAAATCCTTCCGACGAGCCCCCGGAATCTGTCTGGAACAACATACAAGATGAGCTGGATGTGGATGACACCTGGCAGCGGATCCATGAGCGTATGGAACGCTCCGGTAAAAGGCGCAAGCTTTATATGACCTGGGCTTCGGCAGCTGTCATCCTGCTTTTCATCACCCTTGCCCTGCAGGTTTTCCTGCCGGTCGGGGAAAATGCCTTTTTTGAAGATTCCGGCAGCGGGCAGGTAGCAAGCGAGCAGCCTGAAGCCACTCCCGCAGAGCCTGCCGGCGATCAGGAAAAGGCACCTTCAATACCAACCGAACCGGTCGACCCGGTGAAGAAAGG
>P_1C_Sed_2_UnCtyDRAFT_1000656_pt1 | contig 10360 bp, 5 predicted proteins | sample Pon1CUnioCityCA_4_FD_10229 | JGI IMG/M metagenome (IMG submission 10229) | reverse complement strand
CGGCAGGCCGCGGAGAATATCTCGTCGGAGCCGGCCAGTACGCCGGTGTGGCTGGACACCGCTTTTACGCCCGGACCCGTCCGGCCGCTTTTCAAGACCACCACCGGTTTTTCAGCGGCGCATCTGCGGGCGGCCTCGAAAAACGAGGGGCCCACGCCTTCAACATAAAGGAGCGCCACCCGGGTGGATTCGTCCTTCCGGAAGTACTCCAGGTAGTCGGCGAACCCCAAGTCCGCGCAGTTGCCGGCGGAGACCGCCTTCGAGCAACCGAACCCGAACTCGCCCAGTTTTTCGGCGAGCACAGTGGACACGTTGCCGCTTTGGGAAGCTATACCGATGGAGCCGGGAAGCGGCTTGAGCATGGGCATCCAGGGATGGAGCTTCGAAGGGGGAACGGAAATGCCCTGGCTGTTGGGGCCCACCAGCACCATTTCGCCTTGTCCGGCAGTGGCCAATATTTCTTCCTGCAAGGCCCGGCCCTCTTCGCCGAGCTCGGCGTAGCCCGCGGTTATGATTATGCATGCGGGAACGCCTTTGTCCACCGCCTGTTTCAGGGCAGGCAGGACCGCCTTTACAGGCACGGACAGAATGACGAGGTCGATCTCATGGGGTATGGATTCCACCGACGGACAGGCGGCAATCCCCTGTACCTCGGTCTCGCCGGGATTGACAGGAAAAACGTCGCCCTCGTAACCGCCGCTTATAAGGTTATGGAGAATTATCCCGCCCCACTTGCCCATGTTGTTGGAAGCGCCCACAAAGGCCACGGAACGGGGCTTGAATATCTTCTCCATTTTGGCGATGCGGTCCATTAATAAAAACCTCCGAGGGGAAATAGGGAACAACCACCAATTATAAGACAGAAGGCGGACTGCTGAAAACGGTGGCCCGGCCGAAGCGATGCGGAAAGCCGGTTGCATATTCTTTATAGCTAAAAATTATTGCAAAATTTTTCTATCTCAAGCATAATATTAGTGGGGGTGGGAGTGCTTTGTTAGGATTGTTGACTTATTATGAACCGCAATTTTCGGAGCCGTTCTCTTTCCGATATCGAACAAAAGATACTCCGGTCATCGGCGGTGTTGGGGAGGGTTAAAAAACGGCCCCAAGTGTTTTGTCACTCGGAAAAAAAGGTAATGGTAGACGACAAAAGTCGCGACTAAAGCCGCCCGCCTTAACTCCTCTTCCTGGAGAAGCATTTGGCAAAACACCAGGGACCTGAGTTTTTACCCGGCCGGGCCGGGTATGTGACATGAGGAATACAAAACAACCGCGGCGCCCTGCACCAGGAGTCAAAACTCCGCGCCCTTTTAATATATTTGGCTTGCACCGCTTGTTTACCACTAGTGCTTTGTCACTCGAAAAAAGGGGAACGGATTCAACGAAAATCGCGGCTAAAGCCGCTCGCACGATTATTTTCTATTCCCCAAAATGCTTTTGACAGAGCACTAGTAGCGGACCACATCAAAGTTTATAAGTTGCAAGCACCAATGAAGATGTCGCGTAAACGGAGGGCACAGACTTGCTTCGACCGGTCCACATATCCAACCTTTCCCGGGTGCTGATAGTATCGGTACTGGGCGCTTTTTTTCTTTCCATATGTGCCCTCAGCATAGCCTCGAGCAGATCGTGGATCAACCGACCTTTTCCCGGCTTTTTGGTGATGAAGAACAATTACGTCAGCGTTTTGTGGCTTCCCGATTGGGAGGGCTTCAAAAGAGGAGTTAAGTTCGGCGACATAGTAACGGCTGTTGACGGAAAAAGGGTCTCCTCCGGGGACGATCTGAACCGGGTGGTTGCTTCCGCAGTGCCGGGAACGCCCCTGACCTATACAATCCAAAGAGGCGGCAAAAAACATGAACTGACTGTTCCGGTCACAGTATTCACGAAAAGCGACTATCTGCAGATTTTTGTCTTCATGATGGTCATGGGGGCGCTTTTTTACGGCACTGCTCTGGTGGTGTTTTTCATGCGTCCCAACCTTGGTGCCACAAGGGCGTTTCTTTTTTTTAGCGTAATCGCCGGCATCAGTTTCGCGGCGGCCCCCGAGCATTGCACTACTCATATGAATACTTTCATGCTCTATACCCTTCCCCTGCTCGGCCCCTCCGTGCTTGTCATGGGTCTCTATTATCCTGAAAGGCACGAATACCGAAGACTGGCACTGCTTGTTCTTTCACTGGCCATCGGGCCCCTGATTTTTTTCTATAATTATTTTTTTCATGATCCTCGGATGTTTCCCCTGGTGGACAACATTCATAACGGGGCCCTTGCCGCCGCCAGTATTGCGGGCGTCTTTATAATGGGCCGGGGCTTCCAGCGTTCCCAGGACCCGGCGGTGCGACAGAGCGGCAAGATAATCGTTTACAGCTTTCTCGTGGGTCTGATCGGCGGCATCGGCATCATAATCGGCTCGACGATACTTCGGGACATCAGCATATTTTGGGGAATTCCCTTTTTGGCGTTGATTCCGCTGGGCTTTGGCTACGCCATCGTAATAAGGAACCTTTTGGACCTGGAAGTGGTGGAATTTATAAGGAGCTCTTTAGCCGTAAAGATCATGGTCTTTTTGGTGGCGATGGGGCTTCTGGTCACCATGCCTGTCGCGATATTCCTTTATTCCGAAAACCGCAGGAACCTGGAATATCAAATCCTGTCCACCGGCCGTCAAACCAACAAGCTTATAATCAACACCACCCGCTACAGCATGCTGAAAAATGACCGAAAAGCCATCCGGATGACCGTGCGTTCCTTGAAAAAGGTCCCGGAAATCGACCTTCTCCGTATCTACAGCAAGGAAGGCATATCCTTCAGCACCTATCAGGATGACGTTGGCAGGGAAGTGGACATGAAAGCCCCCCAGTGCGTCGTCTGTCACCGAACGGAGCCGGCCCTCGAGTCCGTGCCCGAAGAAAAAGCCCTCGAGGTCTATACCGAATCCGACGGCCACCGCTACATTGCCAAAGTGGACCCCATCTATAACAGCCGGTCTTGCGGTCTGACCGACTGTCATCCCAAGCCATCGGAAAAAAAGGTCCTGGGAGTGCTGGAGACCAGGCTGCGTCTTACCGAGGTNGACAAAAAAATGGCGGCCAGCCTAAACCAGATAATCTTGTTTCTGGTTGCCGGTGCTTTGCTGGCCATGGTGGTGACCGTCCTGTTTCTCTGGTTTTTCGTGCATAAAAGGGTGGCCCGGCTGACTGAAGCCACGCAGGCGGTGGGAGGCGGAGACCTTAGTCACCAGGTCGAGATGGGTGGAAAGGACGAACTGGGCCTCCTTGCGCAAAGCTTTAACGACATGGTGGTAAAGGTCAGGCGAATGGTAGACCTCGAGGCCTCCTATAACGAGCTAAAAAAACTTGACCGGATGAAAGACAACCTCCTTCACATGGTCTCTCACGACCTTCGTACGCCCATGACAAGTGTCCTGGGTTATGCGTATATCCTCCATGACGGTCTGGAAAACATCGATCCCAAGGACCAGAAAGAATATCTGTCCATCATCATCAAGGAAGGCAACCGCTTGACAAGGCTCATAAGCGACCTTCTCGACTTGCAGCGCTTCGAGGCGGGAAGAATGGAAATAGAGTTCGAAGACCTGGACATTGTGTCCTTGTTGAGAGACGCCTTGAAGGTATTCAAAGGCTCGGTCAAAATACAGGAACTCGACTTAATAGAGGAACTGCCCGAAGAACAAATCATCGTCCGCGGACATTATGACCGGCTTTCCCAGGTCATCTCCAACTTACTGTCCAATGCCGTCAAGTTTACCCCCTCGGGAGGGACCGTAACTGTAAGAGCGGAAAAAGTCAGTGAGAACGGAGGTCCCGAGAGCGTTAAAATCTCCGTCGCCGACAATGGAAAAGGCATTCCCAAGGACCTTCAGCAGGCTGTCTTCAACAAGTTCCAGCAGGCCCATCGGGCGGCGCGGGACGCCGCCGAAGGCAGCGGTCTCGGACTGGCGCTGGTGAGAGAGATAATCGAGTATCATGGCGGGTCAGTCGGTTTTGAAAGTGAAGCAGGACAGGGCAGCGTATTTTATTTCGTACTTCGGACAAAATTCGCGGAGGATGGAGATGAAGAAAGTCCTGGTAGTGGATGACGACGAAAATATCCGCAGGCTCATTCTGGCGTGTCTTCGGAACGAAAACTACGAGTTGAGCGAGGCCTGCGACGGAAACGAGGCCCTTTCGCAGGCCCGGTCCTTAAGGCCCGACCTTATCATTCTCGACGTGATGATGCCCGACAAACGGGGCTATGAAGTGTGCGAAGAGCTGAAAAAAGACCCGGCAACAAAGCACTCGATAGTGCTGTTTATAACCGCCCGCGGCGGCATGTCTTCCCGGACAATGGGCGAACTCATGGGCGGTGACGACTACATGGCCAAGCCTTTCCGGCCCACTGAGCTGGTTGAAAAAGTAAGAAAGCTCCTGGGCCGCCATTGACGGTCCGTAAGATTTGTTTTAAAGCATATCGGTGTCAAACGATTCCAATGTGAGGGCCCGAAGCGGGCCGCTTAACAAGTGCCGTCACGCCTGACTGCATTTCGAATCCGGAATGGCCGCTTTTGTTCCGATTTTATGTAAAAGCTCGTTGGTAGTATTCTGGAGTTGCGTTAAATAGTGCCCGTTCAAAATTCCGTTTTTAGGAATGCGGAAGTATTGCTTCAAACTTTCATAAGTTCCGGCTTGCCGGCAGGACAGAGCGGCAGCAAGCAAATTGCCACGGCCCGAATCTGCACCCAAAAGTCAGCAAAAACTTCGTTTCGCAGGCACTAAATAGAGTCCGGAGGAGTACATATAAAGATGGTCGAGGCAGTTATTGAAAACGACGCTTTGCGGTTAAAGACGGACCCTGAAAAGGGCGCCGGCATTGTCTGTTTTTACAGGAAGACGAAAGGCCGCGAGTTGGCGATCATGCCGGACGCGGAGAAGCCGGAGGGCGCTCCGGAGATGGCCTCCTTTCTCATGGTCCCTTACTCGAACCGGATCGAAAACGGGGCCTTTTCTTTTCAGGGCGAAAAGTATGAGCTGGAAAACGGTGAGGAACACGCACTCCACGGCGCAGTACGTTTTCTTCCCTGGCAGGTCATTTCGCAAAGCGCGACTTCCGTTGTCATGCGTTTCGACTCGTCCCTGCACCGGAAGGTAAACTGGCCGTGGCCCTTTACAACCGAGGTCGTCTACGAACTTCACGAAGACGTGTTCGCATCCTCGCTGAAGCTTATCAACAACGGCGCAACGCCTATGCCCGCGGGAATGGGATGGCACCCCTTTTTCTCGAGGGGCCTCACCCGGACCGGCGAACCGCTGTATCTCGAGATAAACCTTCCCCGCGTTTTTCCCGACGACAACGACAACCGCATCCCCTCGGGGCCCAGCCGGCCGGTCCCGCCCGAGCTCGACTTCTCCCGGGAAAAACTCCTGGACCCCGGTCTTTTTATCGACAACTGTTTTATTTATGAAGGCGGCAACGGGCATCTGCGCTGGCCGGAGAGCGGTGTAACCGCCCTGTTCCAATGCTCGCCGGAGTGCTCGCACCTGGTCTTTTACAATCCGCCGGGGACTTTCTTCGCATTGGAGCCGGTGACCAACGCCAATAACGGCGTCAACCTTTTCGACAAAGGCGGACCTGACAGCGGCATTGTCGTGCTGGGTACCGGCGAGGTCCTCGAGGCCTCCTGCAGCATCCGGGTCCGGGCGTCTTAGGACAAGCTTTTCAAGATCAGGCCCGCTCTTGTTTTCTTCTTTTTTTCTCCTGCCTGATGTTTGACAGCAGGGCCGGTCCTTTTTTAAAGAGCAGTTCGGGCACGCTTTTGAAGGGCGGCTCGTAGTCCTTGACTTCCTTCATGGTCAGGGCGTCCACCGGGCAAGTCGTCACGCACAAGCCGCAGCCGATGCAGCGCAACGGATCATGGGTATGGAAGGTCCCGCCCACTTTATGGGCCCGGGTGTTGCACCTTTCCACGCACGTACCGCAGTTAATGCATTTTTCATGGTCGATCTCCGGCATGAAGTGGGGCCTTGCTATCATTCCCGGCTTGTTGAACTGGTTCAAGCTGCGCAACATAAGGCAGCAACAGCCGCAGCACGAGCAGCTTATGTTCGAGCTGAAATGCCTGTCGTCGGTGTTGTCCATCCAGGTGGACAGGCCGTACTCTTCCGCCTGTGCCTTGATGTCGAGGGCCTCCTTGATGCCGATCCTGCGCATGTTGCCTTTTTTTATCGAGTCTTTGGCCAGATTGCCCATGGCCATGCAGGTCTCGTGGGGCCTGCCGCAGTAGTAGTCGTTAAACTTGGCCGTGCTCGTACACTGGCAAAGGCCCACCGCCAGATATTCGTAATTTTCGAGTATCGCTTCGAGCTTGTCGGTGGGAAGGGCCGCAGGGTTGCTCCTGATGGTCTGACCCGCAGGTATATAGCGGACGAACTCGGTGGGTTTGTCCCAGTAGTAAGAAAACTCGCCGGCGTTGTAGAGCTTGATTATGTAGCTGCTGAACTTTTTGTGCCAGTCGGTAAGCTGTGCAGGGTCGCTTTTGACCAGCACCAGCTCGAAGGTCCCCGGCAAAAGCGGCAGAATGTTATATCGCTTCGAGCTTTCGTCCTCGCCAAATACCAGCAGCGAGTCCTGGAAAGAAACGATACTCTCCAGGACCTTTCGCACATCTCTTTCCGATGTATCGGAAAGGCGGGCAAGGGAACCCGCGGTCCGCGAGCTCCACGGCGTTAAGTACTGAAGCACCCTGGCCTCATCTTCGCTGTACATGTGTTGAATGAGGCCCACTAAATCGTCGGACAGGGGCGGTCCGAGCAGGGAAGGCTCGGAGTAATTCTCGGCAACCTTGATGTGGGAGGGTGACACCCCGTTAAAGCGACGGAGGTTTTCCGGACGCGGAGGTTCCCACCACGTCTTGGCAGCCGAAGGAATCCACAGGTTCGCCGATACAGCAGCGCCCATAACGCCGGCGCCCTTGATAAGGCCCCGTCTCGAAATGACCGGCCGGTCTATGTTAATGCTCTTGTTTTTATTTTTTCCGCTGGTGTCTTTGGCCATTTTCAATCCTCCCCCGGAGATTTTCGCCATCCGGCGATTTTTTTGCATTATACATGAGTTCATGGCCCTGTTGAAAGTTTTTATAATATGGGGGACCTCGCCACTTTGCCCTCATTGATGTTCTTTATGGTAAAATCAATACTGGCTTTTGAGGACAGATTGCTCGTGGAGACATATTTCATGAACAGGGAAACATCAGGCGGTCCGCCGCGCCGGCGATTTCTGCTGATACCGCATACTCACTGGGACCGGGAGTGGTACCTTCCTTTGGAGGACTTCCGCTACCGGCTGGTGCGGATGCTCGACGAGATCATGGACATTCTCGAGACGGACCCCTCTTTCCGCTCCTTTCTGCTCGACGGCCAATCCATCATCCTTAAGGATTATGATGAGATCAAACCGGGAAACCAAAGGATCCGCCGGCATATCTCGGAAGGCCGCATCCAGAGCGGTCCCTGGTACGTGCTTCCCGACGAGTTCCTGGTCTCCGGCGAGTCCCTGATCAGGAACCTGGAAAGAGGCAGGCAGATGTGCCGGGACATGGGCGGAGTCCCTTTGAACACGGGCTATCTTCCCGACATGTTCGGCCACACCGCGCAGATGCCCCAGATTCTGCGGTGCTTCGGGATCGACCAGGCAGTGGTGTGGAGAGGCGTGCCCTCTGAAGCGGACACCAGCTTTTTATGGAAAGCGCCGGACGGCTCGAGCGTTTTTACCGCCTTTTTGCCGCAGGGCTACGGCTTTGCGGCCAACCTTCCCCTGCAACCCGACTTGCTGGAAGAGAGACTGGAAAACCTGCTGGAGCAGATCGCCGGCAACGACAGCACAGACATTGCGCTTTTTTACGGTACCGACCATTCGTCGCCGAGTCCCGAGCTAAGCAAGGCCCTGGAAGCGGTGAGCGCGAAGAGGCCGGAGTGGAGCTTTTGTTTCAGCGGCCTTGAAGAGTGGCTCGAGACCTTGAGGTCGGACAACGCCGGCTTGAACACGGTGGAAGGCGAACTTCGCTCGCAAAGCCGGAGCCTGATTCTGCCGGGCGTGGTTTCGGCGCGGGCCTATCTGAAGAAACAGGACTTTACGGCATCGTCGCTTCTCGAAAAATATGCCGAGCCTCTTACCGCCCTTGCCGGCGGTCTTGGCGGCCCGGAGGCCGTCGGCTTCCTGGATTACGCTTGGGGGCTGCTTTTAGAAAACCATCCTCACGACTCGATCTGCGGCTGTTCAGTGGACCAGGTCCACAACGAAATGGAGACCCGTTATGAAAAGGCGCTCCAGGTGGGACGGCGCTTGGTTTCCGAGTCCATGTCCAACGTCATGTCCGCTTCAAAAGACAGGAGCGGCCCGGGCATTGTCGTCTTCAACCCCTGCGGTGCCCTTCAGCCGGGCATACTTACCGGCGAAATCGAGACCCGCCGGAGGCACGCCCTGGCCCTGGTCATGGACAACGGCGACGAACAGCCCCTGCAGATACTCGAGACGACCGGCCCGGAAAAGACTTTCCTGGACATCGTACTTCCGCGGGCGCCGGCGCTGTCCCTGCTTTCCGACCTCCTCCAGGACGAGCTTTTCGGTTTTTACTTTTACAGACTGAAGAGCTCGCACAAAGGCGGCCGCATGGAAGTCCGCATTGACGTGACCTCATCCCCCTGCGGGGAGGACGCGGAGACGGCCCGCCTGAAGATCGAAAAGGAGCTTTACGAAGAGGGCCCTCCCGAAGTCGCCGTCAAAGTCAAAAAGCCGGCCCGCTATCGTGCGGCCGTGCAGGTACCCGAGCTTCCCGGCCACTGCGTAAAGGGCTTCCCGCTGGTAAAGAGGAAAAGGGGACGAGTAAAATCTGTCGAGCACGGGCCGGACTACATGGAAAACGAACACGTGCGCATGCAGTTCGAACCGGGGGGGACCTGTCTTTTGACTGACAAGCAAAACGGGACGGGGTACCGCTGTCTTCGTTTCGTTGACGTCGGCGACAGGGGCGACACCTATAACTTCGACCCCTTGCCGGAGGACCGGCCTTTGTGCGAGCCGCACCGGGTCACCTTGAAGCCGGTGACCGCCGGCCCGGTGGCCGCGGTAATGGAGATCAGGCACCGGTTCCGGATACCCGAAGGCCTCCATTCTTCCCGCCGGTCCCGTTCGCGAAAAAAGGTGTCGCTGGATTTGACCACCTGGATCACCATGTACAAGGACCATCCCCGCGTGGACTTCCGCACCGTGTTTTTCAACTCGGCCCGCGACCACCGTTTGCAGGCCGCGGTCCGGCTCCCTTACGAGCTGGACAGCATCCGAGTCGAGTCCGCCTTTGCCATGGTCGAGCGAAGTCTCCAGGAAACGCAGGCGCCGGATGAGGCCTGTCTGCCCGACCTCTGCCGGGAGCTGTTGGGTGCGGAAGGGACCTACAGCACTTCTCCGCAAAAGACCCTGACGCTGGCCCGCCAGGGGGACGTCGGCATCGGCATAATCAACCGGGGAATGGCCGAAATCGATGCTGTAAGGCTGAAAGGCGCCACCCGCCTTGCCATGACCATGGTAAGAAGCGTGGGGTGGCTGTCGCGTCCCGACCTGGCCATGAGGACCATGGACGCCGGACCGAACCTGCCCGCTGAGGGGGCCCAATGCGCCCGCCGCTTCGAATGGGAGTACGCCCTTATGCCTTTTTCCGAAGAAGCCCGCGAAGCGGACGTTGTCCGCGCCTCTCATGCTTTTGCGTACCCGGTCAAGCTGTTTACGGCACGGAACAAAAAACCGGTGCTCCATCGAGTCATTAATATCGACAACCCCCGCGTTTATGTAAGCGCGCTGCGGCCGCTCGAAAACCGGGGGCTTCTCGTAAGGCTCGCGAACCTGACGGACGAGACCGAGAGCTTCAACCTCGAGCCGGGGCAGTGGTGGACAAGGCCCCAAGTTGTCGACCTCAACTGCGACCCTACCGAAGAGGCCGGAGTCGAGGCCTCCGGAGACAGGGTCTGCGGTAAAATAAAGGGCGGCAGAATTCTGACACTTCGCTTCGATTATAAGAAGCAGGCGTAAAAAAGGGAAGCATCAAATGAAAATATTTGCGGTAAACGGCAGTCCGAGGCGGGACAAGGGCAACACGGCGAGGATATTGAGGCCTTTTCTGGAAGGCGCAAAAGAGGCCGGCGCCGACGTCGATCTTGTCAACGTCCGTGACAAGGACATAAGGCCCTGCTTGGGCTGTAACGCCTGCTGGCTGAAGACGCCCGGCCGGTGCGTTCAGAAAGACGACATGGCGGGTCTTTTGGAGAAGATGTCCGACTGTGAAGTCGCGGTCATGGCGTCGCCTATTTAC
>P_1C_Sed_2_UnCtyDRAFT_1000655_pt1 | contig 10387 bp, 8 predicted proteins | sample Pon1CUnioCityCA_4_FD_10229 | JGI IMG/M metagenome (IMG submission 10229) | reverse complement strand
CTCCCAGCGGCAGAATTCATGTTAAAGTGGGAGGGGATATAGAATCAGGACAAAAGCTCAGAGGGTTATTTACCGGATCTATACGGTTCGATTGCGGCAGGGAATCATCATCACTGGATAAATGAGTCAAATTCTATGAAAAAGGATCCGTCTAAATTATTACAAACTATTTTTGACCCCGGCGTCACCTTTTTAGAAAAAGCTCAGTCGGTTTATAACTACCAGATCCACAACAATCCGGTGTATAAAGTTTTTGCACAACACTTTATTCCTTCAGGCGAAATTCCCCAAACGGCCAGTGAGTTCCCTTTACTACCTATTCGTGCCTTTAAGGAGACTGACTTGATGGTTAACGAGCATGATCCGGAGATTACATTTAAAAGCTCCGGAACCGGTAATATGGAAAGAAGCCGGCATCACATTGTTGATTTAGATCTGTACAGACGATCCATACGTTTGGGTTTTGCATCCTATTTCAACTCTACTGATTACACGCTGCTTTGCTATGCACCCGGCTATAGCGACAATCCTGATTCCTCACTGCTATGGATGATGAAATATCTTGTTGGGCTGGACGTGAAAGGTTTGAGCAGGTTTCTGCCACTGAATAAACCGTTGATAAATGCCGATGTAGAAAAAGCAAGCGCCTATGGGCGAAAAATCATTTTATTCGGCGCTGCATTTGGCCTGCTCGATTTGATAGAGATGGAGTCTGTGTCCCTTCCTAATGATGCCCATATTATAGAAACAGGAGGAATGAAAACACACCGGCGTGAAATGAGTAAAGGTGAACTCCGGACCCGACTGGCAGCAGGATTTAACCTTCCGGAAGATCAAATACATTCTGAGTATGGGATGTGTGAGTTGATGAGTCAGCTGTATGCTGTAGGAAGCGAGTGGTTTGAAACACCCAACTGGGTTAGTGCAACTGTTCGTGACGCGACTAACCCTCAAAGAATTTGTGATCCGGGTGAAGAGGGAAAAGTGGCAATTATTGATCTTGCAAATTTGTATAGCTGCCCGTTTATCCTGACAGATGATCGGGGTGTAATGAATAATATGGGTCAGATAGCAGTGCTTGGCCGGTGGCACAGTGCCGCTCTCAGAGGCTGCAATTTTTTAATTGATCAGGACTGAGTGATGGAGAAAAAGCTTCAGACTAGGATTGATAAACTACAAGTAGCCATCGATGAATGGCTGTCACCTGATAATGCGGATCTTAAAGAAGCGATAGAGAAATCTGTCAATGAAGGACTCTTCAGTTTTGAGGATATTAAATACCAGATTCGGTCGCTGAAGAAATCTCTCATAAAATGTGAATTTGAGCGATGGGTTGAACTGTCTGGAGCCAATGAAGGAAAATTACCAGACAATAAAGAAAAAGTTCTGTGTCTGCATGCCGGTAACTTACCTCTTGTAGGCGTTCAGGATATTTTGGCCGTTGTTCTTTCCGGGAATCATTATGCTGGTAAGCTATCAAAAAAAGACCCCTATCTGCCTGTAACGCTGCTTAAAAAACTTAAAAAACATGAGGTGCTGAATGGAACCTGGTCTGTTGATTTAGACGAACTTGCAATTCACGTTGATAAAGTTGATAAGCTTATGTTCTCTGGATCTACAGACTCTGTCGACCCTGTTATTGACAGACTTGAATCACTTGGACTGGCAAACGTTACGACACCCCGGCTGATGCGTACAGCTCATTATTCAATTGCGTTAATTGAAGATGATACGCCGGACACATTTCATCAGCTTGCTGAAGCAGTGCTCAGGTACGGCGGGAGTGGGTGTAGATCGGTTGCAATGATTATTGCCCCATTTGGATTAAAGAGCAAAAAGTGTGAGTTCACGGATTATGTTGAGGAATTTTGGCTGAGGAATCCTCAACATAAGAAACCGTCTCCATCACTTTATCACAGGTATGCTTACAACAAGTCAGTTGGCATCGAACAATCCTGGCTTGATGACTTTCTGATTGAGGAAACTGACCTGCAGCCAGCAGATCCGTTTATTCTGCACTGGGTGAAGGGAGATGTAGATAAATTTAATGAGCTCGCACTCAATTATAGAAACGGACTCCAGGCTCTCTATGTGACGAACCCGGATATTGAAACCGCTGATGGACTGCCCGCCCCTGAGATGCTTTCTGATGCCCAGCAGCCACCCATTTGGTGGAAACCGGATGGAGTTGATCCGCTTGAGTGGTTGAGTAAAAGAGCATGACTCGCAAAGCTTAAAAATGACCTTCCAAATCTCGATTACAATCAGCAGAATGGATCACTTAAATACATTCTGCAGGGCAATAAGCTGCTCAATCTCAGTGGTGTTTTAATCATGGATTATTCATATTAAAGAATAACCGGGACGAGAGTTTTAACAATAACAGAAATAAAAAGTAAACTAATCATGAGAAAATTAGATAGTATTGGTCTCGACAGTAAAAAGACAAAGAAACTGGCTGAAAAACTGAATGTTTTACTGGCCAATTATTCAGTGTTCTATCAGAACACGAGAGGGTATCATTGGAATATCAAAGGCGACACTTTCTTTGAACTTCACGTTAAGTTTGAAGAGCTATATGACGATCTGGTTTTGAAAATTGATGAGGTAGCCGAGCGAATTTTAACTTTGGGCTATACACCTGAACATCAATATTCGGAGTATGTAAAGGTTTCTAAAATTCAGGAAAGCCAAAAAGTGAGTGATGGTAAAAAGGCAGTAAATCAGATTCTGGAGGCATTTAAGGTGATCTTAAAAATACAGCGCGAGATTCTTGATCTTTCGGATGAAACAGATGATGAAGGCACAAACGCACTGATGAGCGATTATATCAGTGAGCAGGAAAAACTTGTCTGGATGTACTCTTCATATGCAGGAAAATAAGTCAACGAACTAACCTATGGTTCACTATGATCACGGATTAGATTCCGTGATCATTTGGGTGTTGATTAAAAACCATGATCCTTGAGTAGTTTCACAGCCCCAGAATCAGCTGAAAACATTTTTTTAACTCAGAAAAAAACGACAAACGATTTTGATCAAGTGTAGGGTGTGTTAAATAGCCAATCGAAATCGAAATTGAAATCAAAGGAGTATCACGCATGCTCATCTACTGCAACCGAATAGGCATGCAGCGGATTATCCTGATCTTCTTGTACATCTTCGTTGTAAACTCTTACCTCATCCAGGATTTTTTTGACGGTGGCATCATTCTGAAATGAAAAAAAGAGAGTTGAGTAGATCCCTTTTTCCGGCTGTGAAAACCAGGTTCTGATGTCAGGCTGATGTTTTTCTGTTCTGAAACCGTACATTTCGGTTTCACTGTACACGGGCACGTGGTTGCGTGTCATCATGGAGCGGACTTCATCTGAGGATTCCGCTACACTTAGAATTATGAGTAGTTTCATTTTTTTTAGTGTTTAATATTGACGGTTGATTGAAATATTAGTCCCTGATAATTTCATCGGTTCTCAGTTTGCGATTTGCCATGAAGTAAATCAGTGGAACGGTAATGAGCGTTAGGGCAGTAGATGCAATAGCGCCGCCCATCAGAGATATTGCAAGTCCCTGAAAGATTGGGTCAAACAGGATCACAATGGCACCAATCACGACAGTACCGGCCGTCAGCAGTATCGGCATGGTACGTACTGCCCCGGCTTCGACAACAGCATCCTCGAGTGAATTTCCCTCCAACAAACTGATCTGTACAAAGTCTATAAGCAGAACTGAATTACGAACCATAATTCCCGCAAGCGCAATAAGGCCGATCATCGATGTGGCAGTAAAGAATGCACCGGCAAACCAGTGGCCAAGCAGAATCCCGATGAGTGAAAGCGGAATGGCAATCATCATAATGATGGGTACAGAAAAGTCCTGAAACCATCCTACAATCAAGATATAGATAATGACCAGTACCACGGCAAACGCGACTCCAAGATCCCGGAACACTTCAAGCGTGATCTGCCATTCACCATCCCATTTTACGGTCAGATCTTCGCTGTTAAAAGGTTGTCCCGCATATTGCTGCTCCATATCGTAACCGACGGGAAGTGGAAGGGCATCTATTTCATCCTGTGCGTCTAGTATCGCATACACAGGGCTCTCAATTTCACCTGCCACTTCTGCAGTAACATACACAACGCGCCGCTGATTTTTTCTATGAATACTTTTCTCCAGAGTGGTTTCATTTACCTGAACTAAATCAGAGACGGAAATCATGGCACCTGACTGAGACTGTACATGAAGGCCGCCCAGTTCGCCAACTCCTGACCGTTCCGTTTCGCTCAGTTTCATTTGAATTGGAACAAGAGATGCTTCCCTCTCATCATAGAGAGAAGTGACTTGATGCCGGCCTAAGACCATTCCAAGTGTTTCCGAGAGCTGATTTGGCATTACGCCCTTTATGAGCGCTTTATCACGAAGAACCTGGAACCTGTACTCAGTCTGATCAGCCTCCACCATCCAGTCAGTATCAACAATACCGGGTGTGTCATTGAAAATCTGTTTTATCTGACGACCGATGTTTCGCTGCATATCAAGGTTCGGTCCATAAACTTCAGCAACTAGCGTGGACAATACAGGAGGGCCGGGGGGCACTTCAACTACTTTGACGTTGGCTCCATATTTTTCTCCAACTGCAGATACAATCGGCCTCATCCGTTTTGCGATGTCGTGACTTTGGTCGGAACGAAGGCTTTTATCAACTAAATTGACCTGGATGTCGGCCACGTTAGAAGATTGACGTAAGTTGTAACTTCGTACAAGACCGTTGAAGTTGATCGGAGCGTTGGTGCCTGAATATGTTTGGTAGTTGTAAACTTCGGGTATCTCAAGCAGTGCCAGACCCACTTCCTGTGCTACGGCTTCCGATCGTTCCAGAGTTGTGCCTTCCGGCATGTCAATGATCAGCTGAATTTCGTTTTTATTGTCAAATGGCAGCATCTTAACCTCTACCGAGCGGGTATAAAAGAGGGCAAGCGTTGCCAGAAGAATGAGTGCGGTTCCCAGCAAGAACGACCATCGTTTCCATGTGCTCTGCATCAGCGGTCGCATAGTTTTATCATACACCTTATAGATAATCGTCTCTTGCAATTTATATTTTTTACCGGAACTTCCGCCTGAATGGACTCTTGCAGCACTTAGCAGACGGTAGCCGAGCCACGGTGTTACGATCAGTGAAATGATAAGTGACAGAATCATAGCCACTGTAGCTCCAATGGCTATTGGACTCATGTAAGGCCCCATCAAGCCGGACACAAACGCCATCGGAATAACAGCCGCTATGACGGTTAATGTAGCCAGAATGGCCGGATTACCCACTTCGTTGATCGAATAAATAGCCGCCTGTCTGAGCGGCAGATTCCTCATCTTGAAGTGCCTGTGCATATTCTCAGCAACAATAATAGAGTTGTCCACTACGATACCGGTCACAAATACCAGGGCAAAAAGTGTGATGCGGTTGAGAGTATAGTCATACATGTAGTAGAAAAAGAGCGTGAGCGCAAACGTGATGGGAACGGAAATAAACACAACCAACGCACCCCGCCAACCCATGGCCAGGAATACCACAAAAGAGACGGATAGAACAGCAACTAGTAAGTGAATCAGGAGCGTGTTGACCTTGTCGGTTGCGGTTTCACCATAATTACGCGTCGTCTCCACATTAATTTGATCTGTGATGACCGATCCGCTTAAACTATTCACCATTCGGTCGATATCTTCAGCAATAGCCATGGCATCTGCGCCCTGGCGTTTTGCAACTGAAAGGGTAACGGCAGGGTAGGAGGCTCCGGCTCTTCGCCCGTTTTCCAAAGCAGAGGCGGGCCCGGGGGAGTATGAGACGTAATTTACCGGTTCGCCCGGTCCATCGTTTATTTCAGCAACATCCCTCAGCAGAATCGGGTCGCCCTGTCGCACTGTGAGAACTATATTTCCGACATCATCAGCAGTTTTCAGGAAATTGCCGGTTTGAACCAGAAACTCTTCATCATTTCGCGTGAAAGACCCCGATTTGAATTCGCTGTTTGCAGCCTGAATTGTTTGAGCTGTTCTGAGCGGATCTATCGACAGGGCCGCCATTTTACTCTTATCAAGAACGATCTCTACCTGTCGTGAGCGTCCGCCGTGAACCTTGGTTTCAGCCACATCGATAATGGATTTGATTTCATTATCAAGCTCTTGTGTGACCCGCCGTATCTCATAATCGCTAAGTGTTTCACTCCATAGAGTAAGAGTCACAATCGGGACATCGTTGATGGACCGGGTTTTGATAAGCGGCATAGTTACCGGGGCAGGTTTAGTGTCCATGAACTTCATAACCTCGTTGTAAAGCCGTACAAGACTCTCTTCGACGTCTTCGCCTACGTAGAAGCGAGCCGAAACCATTGCCTGCTGAGGCATAGAAGTTGAATAGACATATTCAACTCCTGATATATTGGACAGAATTTTTTCGAGAGGTATGGCCACCCGATTCTCAACTTCCTGGGGTGATGCGCCAGGATAGCCGACAAATATATCGGCCATCGGCACATCAATTTGGGGTTCCTCTTCGCTGGGCGTGAGCCAAACACCATAGACACCAATGGCAACAAAGGCGACCATCAAGAGCAATGTCAGCTTTGAATCAATAAATGCCTGCGCAATTTTACCTGCTAATCCGGTTTTCATCTTCTGTTATTTCCTTTCAAAATTATATTGTTCGATTGATGTCGGAATTATCATTGAGGTTCCAACAGTATTACATGTTATAGTCGTCAAACCCCGCTTCGATGCGGTATCTCCAAATTTTGCTTGAGTCCAATCCATTGTAGTGATGGGATGACTATTGTTAAAGCTCAAAACTGACACCGCTATTCAATGTTGATCAGCTGCCCCTGCTGAAGTGTCTGACCGGCAGAGACGATATATTGCTCACCCGGTGTGAGGCCGGTTAAAATTTCTACCATTTCACCACCAGTATCTCCTGTTCTGACCCAGCGAAGCAGTGTCCGGTTGGCGTCAGAGATGGTAAATACTCCGGTGAGCTGACCTCGTTCAACCAGTGCTGATTGAGGAATAAATAGTGCGTCATCACCACCGGTTTCAATATTAATCTCAGCGAACATTCCTGTTTTCAATCGGCTTAAATTGTCGCTGTCTGTAAACCTTGCTTCAATAGCATATTGACTACTCATAAGGTCTCCCGCTTCACTGACCGCAGTCAGAATAGCGGTTGAACCATCAATTCCAGCCGCTGAAACAGATACAGATACTGTATCACCCTCGGCAATTCCGGTGATCCAACGTTCGGGTACGCTGGCAGTCACTTTTAATGTGCCGGGGTCAGAAATAGAAAGCAGTGGCTGACCGGGGGCAGCCATATCACCTTCCGACGCGTGTTTACGGCTGATAACACCGTCAAATGGTGCCCGGATGACGGTGTAGGCCAGCATTTCATTTACTTCGTTCAGGCTGGCCTCAAGTGCCTCTATATTAGCTTTTGCGATATCNTACATCGTAGAGATATCGTCGAGCTCTTTAGAGGTTGCACTATTCTCGGCATAGAGATTCTTAATTCGGTTATAGTTTTTTTCTGTGTTTTCAAGATTTGCACGCGCCTGTACCATATTGGCTTCGATCTGATTTTTCTTAGCCCTAATCTGGTCATCCTTGATGCGAGCCAGAATATCTCCCTGGCTGACACGATCTCCCACGGTAACCGTAACCTCGGTGATGGTTCCCATGACGATGGTGCTGAGGTTTGCCTGATTGTTACTTTCGATTCTTCCCGAAAAAGATGTCATGCTGCTGCCGGGTGCTGATTCAGCCATTGCTACTTCAACCGTAACTGCAGTCTCATCCAAAGGCTCAGATTGCTCCGAATCACAGGATTGAAATGTGAATGTGGCAACAAGCAGCGCTATCATCAGAGAAATTGACTTTATGTGTTCTTTATATAGAGTATTCATGGATTGTCAGGTATAAATTTAGTTGGTAAGATCTTTTTCGAGCAGCATCTCCAGCCTGGCGATACTGATATTGTATGAATAGAGTGCAGCAACTTGTTTAAGTCGTGCCTCGGCTAGTTTAGTCTCTGCTTCGAGAAGGTCAGTGGTTTGTGCCATTCCTTCATTAAAGCGATTAGTCCTGATTTTGACATCCTCTTCAGATTGCGAAATGGATTCATCTGCAAGCGTTAGCTGCTGGCGGGCGAGCTCCAGATTTCTATACGCACGTCGCACCTGACTCTCTTGCTCCATTTGGTTTGCTTCCTGCATGGACCTGGCTTTGCGGTAGTCTGCTTTAGCCTCCATTACCTTACCAGCGTTAGAGAAACCGGAGAATATATTCCATTTAAGGTTGGCGCCAATCATATAGGATGATGCATCAAAACCGGCAAATTCTGAATCGTTATATTCATAAGTACCGAATAAATTTATTTTAGGCAGAAAGCTGAAAGAGGCTGATTTCACCATCTTTTCAGCAGCCTTAACCCGTAAATCAATCGCCCGGGTCATAGCGTTACTGACAGGAGCTTTCATTAACTGATCAGATATGCCGGTGTCTGTCATTCGCTGAAGATTTTCTGACGGGGTGATTTTAACGGAACCGTCGAGGCCCAGCAATATGGCCATCTCTTCTTCAGCTTGTGCAAGCTGATTTTGGGTGTTTATTTTTCGGCTTTCCATTTCAAGCTCGTACACTCTGGCCGCGAGGAAGTCTTCTTTGCTGATAAGGCCCTGTTCGTAATAGTTCTGAGCTTTCCTGCGATGTTCAGCAGCGGTTTGAAGAGCAGTTTCGATAACTACGAGCTGACGATTATGCAAAATCAGGCTATAGTATTGATTCCGAACCTGAAATTCGATCATCCTTTGGGTACCATTTAGCTGCTCTCCGGCCGATTTCATCTGGTTTTTGACGGCACTTCTCTGAAGCAACATATCCGGATTTAGAAGCGGCTGCTGTACCTGGAAAGAGGCGCTGTAGTTTTGGGTCAAGTCCGGATCGTTTAGGAGAATCGGGTTAAAATCCTGCTGCGTAACAATCTCCTGTTTAAGCTTGAAGCCAAAAACATTTAGGGGATCGTTTGTGGAGAGTGCGTTGTACTCAACCGATAGCTGAGGCAGGAAAACAGCATTTGTCTGACGAAACTGCGACTTTGCTTTATCAAAGTCATACTCTGCCTGTTCAATGGTCAGATTATGATCCAAAGCTCGTTCTATAGCTTCAAAGAGGTTTAGGGTCAGGTGATCCTCTGATGACTGGCTATTCTGAGAGAATACTTGCAAGGGCAGGACCAGAATAAACAACAGAAGGAGGGATCTAAAAAGATGAATAAAAATTGGTTTCATGTTTGGGTGCCATTATTTGATGAAATTTTACAGCTCTATTTTATAGCCTGATCTAACTTTTTTTAAAACCCAGACCGTACTTTTTTATGATTACTTCTGCCAAACACCAGCGCGTAAATGCTGACTGAATCATATTTAACCCAACGAAGAGGGTAAGCAGATACCAATAGGGGGAGACGAAGTGGGCAAGTATGAGGCTGCCTGTAATCATACTTCCGGCAAAAAGTCGAATAGTTCTTACTAATGGATCCATTTGTATAAATTTAAGATTGAAAGTTTTTTAAAAACCATGATTTTTCATTCAGCACTTTTTCAAAGTGTCGTATAATTCCTGATTTGCTGAGATTTAGCTCATCAGATTCGAAATTACCACCGACTTTGCTTGCCTTGTTTCCATGATCCAGGATATAGGCGCCATTAGGCTCAAATACCGCATTCTCTTCTTTTCCAGCGTGTCGTCGCTGAATATTATGTGCAACTACTTTAGCCTGCATTTGAGCAAAAATTCCGGCACGGGGCAGGCCATCAGCACCATTACCATTTAGTGATACGACATCACCAATTGCGTAGATATTTTCAAAGGATGTTTCGAGAGTCCGGTTGTTTACATCAACCCAGCCTGAAGAATCCGTTAGGTCTGCTTCTTTCAGCAGAGACGGGCAGCTGTGGGCAGGCGTGAAAGCCAGAAGATCGTAAGGCACCTTTTTATTCTCTTTACCTTCAACTGAAAAGGTTAATGAGTCTCCGTCTGCATTCGATAGATGGTGATTGGGCTTGTATTGAATACCCTTATCCTGGAGCTGCTTAAGTACTGAGTCTGAGATTTTCATACCGGCAAAAGGCATGGGTGATTCCTCAGGTGTGAGAAGTAAGATCTCAGTGACATCACGTATCCCTTTTTCGCGGGTAAACTCGTCAATCAAAAAAGCGGCTTCGTAAGGAGCAACAGGTGATGTGTGTGGGAGAGTCGAGACGGTAATTGCAATCGTACCACCTTTAAATTGTTTCAAATCTTCATAGAAACCCAGTGCACCGTCCATAGTGTAGAAATTGTGGCC
>P_1C_Sed_2_UnCtyDRAFT_1000654_pt1 | contig 10388 bp, 5 predicted proteins | sample Pon1CUnioCityCA_4_FD_10229 | JGI IMG/M metagenome (IMG submission 10229) | reverse complement strand
ACCTGCACACGATAGCCATAAGGATATACTTTTTTCTGCAGATCAAATGCAGTAACCCCTGCCCCGGCTTTGACCAGTCCACGATCTTCGTTCACCTCTATAGCATTCATCCGGGCCATATCCAGCACCATATCCTTGCTCATGACAAAGCCCATGACACTGGAGCCATTCCCCCGGACAGCAAAATCCAGGTCCCGTTGCCGGCANAAACGCATCAGGGCTGCCACTTCCCGGGTGGTGGAAGGCAATACCACATACGAGGGCAAGGTATAGGGCGTGGCTGGCCCCGGATCCGAGGCATACCCCGCCCGGATGGCAGGATCCCTGCTGCACCACTCATCCCCTACAATTTGCCTTAATTCGTTAAAAACAGGATCCTCTTCCGTGGTGTCCTTCACCTGATAGCGATGCTCCGCAACATATTGTTTGAGCGCCTTCATTACTTCCATGGGGCGCATACCCGTCACAAAATGGCATGCATAATCGCACTTGCCACACAAATTGCAACTGTCGGCTATATCCAGCGCCGCCGGCGTTAGTCCTATCTTAGCCTCTTCCAGTGCCGCATACAAATCCATCCGCCCTTGCGGGTAATAGCTTACAAAATGATGCCGCCGGCCCGGTTCACATAGGCCCACATCAAGAAAATCAATCTTGCACATGGCGTAATGCCTGCAGTAGGAAGCCATCCTGGCGGGTGACTGTTGATGATTCTGATCCTCGCTGAAATCTTCCATCCAATGTTGGTTGTTAAAGACATTAAGTTGGAGGCCCTGATGAAAACATAACCACAGAACCTGTTCACTCACAGTATATAAAAATCATACTTTTCGCTTAAAGAAACAACAAAAGACCCAGGCGAATAATATCGCAAAGGCTATTTGAAATGAGTAAAAATATGGGCGCCACCCAAAAACTCAACTTCCTCTGCAAAAGCAACCAACCCTTAAAATCAAAAAAAGCCCCCCTTATTCACAACTTTGCTTTCCTTTCTCCGTATAACTTCCTTCGTGTGTAATTTTTTTACCCTGAAACAAAATGTTATCCTGCTTTGACTCATGATGAGCAACAGCCAATCAAACCAAAAGGCCAACCAGGAGATNGAACTTCTGATGGAATTGATGGACACTCTGGATGAAGGCGTATTGGTTGTATATGAAGACAAAACTCCCTATTTCAGCAATAAACGACTGAACGATATTTTCGGCTTATCTGATGCGGATAGTGGTTATGCAACCCCACCCGACCTCCTTGACAGAATCGATCGAACGCTCTCCCGGCCCGGCAACCTGGAAAAAATTATTGACCGGTGCATAACAGAGAAAGAGTCACAAAAAGCCTGTTTCAACCTGGTTGATGGCACGAATGTCGAGTACAAGGTAAAGCTCCATCCCCTTTCAAATCAGAAAACCGTTTTCATCTGCACCTTCAGGGCCTCCCGGAAACACACATCCTCCTGTTGCGACCATTCTATTTTCAGGCAGGTGGTGGAGAATATTGGCATAGGCATCTGGCTGAGGGACCGGGATCAGCTGGTATATACCAATCCTGCTATCAAGGAAATCTTTGGCCTGGCGACAGATGAAGTGCCTGACTACTCCTCATTTACTTCCATTCTTCACCCCAACGACCGCCAAAAAGTGAAGGATGCCTTCCAATCCGGAGATTTCAAAGAAAAAGGAAAGCAACACGAGATTTACCGCATCATCCTACCCGATGGCCAGGTACGATGGATTGAGTCGGATGTTTTTCCCATATATAGCGAGCAGGGCGAGCTGGCCCGCACAGCAGGGATCGACCGCGACATCACCGAAATCATGACCACCCGTCTGCAATTGCAGGAGACCAATGAGAAGCTCCAGAAGATCATTCAATCTACGCCCGACTCCATTGTGATTACTGACCTGGAAGGCAATATTACCTATTGTAACAAGGAAACAGCTACACTCTATGAGGCGGGTTCCGTAGAGGAGCTCAACGGAATCAACGCTTTTGAAATGGTTTGTGAAGAGGATCGCAACAAAACCATTGAATACATGAATCGGGTGCTGGAGGAAGGGACCGTGAAAAACATCAGTTACCGCATACAAACAAAAAATAACCACCTGATCGATATAGAAGCCTCGGTCAGCACGCTGAATGATAAACAAGGCAAAGCCAGATCGTTCATTGCCATATCGAAAGATGTCTCCAGGCGTAAAAACGCCGAGCAGCTGTTGTGGATGAGCGAACGCAAGTTCCGCAATATTTTCCACAACGCCCACGATGCGATCTTCTTAATCGACACCAAAGGATACAGCCTGGATTCCAACAAAAGGGCCAGGGAACTTACAGGATACAAAAACGAGGAATCGCCTGTCCTGCATTTCTCTCAGGTCATTGCCCCGGAATACCATGCCGAAAGTGAACAGATCCTCCAAAACCTGATCCAGGGGGCACAGCCGGGAACCTATGAAAAAGAGATCATCACGAAGGATCAGCAGCGCATCCCCGTAGAACTTACTGCAACTCCCCTGCGCAACAACGGGGGAGAGGTGATTGCCATAGTCAGTATCGCACGTGACATCCGGGAACGGAAGAATTTTGAGAGACAGCTTATTGAGGCCAAACAGAAAGCTGAAGAAAGCGACCGCCTGAAGTCGGCTTTTCTGGCAAACATGAGCCACGAAATACGAACACCCATGAACGGTATTGTGGGTTTCTCCAACATATTGAAACGCCAGGAACTGAGCGAGACCAAAAGAGACCGTTTCATCAACATCATCAACAGTTCAGCCGAGCAACTGCTGAACATCATCAATGATATCATTGACATTTCCAAGCTGGAGACCGGTCAGCAGAAAATCATCAAGGAGCAATTCAATCTCAACGAGATGCTGAAAGAGACCCATGCCCTGTTCCGCTCCCAATCCAAAGAAAAAGGCATCAAGCTGGTACTTCACCAGGGTCTTATAAAAGACACCTGTACCATCCATACAGACAAAACCAAGTTGCAACAAATCCTGCACAACCTGATCGGCAATGCCCTGAAATTTACTTCCAGGGGAAGGGTGGAGTTTGGCTATGAAAAAGCCAACACACGTCTCCGTTTTTATGTGAGAGATACCGGTAAGGGCATACCGGAAGAAATGCACGAAAAAATCTTCGAACGTTTCATGCAGGTCTACGACCAGGAATCGGTGGCATTAGGAGGCACAGGCCTGGGTCTGTCCATCTCCAAAGGCCTGGTCGGACTGCTGGGTGGCTCCATCGATGTGCAGTCAGAGCCAGGCAAAGGAACCCTGTTTCACTTCGATATCCCCTGTCAACCAGACACTTCCCATGAACCATCAGGCAGCAACGGGGGCTCTTTCGCTGCGAATAACAACTGAAGGCCATCGCCTACCAGCCCATCCACAATCTTTTGCAATTTGCTTTCTTATGATTGAACAGAATTTTTTATCTTTCCGGAGTGAATCAACCATGAATTCTTATGACAAATCAAGAACATATAAGACTGGGAATTGATTTTGGCGGCTCCGGCATCAAGGGAGCCCTTATCAACACAGAGACAGGAGAGCTGACCACCGAGCGCCACCGCATAGCCACACCGGATCCCTCAACACCGGATGCAGTAGCTCACACCATCAAGGAGATTTGCGATCACTTCGATTACCAGGGCCGCATGGGCGTTGCCTTTCCGGCTGCCATCCGCAATGGCATCATTCAGACAGCATCCAATATCGACGAAAGCTGGGTTGGCCAGGACGCCCCGGCCATCTTCAAGGAGGTGACAGGCTGCGAGGCTGTAATCATCAACGATGCAGATGCTGCCGGACTGGCGGAAATGCGGTTCGGCCATGGAAAAGACCTGGCAGGTGTGGGATTGATCGTCACCGTAGGCAGCGGACTGGGCACAGCGTTGTTTACCAGTGGCATTCTCCTTCCCAACACCGAGCTGGGCCACATTCATTACAAAAACAAGGTCGCCGAAAAGTGGGCCTCCGATGCTATCCGCAAAGAGGAAGAGCTTAGCTGGAAAAAATGGGCCAAGCGTTTTGGGAAATACCTGCACTACATGGAAAAGCTCTTCTACCCCGAGCTGATCATCATTGGAGGCGGAGCCAGCAAAAAATTTGAAAAATACGACTCTTACCTGCTCAAGAGAGTGGAAACCCGTGTGGTTCCGGCCCATCTGCAGAACCATGCCGGCATCATTGGTGCAGCCATTGAGGCCCGGGAAAGCGAATTGGAATGGAGGCAAAAGTCAGGCAATGAAGAAGCCGGATAAATGCCTGGTTTAGGGCTGCCTGGCGTCACCATTCGAGGTATTTTTGCAGGATACGCGATAACTCGTGACGGTCGATCGGCTTGGAGATGTAATCGTCGAAACCACCTTCAATGGCCTTGTTACGCTCTGAGTTTAGGGCATGGGCGGTTTGAGCCACAACAGGCATCTCTGGCACCGCTGCCTTGATGATCTGGGTAGCTTTCAGCCCGTCGATATCCGGCAACTTAATATCCATCAAAACCAGCTCCAGACCAGGGTATTCTTTGCAGAACGCAACGGCATCCTGCCCTTTGTATACATGATGAATGTTAAATCGATTCTCCCCGATCCCCAGATCGCGCAGCAGCTCGCTTAGAAATATAGCATTGATCTCATCGTCCTCCACGATCAGAATGTCCTTCCTTTCTCTTGTCCCGGCAGAAGAGCCATCATCAGCGAGTTCGCTCGTCCGGCCATTATAAGACAAGGGTTCATGGGGGATCTCAAAGTAAAAGACCGCCCCTTTTCCTTCTTCCGAGTCCACACCTATGGTACCATCCAACAACTCCACGAGACCCCTTGAAATGGACAGCCCCAAACCTGTTCCACCGTATTGCGCAATACCCGGGTTCTCGCCCCGGTTGAACCGATCAAAAATCTGATCCATTCTGTCGCGAGGGATGCCAATACCCGTATCCTTCACATAGAACCGCAACCCGTTCTCGTTGGAATAATATCCATACTCGATGGTTCCCCCGCTGGTAAACTTATAGGCATTGCTCAGCAGATTGAAAAGGATCTGGCGCAGCTTGGTGCGATCGCTATTGATGCATGCCCGGTCATTGGGAAAAGCTTTATAAAGATACAAACGGACATTTTGGTATTCTGCCTGACTGTTAAACTCGGTAAAAAGTTCAACCATCAGTTCATTCAGGTTGAACGGCTCCTTGTGGACCTCATATTGCCCTGTCTCGATCTTGGATATATCGAGCACATCGTTGACAATTCGGAGCAACTGCCTGGAAGAATTGTACATGATCCCGATATATTGATCCTTCTGGCTTTCAGTGAGCTGAGCATCCTTGAGCAACTGAGCAAAACCCATAATACCGTTCATGGGAGTACGGATTTCGTGGCTCATATTGGCCAGAAACGAAGACTTCAGCCTATCGCTCTCTTCTGCTTTCTCCTTGGCCTTGACCAGGTCCGTTTCGGCTTTTTGCTGCATCATGGCATTGGTGAACACGTCTCCCATGATGTTCAGCAGATTAATCACCTCATCAGACCAATGCATCTCCCGTTCCACCCAGTCAAAACCCAGGTATCCCATAACCGACTGCCTATAGATCATCGGCACGGCTGCCAGGGCATGTATTTTCTGCTGAATAAGTGACCTTTTTAATTCCCGCGCCTCTTCAGGCAGTTCATGTACATTTTCTATGAAAATGGGCTCCTGGCGGTTGAGCTTATCTATCCACCATCCATAATCCTCAACCGGCAATTGCTGCAAATGATCGATCTGTGGTTCAATACCACCGGCACACCATTCGTGGGTATTGCTAATATGATCTCCGTCAGGCTCGAGCTGGAAAATATAACTGCGGTCCACCCCGGCAAATTCACCAATCTTTCTGAGGGCTTCATGAATTCCCTGGTCTGTTTCTTCCAGGGGCATCTTGATAAAATTGTTGGAGATCTCGATGATCAGGCGCTCAAAATCCACCCAGTATTCCAGGTCCTGTTCCACCTTTTTCCGCCGGGTAACATCGCGGTAGATCCACATGTTCCCGTAGAAGGACTGCCCTATAACAATCGGCACATAATCGCGCTCCAGGGTGCTGCCGTCTTTCAGGGACAGTTCCTCATTGGTCACAATTTGCCGGGCCGAAAGGATGCGCCGAATTCCATCGAGGAAACCATCGGGGTCTCTGAAAAGAACGGATGCCCTGTTTGCTGCAGATTCACATGCCTCTCCCACCAGGGAACCGGTCGAAGGAATGTTAAACAGCTCACAAAATTTCTTGTTAACATGAATAACTTTCCGGTTGGGATCTTCCACCATCACGCCCATCTGAAGGTTATCGACCAGTGCCCGGAAGCGGGCCAGGTTTTCCCGGACGGCTTCTTCTGCCTGGCGCTGGGGTGTAATATCCCGGACGATGCCAAAAGCCCCGGCAAAACGTCCATTGGTATCATAGCGTGGGGTTGCTGAGATCTGCAGGGTGCGTCTTTGCTCATCCGTCCGGATGATCTGTATTTCATAGACCGATTTTTCGCCCTTGCTCCGCTTCAAGCTCTCCTCCTGTATCCTTCGGTACTCGTAGGCTGTCAAAAAATCCCGCAGCGACCGGCCGGTGAGTGTGCCCGCTGGTACACCAAAGATCTTATCTCCTGCGGGATTGGAAAAAATAACGTTCTCTTTATCATCCGTATTGATGATGCCCTCCCCCTGCTTCTCGATCAGATCGCGGTATTTCTCTTCTTCTGCCTTCAGGGCACTGGTCTTTCGGCTGACAAGGTCCTCCAGCTGCTTTTCACGGCTCTTCAGATGCTCGGCCTGTTGCAGGCGTTCCATGAATACGGCCATCATCTGCACCGTATTTTGGAGCAGACCGATGCTTTCATCATCTAACGGGCCGGAATAATGGACACAGCCGTACCGCCTCCTGCGGGTACATATATCCAGACAAGACGTCTCTCCCTCCGGGGGATTCTCGTGCCATACAAAATCCACTCCCGGGAAAAGTCCTCTCAACCCTTCAATATAGACTTTGCGGATAGAGGCTCTATCTTCAAACTGAGCCACATTAGCGGTTAACAAAAACAATTCGTGGCTTATGTGCTCCATATCAGTTTGTTTGGCAAAAACGAGGCGCATTTTCCGCAAGCCATTGGCCGGGATCCTGGTAATAAGGATTTTGTGTGATAATCCCTTTACTGATAGTGAACGGATGGGTGCGCAATACATTCATAAGGGTAGCACCATCAAACTTACGGACATTATACATACATATGCTGATCCATGGCTTACCGGGGATAAAATAATTCAGCCGCGACTCATAGACCATCAGATGCTCAATGCCTGGTATGGCGTCCAGGGCCCAAACCATTTCTGCTGCAGCCCGTACATTTCGCCGGCCCCCTTCCCGGGAACGCTCATAAAAAGCCTCCAGGGCCCGATCCATCTGCCAGGGCGAAAAGGCCCCGTTGGGATAGTACAGTTCTTTCGGATCCTTTATAACAAAAACGTCCTCATTGTCCAGATCTTTCGCACAATCCGGACAAAACTCTGAAAAATGCCGGATGTAGGCAGAACGGGTTCGCTCTGCAGGACAATACAGCTGCAGATCTCCTTCCTGATGCCCCTGCCTCTGAAAACCGAATATGATTTCATCCCGCTCGGCTTCGGTCTCGTACAATCCCGCTATATGCAGCCCCCAGTTGCAGGTGTAACTGCCAAATCCCAGCGAAAGCTCCTGCTGATCGGAAGTTTTTATATGCATTGTCGTTTTAATTTAGATACTAAAATTATAAAAATATTGGAGGGAAAAAACAGCTCCTTACAATTTTTAATCGATGGAACCCACAGAGTTTACAAGAGAGATTTTGTGGCCCTATTAAACCAAAAGAATCATAGATATTCTAATGAATATTATATTTTTGGTCATTCAAAACTCAAACTCCAGCAATATGAAGAAAAAACGCATCCCTCTGTGGCTTAAGATCATCATTGGAATGGTTTTGGGTGTGGTATGGGGCCTTATTGCCGTATTTACAGATCTGAAAGAGTTCACCCTCGACTGGATCAAGCCTTTCGGCACCATCTTCCTGAACCTGTTGAAATTAATCGCCGTACCTTTGATATTTGTCTCGCTGGTTAAAGGCATTTCCAGTTTAACGGACATATCGCGGCTTTCCAGGATGGGCCTTAAGACCATTGGCTTATACCTTGTTTCCACACTAATTGCCACCACGCTGGGACTGGGATTGGTCAACCTGCTGGAGCCGGGCAACACGTTTCCAAAAGAAAAACAAACGGAGCTTCAGGAGCGCTATGAGGTAGACATAGAAGAAAAGGCACTTTCGGCAGAACAGGTGAAAGATCAATCGCCCCTGCAATTTCTGGTGGATATGGTACCGCCAAACATTGTTGACGCAGCCTCCAACAACAGAAACATGCTGCAGATCATCTTTTTCGCCATCCTCTTTGCCATAGCCATGGTGATGATCCCCACCGAACAGATAAAAACGGTAAAAGATTTCTTCGATGGCTTCAACGAGGTGATCCTAAAGATCATCGACTTTATAATGGCGTTTGCTCCCTATGGTGTTTTTGCGTTGTTGGCAGCGCTGATCGTTGAGTTTTCGGGGGATGCGGATCTTTTCGTGGCCCTGGCCAACTACGCGGGAGTGGTCATCCTGGGGCTCTTTTTGATCATCTTCCTTGTTTATCCCTTCTTCATCCGGACAATGGCGGGTGTCAAATACAAGGATTTCTTCCGGGCCATCTTCCCCGCCCAAATGTTTGCCTTCACCACCAGCAGCAGTGCCGCCACCCTACCTGTCACCCTGCGGCAGACACAAAATAAGCTGGGGGTATCCAAAACCGTTGCCAATTTTGTATTGCCCATCGGGGTGACCATTAACATGGACGGCACCTCATGCTACCAGGCCATTGCAGCAGTTTTCATAGCCCAGGTTTTCGGGCTTGACCTGACATTGGCTCAACAGGTAACGATCGTTCTGACAGCTACACTCTCATCCATTGGCACACCGGGTGTACCGGGGGGCAGCATCATCATGCTGGTGATTGTGCTCTCCAGTGTAGGCCTGCCTGCTGCCGGCCTCGCCCTCATACTGGGCATCGACCGGCCCCTGGACATGCTCCGAACCGTCGTCAACATCACGGGCGACAGCACCATCAGCACCATCGTATCAAAGAGCGAAGGCGATCTGAATTATCCGCCCCAAGAAACGGAAGCAGCATAAACGAATGAAAAAGGGCCGTATAAAAACGGCCCTTTTTAATAAGGTTATTTTTTAATTAATACTTTGGTCTTATGTACCTTCCATGATAACCATGTCTTTTTGTGTTAAGGTATCATGAAAGTTTCATGGGATCAGTCAATATATTCCAATACCAGGCCGCTGCGATTAGGGATATACACCATGATATAATCGGGTGAGCCGGACTGGGTAAAATATTCCTGTGCAGCTTTGAGCCGGCCAAAGCCGTTATACAAGGTGTGATCCGAATCGAGCCGAAGGATGTATTTACCGCTCCAACCCACAGGGATGGAATAGTCGGTAAAAGAGCGGTGGGGGTTAAAATTCAGGATAAACACATAATGTCCGCGCCGAAAAGCCATCACCTTATGATCGTTATGAAGATACAAAGGTTCCGGAAAAGATTCGCTCATGATATTTTCCTTAAGGCGGATCATATCGCGGTCAAATTCGGCCAGGGCATGATAGATTAGATTCTCATTATCGCGCAGGCTCCATTGGCGCCGGCTGTACTGATACGACCAGTTGTTCCCTTCCCTGGGAAAATCGACCCATTCGGGATGGCCAAACTCATTGCCCATGAAATTAAGGTACCCCCCATCAGCGGTACCGAAGGTATTGAGCCGGGCCATCTTGTGCAGGGCAACAGCCCTTTCAATGGTCAGGTTCCGGCTTTGTCGGGTCATATTGGTATACATCTCCTTATCAGCCAGCTCAAAGATCAGCGTTTTGCCACCCACCAGGGCCTGATCGTGACATTCCACATAGCTGACTGTTGTTTCCTCGGGTCTTTTGTTGGTCAATTCGTGCCAAAGGGTGTCCATGCTCCAGTCTTCATCGCGCATGTCCTTTAGCATTTTAAACCAGTAGTCGCTCACTCCCATGGCTTGGCGGTAATCGAAGCCACAACCCCCTTCCTCCCAGGTATAGGACAAGCCCGGCATACCGCTGATGTCCTCAGCAATGGTAGTTGCATAAGGCTGAACCTGATGAATCACCTTGTTGGCAAGGGAAAGATAAACATAAGCATCGACATCGACATGCTGGTTAAAATAATCCTCGTAGGAAGTAAAGGTATAACCTACCCCGTGATGGGTGTAGAGCATGCTGGTGATGCCGTCGAAGCGAAAAC
>P_1C_Sed_2_UnCtyDRAFT_1000653_pt1 | contig 10389 bp, 10 predicted proteins | sample Pon1CUnioCityCA_4_FD_10229 | JGI IMG/M metagenome (IMG submission 10229) | reverse complement strand
CGGCCAGGCCCAGTGTCCCTTCCGCTGCCATAAAATACCGGCGGTCGCCCCAGCTAAAAGCCAGATGGGTGGCCCCGGGCATCTGCTTCTGAATGGAAGGAAAAAGGGTGTCGAGAGCAGCAACCGGCACAAGAACAGTAGTATGCCACCCCCTGCGGGTCACATAAATGGTATCAGCTGCCTCCTCTTTACCTGCCGGAAGATCGGCCTGTCGCACGGATGCACAGCCCGTCAGCAAAAGCAGCCCGATAAGCCAACCCAACATCCATCCTTCTCGAATCCTCATAACCATTAGCTTCATTCCATCCCCAAAAAGTTGGATTACATCTAAAACGTACTCCATCCATCTTTGTGTGTATAAGGTTGGAAATAGGATCAAAGGCCGTTCAAATCATGGTCCTTTTTAAAAGCCGGAAACAGCTCATCCCTGACCCACTGAAAATCCGGCTCCCGGTCCATGATCTTACGATAGATGCGCAGGGACTGGCGGTCCATGTCCGCCTTATCGTACGACTGTGCCAGCCAGGCCAGGGCATTCAGGTATCGCCAATTGCAGGAAAGATTATAGCCGCCTGTTTCAAACAGTTGAACGGCCTTTCGGTAGTACTCGGCAGCCTTCTTATAACTGCCTCCAAAAATCCTGGGCATATGATACTCGGCGTTGCCTTTCTCCATCCAGGCCACCGGGTTCTGGTCGTTAAGCTCCACGGCCCGGTTGATATGCTTTATGCTTCTGGGACCCAGCCATACCGCCTTGCTTCGGTTCATGCCAATCTCATAAGCCAAAAAGGCACCCTTCAGGGCTTCGGCATAGGAACGATAAGAAGCATGATCATCCAAGACATCCAGATAGGGCCCGGCTTCCTCAAGATAGTCTTTGGCCCGGTCATGCCGGTCCACCCCAATCAGCCAGGCTACATAACCATAATAAGCAATGAGCATGTCATGCAACAGCTCGGGATCGTCTTCGCGTTTGTATTCAGCTTCCAGCTGGTCGATCCATCCGGGCCAGGGCTCCATCTGTCCGCTGATATAAGCCTCATAAAACTTACACGTATAATCGGGCAATGATCCGGATGGCCGTGCCGAGAAACCAAAACCCGACATCGGTGCCAGCATCGATACAAGCAACAGGAGAATAACCGCTTTCCTTTTCATGACTGAACAGCATATCGGCCTTTCCATTGATAACGGCCTCGTTTTTTAACCTGAATTCCTTTTACTACAATGATGATAAACGCAATCATTTGAGGAACATGATACAACAAGTTCTTCCACACACACTGGCGGCTGGATAAAGATATAAAAACCCGCATCAGGAAGATGGCAACAACATACACCGAAAACCACATCCACCCAAGAGCCCGGGGTATCAACACCACACCGCTGATAACCACAAGCAGAAAAGCCAGAGTACCCCCAATGCTGCCCCCGAAAAACTCGGTCACATTCTTGGCAAAACCGTGGATGCCTTCCCGAAAGGAGCCATACATGCGGCACATCACATCCTGATTGCCCAGGAGCGTTGCGCTCTTTAGACCTTTTTGCTTGACCATCCGGCTGATCTCAATATCTTCAACCAGGCTGTTGCGCACTTGTTCATGCCAACGGTACTTTTTATAGTCCTGTGCCCGAAACATCATAAACTGACCGTTGGCTGCAGCAAACGACTGCCTGGGGCTTCGCCTTACCAGGGCCATGGGCAGGAGGCTGAGCAGGATCCAGTTCATCAGGGGGACGGTCAGCCATTCTCCCTTGCTTTTCATGATCTGATGCGGAAAAACCGACAGCAGTGAGAGGTCACCCTGCTCCTGCCTGGAGACGGCCTTTTCCAACAGATCCCGGCTCACCATCACGTCGGCATCCAAAAAAAGAAACAACTCCCCTTCAGCCTTCAGGGCCAATTGATGGCATGCATGATTCTTACCATTCCACCCGGCAGGCAAAGTACCGCCCCGTATCCAATCCATCCTGCTATCCTTTTGATGATATCGCTGAAGAATCTCAGAAGTTCCGTCGCCGGAATGGTCATCATAAACGATCACTTCAAAGTTTTCATAGGTTTGGTCCAGCAACGCATCCAAAAGCCGGGGCAGGTTGTGAGCCTCATTCCGTGCCGGGATCAATACAGAGACCCTTTTGATGCCGGCAGACCCGGAACCGGTCAGATACAGGGGGCTGATAAAATTAGCAAGACTAACCACCAGTCTGATCAGGGTGAAGACAAGGATCAACCAAGCCAGTGTATGTATAATGATATCAAACATAATTTTTTTGTTCCTGGATCATCTCCTGCAGATAATCGTTGAATGCTTTTTCCAAATCTTCCAGCTGTAAAGATTTGCCGGGTTGATACTCCCTGGCGGCCAACGTGAGGGTGGGTTTGGGATGGGAAAAATAATCCACCAGGGCCACCATAAAGACGATCTGAACCTGGTTTTCCAATCCACTGAGGATCTTAACCGGTCCTTTTTCAAAACGAACCGGAAAATCAAACATGGAATGAATGGAACCCTGGGGAAACATGGTGACCAGGTTGTCCGGGTCACTGAGTATTTCGCGGGTATAGCGAATGCTTTCCATCGCTTGGTGGGATTGCTTTCTGATCGAGAAGGCCCCTGCCTTGTTAAGAAACATGCGGGGCCTGAGTTGCTCCTCCAGCATCATCACATGAATGCGCCTTCCAAAAAGCCGGTCGTTCAGATAGCTGGCGAAAAACCCATCCCACCAGCTAAAATGATTCCCGATCAACAGGACAGGACGGCCTTTATCCTGAAGCTCAGATTTAACAACCACTTTCCGAAAATGCCTCCGAAACATAAACCGGATGTAATACTTGAAAAAACTTACGTAGAACCAGTGATGACGGGCTTTGATCATATCCTCTGTTTTGTTTTGTGCAGTTGCCACCAGGGCGTGGTGGGTAAATTATGGTGCTCGTAATGATAACCAAAAAAATAGCACGAGAGCATGGCCCACAGGTGGTTCTTTTTTTGTGTGCGGGAATTGTAGGGTTTCATTTCCTCTTTATGGGGAAGCTTATGGGGCTCGAAAACACCAAAGTAGAACATCTGGAAAGTCCCCAGGAAGGCAGGTATGATCCAGAAAAGCAGCAGGTTTGCCTCGCTGAACCATATCAACAATACATTGAATGCCACGGCCATAAAAATCAACTGGGGGATGGTCACATACCGGACCATGAAGGTCAGCCACCATCTCCAAAAATTCTGCGATTTTACGTAAAAGTCGGGGTCCTCTTTTTGGGCGGGAAAACGATGATGCAACCAGTGGTTCTTGTATAGCTTCCGGTAAGACAGGCCGGCAAAGAGAAAGGAGGCCAGCCAGCCAAAAAAGTCGTTCACCCATTGTTTTCTGTGCACGGAACGGTGAATGGCGTCGTGGCCGGTGATGAACAAGCCGGTAAACAAGTATCCCTGCAGCAGGGTGTGCAGGTAGGTAACGGGCGAAGCCAGGTCGGGCTGCACATAAACCAGGCTGTATACCAGGTGAGCGAGCCAGGCAGCTATAATCAGGATGGCCAGGAATAATCCCATGGTGTCTTCAGATTAAGGTGTGTTATATCGTGAAGTTCAAAATACCAAAAAAAACAGCCATAAACAAGAGCAAATAATCAGCTACGGGGTTATCGATTCGCACACGGCCCAGGTAAAGGGCACTGGCGAAAACAAGGGAAACAACAAACCAGGCTCCATAGTTCATCAGGGGTATCCCCTGACCCGCCCATTGCCACATATCCAGGCCAATAGCCACGGGTTCCATCAAATAGTCGAAGGCCACCATCATCAGGGCGGTGGCGGGTATGCGAAGCAGGGCCTGTTGGAACAGACGGCTGGCTATATGATAGGTGGTATAAATCAGGATCAGCCAGTTGATGCCAATAATCAACGGGACCCCTCCTATGGCAGGCCCCAGGGCCGAACCATAGGAATACTCCCCAAAGACATGGCCGGTTTGCACCCCGGCCCACTCCACCAAAAAGCCGGCAAGGGCGATCGATACAAACACAGCGATGCTGGCCGTGTTCCATTGATGATGAAAAGCCAGCAGAATCATGGCACTAACCAGCAGGGTGATCGGTGTCAGCTGAACATAAAGTTCTCGAAGCGAAGAAATATTGAGGCCAATCAACCCCACAAGATAAATCACAAAAAGAAATATTCTGGCAAACAGCACCAGGTTACCGTTGTCTTTGCTCATGTCGTCTGATTTTATCGGATACAATACGGGCACTGGCGAGGCTCAGAGGTATTCCCCCGCCGGGATGAACACTGCCGCCCGTGAAATACAGGTTCCTGTATTTTCTGGAGAAGTTGGGGTGCCGGTTAAAGGCTGCAAACCTGCTGTTGGAACTGTTGCCATAGAGGGATCCGTGATAAGAGGAGGTATATCGCCCGATAGCCGGTGGATCCATCACCTGCTCGGTCTCGATGTAATCCCGCAGATCGATACCCAGCATCCGATGGATCTTGGCCAGGATATGCTCACGCACCTGCGAACGAAGCACGGTCCAGTCCTGCCCCGTATCCTCCGGAGCATTTACCATCACATACCAGTTCTCACACCCCCGGGGCGCATCCTCCGGAACAACTTTCGAGCTGATATAGATGTAAACGGTAGGATCCGAATGGAGCTTCTTATGATCAAACAAATGCTTAAATTCCCCGGGATAATCCTGTGAAAAAAGAATGTTGTGCAGACCCAGCTCCGGAAACCTTCCCCGCACGCCCCAGTAAAAGATCAACGCGGATGAAGATTTTTCCGGCTTGATCACCTTTTTTAGCATGGCTTCATCTTTAAGAACCTGCGAATAAAAAAGATTCACATCCATATTGGATACCATATAATCAAAGGTATATTCACCGGAATCTGTGATCAGACGCTCTACCCGTTTTCTTCCCGGAACAATCTCATTCACCCCTTCATTGAGGTGCACATCAATGGAAAGCGTTTTCATCAACTTTAAAAGCCCCTCAGCAATGGAATAGATTCCCCGGACGGGGTAATACACTCCCTTATTATGCTCCAGGTGGGAGATGATATTGAATGTGGCGGGGGTTCGGTAGGGATCCGATCCGTTATACGTGGCATACCGGTCGAAAAGCTGAACCAGTTTCTCACTCTCAAATTGTTTCTCGTTGGATTGATGCATGGTGTGGAAAGCATCGATCTTTCGGGAGTTCATCAGGGACCAAAGGGTTTGTCGATTCAGCAAATCGGAGGCACTATGGATGGATCGGAACATAAAAATATCAGCGGTCAAATCATAAATGGTGCGGCTTTTATCAAGATAAGCCCGGATATGATTTTCCGGCTCACCGGTTTTCCTTGTCAGTTCCTTAATAAAATCTTCGGTTTGGCGATAGGCAGTAAGAACCGTACCATCCTCATAAAAATACCGGCAGCTTTGATCCAGAGAGTCATATTGGAAATAATCCTCCGGGGTTTCTCCAACTGCCTGGTACAACTCGTCTACCAGCTCAGGCATGGTAAAAACAGAGGGCCCCAGGTCGAAACGGTATTTGCCGTCGATGACCTGTCCGATCTTTCCGCCAGGGTATTCATTTTTTTCGAATACAGTGACATCAAATCCCTGCTGCTTTAAAAGCACGGCTGTCGCCATTCCGCCTATTCCGGCCCCGATAACACCAACTTTTTTTCGCATGAAAAGCTTCTTTGTCGATTTTTTTAGTATCTTATATTTAACGCAATAGATGTTTTGTTTAAAAAACAAGGCAGTGGCTTTAAACAAAAGGTGATATTGTTTTGTTTGAAACCATATAACGAAAATAACCAATTAATCCAACAAGGACAATGAATCACAATTCGAATCGTCATTCATAACACCATAAGAGAGGGTTCGTTCAACAAAGGAATTTACAAGCATTCAACATACTGAAAAACAATCGCATGAAGCAAAAAGTCCTGGTAATCGGTTCCGGCCTCGGTGGCCTAACAGCAGCGTTGCGCCTGGCAAGTGACGGATACGACGTAGAAATGGTTGAAAAGCATCATCAGGCGGGTGGCAGGCTGAATCAGCTGAAAAAAGACGGTTTCACCTTCGACATGGCCCCCACTTTTTTCAGCATGAGCTATGAGTTTAAGGAATTTACCGATTACTGTGGCATCGACATGCCCTTTGAATTCATTGAGCTGGATCCCCTTTACCAGGTGAATTTTTCAGGGTCCGATAAATTCTACACCATCTACAAGGACCTGAAGAAATTATCGGAAGAGCTCAAGGCCGTGGAACCCGATTTTGAGCGGCGCATGCAGCGTTACCTGAAAAGTGCTGCTGCCATTTACCACGACACCGAATACCGCATCATAAAAAAGAACTTCACCAGCCTGGCCGACTACCTGTTTCAACTCACAAAGGTGCCCATTCGCAACGCTCCCAAGATGTTGCGCACCATGTGGAAGGAGATGGAAAAACATTTCACTTCTTACGAGGTAAAGGTGATCTTCTCCCTGGTGGCATTTTTCCTCGGCGCTACCCCTTTTGACACTCCTGCCGTTTTCAGTATGCTGACTTATACCGAACTGGTACATGACGGGTATCATAACGTTAAAGGCGGCATGTACCAGATTGTCAAAGGGCTGCTTAAAGAAATGGAAAAGCAGGGTATCCCGATCCATTACAATACCGAAATTGTGGATTATATACCGGGAGGTGGTGGAATGGATCGTTTTATTGATCAAAACGGCAACCATTGGATGGCCGATCTTTTTGTGGTCAATTCCGATGCGGCCTGGTTTCGGGGAAAAGTGCTGAACCGCAAATCGTATACACCCGAAAAACTCGATCGCAAGAAATGGACCCTGGCCCCGTTCACCATGTACCTGGGGGTAAAAGGAAAAATCAATCACATCCATCATCACAACTACTTCCTGGGAAACAACTTCCAGGAATATGCCGGAAAAATTTTCAAAAACAGCATCAGCCTGGAGAAACCCTATTATTATGTCAATGTGCCTTCCAGGCACAACGAGAACACGGCTCCGGCGAATCACGAAGCGCTTTTTATCCTTTGTCCTGTTCCTGACCTGAGGTATAAACCCGACTGGTCCGACCGCGAAGAACTGGCCGACAATATCATCACCGATCTTTCCGAAAGGATCGGATACGATATCAAAGGCAATCTGGTGTCGAAGACCATCTATGACCCGGTTAACTGGAGGGACATGTTCAACCTCTATCAGGGCAGTGGCTTGAGCCTGGCCCATGATCTCAATCAGGTGGGCGGATTTCGTCCAGCCAACAAAGACGAGAAGTTCAAAAACGTTTACTATGTGGGATCTTCCACCGTGCCGGGAACTGGCTTGCCGATGGCTGTAATCAGCTCAAAACTTGTAACCGAAAGAATCAACCATGAGCAACAACCTGTATACCAAAAATAACCTGCAGATCAGCAGGATAACCACCCGCAACTACAGCACATCTTTCTCTTTGGGTGTCAGGATGCTGAGCAAAAAGATGCGGGACCCGGTATATGCCATTTATGGTTTTGTGCGCTATGCCGATGAAATCGTGGATACCTTCCATGAGTATCCCCAGGAAGCGTTGCTGGAAGAATTCATTCAGGAAACCTACAAGGCCCTGGACAGGGGTATCAGCATGAATCCCATACTGGACAGTTTTCAGATGGTGGTCAACAGCTATGGCATTGAAAAAGAGCTGATCGATGCCTTCCTGGAAAGCATGAAGATGGACCTTTACCATACCCATTATGACAATGAGCTGATTGGCGATTATATATACGGCTCGGCCGAAGTGGTTGGATTGATGTGCCTGCGGGTGTTCTATGAAAACGACGATGCGGGCTACCAGGCACTCAAACCTTACGCACGCAAGCTGGGGGAGGCATTTCAGAAGGTCAATTTCTTACGCGACATATACAGCGACTATGAAGAAAGAGGCAGAACCTACTTCTCCAGGATAGGCCAGAATGGTTTTACAAAGGAAGTAAAGGAAGAAATAGAGCGAGAAATCGAGGAAGATTTCAGGGAAGCCTTCAAAGGCATCCGGCAACTAAACAAGCAGGCGCGGTTCGGAGTGTACCTGGCTTATATGTATTATAGAAGATTGTTCAGCAAGATACGGCGCTCCGAGCCCCATGCCGTGATGAACGGACGCCTGAGGATCGCCAATTCCCACAAGCTCTTCCTCCTTTTTCAGGCCTATGTGCGTAACTCCATGAACCTTTTGTAGCCCTGTATGGAAATGACCCGGTTCACATACCTTTTTTTGCTGATCGTAAGCATCGCATACCCTCTGTATAAGAGTTTTGAGCCCCGTATACGATTCCACACGAAATTCCGCTACATTGTTCCGGCCGTCTTATTAACTGCCCTGCCCTTCTGGATATGGGATATTGCCTTCGAGCAAAACGAGATCTGGCATTTCAACCCCGATTATACCGTCGGTCTCAGCCTGTGGGGCCTCCCCCTGGAAGAATGGCTGTTTTTCATTGTCATCCCCTTTGCCTGTTTCTTTATTTATGAGGTGATGCTCTATTTCACCGGGAAAGGTTCAATCCCCTTTATTAAAGTCATTACAGCAAGCCTGGCCCTGTTACTGCTTGTTGTCGGGATACTCTCCTATGAGCGCACCTATACCTTCATCAATTTCATCCTGGCTTCCCTGGTTCTGCTGGGGATGCTTCTCAAATCGATCCATCCCCGTCAGCTAACCGGGTTTTACAAAGGGTACCTGGTGTCATTGCTCCCTTTTTTTGTGGTGAACGGCATACTAACCAAAATTCCTGTCGTTTCATATAACAACCAGGAAAATTTAAGCCTGAGAATCTATTCGATTCCGGTGGAGGATCTGGTATATTTATTAAGTTTGTTGTTCATTAATTTTTGGATTTACGAAAGCATCAAGCGGTATGACCAAAGAAAAAAGGCTGCAGTTAAAAGCAGAGATTGACAGGCGCTCGGGGTTTTGTTTTGGCGTGGTCAAGGCCGTTCAAAAGGCCGAATCGTTGCTTGAGGAAGGCAGGGAGGTATACTGTGTAGGCCAGATCGTTCACAACGACGTGGAGGTTCAGCGCTTGCAGAAGAAAGGACTGATCACGATTGACCCGGACCAGATTGGGACGCTGACAGACAAAAATATTTTGTTTCGGGCTCACGGAGAGCCGCCGGATAGTTATGAGCGGGTCAGGAAAAACAACAACCGGCTGATGGATGCCACCTGCCCCATTGTACTGAAGCTACAACGGGATGTGCGCCAGGCCTGGAAAGAAGGGAAAAATGTATTCCTCTTCGGCAAACACCACCACCCTGAAGTAAAGGGACTGCTGGGCCAGACACGGGGCCAGGCCACGGTTTTCCAATCCCTCGAGGAACTGCGGGTAACCCAACTTCCCGAAAGCCTGGTCCTTTTCAGTCAGACCACAATGAGTCCCGATCAGTTTCATCAGGCAGCCCGTTTTTTGAAAGATCAGGGCATTGAGGTAGACATGCGCGACACCATCTGCCGGCAGGTATCGGATCGCGACAAGGAGTTGAAGACCTTCGCCCGCAATCACGACCGCATTATCTTTGTAGCCGGCCGTCATTCTTCGAATGGAAAGATGCTTTACGAGATATGCCGCTCCAACAATCCCAACAGCCACTTTGTCTCGTCCAGCGATGAGGTGGCAAAGGAATGGTTCCGCGAAGGCGAGCAGGCAGGGGTTTGTGGCGCCACCTCTACCCCGCAGTGGCTCCTGGAAGAGGTCAAACAAAAGATTGAGTCTTTTTAAGAAAATTTGCACCGCAGGATGCACACAACGAATTATTTTTTTATATTTGCAACCGCTCTTTAAAACAACGCCCGGGTGGCGGAATTGGTAGACGCGCATGATTCAGGGTCATGTCTCCGCAAGGAGGTGCGGGTTCGACTCCCGCCTCGGGCACCAATCGCAGGCAGTAAGGCCTCTCCGAAAGGAGGGGCTTTTTTTATTTTAAGGACTTCAACCAGCTTTTGTCTGAAAACCGGGATATATGGAATAATATTTGTTTTTGTGATAAAAATATTATTTTCATAATTGTTTTAATCTACCATCAAATCTCGCTCTTATGTCTTTCTCTCTTTCGCGTTCCCTTTTTCTTTTCGTTTTCTTCGCCATGATCTCCTGCATAGCCCGGGCTCAGATCGATACTTTTAACCTTCGTCTTTATAAGAAACCGGATCTGGTCCGCCATCAATTGGACCTGGATTTTAATTTTTCGAACGGGGCAGACAACGAGTACTTCCACTCGTATTCTCCCGATCATAATTATAGAGAAGAAATGAACAGGGCCTCTTTGTCTACAGGTATAGGGGGTGTTTACAGGGGCTATTTTAACAGCAGAAGATATCAGGGGAGTCATCGGCTGGGT